>Ga0209172_10000541_pt1 | contig 102525 bp, 104 predicted proteins | sample LarsenN4metaG_FD_184113 | JGI IMG/M metagenome (GOLD analysis project Ga0209172, IMG submission 184113) | Hot spring sediment bacterial and archeal communities from British Columbia, Canada, to study Microbial Dark Matter (Phase II) - Larsen... ... | reverse complement strand
GGTCTGTGGTAGAATCGCACCACGTTGTTCCTATGAGCGTTCCACCGATGCGACCATCTGGACCCGAACGAGGTCCTGAACCTTTGGCTATCTGTCCGCTTTGCGAGACGGCGTATCAACCGCTGTCTCCGAACGTCCTAGCCGCCCGTGATGACGCGCATCTCCTTTATCTGGAATGCCGACACTGCGGTACGGCCGCTGTCGCCTTGGTGACCCACGGTCCGGTCGGGATGCAAGCGGTCGGCACGATGACCGATCTACTCCCTCACGAAGTGTTGAGCATCCCAGATCGCAGTCCGGTCAGCGACGATGATGTCCTGGCCGTCGTTGAAACTCTTCGACAGGACGACCACCTTTTGCCAACCATCCGGCGCTCGTAATCACTCGTCCCGCCGTTCATGAACTGATCCACCTATGGACCACCTTCTTCTCCCTGCGCATCGTCGCACGTCTCTCGGAAAAATCGTCGATCACATCCGTCGCGCCCGCCGGGTTCCGGCCGTCGTCTACGGTCATGGCGTCGAATCACGACCACTCGAAATCGAAGCGGGTGTCTTTTCGAAATTGTATAAACAAGCCGGTTCGACCAGTCTCGTCGACCTCGTGGTCGATGATGAAAAGCCGGTCAAAGTCTTGATTCACGACGTCCAGCGCCACCCGACGTCCCAGGAGATCATGCATGCTGACCTGTATCAGGTGCGCATGACCGAAAAGATCGAAGCCGAAATCGAACTCCAGTTCGTTGGTGAATCACCAGCCGTCAAAGAGTCGGGCGGGGTATTCGTTCGCGCGTTGGATAAACTGAAAGTCAGCTGTTTACCGGGCGACCTGGTACCGTCGATCGCGATCGATATCAGCACGTTGAAGACCTTTGAAGACCGCATCTATCTCAAGGATGTAAAACTCCCACCGGGTCTGACCCCATTGATCGGTGGCGACGAGGTTGTCGCGAGCGTTATGCAGCCACGGAGCGAAGCCGAACTCGAAGCCTTGAGCGGCGAAGTCAAAGAAGATGTCGCAACGGTCGAAGTTGAAAAGAAGGGGAAGACTGACGAAGAAGAAGTAGTTGAAAGTACCGAATCATAATTGTAATTCGTCCTATGCCGAAAACACCAAAACGATCGAAAAAAAATTCCACCCCCGAACCTGAAGAACTCGAACCGTCTGTCACTGATGAAGCGCCGGTCGAACCTGTGATCGAGCCTGAGCCAGTGCCAGTCATAGACGAATCCAAGACAGCGCTGCAAAAAAGGTCGAAAACAGAATCGACGACCCCAACGCCGACGATCGTCCGTCAGGAATCGAAACCGAAAGCGACGCCGAAGAAACGGATGCCGCTTTGGGCGTGGCTCGTGATCGCCCTGGTCGGACTCGCTGGGGCGAGTGTCGCCGGCTATCTGGTGTTTACCTCACCTGAGGCAACGACGAACACCAATACCCCGATCGTTCGCAATACGAACACCGTTGCCGAAACGGCACCACGGCTCGTCGATGGTGTCCTCGTTTCACCATCAAAGACGAATCCGAACCTGGCGGCGGTCATGATTGAGAACTCCTCCGATGCGCGTCCACCCTCGAGTCTCGAAAACGCAAGCGTCGTATATGAAGCTCTCGCTGAAGGCGGGATCACCCGATTCTTAGCGATTTTGACATCGGATGCCGCCACGACCGAAATCGGCCCCGTTCGTTCAGCGCGGCCGTATTTCGTTGATTGGGCAAGTGAATATAATCGTCCACTCTATGTTCATGCTGGTGGTAGTCCGCAAGCACTCGACCTGCTCCGTTCTTCGAAAACGACGGTCGTTGATTTCAATCAGTTCATAAATGGACCATATTTCTATCGCGATAAAACTCGGCGCCGTCCGCACGATCTCTATCTCACCCCAGAAAAGCTCTTCTTAGCGATCCGGGCCAAGGCGGAAGGTGTCATTCCCTCATTTACCGGTTGGGCTTTCGCCGATGAACCAGGTATCGATGCGCGGCCCGAGACCGTGAATGACATCGTCGTTAAGTATTCCTCACTCAGCTATCAGGCGACCTATTCCTACGATCGTGCTTTGAACGTCTATCGACGGAGCCTTGGGGGCCAACCCCATGTCACGCGCGCCGGTTCGCCGATCACGGCAAAGAATGTCATCGTCCAATTCGTGAAAACAGGTTTGTATCCGAAAGAGACGCAGCGCTTAAAAATGGACACTGTCGGTGAAGGGAAGGCGTACATTTTCCGAAATGGTCAAACGATTATCGGGTCCTGGAAGAAAGATGCGACTGCTAACCGGACGATGTTCTACGATGAAGCCGGCCAACCAGTCGTCTTCGCTCGTGGCAACACCTGGATCTCGGTCGTTCCCACCGATCGAACCGTCACGTACTAAGGTCGAGTCAGAAATCGGAGTCCGGCCGGGTATCGCCCGGACCCGATTTTCGTGACCATGGCACCAGACCAGCGCTGCCGGATGATTTGTGATAGGGGAATGTGTTGGCGGGGTAACGCTTCGAGATACACCGAACCACTGAACGAGGTCGGGATGGTTCTCAGCAGACGACGATAGAGTTGTAACCCGTCTCTTCCGCCACCATCGAGCGCAATTCTTGGCTCAAAGGTCAGTCGATTTTTGATGATCTCACGTTTCGTGAGATAGGGGAGATTCGCGACAATCAGGTCAGGACGAAAAGTCGTCACATTACTGAACGAGCGGTCATGCACGAACCGAACGGACGCTCGGTGTATTCGCGCGTTTCGCCGAGCGATTTTGAGGGCCGTGGAACTCACATCTGTCGCGCGGACATTCCAGGCGGGACGTGATGTGGCGAGGGTGATCGCAATACAACCCGTACCAGTCCCGATGTCGAGGATACGCTGAGGCGTTACCGATTCATGAGCGAGGAGGTATTCGAGGATTAACTCTGTCGCCGGGCGGGGGATCAGCGTCGTCGGAGTGACGACGTATCGACGACCAAAAAAATCATGAAAGCCGTATAAATACGGTAAAGGCCAACCATGCTTTCGTCGTATCAGGAGGCCCTGAAAACGACGACGCTGCACGTTCGTGAGCTCCACGTCGTCATGCGCTAAAACCCAACTGGTTGGTCGGCCGAGTAAGAAAGCAAGCAGGCCCAAGGTGTCGAGATCGGCACGCTCGACCCGTTGACCGAGTTCTTCTTGTCCCTGTCGGAGTGCCTCACGCAGCTGCATGGGCGTCACGGTCGGCCTGACGCAGTGCCTCGAGGAGCGGCAAGATATCGCCGTCGAGCACGTTCGGTAGCGTGTGCAGGGTTACTTTCACACGGTGATCCGTCACCCGATCCTGCGGGAAATTATAGGTCCGGATCTTTTCCGACCGATCGCCGCTCCCAATCTGACTCTTGCGCAAGGCTGAGTCTTTACTTCGGCGTTCCTCTTCCTGTTTTGCGAGAAGTCGGGAGCGGAGCACCTGCATGGCCTTGAGCTTGTTCTGGGTTTGAGAACGTTCATCCTGCATCGACACCATGATCCCGGTCGGGATGTGGGTCAGGCGGATGGCCGAGTAGGTGGTGTTCACCGATTGACCACCCGCTCCACTCGACGTCGAAGCGACAATCTTCAGATCCTTCGGATCAATGACGAGATCCTGTTCCTCAGCTTCCGGAACGACCGCGACCGTGACGGTTGAAGTGTGGACGCGGCCACTCTTTTCGGTCTCCGGAACTCGTTGGACCCGATGAACTCCGCTTTCGTGCTTCATCAAACGATAGACGCGTTCCCCATGAATCTCAAAGATTACTTCTTTCAGACCGCCGATCCCTGTTTGGTTCGAGGAGAGAAGGTTCGTCGTCCACCCTTGACGTTCAGCGAACCGTGCATACATTCGGAATAATTCAGCGGCGAACAATGCGGCTTCGTCACCTCCGGCACCGGCCCGGATTTCGACAATCACGTCTTTGAGATCGTTCGGATCCGTCGGATGGACCCGCTCTTCGATTGATTCAGTCAGTTCAGCTAATTCCTTTTCGAGTCGAGGAAGTTCCTCTGATGCCATGGCTTGTAGCTCAGAATCCGTCGAATCATTGGCGGTCCGACGTGTTTCATTGACGGCGGCGGTCATGGACATGGCTCGATCCAGATCGGACACGAGTTCCGACAGCTCGCGGTGACGACGTCCAAGTCGACTCATTTCACCCTGGTTCCCGGAGGAACTTAAACGACTCAGATCAGCTTCGAGCTGCTCGAGTTCGGCGACAAGTGGAGTTCGGTCGGGAAGTGGCATATGGCCAAATACAAACGCCAGCGGTCAGGCTGGCGATGGTCGTTATTCTTCCTTGGTGGCTTTGGCGACCTTTTTGGCCTTTTTCGTGGCCAATTTGGCGCGCTTGCTGCGGAGGGGTTTACCGGTTCCGCTGCGTTCGACCAGCTTCGTGAAGCGGTCGACGCGACCGGCGGTATCGACAAGATTTTGCTTCCCGGTATAGAACGGGTGGCAATTCGAACAGACTTCGACCCGAATATCTTCAATGGTCGATCCAGTCGTGAAGGTATGGCCACAGGCACAGGTGACCTTCGCCGCATGGGTATATGTGGGGTGGATCCCAGATTTCATAGCCCCCAGAGGATACGCTCGCGCCCCGGGCTTGTCAAGACAGGTCCTTCATGGTACCGTATGACGGCTCGATTTATCACCCATTTGCCGTCCGTCTCGCTCCTCCCGGTTCGCCGGGCTTACGAGACAAACCATCCTGACGGCGAAGCGGCGTCCCGACCATCGGTCCGGACAGTAAGGAGAACTATCTATGACAGAGCTATCGCTCATCGACATGCTCCAGGCAGGAGTGCACTTCGGCCATCAAGAAAGCCGACGGCACCCGAAGATGGACCCGTTCATCTTCACTACCCGGGGCGGTGTCTCGATCATCAACCTCGAAAAGACGAAGGCCGCACTGGCGAAAGCCGTGTCCTACGTCCAAGATGTCGCCGCCCGTGGCGGGACAATCTTGTTTATCGGCACGAAACGGCAAGCCCGGGATATCGTCCGAGCGACTGCCGAATCGGTCGGCATGCCCTACATCAACGATCGCTGGATCGGGGGAATGTTCACGAACTTCCAGCAAGTCCGCCAACTCGGACAGAAACTTGGACGCCTGAAAGAAGAGCGTGCGACGGGAGCCTGGGCGAAGTATACCAAGAAGGAACAGTTGTCATTTGAAAATGAGATCACGCGACTGGAAGGATTGATCGGTGGGGTGGCCCACATGGAGAAATTGCCGGATGTCTTGTTCATTGTCGATGTCAAAACGGAGAAGACCGCGATTCGGGAAGGCGCAGCCATGAACATCCCGGTCGTTGCGGTCTGCGACACGAACGTGAATCCGACCGGCATTGCCTATCCGATCCCGGCCAACGATGACGCTACGAAATCAATTCAGCTCATCGCGAACGCGGTGGCCGACGCGATCCGTGAAGGCAAATCACACCCGGTTGTTGTCTCGGCGCCGGTCATTGATGGCCCGAATTCTCCAGCGGCCGATCCGATCCTTGCCGATATGCCAGCCCCGATCGACCCGTCAGAACCGATTATTGCTTAAACAGGAACGAACGTATGTCCCTTTCTACCGCCGATATTCAGTGGCTCCGTGGTGAGACCGGAGTTGGCATGATGGATGCAAAGAAGGCACTCGAGGCCACGAACGGTGACCGTGAAGCAGCCGTCGAAGCGTTACGAAAATCCGGGGCGAAAGTCGCGGCGGCGAAAAGTACTCGGACGGTTAAGGATGGTGCGGTCGGAATTGCCATCAGCGCCGATCGTCGCCAAGCAGCGATGGTCGCCCTGGCCTGTGAAACCGATTTTGTGGCTCGCACCCCAGACTTCCAAGCGCTGGTGAATGAACTTGCCGTGACGCTTCTCCATCTCAGTGTCGGTCAGCCAGACATCACCTTGGAGCAATTTCTCGTCGCGCCAGCCGCGACCGGGACGGTGACTGATTTGGTCAATGCAGCACTCGCAAAGATGGGAGAGAATATGCAGGTCACCGGGATCGCGACGATCACGGGGGAACAGATCGGAGATTATATCCACTCCAATCATAAGCTCGGGGCGGTCGTGGCGATGACCAAATCGAACGACGATCTCGCTCATGATCTGGCAATGCACGTCGCGGCTATGAACCCACTGTATCGCGTGCCAGCTGATGTTCCGGCCGATGTCCTGGCCAAAGAAGAGGAGGTCTATCGCGCGCAACTCAAAGCCGATGGAAAGCCTGAGGCAATGTGGGGCAAGATCCTGCCAGGGAAGGTCGCGAAATTCTACAGCGAAGTTTGTCTGGTTAAACAACCATTTGTGAAGGACGACAAGCAACGCGTTGAACAGGTTATCGGACCAGCAGAAATTACGGGTTTCCGTCGATTAGCTGTCTGATCACATGACTCTGATCTGGATTGCCGGTATCGCGCTCGCGCTCTCGATCGTCGGGATTATTACGATCTTAATCAGGAAGTTTCCGCTCGCTGCCGCGGTCGATACCGAACAAGCACCAGTCAGTACTTTGAAAAAGGATCAAATCGTCGAAACGCGATTGCGACGGAAGCTCCATACGTTCTGGAGCCGGGTTCAGGACCGAAGTCGTCCTATGGCACAAAGCCTCGGCGGCATGATGGCGAAAACCCAGTCGAAACTTCGTGACCTTGAACATGAGTATAAAGTCCGGTCGTTACCGGTGCTCCTCAATCGCCGACAACGCCGACGGGTGAACGAGGAAGTGCAGACGATCCTCGACCAAGCTGATTCACTCCTCACCGATAAGGAACACAAAGCCGCCGAAGAGAAGTGTCTCCAGGCGGTTCGCATGGAACCGCGATCCATCCCAGCCTTCGACTTCCTGGGGGAGCTATACCTCGCCAATAAAGAGTATGCCCACGCCAAAGAGGTTTACAAGTTCCTCGAGAAATTGACGGAGGAGTCCGACGCGATCTACGATCATCATTCTGATGAAGCGAACGCCGCTGCGCTGTCACAAGCTGAATCGATCAAGATCCGATTCGCGGAACGCATGGCCGAAGCATATCGTGGGCTCGAAGATTTACCGGCGGCGTTCGAAAGTATCCAGACCGCGTATCGCTTAGCCCCGACCAATCCGAAGATCCTCGACACGTTCATCGATATCGCAATCAAACTAGAAAAGAAAGCGTTCGCGAGTGATGCCTTAGCCCAACTCCAGAGCGTCAATCCAGAAAATTCCAAGATCGAAGAATTTGCCACGGCGATCGCAGCCCTGCCAGAAACGCACCTGACGGACTCAAACGAGTCGTCAACAACCTAAATACCCGAGCCCGTTTTCACCCGGGCCCACGTAGCTCAGTTGGTAGAGCATCTCCATGGTAAGGAGAAGGTCCGCGGTTCAAATCCGCGCGTGGGCTCCAGGTGAGGACAGGACCTCCTCATCTCTTTCACAAATCATGGGTCGGTACCAAAGCGGTCAAATGGACCTGACTGTAAATCAGGTGGCCTTGTGCCTTCGAAGGTTCGAATCCTTCCCGGCCCACCACGGGTCATCGCGCCGCGCGTCCTGCGCATGTCCGGCAGATTGCCGAACCTGCTCCGGCCTTGCGGCGCGTGCCCCTTTTCCCCAAAACGGCGAAGCCGTTTCGGGGGCCCCTTGAAACCTCCTACGCGGGCGCGTCCCGCTTACCCCACAAAAACAAGTTTTTGTGGGGACCCCTTGAGTGGTATCTCGATCGATCGGTTGACCATGCCGACGTAGCTCAGTGGTAGAGCAACGCTTTTGTAAAGCGAAGGTCGTCGGTTCAAATCCGACCGTCGGCTCCACGCGTGACTACGCGCCTCGGGTTGCGTGTGAACGACAAGTCGTTCCCACTCCACCCTCGACGCGTGTCCCGCTTTCCCCGCGACAGCGGAGCTGTTGCGGGGACCCCTCGAAAATGAATTTTATCCATATACTCTCTTAATAGACGCATATGTCACAAGACAATCTCATCAAACAACTTTGCACGAACTGCAAAGAGATCAATTATCACTCGAGTCGCAATAAGAAAACGCTCAAGACCAAACTTGAGATGAAGAAGTATTGCCGGCACTGCAAGAAGCACACGCTTCACAAAGAGGCGAAGTAGGGGATACACTTATCCCCGACCGTGGGGGCATAGTGAAATGGTTATCACAACGGTCTCCAAAACCGTTATTCTAGGTTCGAATCCTAGTGCCCCTGCCACGATGGCACGAATGACGGTGAAGGCGGGCAAGCAAAACCGTCCCCGGCTTTGCCCGGGTCAAGCATTATGGTGCCCCTGCCAAGCATTTTAAACCAATGTTTATGTCCCTATCCAAGTAGGGGCAATGTTGGGCTAGAACTGCAAATGACCTGAAATATTGGTCAGGTAAGAAGAAATCGCTATTGTGGAACAAGTAAAAACGTGTCTAAATATATATTGTTTTAGTAGGGGTATTGTTTAATATCATATGGATCGATAGTCTGGAATTGACCTATCCTTCATACGCCACGGAGAGCACGATCAAAGAGATCAAGATTTGCCAAGCCCGGACAGGCCACTGACGGAAATTGGTGAGCAGGAATCTCGTGAAATCGGTGAAAACATTCGTGTGAATCCTGATCAAACGGTCGGTTACTCCGGCGATATTATTCGGTCGGTGGCCACGACGTTACTGGCAATGAATCCGGACCTGGACGAGAGAGTCAACCTTGAAGGAAAGATTAAAGAATACCTCGAACGCGGGCGTATACGGAAAGATCCGGCGTTGTTATATCATAACCCCAGTGCGAACCCGGAGTTTCAAAAGGCTCTTGATCAAGCAACACACGAGGGGCATGTTTTTGATTTTCTCGTTCACGAGTCGGATGAATTTGCTAAGGAATCGGGGGTTGAGATTTCGACGCACTCAAACATGGTTCGTGCGGCGGGCTCAATCGTCTCTCGTTACATGTCCGTTCTTGATAACTGGGATAAAGTAAGCAGCAAATATCAAGACAAAGAGTTATATCGGGTTTTTTGTGCCAAGGAATACATCTTTCCTTCATTTCGGGCAGAAATGACAAGGCATGTGGCCGGGGATGAAGAAATGGAACGGTATATCCAGTGGTATGACGAGAATATTGAAGGAAATAAAGATAAGAGAACAGAAACAGCTCGAGTTCATTTAGTTGTTGAGAATGGAGATTATTCTTTTTACCTAGAAGACAGTTTTGGAAAACTGCCTTTTTCTAAAGAAGATATTATGAATATATTGAAACCCATCCATGAGCGCAACGTGCGCGAAGAAATCGATTACTATGGCGAGAAGTTTAACGCAGAGTGGCGGCCACATGATGATCCGATTATAGAGAATGCGCCCGTTAAGCAATCAGTCGGTTTTATTTTTAATGAAGCCGGCCAGATTCTGATTGTCAAAAAAGACAATGGTAAGTGGACTATTCCTGGGGGAACCACCGAGCCAAACGAGGTGCCCATTGAGACCTGCCGTCGAGAAATCTTTGAAGAGGCTTATGTGACCATTAAGGACTTAGAAGAACTTGGGACAATTGTCGTCGTCGATAAGGATTTGAACACTCATTTGCAAAAGCGTTTTGCTGGCAGATTGGATCAGACTGTCGATTTCCCCGAAAAGAACACCTTCGAGACAGTGGAACGTAAGTTTGTTGCTCCAGATGAACTTATCGAGTTTATCCCATACGCCGACGGCAAAATATTTCAAGCCATTTTACAAAGCGCGCTAGCATATCAACGGCGACCAGAAAAAAATGAGAGTTAACATATATCAACCTCGAGCAAGCTATTATGTCGGGGGAGCTGAGGTTGTTGCTCTGCAGCATGCGAAATATTTAGCTCGTGCCGGTTATCGGGTAACTTTGTTTACGACCAAAGCAGCGTTTATTCGGCCGACTGGGTATTTTCGGAGCTTCGTCAGGGAAAATCCGGCGGTAGATATTCGCTACATTAGTGTGCCCAAGAGTTTGGCGTGGATCTACAAAAACCCCCCGGGTCAAGATTGGGAACGCTGGGATCTTGAAAGTTTGCACGTTGGGCGAATCGCCAGTAGCGTACTCGAAAGTTCGCAGACTCCCAAAAGTGTTTTTGCCGCTCATAATATTATTGACTCTCTAGCTCTACCGCCAACTGCTTCGCGAGTGCTCCATCTCCATGGGCATCCTGATGCCCTGAATTACGTATGCTCACTAGCTCTTCAAGATCCAGGCCTCAAGCTCATGGCTGTGTCCGAAATGATTAGGCAAAAATATGCCAGCATGTTGCCAGTTCGGCGAGGTATTCAGGTGGCGAAAAACGGAATTGACGCACACCACTACACGATATTACCGAACCGACACAAAAAATATGATCTCCTCTATGTTGGTCGGCTGATCGAGAATAAGGGGGTCCAAGTATTGATCGAGGCTTTGAGTGAATTGGAAAAAGCTAAGCATCAAAAACTACAACTCGCAATCGCCGGCGCGGGTCCATATAAGGCGAAGCTGCAGGCACTTGTAAAATCTCGCAAACTCCAGGCTCAAGTGAATTTTCTTGGGTTCGTTCCCGATGGACAACTCGTCAGGCTTTATAACAGCGCTCGATTATCTGTTTTGCCCTCTCTGAGCAAAGAAGGTGTCTTAACAACAATGCTAGAGTCATGTGCTTGCGGCACTCCTGTATTAACGAGTGACCAGAGTAGCATGAGGGAGTTCGTGAAAAATGATAAGAACTCCTTTCTGGTACCCGCTGGAAATGCTCCGGTTCTCGCAAGATCAATAGAAAGAATCTTTTTGCGTGGTGATGGGTATATAAATAATGTTGGACTATTAGCGCGGGAACAGATACTCAGACAATGGACATGGGAGAGGCGGATCGAGCGTGTTGGTGCATTATATGAATCTTTATAAACAAACCGTTATATCGGGTGGGGCGGCGCTAATGATAGTTGCCCCGAAGAAACTGGAGAAATTGCTTTCGCACCCATTTTTTGATACCTATATTCCTGCTGCGAACGCATTGATCGGAGGGGCAGCTCATGGTTGTCGGCTCACGGTGACTTTTGGCAAGCGGACTGTTTTACAACAGAAGTCTTCAGAATTGTTCTCCCTATTAGTAAAAACAAGCATAACGCCCGAAGACTACATTAGTATTATTGAGTATGTTCTAGAATACTTCCGGCAGATTCTCGGCATCTATTGCATTCACTCGGCGTCAGTCATTAATCGGGGAAAGGCCGAAGTTTTTTGGGGTGCAGCAACTGGAATGGGTAAAAGCCGCACGGCCACACTTCTTTCAAAAAAATTGGGGATGGAGATGATCTCAGATGAAAAGACGTTGCTAAATCTAGCAAGGAAGGAAGTTGTTGGGGGCGTGCAAGCCGTTTCGTTACATCATCACTATCACGCAAAACAATTGGATAAAAAGATGCTTAAGTTCGCGAAAGCAGCTCGTGCATATCCCATAAAGCGCTTGCACTACGTTCATAACCTTGGGCATCATGCCGATGAGGTAGAGGTTTTTCCTTGGACGAATAAGGTATTTGAATGGCACCTGTATGAGGAGCTGAGTCGAAAGATTCGGGGCGTGTCTAGGCGGGTAGATGAGTTTACGACACCATTACCGTCCTTGGATACAGAGCAGCTTGCACTAGCCCGGTCAAGCGCTGTGGGTAGGTTTTGCCGATTGATTGAATGCGTGTATATTCGCGCCGACGAAGAACGAGTACTGAAATACTTTTCGGGAAACGTATGAAGAAGTTTTTTACACTACAGCCTGACGAATACAGAAAGGCAGTTTCTTTTCTTGCCGGGACGTTTGGACTCCCCACGATCCAGGAGAGATTGAGTATGTATGGTCATATCGGCAAGCAAGAGGTACATCTGAGCTTTGTTGGCAAAGATATTACTTGCAAAGTAAAAACCGCGACCAGCCACGAACGCGCATTCGTTTTGAGAAATACGGCCATCAAATTTTTCTTCCGTGCTCTAAACAGCCTAGGTCTTGAGAAGGTCAAGATTGGAGTGATTTCTGTTCTGCTCTTTCCCACGGATTATGATAAAACGCGTATCACGCTTCTCAAAGATAGCTTTGCTGGTACTATTTTGGATGTTGAGACGGAGAATGAGAGCATACTTAAGCAGATCACCAAAGCCGGGTTTATCGCGTATAACCGAGAGGAGCTAGGACAGTTTATTGACGAGGAAAGTATTCCCTTGCAAGGGCTTTTCGACGAACCTGGCGTGTTGAACCAGACGATTAAGGAATTTGCCCGCCGGAATGGTATTGATTTAATGGCCGACAGCCAAACACTGCAATCAAGGCTTGAAGGTGTATCCAATGATTACAGTAATACGGAAATGCTATACAAATCGGTCACCGGGGCTAATCTTCTTTCTAAGGAACGAACCAAGAAGAGCTTTCTTTTTGCGCCGATGTCAATCGTGGTTCCTGCATACAATGCCAATAAAACCATTGCTTATGTTCTAGCGGCCATTGATTCCCAGGATTTGACAACCCGAGATAAGCAAAAAATTCAAGTAATCGTCATCGACGATGGATCTAAGGTCCCTGTACAAGAGATAATAAGGGATACAAAATACTCGTTTGACCTTAATGTGGTTCGACTAGAAAAAAATCAGGGTCTATCGAATGCACGAAATATTGGTCTGAGTATATGTCATCACGGGACGGTGTTATTTATGGACGCGGATATTCTCTTGTCAAAGACATATCTATACGAACACAATATCAGAAACCAAGTCATCCCGAATGCCCTGTTTGTGAGCTTTCGGAAAAATATTGGCTTTGACGACCCATTACTCAACTTGTCCACAATGAAACGTGGGATCGAAAATCCCAATGCTATAGATGATAGCCGTGTATTTAACCAGGCGAAGAAGGAGCAGGCTGGGTGGGGAGATGCGAATATAAATGATCGGCTAATCGAACTTCTTGATGATACAAATTACTTCAAGAACTATAACTACGGCAATGCCGTTGGCGTATATGACCTTCCCGGGGTTGTCTCCGGTCATAATATTTCTTTACGCCGCGAGAACGCTCTCTCAGTCAGAGGGTTTAGTACAGAATTCCAAGGCTGGGGTCTGGAAGATAAACATTTCGCGGCCAAAGTAGTCAGCCAGGGAAATTATGTTAACCCGGTTCTAAATTCTTCGGTGTATCATATTGGATATGGGCCAAGGGGCGGGGATCAGGACAGAAAGATTAATGAGCTAAATAAAAATTATGAGGCATATCAAAAACTATTACAGGAGGGGTGGTACTAAATGATAAGAAAATGAATATATTTCAGTTCCGATAGTCTCTACGAGCCCCTGCCACGAGTCATCGCGCCGTGCGGATTGCGTGTGAACGATCCGTCGTTCCCACTCCATCCTTGCGGCGCGTGCCTCTTTCCCCAAAACAGCCCAGCTGTTTTGGGGCCCCCTTGAGTTATTGGCCGTCGCTACCCAGGAAACGAATCCTTGCGCCCATGCCATGGGCGGCCGATCGATATGAGTGTCCGACCGAAGGGCTGTGATATACTTTTCACATGCAAGTTTTGCAACCATACTCACCCGAGTGGTCAAAAAAATATGAAAACGAATCTGTTTTGATTACGTCGGTTATTCCAGAATTGATCGGGATCGAACATATTGGAAGCACGTCAATCCCGGGAATGACCTCAAAACCCGTCATTGATATCGGCGTGCTTCTTTCTACCGCTGTTGATGCAGAAAAGTATATCAGTCCGCTTGGGTCTATCGGATACACATATTTCCCAGCGAGTTCTTCATCAGAACGACTGTTCTTCCGGAAGGGTAATCCGGTGGAGTTTCATGTTTCCTTAGCATTCAAAGACCGAGGGAATTTTTGGGAACGACAGTTGCTTTTTCGAGAGTATCTTAGAAATCATCCTGAAGCGCAAAAGGAGTATATTCGAATTAAAGTAGAATCATTAGAACACGACCCTACCGGCGGCAAAGTTTATTTGAGCGGTAAGAATACGTTTGTTGAGAGGATATTATTGGAGGCGAGAACTGGGATCGAGTAAATGAGGAATTGTTTGACGTTGGACAGGAAACGAAACTTAGTGCCCGAGTTGATTACTCGGATACTTGTGTTCGCGAAGCCCGGCTTCCAGGGATTACAACTTCCCCTTTAGAGCGTCGATCTCTTTCTCAAGTTTTTTGATTCGAGCTTCCATTTTTTTTGCCTGGTCAGCAAGGCTGCTTTCCAGACGGTTCGCATGGTTGGCGAGCGTTTCGGCGACGGCCATGATTTCGGTCACATCTTCCATTGCCAACATGATGATCGGCGGAAATCGGTCGAGGGATGAAATTTCCTTGAAATAGATCTGCCGCGCGTTCAGGATCATGATCTTACGACCGATGAGCGGGAAACTATGATTGACTTCAAATCCTTTAAAAAAGGTGTGGTGTGGCAAGATATCCTCGAGTAGTTTTCGGAGGGCTGGAATATCCCACTGTCCATTATTACCTGGGGCTTGATTAAAATCTTCAAGCTCGGGAAGCCGACGAGCGAATCGGACGTCTTGAACGCGGTTGATGGTCAATAGGCGCATGTTACGACTCTGGAAAATACTCGGTGAATTACACCATCGGTTCCGAACAATAAGTCAGCTGTTAATTATAATCCAAATTATCCAGGCAGTGTTCCTCGTCGAACGTCGTTTACGGCGACGCCGCCAGAAATAAGCATGCATTCATCGACATATTCTATGTTCCTCATTATCGGCATCGTCCTCCTCGTCCTCTGGCTGCTCGGTCTGCTCACTAATACGCTCGGTGGATTCATCCACATTCTGCTCGTCATCGCGGTCATTTTCTTCTTAATCCGAGTGATCCAAGGACGGAATCCTTTGAAATAGGTCATCGGTGACTGTTATGAAGTCTTGAATCATGACCTGCTTGACGTACCGGACGTGCAAATAGTGCGACCCAAATAGATTTCATCAATCGCCGGATAGGTGAAGAGTAAGCGACTTTATGGTATTCTCGTACCATGAGCGAAATGGTCGTTTCGGTCGAGAAATTCTCGAAAAGATTCGGTAATATTCAGGTCGTGACGGACCTTTCTTTTGACGTTCAACGCGGCGAAACATTCGCTTTTCTTGGTGCCAATGGGTCCGGCAAGACGACGACGATTCGGTGTCTCCTGAATATCATGAAGCCGACCGCAGGGTCGGTATTAATCCATGATCGTCCGTACACGATCGAGATGGCGTCTGATGTCGGCTATCTGCCGGAGGAGCGGGGACTCTATCTCGACTCGAATGTCCTCGAGACAGTGGTCTATTTCGGTACGCTGAAGGGGATGACCGTCAATGCGGCTACCAACGCTGCGACGAGCTATCTCGAACGGGTAAACCTCGCCGATAAACAAAAAGCCAAGATCAAGACGCTCTCATCAGGCCAACAACAAAAAATCCAACTCGGTCTGACGATCATAAATGGTCCGAAGCTTCTTATCCTTGATGAGCCGACGAAAGGACTCGATCCGGTCAATCGTGAACTCCTACTCGACATCTTAACCGACATGAAACAGCAGGGGACAACGATCATGTTCATCGCCCATCAAATGGAAGAAGTTGAAAAAATCGCCGACCGACTGGTGATGATCAAGAATGGTCGACGAGAATTATACGGCGACGTGATCGGCGTCAAACAGCAATTCGGAGAGAATCGGGTCCACATCGAATTCAGTGGCCGCGTGCCTCGTCATGATGATCTGTATTCCATCGAAACATCCGAAAATAACCTGGCGGAATTATTGATGAAACCAGGGGTCACGCCGGATAGGATCTTCAAGGCCCTCGCTGCCGATGATCTGTCAATGAGTCGATTCGAAGTCGCCCTCCCGTCATTGCAAGAAATTTTTGTAACTGTCCAGCAACGATGACCAAGAACATCATCCGCATCATCGCCGTTCGTGAATATCTGAAGGTCATTCGGAAAAAGTCCTTCTGGTTGATGTTGCTCCTTTTGCCAACATTCTATATCGGCGTGACCATCGTGTCCGGTGAATCCGGTAAGTCCGTCGAACGGAAGATCATCGAGCAGGCAAAATCAGCGATTAGGATCATCGTCGTCGACCAGTCCGGTCTCGTCTCGGAAACCAACATCGTCAAACCGATCGAACGCGGGACTGATGAGCAGATTGCCAAGCAAGCAGTGATCGATGGTCAGGCCGACGCAGCGTTCATCTATCCACCAGACCTGAGCGAAAAACACGGGATCGTCGCGTATGTCAAAGATGATGGGATTCTCGCTCGCGGACGTTTTGATCAGTTGGCGACCAGCTTGGTCAAGCAGAGCATCTTAGAAAAAGTCGGCGATCCGAGTCAGATTGCGTTGTACAATACGCCGCTCACGATCCAAAAAACCGTGTACGCGGATGGCCAACCAGTCGTGACGTCGATCGAAGCATTCATTCTCCCGATCCTCGCGATCATCGTCTTTTTTATCTTGACCATCACCTCGTCAAGCTACATGTTGATGAGCGTCTCCGAAGAAAAAGAAAATCGGATGATCGAAACGATGTTATCGTTGGTCACGCCACGCCAATTGATTTGGGGGAAGTTGGCGGCTATGGTCGGGCTCGCGTTCACTCAGCTCCTCGTGCTAGGTATCTTCGGGGCAGTCGCGTATCAGATCTCATCGAGCATTTTACCGATCGCGATCAACTGGTCATTGGTGCAATTTGATGCCTGGCAAGTCGTGACCACGGTGTTCTACATTATTACCGGGTTCATTTTTATGGCGAGCCTCATGGTCGGAGTTGGTGGTGCTATGCCGACCTACCGTGATGCGCAGCAGGCCTCGCCACTGTTCATCATCACCTCGATCCTCCCGATCTATTTTGGGATGGTCTTACTCGCCGACCCAAGTGGTACGGTCGCTCAAATTACAAGTTATATCCCATTCATGTCGCCGCTCGTCTTAACATTCCGCGCCTCGATCGGGGCACTCCCGCCAATGGAGCAAGCGCTCGGAATAATCATCACCCTCGGATATGTGTGGGTCGGACTCTATCTAGCTTTCAAGCTCTTCGAACTTGGGTCTTTGGAATTTGGTAAGCGAGTTGACTTCAAGAACTTGATTCGGAAATCGTAGGTGATACCGAGCTGTCGAGTTTTCTACCGATCCATGATGAACATCGTGACCAATCACAACCGAACTCTACCGGCGTGAAAATCTTTCACCCGGAAACATTTCAAGGCAATCTTCAAAACCGGCATTATTTTGAAGGCTGGTATTTTAAACATGTTTCAGCCGATGGTTCGCAGGTCATTTCAGTCATTCCCGGCGTTTCATTAACGCCGAACGACCCGCACGGCTTTATTCAAGTCTTGAACGGTATGACGGGTCAGACCTGGAATATTCGTTACCCGTTGAATGCATGCACGTTATCCCAAACCGAGTTGAACGTTCGGATCGGCCAGTCAACGTTCTCTTTGACCGGTATTCACCTTTATATCGATCAAGATGGTCTACAGCTCAAAGGTGAAATCACGTTCAGTCAGATGATTCGGTATCCGTCGACGACATGGCAGCCGGGAATCATGGGACCGTTCACGTTCGTGCCACGCATGGAATGTAAGCATGGTGTCATTTCGATCCGACATGCATTGTCCGGTGGGTTGCAGCTCAATGCGGCAACACTCACATTCGACGGTGGAACGGGGTACATCGAAAAGGACTGGGGGACATCGTTTCCAGAAGCGTGGATCTGGGTGCAAGGTAATACATTCCACAATCATAACGCCTCGATCATGTTCTCGCTCGCACGCGTGCCATGGCTCGGCCGATCCTTCAACGGATTTCTCTGTTTTTTCTACGCGGATGGTCGCCTGTATCGATTTACGACGTACAACTTCGCAAAGATTCACCATGTATCGTTTATGGATCGGGTGTTGAAACTTGAAGTTGAAAACCGAACTCATACGCTCCGTTGCACAGTCACCCAAAGGACGAGCGGGCAGCTGAAAGCGCCGGTGATCGGAACGATGGACAGGATTATTCGAGAGAGCGCCGATTCGGATATCGCCGTCGAACTCATGGACCGATCAGGGAAAGTCCTGTATAAGGAACAGGGAACGCACGCCGGACTCGAAGTCATCGAAGAGATATTTCAATTTCTCCCACACAACATTACGAAATGATCCGCCTCAATAAATATATCGCCAGTTCCGGTTCGACGTCGCGACGGAAAGCTGATGAACTCATTGCCGCTGGTCGAGTCACGGTCAACGGGAAGATCGTGGATACCGTTGGGATAACGATCGATCCTGAGCGAGACGCCGTGGCCGTCGATAATCATCCGATCGTGGTGGCCGAAGCGTTCACCTATCTGGCGCTCAATAAGCCGGTCGGTGTGGTCTGTACTCGGGCGCAAATCCGCGGTGAAAAGACCGTCTATGACCTGATCCCGAATTCACGGGGTCTGATCATTGCCGGTCGGCTCGATAAAGATTCGGAAGGATTGGTACTGCTGACCAACGATGGAGAACTCGTGAACACGTTGACCCATCCGAAGTACCGACATGAAAAGGAGTACGAAGTGACGCTCTCATCAGCCCTCGATGAAGAAGCCCTCCGCACGATGAAAACAGGAATCAAGATGACGGAAGGAATCGCCCGATTCGACCGGATGACGCCGGTGGCGCCGTCTGCCTGGCGGGTCGTGATTCACCAGGGCTGGAAGCGACAAATCCGCCGGATGTTCGCGGCCGTGCATGGTCATGTCATTCGATTGGTCCGGGTTCGACTACATCGACTCGAACTAGGTGATCTTCCGACTGGTCGGTGGCGAAACGTCGAACGGCGCGACATCACTGGGCGCGGTTGACCGGAGAGGCAATTCATCGTATAGTCAGTCGTCGATAGAAGAGTATTTTTGAGATATGGCCAACGATCACGTCGTTCTCCGTTTTTCCGACGTCACCTATGAATATGAACCCGGGAAACCGCTGCTTGAAGAGGCGAGTTTTTCTGTACGACAAGGGAGTCGGATCACCCTGATGGGTCAGAATGGTGCTGGCAAGAGCACCATCTTTAAACTGATCACCAATGAACTTGAGCCGACCGAGGGGCAAGTGTTCACTTCACCATCAGATGCCACGGTTGCGATTTCTCGCCAGGTCATGCCGAAGGACGCACAATCGCTGACGATTCGCGAATACTTCGAAACTGCCTTTCCGAACGTCGAGTACAAACTCGATAAAAAGATCCAGGATGTGTTCGATATCGTCCACCTCTCGTTACCGATCGATAAGGTAGTCGGTACATTATCCGGTGGGCAACAGGCTCGGCTGTTGCTTGCCCACGCGTTGATTCAAGAGCCGGATCTCCTCCTCCTCGACGAACCGACAAACAATCTCGATCAGTATGGGATCGATCACCTGACCGGTTTTTTGATGACCTACGAAAAAACCTGCATCGTCATTTCGCACGATGCCGAATTCCTGAACGCTTTTTCCGACGGCGTGCTCTATCTCGATGTTCATACAAAGAAAGTCGAGCAATACACCGGAAACTATAATGACGTGGTCGAAGATATCAAGGCGCGGATGGAGCGGGAGAATCTACAGAATGCGCGCATGCAACGCCAGATCGAGGAGAAACGGGCCCAAGCCGAGGTCTTCGCACACAAAGGAGGGAAACTCCGTGGAGTAGCGAAGCGGATGCGTCAGGCGGCGGAAGAGGCCGAGGAGGGGATCGTTGAGGTCCGGAAAGAAGATCGGACCATTCGACCGTTCACCATCCCGGCGCAACAGTTCGATATCCATTTTGACGGGAAGATCATCCATCTCAAAACGGTGACCGTCATCCGTGATCACAAAGCCAAGGAACGGCCACTCGATGTCATTGTTCGGAAGAACAATCATGTCATGCTGACCGGACCGAACGGCATTGGGAAAAGTACGTTGCTCCATAAATTGGCGATGGGCTCGACGGAACAAGCGCCAATCGCACCGGAAACGCGCGTTGGGTATTACCAGCAGGATTTCGGGAATCTTGACGGAGAACAGGTCGCGTATGATGCACTGAAAGAGGTCATGACCGAGAATGACGAAGCGAAATTACGAACGATTGCGGCTGGATTTCTCCTCGATCGGACTGCGCTTGCGAATCGGATCGAATCGCTCTCTGAGGGTCAGAAAGGGCTGCTCTCATTCTGTCGTCTCGTCTTGATGAAACCCGGACTCCTGATCCTTGATGAACCGACGAATCATATCAATTTCCGACACCTGCCGATCCTGGCGAAAGCACTTGATGAATATGCTGGGGCGATGATCATGGTCTCGCATATCCCGGATTTTGTGAAACAGGTCCGAATCGATACCGTCATCGATTTGAACGAACTATGACGTACGATGTCGTAGTGATTGGCGGGGGAGCGTCGGGCATGATGGCGGCTGGGCGGGCGGCGGAACGGGGATTACGCGTTCTGCTCCTAGAGAAAAACACGGTGCTCGGAAAAAAACTCGCGATCACTGGCGGCGGGCGCTGCAACATCACGAACGCCGAAGAGAATGAACGACTCTTTCTTTCACATTTTGGTGCAGCCGAAAAGTTCCTGTTTTCATCGCTCGTCCAGTTCGGAACTGATGACACGTTCTCTTTTTTCGCCAACCGTGGTTTACCGCTCGTCGTTCAAGCTGGAAAACGAGCGTTCCCTCAGACGGAACGAGCGATCGACGTCGTGAAGGTTCTTGAGCGATATTTGGCCGATGGTGGTGTCGCGATCCGAACGAACGCTCAGGTCAAAGGTTTGATTGCTGACGGCGAGCGTGTGACAGGGGTCGTCCTCGGCCATGAAACTATTTCCGCAGATTCGTATATTCTTGCGACCGGCGGAATGTCGCGTCCCGAAACCGGCTCAACTGGTGATGGATTCGCATGGTTACGTGCACTTGGTCATACGGTCCATGATCCGACACCACGGATCGTGCCGATCGCGGTCCGTGACACTTGGATTAAGTCACTCGCCGGAGTAGCCCTCGACAACGTGAAAGTAACTTTTTTTGTTGAAGGGGCAAAGAAGATCGTGCTCAAGGGACGAATCCTGTGTACCCATTTTGGTCTATCCGGACCACTCATCTTGAATGCCGCGGGGCAGGTCGCCGACCTACTTCATGCTGGTCCAGTCACGCTCGCAATCGATCTCTATCCGTCACTCGACCTTGGGGCGCTCGATGCGATGGTCACCAAAACCTTCGATGGGCACAAGAATAAAACGCTGAAGAATTCTTTACGGTATGTCGTCCCAGCTGGAACGTCAGCGGCAATTATGTCGCTCCTCCCCGACATCGACCCAGAAACGAAGATCCATAGCCTTTCGAAAACACAACGTAAAACAATTGTGCGGTTGTTGAAGTCATTACCAGCCGAGGTCACCGGCTTGATGGGATATGAACGAGCGGTCGTTGCTGATGGCGGCGTCTCACTTCGCGAAATTGATGGGAAGACGATGCGCTCAAGAAAATACGATAATCTCTTCGTGACCGGCGATCTGCTCCATATCAGTCGTCCTTCCGGCGGGTATTCGCTCCAGCTCTGTTGGACGACGGGTTACGTCGCTGGGAGTGCGGTGTAGAGGATGGGATGGCGAAGTTGAGCTTGGACCATTTTTCCGCTACACTGAGAGCATTCTTACGAGCCTATGAGCAACGCCAAAACGGCCATCACCCCACGCGCCCAGGACCATAACCAGTGGTATCAAGATATCATTGTGGCCGCTGATTTGGCGGAAAATGCGCCAGTCCGCGGGACGATGATCATCAAGCCGTATGGGTATGCAATTTGGGAAAAAATGATCGCCGAACTCGATCGTTTGATCAAGGCCCAAGGTGCGGCGAACGCTTATTTTCCGCTCTTCATTCCTGAGTCTTTTTTAAAAAAGGAAGCCGAGCATGTGAAGGGATTTAGCCCGGAGCTGGCCGTCGTAACGCATGGCGGGGGACAGGTGCTGGCGGAGCCGCTCGTGGTGCGGCCGACATCGGAGACGATCATCTACGATGCGTTTTCGCGCTGGATCGGTTCATATCGAGATTTGCCGCTCCTGATCAATCAGTGGGCGAACGTCGTACGCTGGGAACTTCGACCACGACTCTTCCTACGAACGACGGAGTTTCTGTGGCAGGAGGGTCACACCGCCCACGCCACCCCGGCCGAAGCGCGACGCTATGCGCTCAAGATCCTACGGAAAGTCTATGTACCGTTCGTTGAGCACTCGCTGGGGATTCATGTCATGAGTGGTGAGAAATCCGAAAGCGAAAAATTTGCTGGCGCCAAGACGACGTTCTGTATCGAAAGCTTGATGCAGGACGGGAAATCGCTCCAAATGGGGACCAGCCATGATTTGGCTGATCACTTTGCCAAGTCGTTTAACGTTCGCTATCTCAATGACGCTGGTCAGCTGACATACGTTCACAGCACGAGTTGGGGTGTGAGCACGCGATTGATCGGTGGACTGATCCTAAGTCATAGCGATGATAAGGGTCTGGTATTGCCGCCGCGCATCGCACCACATCAAGTCGTCGTCGTGCCGGTCGTGACCGATGCGGCGGACGCAGCATTTACGGCCGCCAAGAAACTGGCCAAGAGTTTCCCGAAATCGTATGGCACGATCTTTGATGAACGAATGAATCTCCGGGCCGGTGAAAAATTCTTCGAATGGGAAAAGAAGGGCGTCCCGATTCGGATCGAACTTGGACCACGCGACCTCGCGGCAAACGTCTGCGTCGTCGTCCGACGAGACACCGGTGAAAAAATGACAGTGTTACTCGGCGACGTCAAAGCAAAGGTGAAGCAGTTGCTCGCTGAAATTCAAACGAATTTGTTCGAGCGAACGAAGGTTCGTGTCGATGGTCAATCTGTTACCGCTGACACATGGGAGGCATTTGTCGCGGCCATCGAAAAAGGCGGTTATGTCCGAGCGTTCTGGTGCGAACGATCGGAGTGTGAGGCCTCAGTCAAAGAGCGGACGAAAGCGGTCACCCGCTGTCTGCCGTTCGATGCCCCGGTCGAAGCGAATGATCGCCCGATCTGTGTCGTGTGCGGAAAACCAGCCAAGCGGAAGAAGCGCTGGATCTTCGCGAAAGCGTACTAGACCCTTACCCTAGCCAAATCGTTGGCGGCGGGGGTATCCTCTCGGCGAGGGATTTTTGCGTCACTGAACGTGCCCTCCATTATCATTTTCCCCATTCTCGTATGATCCACATCGGACATCCGATACCAAACTTCACGGCCGAAGCCTATCAAGATGGAAAAATCAGCACCGTCAGCCTCGATCAGTATCGTGGTCAGTGGCTGATCATGGCCTTCTATCCGGCGGACTTTACGTTCGTCTGTCCGACCGAGCTTGGTGAACTCGCCGGCCGGTATGACGAGTTTAAAAAACTCAAGACAGAGATTGTCAGTATCAGTACCGATAAGGCGTATACGCATGCGGCGTGGCATGATGCCTCGCCGATCATTAAAACGATTCAATACCCGATGATCGCTGATCCGAAGGGCGAGATTTGCCGCGCCTTTGGCACTTACATCGAGGGGGCCGGTGAGTCCCTGCGCGGGACGTTCATCGTTGATCCGGACGGCATTTTGCGCACGATGGATGTACACGACAACTCGATCGGTCGGAGCACCGATGAGATCCTCCGAAAACTCCAGGCCGCACAATATGTCCGCGAGCATGGGAACGAAGTGTGCCCAGCGTCGTGGCGGCCTGGTCAGAAGACACTCACGCCGGGTGTTGCGATGGTTGGGAAACTCTAAATACAGCCACCTACCAATTGACTGGATGACCGTTCATTGGTAGGTTTGTTGTATGTCCGTCGCCCTGGCTGCCATCCTCGCGTCGTCATTATCGAGCCTGCTCGGGTTGTTCGGTGGGTTCGGAATTCTCGCAGGCCGCGGAGCGATAATGCGTTGGTCAAAGTATCTCGTCAGTTTTGCCGCCGGCGCGCTGCTTGCAGCCGCGCTCTTTGACTTACTTCCAGAAGCGATTCACGAGTTCCCAGACAAACTCACACCCATTTTTATGTGGGTTTTCGGCGGATTCCTGTTGTTCTTCTTGATCGAAAAATTCCTCCTTTGGCATCACCATACTCATCCACACGGACTGCACGAAGAGACTCCAGCCCTGGCACGACTCATGATCGTCGGAGACGCACTCCATAACGCAATCGATGGGCTCGTCATCGGTGCCTCATTCTTGATCAGCCCGGCCCTGGGGGTAACGACAGCGGTGGCGGTATTTTTCCATGAACTCCCGCAAGAGCTCGGTGATTTCTCGATCATGTTACACAGCGGCATGAAACCGAGCCGCGTTGCGTTTTGGAACGTGATGGGCGCCTTGGTGAGTCCGATTGCCACCGGCATCGCGTTGCTCGTCGGCGGGCAAACCGATGCTCTGGAATTACCGCTCCTTGGTATTGCAGCTGGTTCATTCCTCTACATTGCTTCGGCTGACTTGGTCCCTCAAATCCACCAGGAACGTCGATTTGTGCCGACCCTGATCCAGGTTGCAATGTTAATCCTTGGCGCCGCCGCGATCGTCGCGATCGGATTGGTGGTTCACGAGTAAGTTATTCGGTTAATCCCGCCGCCGAATTCGTCGCCTCGATACGGTCACGCGAAATAGTCGCTCCGACTGGGCCGAGGAGATACTGTGTTAGCAAAGAGTCTGCCGTGCGGGTATGCGGCCGGCCGGCGTCTTTCGTATCATAGCCGACTGTTCCGTCACGTCCACAGTACGGCCAGATGGTCGTGGCTAATCCGGGATGGACTTGCAGGTACCTACTGACATTATAGACGTTGTCATCAACGATAATCCAGCAGTCACCATCTTGATTGTGTCGCGTGATTTCGGCCTGAGTCAGTGTGATTGTGCCGCCAACACCATTGACGGAGTTCGTTCGTTCAGTACGAAAACCCTGATATTGGATGACGCCGACGAGAATGGTGGAGCCGACAATCGCAAATGTCAGGAGGAGTTTCATAATGTTATTTGTCGAGTGAAAATTTTTCATCGCGGATATGTTGGGCGGGGACGCCGCGTGATTCGAGTTGTTGTCTGATCGAGACCATCATCGGGAGGGGACCACAGAGATAGTAGCGGGTCGACGGATCGACCCCTGATGCCATGATCTTGTCCGCCGTGAGTAACCCATCCCGACTCGTATCGTGAATGGACACCGCATGTTGCGGATAGTTCTTGGCGATTGATTCCAACTCCTGGCGATAGATCGCGTCGGTCATTGATTTCACCGAGTACCAAAGACGCAATTGTGGGATGCTTTCGGCGTGAGCATTGAGAATGCCGATAAAGGGCGTGATCCCGATGCCGCCGGCGATCCAGACTTCGCGATGTGCGCTTGGTCGGCGATAGAATGTCCCGAACGGTCCCTCACTCGCGGCGAGCGTATTCGGTTCGAGATTCGAGAACCGACTCGTATTTCCGCCAAGCTGCTTGACGGCCAAGCGAATGACCGGCTCGGATGGAGCGCTGACGATCGAGAGCGGGTGTGCATCGTGCCGAATCAGTCGATGCTCGAAGGAAATGAACATGAACTGTCCCGCCTCGTATCGATATGGACGACCATCTTTCGGGGTTAACGATATTTCCAGCGTATCGTGATTGAGTGGGCGGATCGCCGACACGACCATCGCTCGTCGGCGAACGAGGAGCCGTGGTGCAAACACCCGATACACGAGGGCGGCAACTGCGAACCCGTATAATCCGAGCAAGATCCAGCGCAGGGGGCCGTTGACCGCCACATCACTCGGGATGAGCATGATGTGGACGAAGGCACTGATGATCGCGACGCCAAGGGCACGATGAATCATGCGCCAGATACGGTAGGGGAGCTTCAGGTAATAGGACGTGATCATGAGGGTCATGAACCCCCACAGTGCGAGCGAACCACTCGCGAAAGCGAGGTCGGTGCTTGGGCGTAAGAGCGCCGCCGCTGTATCCCAGGAAATCGGGACATATTTCATAACGACGAGTCCGGGGTGGAAGAGGAGGAGCGAAAAACCGATGGTCGTAAGTTTATGGTGGAACTGATAGGCGCGATTGACCCCGTCGAACCATCGGTCGAAGATCGGGAGGCGAAGATTGAGTAGGAACCCGAACGCCAGAGTCGTGGCGCCAAGGAGGCCACAGAGTCGACCAATGGTATTCAGGAAGGCGTACGATGATCCGGTTCGGGTTGTCCAATCGTCCATCGGCCACCACGCGACCAGCACAACAATATTGAGGGTCGCAAGCAGTCCAAAGGGGATGACACGATCCATCCAGCGGATATTCATACGCGAAGTATACCATTTGCGAACGATGCTCGTCATCGGGTATGGTGGATGGTATGTCCGACCTCAATCCAGATCAGTATAACTTCCATGTGCCGTCCGGAGCAGTGGCCTTGCGACCGGCATCGCCCCGTGATCAGGCGAAGCTCTGTGTCATCCACCGTGACACGAATCGGGTCGAAGACACGACATTCCGTCAATTAGGGTCATCGCTCCCACCATGCTCAGTCTTGGTCTTCAACGATACAAAAGTCATACCGGCGCGTCTTCGAGCGTACAAAACGACCGGTGGTCGGGTCGAGGTCCTATATCTTTCTCATGATCGACACGTCTTTCGTGCACTCGCCGATCGTCGACTCAAGCTGGATGAGAAGCTCCGTATCAATCGACAGCTCGAACTGACCGTCATTGCTCGTCAGGGGTCGGTCGTCACGCTCCGTCCTTCCATTGCGATGCGGCAATTCTTGAAGCGACTCGAACGTTCTGGTCGTACACCATTACCGCCGTATCTCCGAACATCACCGTTGACCGAACCAGAACGGCGTCGACTCTATCAGACAGTTTTCGCAAAAAAAAGCGGCTCGGTCGCTGCCCCGACCGCTTCACTTCATTTCACACCACGTGTACTACGAGCCCTTCGTTCACGAGGGTTTTCCATCCAATACGTCACCCTCCATGTCGGCTTGGGGACGTTCGCGCCGTTGACCGAGGAGCAGCTTCGAACAAATCGACTTCATCAAGAAACATTTCACATTTCGGTGGCGGCCGCGGCGCGTCTTAATGCGGCAAAGCGGGCGAAACGTCCGATCATTGCGGTCGGCACGACGGTCGCGCGGACACTTGAATCGGCGACGCGCCGCGGCCGCATCATAGCCGGTGCCGGAGAGACATCATTATTTATCCGGCCGGGGTATCGCTGGAAATTTGTTGATGGATTAATCACGAATTTTCATGTCCCACGCTCAAGCTTGATGATGCTGGTCGCGGCGTTCGTGGGACGTCGCCGTTTACTGGACCTGTATCGGCGAGCCATCATCCATGGATACAAACTCTACTCGTTCGGCGATGGGATGCTCATCGTTTGAGCAAACCCGCGGTCCGGAGTAGAATAGGGGAGATGCATACCGAAAACAAACTTCCGGAATTATCACAGCTTATTCGGGCCTGGTTGATTCAGATGACGACGACTGCTGGGTCAGGCCACCTGACCTCGGCACTGTCCGCGACCGATGTGATGGTCGGACTCATGTTCGGCGGCGTTTTTCAAGCCGATGTGAAACGTTTTTCGTACCCGAATAATGATCGGTTGATATTTTCGAAAGGCCACGCCGCACCGTTACTCTATGCGCTGTATGCGGCGGCGGGACGAGTGCCACGACGCGAGTTGATGACGCTCCGAACGTTTTCAAGTCGATTGGAAGGCCACCCGACCACACGCTTTCCCATGACCGAGGTCCCAACCGGCAGCCTCGGCCAAGGTTTATCGATTGCACTCGGCGAAGCAATCGCGCTTCAAACCGATCGGCTGACGGCGCGCGTGTATTGCCTCCTCGGTGATTCTGAACTCGCGGAGGGGAGCGTCTGGGAAGCAATCCAGCTCGCTGGACATCGTCACCAGTCAAATCTCGTAGCAATCGTTGATGTGAACGGGCTCGGGCAGTCTGGTCCGACGATGTATGGACATAATGCTCTCCAAATTGCCAAACGCGCGCAGGCGTTCGGTTGGCGGACAGCGGTCATTGATGGCCACAACTTCCATGACATTCACCATGCATTCACGCACGCACTGACGGTTAAGGATCAGCCGTTCATGGTCGTCGCGAGAACGATCAAAGGGAAAGGAGTCACCTCAATCGAAGGAAAGCATGGCTGGCATGGTCGGGCATTGAGTGCAGCGGATGCACGTACTGCTCTTCATGCCTTAGGACCGGTCGATGCAAAATTACGTGGCGCGATTACCCAACCGGCGAAGCGAAAGCCGATTGTCCCAGCCCGCACGGTCGTCCCTGATTGCCGATATAAAATCGGGACTTCGATCTCACCGCGGCTCGCGATCGGTCAGAGTCTGGTCCGTCTCGCGAAGCGATACCCGCAGATGATCGTGCTTGATGGTGAAGTGAAAAACTCGACGCACACGGACCGGTTCGAGAAAAAAGCACCTCGGCGCTTCATCGAAGGATATATTGCCGAACAGAACATGGCCGGTATGTCGACCGGATTGGCACGTCGAGGAAAGCTGCCGGTCGTCGCGACGTTCGGTGCGTTCCTGACCCGCGCCTATGATCAACTCCGGATGGCGAGTTATGCTCGAACGCATGAAGTCTATATCGGGACCCATGCCGGCGTTCATATCGGTGAAGATGGCGGCTCGCAGATGGCGCTCCAAGATATCAGCCTGTTTCGTTCACTCGAACTGAGCGTGGTGCTGTATCCTTCCGACGCGATGTCAGCCGAGCGGTTACTTGAGCGCGCAATACGGGCTGATCATTTGGTCTATCTTCGAGTGACGCGTGGTGATTTGCCGGTCATCTACTCGCCGACCACCAGATTTAAAATCGGTGGGAGCCACATCCTTCGGCAGAGCAAAAACGATCGACTGACGATTGTCGCCGCTGGGGTGACGGTCCACGAAGCGCTGAAAGCCGCCGATCGGCTCGGAAAAAAAGGTATCTACGTTCGGGTCATTGACCTGTACTCGATCAAACCGATCGATGTTGTGACACTCAAAGCCGCCGTCAAAGATACTCGACACCTCCTGGTCGTTGAAGATCATTACCCCGAAGGTGGCGTCGCCGAAGCAGTCCGAACTGCGCTCAGAAAAGACTCTGGGTGCGTGACCTCGCTGGCGGTCCGCAAGACACCTCGCAGTGGCACGCCGACTGAGCTTCTCAGCTATGAGGGGATTGACGCTGATGCAATCATATCGGCGAGTAAAATGATTTTGAAATGAATCTCCTGGCGACTGAAATTGGAGGGACATGGATGCGCGTTGGTTGGCATCAGCATTCACGACCGATGGTCTCAATCAAGATCCCAACGCCACGAAATTATCAACGAGGAATTCAGGTGTTCGCCGCCGCCGCTCATCAGCTTTGTGATGGTCGCGCTATCGATCGCGCGATTGTTGCAGTCCCTGGCATCCTCGATAACGACCGGAGAATCATGACCGGTTCTCCCCACCTCCGGACATGGATCGGTCGATCGATCGCACGTGATCTCGAATCCGCTTTGCATACTCGCGTCCAATTAGAAAATGACGCAGACCTGGCCGCAGTTGGTGAAGCAATATACGGCGCCGGTCGATCGTTTCGGGTCGTCGGCTATATCGCCATCGGGACGGGGATTGGTGGCGCGCTAGTCGTCGATAAAAAACTTGTTCGCGGTCGAACGACGTTCGAACCAGGCCATATGCTCGTTGAACCGAACAAAGATTGGGAATCATGTCTCGGCGGCAAACAGCTTCAACGTCGATTTGGATCGGAATGGAAACGCTGGACCCGGACCAATTGGAATTGGGCAGAACAGAAGCTAGCTATTGGTCTCGTAAATGTGGTCAATATGTGGTCGCCCGATATCATTGTCGTCAGCGGTTCGGTCGGTCAACACAAACATCTCCGCCTCAACGTCGTTCAACACAGTGTTCGGAGGCAGCTACAAACAATCAGAACATGTCCGCCAATTCGACGCGGAACATTACATGACCTGGCCGGCTTGCGCGGCGCCCGGGTAATTTAGCGGGACTCGAACCAGCGTCCAGGGTATCGCCGTCCCTGCGGTACATGGCGCCACCCCCTCAGCCCGCGAAAACAGAAGCAGTTCTGTTTTCTTGTAGCTTCGGCCCTCACGTCCCGAACCCCGTATATAACAAAAAATTGAATTTGTAGTGCCGTGGTCGGGGTAGCGGGACTCGAACCCACGGCCTCATCGTCCCGAACGATGCGCGCTACCAACTGCGCCATACCCCGCCCACGGCACTAGAAAAATCTTGATTGTAAGAGTCGGGTTCGGCGCGCGGACTTTATCCCGCCGATGGCGGGAAACTGCGCCACACCCCGAAACCGCGGGGACTGTAGCAAATATAGGCCGTCGAGGCAAGCCTCACAGCCTTGATTTCGTGGTGTGAATCCAGTATCGGGTATATACTGCACGTACCACATGAACCGTCTCCGCACCCCGATTCTTGTCATTGTTGCCACCGCCATTGTTTCGATATCGGTGGTTGTCGTCTGGTTTCTTGATATTCGGCTGAAACGAGCTATCGATGTATCGATCACCCAGTCGTCTTTGAGTGAAGACAAAACGGTGGCTGCTTTATATGGCGCGATCATCGCTACCAGGATCGAGGAACTCACGCGTGATTTACGGACATTGTCAAACAATGCGAGTATTCGGACGGGAGCAGGTGAAACATGTAGTAGTATTGCCAGTGAATTGACCGATGAACTCTCGGTGTCCGCGATTTTACGGACGACGGTTAATGGAGTTGTTGATTGCGCTTCAAGTTCGGTCGCGCTCGGAAAGCAACTCGATTCGACGGATGCGATCGAATCACTTAAAGCGGGCGATGACCACCAGGTTGCGTTTGGACGTGGGATGACCGTAACTCATGGTGAGTCTGGCCAACAGTTCGTCCTACCCGTGCATGTCGCTTTGCGAGCGGAAAATGGCGAGTACCGTGGATCTTTAGGAGCAGAAATCATCTCCAGCACACTGACGGAGCAATTGGCCGCGCTCATTACGGATCCTGGCACCTTCATTCTCTTGGACGATGACGGGAGTGTTGTCATGCACTCAAATAGTGGTCTGCTGGGTCGAAACGTCGAAGTCGAGGATGCATTTCAAATACATGGGGTCAAAGCCTTAACCAAAGAAGACCTCCAGCGATTCCGTGTGGCATCATTGAGTGAAGTATTTGGTATTGAGGTTGATCGTAGTCTTGTCAGCTCCGCACAGGTAGAGATCCTTGGTCGAAAATTAACCGTCTTGCACATCGTTTCTACCGAACGATTGACCGCCACTGTCGATCCGGTGAATCGGGCGCGGTCCCTCATGTTCTGGGTCGTGACGGGCATTTTCTTATTCCTGATCTTGATCGGCATGGTCATCATGTCACGCTGGAATCGGGATACCTCAAGTCAGGTGAAAAGTGCGACCGGAGATATGGAGCAAAAAGTCAGGGATGCGACCATGATCGCCGAAGATTATGAAATATACAAACAGGCGCTTGATGTCGCCGAGGATAATATTTCGATCGCCAACGCCGAAGGGAACGCGGTTTACTTAAACACGAGTTTTTCAAAAGTCACCGGATTTTCGCCGAAAGAGGCACTTTGGAAAAAAGTTGGTACCTTGTGGGGGAAGCAGATGGATGAGGCCTACTACAAACGCATGTGGCAGGCGATCAAAGTTGAAAAGCGAGCCTTCGTCGATACCATTACCAACCGACGTAAAGATGGGACGACCTATCGAGCGTCAATTTCAATTACCCCCGTCAAGAACGAAGCCGATGAAGTCACCCATTACATCGCGGTTGAGCGCCCACTCGATCCACTCCCACGTGTACCAGTTGAGCCGACGACTGAGAAAGGGTCGAAGAAACCGAAGAAAAAGGGGGCTTGAAATCAAGACCCGTTTCGGGTATCATCAGCAGGTTAATCTACCTCAAGATGACAACGAATCACGGCGTACGACATCTCGGAATTATCATGGATGGGAACAGACGCTGGGCAAAGCGGCGTGGTTTACCGACCCTCGAAGGTCATCGCCGCGGCTATGCGACCTTTAAGAAAGCAGGGGACTGGTGCCTTAAACGTGGGATCGAGATCCTGACTGTCTACGCCTTCTCGACAGAAAACTGGAATCGTTCAAAAAAAGAAGTCGGGTACTTGATGCGGTTACTCGAACAGGCACTGACGCGAGATCTGGGTGAAATACATCGAAAGAATATTCGGATTTTGGTCATCGGTCGAATGAAAGAACTTCCGCTTCGACTCCAAAAGCGGATCAGTGAAGCGATGGAACTGACGAAAAAGAACACTCGTGGGACACTTCAGCTGGCGATCAATTACGGCGGTCGGGCAGAGATCGTTGATGCCATGAAGCGTGTGTACCGGTCCGCGAAGTCAGCCTCACATATCACGGAAGCATCGATCTCCGAAGCCATGTACACGGCCGGTCAACCTGATCCAGACCTTATCATCCGCACCTCAGGTGAACAGCGAACCAGCGGCTTCCTCGCCTGGCAAGGCGTGTATAGCGAATTGCTCTTCACGGATCGGATGTGGCCAGAATTTACCGAGCGCGATCTTGACGCCGCGCTGAGCGAATTTAAACGACGCCAGCGACGATTCGGAGCCTAACCATGGCGACGCGACGACGCTCATCACCCACGCCGGAACCGCCGGCGTTGTTCGATGCGCGCGCGGCCGAAGACCTGGCTGCCCATGCGCCCTTAGCTGATCGACTTCGACCCGAGACGCTGGCCGATTTCGTCGGCCAAGAAACGGTCATTGGTACGACGACGATCCTTCGTCAAGCGATCGCCAACGATGAACTGTTCTCGATGTTGTTCTGGGGACCACCGGGATCCGGTAAGACAACGCTCGCACGGATCATCGCCAAGCAGACGAAAGCAGCCTTTATTGCTTTGTCCGGTGTCTTTAGCTCAAAAGACGATTTGCTCCAATCGGTCGAAGCGGCGCGTGACCGTCAAAAGCTCCATCAACAGCGGACCATTTTGTTCGTCGATGAGATTCATCGCTGGAACAAAGCTCAGCAGGATGCATTGTTACCATACGTTGAATCTGGTGTCGTGACTTTGATCGGTGCGACGACAGAAAATCCAAGCTTTGAAGTGATTGCTCCGCTCCTATCTCGATGTAAGGTGTTCGTTCTTGAGCGGTTATCGCCAGACCATCTCACGCAAATCGTTCGCCACGCGTTAGATACCCCCCGGGGGTATGCGGGCCAGTCGATTTCGATCGAGCCAAAGGCACTTGAACTTTTAACCACAGCATCGAATGGTGATGCGCGGACGGTCCTCAATACGCTTGAACTGGCGGTCAAGGCAACTCCCGCGTCGGACCATGGTCGAATGATCACACTCGCGACCGTCGCAGAGGCGTTCCAGCGACCACTCCTCCTGTACGATAAGCAGGGCGAAGAGCATTACAACATCATATCCGCTTTCATTAAATCGATGCGTGGCTCGCAACCGGACGCCGCCCTCTATTGGCTCGGACGGATGCTCGAAGCCGGGGAGGATCCGCTGTTTGTCGCGCGTCGGATGGTCATCTTTGCCTCCGAGGATGTCTCGATGGCCGATACTCATGCACTCCCGCTCGCGGTCGCCTGTTTCGAAGCCTGCGACAAAATCGGGATGCCGGAATGTGCGATCAACCTCGCCCATGTCGTGACCTATCTGGCTACGTGCCCAAAATCAAATGAGACGTACGTCGCATACGGGAAGGCGGTGGCGGATGTCCAGACGGGTCTGAATGATCCAGTACCGCTCAATCTTCGTAATGCGCCGACCAAGCTCATGAAAGAACTTGGGTATCACCGGGGATACAAATATAGTCATGATCATGAGGGTCAAGAAGGGGAGCAAGAATACCTCCCTCCCAAACTTCGTAATTCGCGCTATTATATTCCCAAGCGAAATCCTTTCTGGCCATCATGATTCACTTCAAACCATTTACCTTCGGAAAACCAGAGATGGGCATTCTTGCCATCTTTTTTGTTCTCTTCGTCCTCGGGCTGGGCATAACGTTTGTACCATTTATTGCTTCCATCCATGCGAAATTCACCGCCACGGTTACTGAAATCGCGCTGCGCTACGGATACGTAGGGGCGTTCAGTGTGGCCATGATTGGGAGCACGAGCGCGACAGTCTTTTTCCCATACACCATCATTGTGGTATTCCTCGCTTTGCAAGGGTTGAATCCATTCTATCTCGGCCTTTTAATGGGTCTTGGGGCGGGAATTGGCCAAATGGTTGGGTATATCATCGGTCGCTTCGGATCGGGCTGGTTCCATCGGAAAAAACCCGAAACGTATGATGCGATGGAACGAATTTTGGCCGAGCGTCCCGGACTCATTTTCTTTTTTATCATCGCTTTCGGCTCGACGCCACTCCCCGATGATCTCATCCTGATTCCACTAGGGATGCTCCGGTATCCCTGGTGGAAAGCTTGGCTCCCATCGACAATTGGGAAATGTATTGCCGGTTGGATCGTAACCTATTCCAGTTCGCTCATCGCGAAGACGCTTGAAACCGATCCAACAGCGACAGCGACTGGACTCGTGAGCCAATTCTTCACGGTCGCCAGCTTAGCACTTGTTGGGTACTTAATGTTCAAACTCGACTGGACGAAGATCATGCATCGTTTACTCGATCAATCCGCTAATGGAAAGGTACCCGTATGACCCGAGATCGTTGGGAAGATGTCCGTGAGTCAATCGAAGAGAAATTCGAAGTTTCCGCGAGCGGTGAAGAACCGCTCGACGGCCGCCCAGGTTCGGTCGAATATATTGAATTTACCACCCCGGCCGGTACGTTTCGGCTCGAATTCGTCGATGCGGCGAAAGTCACCGGGATCGCGACTAGCAGTGGCCGAAAGATGGGGACGGCTGGCCGGATCGCCCGCACGTTCAGCGAGAGCGAGTATGTAACTCGACTGGACGCCTATCGTTGGGACGGTACGCAGTGGGTCGCGATGGATGCGTCGGCATTCGCCAATGCCTGAACTCCCGGAAGTCGAAACAATTCGCCGCGAACTTGAGGCGGTCATGCCTGGCGCGAGCATCAACCGGGTCGATGTTCGGTTACCGAAGATTGTCAAGGTTCCGACCGTTCGCTTCCGCCGGGTGCTCCACGGGGCAACAATCGAAGCCGTCCGTCGCCGAGCTAAGGTATTGCTGATCCAGTTGAGCAACGGCTACACGGTCATCATACACTTAAAAATGTCCGGCCAACTTATCTGGGTGCCGCGATGCGGGCGGATGAAAGTCGGTGGCCATCCGATCCCAGGCGGGATATATGATCTACCGAATCAATATAGTCATGTCATCTTCCATACGAATCATGGGGTGCTGTACTTCAACGATCAGCGGCAGTTCGGGTATAATCGCTTAATCAAGACCAGCGCTCTAGCAGAGTGGCTCGAGACGCAGGGGTATGGTCCGGAGCCGCTCGAAGCGGATTTTACGGTCGGAAATTTTTTAGACATTCTGGTTCGTCATCGCCGTAAACGGATCAAACCGACGCTCCTCGACCAAACGGTCATCGCCGGAGTGGGGAATATTTATGCGGACGAGGCGTGCTTTGCGGCCCGGGTGCGACCAAGCCGTCGGATTCAGACCATGACAGTTGCTGAACGCCGGGCCGTCTACCGCGGACTTCGCGCGATCATGATCCTCTCCATTAAAAAACGCGGGACGACTGCCGATGCATATCGAACCGCGACCGGCGACAAGGGTGGCATGATGCCATTCCTCAAGGTGTACGGCCGTGAGGGTAAGTCGTGTCGACGGTGTCGTGGGATTATAAAAAAGACCGTCCTCGCCGGACGGGGAACGCATTACTGCTCTTCGTGTCAGCGCTAGGATCTTACCCGAGCCACCAGACGTGGAGACTATAACCCAAGATCAACCCAATAATGCCACCTACGGTGGCTTGCAACGGTGTGTGACCGACCCGCTCGAGCAAGCCGTGCGGATATTTCGCTTCGATATCGTCTGGTAGATCAACGATCAACATATTCAGGATGCGTCCATGTTCACCGAGGAGTTGGCGCAGACCGACGGCATCACGGATGATAAGCAACCCAAAGACGACGGCGACGGCGAACGCGGGTGAATCCCAGCCTTCCTGGAGACCGACGGCGGTACCCAGGGAGACGACGAACGCGGTGTGCGCGGAGGGCATCCCGCCATACGCTAAGAGGTCCTTGACTCGTAATTGCCCCCGCAGGCCGCCAATGATAAACTTGACTATCTGAGCCACCGCCACAGCGACAAGCGGAATCAATAGGAGAAATGGAACTGTCATTGGGTCTTATTCTGGGTCATATTGCTGAAGCGTCGCTCTTTGGGGCGGTGCAGGGCTTGACGGAGTTTTTACCGATTTCGAGTTCGGGACACCTGCTCTTGCTTCACCAGATTGTAGACTATCGGGCCCTGAACGAGCAAGCGTTCGACGTCGCCCTCCATATCGGGACGGTCATCGCGCTGTTACTGGTCTTTTGGTCCGATCTCTGGCGACTCTTCCGAGCGGCACTACGATGGGTACGTGTCCGGGGGACACCAGATCACGATCAAACACTGGCCGGATTGCTGCTCATCGCGACGATTCCTGCCGCTATCATCGGATTCTTCTTTGAATCGATCATTGAGACCATGCTACGTAGCCCGATGCTCGCCGCGATCAATTTGATCATCGCCGGGGTACTGTTGTGGGCAATCGATCGTTGGACGACAACGTCACGCAATCTCGAAACACTTGGACGCTGGCGCGCGCTCGGGATCGGATTGGGCCAAGCTCTGGCACTCATTCCCGGCGTCTCGCGATCTGGGTCAACAATCATGGTCGGACGCTTGGTCGGACTTGAACGTCCCGCAGCGGTCCGATTCTCATTTCTGCTGGCTGTCCCGATCACAATCGGTGCGGCCCTCGTAAAATTCCCAGATCTCATCGCCTATCGGATGCCGAGCGAAGATTGGCTCGCGCTGACGACCGGGATCATCGTCGCGGCGGTGACGGGCATGTTTGCGATTCGATTTCTATTACGATTCGTCGCGCATCGATCGTTTGCGGTATTCGCGATCTATCGGACCGTCGTCGGGCTGGCGGCGATCGCTTTCCTGATCTGGCGATAAAAAAACATTCCCGCTGGAGCGGGAATGTTTCTCTCAGAAACCGAACTTACGCGGAGGGTTGTTTCGGCGTCTGTTGATAGGCGAAGATAGTCAAGCCAATCGTGCCGAGAATGGCGATCCATGGCCACCAGACGTTATCCGTACACCCAGTATTCCGTTCCACGACGGACATCGTAAGTGCGGCAACTATGGCGACAAATGCTGGCCAGTTCTTGGTGACCGGTACAAAAGCGTAGAGTACGGCGACCGCACCGAGGAGAGCGAGGAGGATAATGCCCCACAGCCAGTTCTTGCGAGACGTGCAGGTCGTGGCATCATCCGTCGATCCCTCAGTCGGCGTATTCACATTCGTTGGAGCGGGCGCGTTGGTGTCACCGTTGACGTTCCCATTCGTGTTCGTGGTATTCGTGTTGACCACGGTGTTCGTATTCGTGGTCGCGTTCACGTTCTCGTTCGTCCCTCGGGCGGCGACTGTATCAACGCGGACGGAGGCAGTGATCGCACCGGAGGTGATGACGACCGTACCCGTGCCGAGTTTGGTTGGGGTGAATACTCCACGGGTCGAGATCGTGCCGATGCCGCCAGTCACTGACCAGGTCGGGCTTGGGATGGTGATCCGATTATTGTCCGCATCAAAACCTTGGGCGGAGAAATCAGTCGTTCGGTCGAGCGGAACGATTTCTGGCTCGCTATTCGGATTGATCACCATTTCCGTCAATGCGCCGGCCGTGATGGTGACAGGCACGGTCGCGGTCAAACCTTCGTAGGTGACAGTAATGAGCCAGGAGCCGGCTTTTCCGGCTTCATAGGTCGTACCGACGATCCGACCACGTGGGTCGGTGACAGAATAGGTGCTCGCGCCGGTGACATCTTCGGTGGCGTTCGTCGCATCTTTGGCGGTCACGACCAAGGCGACCGATTGATCGGCGGTCAGTTGCAGCGTCGAGGGCGAGACGCTCAATGAGGTGGGCTGGCCGAGTGCGTGGACGCCGAGCGGGGCGAACAGGAAGGCGACGAGGGCCAGGGCGGTCAGACGGGGTGACATGGGGTTCACTGGATTAGGTGATGAGCTGTCCGTAGAGGACAAGTCGATATTTCGTTGAATAAACGGGGGTGCAGGTGAAGATCGTTAGTCGTGGGCCATCGGTCGGGGCCAGGATCTCGACCTGGTCAGGATTAATGGTCTCACGTCCGGTGATCGTGTATGTATATTCTTTGCCGCGCCAGTAGATGAAGACGGGGTCTCCATCCTGGACTTTATCAAGGTTATAGAGGGTCATCGCGCTCGGTGGCAGATATTGCCAGCGGTGTCCGGAGAGGACGACGTTCCCATTCGCATCCGGGGTCGACGTCTCGGGTAGGTGCCACATCCCGCCGCGATCGAGGACTTTCTCCGTCGCGCCCTCGAGGATCGGCATATCGACGCCGATACGCGGGATCACGACGCGGTTGTCCTGGGGGATCGGTTTATTTTCGAGGACCGGAAGGCCGAGGGTGGCGAACAGCGGATCGTTCGCGGTCCGATTCGTGATATAGGGGACCGTCGGCGTTGGTCGCTTGATCCGATACTGAATGCCTGGAAAGAGCGGGTAGAGGGCAACGCCCAGGCCAATGATCAGGAGCACCAGCCCGAAGACCCGACGGAGACGACCCGGGTGGGTCGTCTCCGAACGGGCCGGAGTTGATTTGTTAGGCTGCGGCTCCATGACGGCGCGGGCGCATGACCACGAAGCCGATGATGGCGCCGAGGAGGCCAGCGAAGACAATCAGGGCATCGCGGAGGCCTGGACCGGTCGTGGCTAAACCGAGGACGCGTGGGACCTTGATCGTCAGGGTCGCGACGGCTTTCTGTTGTTCGAGGCCGTCAGCGGTCAGGACCGCTTCGTTATCGTACGAGCCAGCTTTGACGCTTGAACCGACTTTCACGTCGTAGGTCAGGATGCGGGTGTGGCTCGCTTCGATCGTCCCGAGGACGAAGGTTCGAGTTCGGGTACCCGTATCAACGAAGGTGAAGCCTTTCGGCAGGGTGTCGACGATCGTGACGTTCGTCGCATCGGCATCACCGATGTTCTTGACGGTCACGGTGTAGGTCACGATGGCGCCTGGTTTCGAGGTCGTCGGTTCGGCCACCTTGGTGATGGTCAGAACCGGTTCGCTCGTCACACCGAGGACGGTCGGGACGCGGACTTCGACGGTTGAGGTCGCGGTCACTTTCGTCGTGTTGCTCCCCTGGGCGTCGGCGGTGTTCGTGTAGAACCCTTTCGGCTGTGCGGCATTCACTTTCACGTCGTAGGTGAAGGTCTTTGATTCGCCCACATCGAGGTCGCCGACATTAATCGTCTTCACGGCCAATCCGGTATCAGCGAAGGTGAAGCCGTTCGGGAGGGTGTCCGTGATGACGACATCTTTCGCCATGACGTTCGCCGCGGCATCATTTTTAACGGTCACCGTGTAGGTAATCGTCTTGCCCGGATTCGTGAAGGTCAGGACGCTGTTCGTCTTTTCAATCTTCAGATCAGTGATGTCTTTCGTGTTCGTAAAGACACACTGATAGTAACCCCAATCAAATGTGGCGAATGTCTGTGTTTCGGATGGTGCCACGACGGCGTTCAAGCTGACATTCGATTCACGAACATCTTGTTCGAGCGGTTGGCAGAACGATTCCGTGACATGGTAACCGGTCTTCTGGTCTTCCATGACAGTGGTGGTACCAGCGACGAATTCCTGGAACGTCTCTCCGGTCGCGAAGTTTTGATCGCCACCATTGAGATCCCACGTCCAATCGGTCGCCCCGACAACATCACCTTCATCATTCAGGTCGCCATCGCCGTTCTGGTCGACATTTTTCAGGACCCGGACGTAGGCGTAATGACGGTTGCCGAAGTCTGCCGTGGCGGTCGAGTCATCCTCAACCGTGACGTTGACGGTCGTTGGGGTCGTGTTGAACCAGCCGATCGGAACAATTTCACTCACGGTATGCGGACCAGTGACGACATTCAAGAAGGAATAATTTCCGTTCGAATCGGTGTAGGTCGTAGCGGCGGTATCATCAAGCCGGATCTCGATACCGGACAGTCCATATTCACCGGCGTCTTGAATACCGTTGCCATCCAGGTCCCAGAACTTCGTGCCGGCAATATCCCCGACATCGTGGGCATTACAGAGGACCAACGTCGCACCGTTCGTCGGGACGTTGATTTGGACTGGCAGTGAATTGAATTGCGGATTCGCGCAGGAATACTGGATGGTATCAAGACCGTCGATAGCGACGGTGTTCACCGGTGCATTCGTGAGGTAGGCTCCGACGAAGTGGTAGTCACCAGGATAGTTCTCGTCGATATCGTGGTTGCCGGTGAAGACTTGATGCGTGTCACCAAAGGTGAACGTACCGGCATTATCAATCGACCATGAACCATCGGTCGAACTGACGAATGTGCCATTCGCGTCGTGATCGACCATTTTTAACACGGTCAGATCGCCAGCTTCGCGCGTGTTCTCGAACGTACATGTCCCGCCGGCTTTGGTGACTGTCATGGTCGCGCCAGCGCCTTTCAAATCGCTACAGATTCCGCTCACGGCCGCCGAGACGTACCCATCTGGTCCTGATTCGGTGACGGTGTATGAACCGGTCGGAACAACGACCGTGTCACCGCTGTGGTATGGACCGCCGACCCAGTTGTCAATTGTGAATTCCCATTGTGACGGATCGAAATCGCCATTCGAGAAGGTTTTCTCGAAGGTGATAGTCCCGACGTCGTGGGCATTGCACAGAGTTATTGACTGGGGTTGTCCAACGACCGTTGTTACTTTCACCGGCAACGTGGTGCCCTGTGGATTTTCACAGGAGTATTGCGTCGAAGATGTTGGGTACCAACCGACGAAATGGTAATCACCGGTGATGTTTTCAGTAACATCATACTCATCGGTCGGCATCGACTGCGTCGAACCGAAGGCATAAGTACCGCTCCCATCGAGCGACCATGACCAGGTTCCAGGGACGGTCGCGTCGAACGGACCATTTGGAAGTTCCTGCAGTTTCTTGATGACCGTAATGTCACCTGTGTCGCGAGTATTCGTGAACGTGCAGGTGATATTGTCACCCGGTTCCGGCCATATTGTGACCTGCCGTGAACCGATCGATTTGTCCCATTTGCCGGTGTCACAGGTCAGATCGGTGAGTGTCCAATCATCTTTCGCGGTCTCCGTTACAACATACGAACCGGTTGGGCTAATCCAACCAGTATTCGCACTCTGTCCGTCACCAAGCGTCGCGGTGATTGCACCGGTAAATCCGAATGTCGCGCTATCGCCATCCGGGAGCGTCTGTTTCTCGATCGTCAATTTCGCCTGTTTCGTGTTCGTAAACGTACAGGTGATGTCTTCATTCGCTGAGAGTTCAATCGCGTTAATCGGGCTCCCATCGCTACACGTCGCGCTCGTGAGATCCCAACCATTTGTGTCAGACTCGGAAATCGAATACGTATCAGGGGCGAGCGCGGTCATGGTCTGACTAGCGGTTCCGGCAACGGTCGTTAGCGAACTGACTCCAAAATCACTCGTAAATCCGAACGTGCCGTCACCACCGACGGTATTTTTCACGATTTGTATCGAACCGTGTGAGTAACCGTTCACGAACGTACAGACGATGGTGTCTTCGATTGTCGTGGTCAATCCCGACACCGTCCCGGTCTGGAGGTTAACGGTACCAACTGGTTGCGTGTCCATCAGACACTGCGCACTGACCAGCTTCGTACCGGCCGGCAGTGCAGTTTCGGCGATACTGTGCGTCCCATTCGTAACGCTAAATTGCAGGGCGCCGGTGTTGGTCGTAACCTGAGCGGCTGGAGCGCTAGCGCCATCAACATCGAAGGTGAAACCGGCAAGTAATGCGTTCGCAGCGTTTCCCGTGACGTCGGCGTCACCGTCGCCATCGGTATCGAACTGTTTCTGGACGAGGATTTTGTTGCCGCAGAGTTGTTTCGCGAGATTCGACAAGTCGGTCGCGAGGGTCGAGAAGTTCGAGGTAATCACATCCGATGTGACACCCGTGTTAACGTTGGGTCCTGAAATCGCCTGCATGTTCGCAGTATCGAGATCGGAGCCGATTCCCAGCGCTAAAATCCGTGTGCCCGCTGCCTTGATTGTGTTGGCATGGGTGACGGCTGCCGCAACCGCTACCGATTCCGTTGCATCCGTTCCATTCCCGGTCCGGTTGGGATTTCCGTCCGAAGCAAATACGAGCAGATTCGGTTTCGTCGGTCGTGGATCGAAGGTCGACCATGCCTTGTTGAACGCGTCATCCCAGTTGGTGTACCCACCGCCAGTAGCATTATTAATTGCCGTGTGGAGGGAAGTGGCGTTGTTCGTGAACGCCTGTGAGATCGAAGCGGTGGTGTCGAACTTCGTGACGCTGAACTGCGTTGGCGTGCTTGGGAGGAATGCGTCGACGAAACCATTAAACGCGGTCTTCATCTGCGACATCTCGGTGTCGTTGATCGAGCCGGAGACATCAAGGACGAGTCCGATATCAAGACCACATGACTGACCCAGAACCGGATTCGGAGTGTTAACGAGCGGTTCAGTGTAATAGACCTTCACTTTGATCTGATCGAGCAATGCATCTCCACCACCGGACGTCGCATCGACGAGGACTTTAAAGGTGGCATCTGCAAAATCAGCGACCGTCCAAGTCTTGCCCCACTTATTTGTTGCACCACCAAGCGTTACGGTGTTTTCAGAACCTGGTAGTGTCGCGGTCGAGGTGGATGAGTATGCATCTGGATTCGAATTGGAGGTGTTCCAGATTGAGATTTCTAAATTTCGACCCTCCGTTTTCTTGCCCTCAACCGTTACCTCAATACCGTCGATTGTTGCACCGGCCGGAAGTCCAAAACTCGGAAAACCGTAAACGGCGGTATCGCTACTGCTATTAAATTTGGCGTTATTATTGTCTGAAACCCATCCATTGTCCGGGTCATCGACATTATTCGAACTGACGGTCTGATCTGGCGCCTTAAAGGCTGATGCCGCTGCATCGGCCGGCTTTGCCCCAAACCATAGGGAAACCATCGACATATTGGCAACCATCGAAATCCCAACGATGACGTTGAGGGTTTTCCACAGTCGCTGACGAGTTGTCTTCCGTTTCAGGAAGTTGATACGTATGCTCATAGGCTACGATCTAATAAGTAAGCTTGATAAAAAACTGTTTTGGTCTGGCTCCGATAAAAGGCCAGCAAAATGCACCAAGATTGCACGAAATTCCCAACGGACGCTGAAAGTAGCGTGTCGGTTTCGGTTACGATTGGTACTTTTTGTTGGCCTTTAGAGTCCCGTCACTGGGTGGCAATAGCTGCAGAAAATGAGCGAATTCGTAATCGTTCCGAAGGGGCGAAAGGTGAACCAAAATGGTTCAAAAGAACTCCGCTACTTTACTTAACATGACCTGTTATGTCAAGCACAAAAAACACTAACAAATACAGCAAAAAACAGCCTCGAAGATATCCACACGTGCCTAGAGAATGCTTCTTCCGGCGAGTATGACGACCGAAATTTCCACGTATGGAGCCTGTCGGTTGGTTGGTTTGATTACGGCGATACCCATTTTTTTAAACCGTTTATCGCCGAGGATTGGGCGGTGTTGGAGGGAGTTGGTCCAGCCTCGGACGAGGGTCTTCGCCACGATGAAATCAGCCCCTAAAAGTTCGCCATATCGACTCGTTCGATACCCGGCTTGTCGTAAATAGGACCGTAGCGTCGTCGATGAGGCGTGATTAAGGCGAAGCGCCTTTTCCAGGGCTGCCGCACGTCGTCTCGCGACGGCATCCAACCGGGCATCACGACGTAAAAGCGGGGCTCCGAGGGAACGGCGGCCTTGGTTGATTGCCGATGACAATGATCGGGTGGTCATTGCATCCGCCGCTTGGGGGAGCAAAACAACAGCCAAGATGACGAGTCCGATGATCGAGAGTCCGCGTCGCATAGAATGCAGAGTATCACGTTGGTGAGACGATACAAAACCTCGCTTGCTCGGATGGGGAAAATCGGGGATACTATGGCCACGATATGAAGCTCGTCATTTTTGCCGGTGGCAGCGGGACACGGCTCTGGCCGATCTCCCGCAACCGCACTCCGAAACAAGCACAACCGTTCGGCGACAATCAAACATTGTTGCAAAAAACGTTCGCTCGTCTGCGCCGCGGCTATCCGGTCCGCGATATTTGGTTATCGACGAGCGCGGAGCAATACCCGCTCCTGAAAAAACAAGTGCCGAACATTCCACGATCGCAAGTCATTCTCGAGCCGGCCAGACGCGATACCGCGGCGGCCATCGGCTTAGCTGCGGCCACGATCACTGCGCGCGTCTCACCGCAAGAAACGATCGCGACGGTCTGGTCCGATGCGTACATCAAAGAGCCACTCGTCTATTTGCGAGCGCTGAAGGACGCGGGGCGAGTCGTCACGACGCATCCGAACCAAACAGTGTTGATTGGATTGAAACCTCGTTATCCGGATACTGGTCTCGGGTACATCAAGATCGCTCGACAAGTTGAAACCGTCGGTAAGACGGACGTGTTCCTCGTTGATCGGTTCGTCGAGAAACCGGACCAACGGACGGCTGAACGGTATGTCCGGTCATGGCAGTATCTTTGGAATCCTGGGATGTTTGTGTTTCGGGCCGACGCAATGCTTGATAAATTCCGGGCTTGGTTGCCAGCAACGCATCGGATCCTGATGAAGATCGCGGACGATCTCGGAACACCGCGCGGGAACGCGACGGTCAAACGTCTTTATCCTCGCGTCGAGAAAATCTCGATCGATTACGCAATCATGGAGAAAGATCGAACGATGTTGGCGATCCCGGCTGATTTCACCTGGTCCGATGTCGGGACGTGGGCAGCGGTCCACGACATGCTCGCAGACCATCCGCATCATAATGTCTCCCGGACCCGGCATATCAGTGTCGATTCACGCGGCAACTTATTATTCAGTTATTCGGGAAAGTTGATGGCCACGGCTGGTGTCCATGACATGATCGTGATCGAGACTGATGATGCGATCCTCGTCTGTCCGAAATCACGGGCGCAGGACGTAAAGAAGATCGTCTTGGAACTTCGAAGCCCAGAAACTCCACATCATCTATGATTCGGACGATCCTCCTGACGCTCCTCGCGGCGGTGATCACGGTCGTTGTTGGATTGACGCTTTGGATTTTCTCGGCCGTCGGGGCGACGAGTCAGAACGAGTCAGTGGTAAACTTTACAGTCGCGAAAGGCGAGGGGATTCGCTCGATCGCCGGTCGACTCGAAAAAGACCAATTAATTTCGGCGCGATTACCCTGGACACTGTATACCGTTTTAACCGGGCGTCACACGTCGCTCATCCCAGGGACCTATACATTCCAAACCGCGGTCACCGGCAAAGCTGTCGTCGAGCAGTTGGTCGCCGGACCGACGGAAGAACGCGAGGTCACAGTCACGATTCCCGAGGGCGAACGACTCGAGGAGATTGCGACCATCCTCGAGAATAAGGGTGTCGTTGATGCCGCCGCTTTCTTATCGCTCACGAAACAGCCGAGTGACTTTGTCCAAACCTGGACGACTGACCTATTCGCGAGTAAACCGCCGACCGTCGATCTCGAGGGATATCTCTTCCCTGACACGTACCGATTTTTCGAAAATACTCCAGCGGAGACGGTCGTCCGTCGAATGATCGAAAACACTGACCGACGCCTCGATGCGACCATCCGAGCGAAGATTTTGACGAGTGGTCGCTCGCTGCACGAGATTCTCACGCTTGCCTCGATCCTGGAAATGGAACTCAAAACCCCATCTGATCGAGCGATCGCGGCCGATCTTTTCTTGCGACGCATGGCGGCTGGGATCGCACTGCAATCTGATGCAACGGTAAACTATGTGACGGGAAAGTCACGTCTCCAGCCAACGATTGCGGATACGGAAGTCGAATCGCCATATAATACCTACCGTAATAAAGGGTTGCCACCCGGACCAATTGCGAATCCAGGTTTGGGGGCGATCAACGCAGCCATCACCCCAACCCCGAATGAATTCTTTTTCTATTTGACCGCCCCGGGTGGACAAACGATTTGGTCCAAGACGTACGAGGAACACCTGACGAATAAGCGTCGATACCTCGATTCTTGACAGGTTTCGACCGGTCGGGTATCCTCCGATGGCTTCCCACAGACCATCGGTACCGCCGATAAAGGCGGTGTAAATAGCCTCGAAAACGAGGATAGCCGATCGAGGGGGCGAGAGGCTTTGCCTCATTGCTCTGGTCTGGGAACTCTGACCGGATTTTTTTCACTCCTATGGCCAAATCTCGCGCCGCAAAAGCGACCACCCATGAACAACTCGTCGACAAGCTTGGTCGGATGAAGGCTGTTGTCTTCACTGGTTATACCGGCTTGAACGTCAAAGGCGTGACCGAACTCCGAACGACGCTTCGCGCCGCTGGGATCGACATGATTGTTTCGAAAAAAACGATCTTACGCCGCGCTCTGACGAGTGTCGGCATCGACGCGACACCAATCGAAGGACTGACCGGCGAAGCGGCGCTCGTCTTCGGCTATGACGATGAAGTGACCCCTGCGAAACTCATCGCGACGTTCGGAAAAGCGAACCCGGCCGTCGTGCTAAAGGGTGCATATGTGAATGGTGCCTTTCTTGATGCGACTCAAGCGATTGCCCTATCGAAACTCCCGGGTCGCGACGAGTTGCGGGCGAAAGTCGTCTACGTCCTCGCCTCGCCGATGACCGGGATGGTCAATGTCCTAGCCGGTTCGCTCCGCGGCTTGGTCAACGTCCTAAAAGCTCGTCAGGACGCACTCGCGCCAGCCGCCTAACCTTACTTTCCATTTATCTCTCATTTTAGAAAGGAATATCGTATGTCAGAAGATCAGAAGACCCCTGTCGAAGTCCCGGCCAAGTTCGCGGACCTCGTCGCCTCGATCGAGAAACTCTCCGTTCTTGATCTGGCCGAGCTCGTCAAAGTGCTCGAAGAAAAGTTCGGAGTCAGCGCAGCGGCGCCAATGATGATGGCAGCTGCTCCAGCGGCAGGTGCGGGTGACGCGGCAGCCGAAGAAAAGACGTCGTTCAACGTCGAATTGACGGGTGCCGGCTCGAACAAGATCGCCGTCATTAAAGTTGTTCGCGAAGCGACTGGTAAAGGACTGAAGGAAGCCAAGGACATGGTCGACGGCGCCCCGAAAGTCATCAAGGAAGGTGCAACGAAAGAAGAGGCCGAAACCCTCAAGAAACAGCTGGAAGAAGCTGGCGCGACGGTCGCCCTCAAGTAATTCTCACGATTTTTCAAGAGCCAGCCTCGGGCTGGCTTTTGGCTTACCCGGGGAGAGTGTACGTCAGAAGACGTGTCCCATCGAGCAGGTACAGGACCTTGTTTGTCTCATCGACCACGAAGGATCGAATCGTCGACCAGCCATCATGGACGAGCTGGCGACGGAGGCCACCGTCCTTATCAAAGACGACGACTCGCTGATCGGTCTGATCGAGGAGGTAAATTGCTGAGGCATTCGTCGCGGTCCATAACGCCGAGGCACCTTCGAGCGGTGGGTCGAGCGGGGCGAGTGCGAATGTTCCGCGTCGGCCGCCGAAGTACCCGTCGACGCGATCGTTCCCAAAGATGATGTAGACTGAACCGTCAACAGCGAGATCAGAGGCGGTCGCCAGATCAGTTGTCGCCTTGAGCCAGTTGACCCCAGTCCCATACGACGTACCACCACGGGTGAAACGCAGGACTCGATCACCTTCACGGTCTAGGACATACAACCGATTCTCATACGCGGCTAACCCAGCAATTGTCGGCTTCGTACCTGGGAACGATGAATCGAGCGCACGCCACGTCCCGGTTTGTGGATTTAACTCGACGAAGCCCGGTCGATCAGTGACATACACGATCGCTTGGCCGACGACGACACCACGTAACAGTTGACCAACATCTGGTGTCGGATCGGCAGCACGTACTTCACCCGTTTCTCGATCAATCAGCAGGACAGCATTTCGGGTCGTCACGAGTGTGATGATAGTGTTACCCAGAACATTCATCCGGGCATCATTCAGATCGGTGTCGGCCGCAAAACTCATGACCGTCCGTTCATTCTCGAGCGTGAAACGTTTTGCAAGTTGAGCCCGGACAGCGGTAATCCGGGAACGCAACGATTCAATCGTCGTACGATCAGACTTTTTCTTCGTCGGTAGTTTTTCGATATCCGTTTCAGCTTTCGTTAGCGCCTCGTTGGCGATTGATTCGCCGCCAAATAATATGGCGGCTTCAGCCCGGGCAATTTCCGCCTCGACGGCCGACACCGCGACTGTCGTGTTCGTATTCGTCTCGCTCGGTAACGCTAAGCGTGCAATGACCGCGGTAAACAAGATGATCGCGACAACAATGACCCCAGCGATACGACGCTGCATCGTCGTCATTGCACCCCAGCGAGCTTGTAGTGAGGTGATCGGTGAGACACGAGCCATTGGGGTTCGCGGTGTCCCACGTAACCGCCACCGCTGTCCGAGTCGACGGACGGTCATCACAATGACGCGCCCAGTTGCCGTAGCGGTACGCTTCGCAGTATGACCGATGGCGCGCAATGTCGGACGAGCATCTGGTCGTGGAGTAGGAGTGACCGGAGATTCGGTTGGCGGCCGGTCGATTACGAGTGTTCGTTTTGGTGGCCGGCCAAGAATCGTCGTTCGGGTGAAATCTCGGAATGCTCGGCCAGTCCGGCGTAAGCCCTGGATGATGAACGGCCAGACGGACGGAGTCATGATGCGATCCGTTGATCGCTCGGTCCGGATGAGCGTATCCATCGATTGCTGTGGGGCGGTCCGACTGATAGCCGGGACTGGGCGATCGGGAACATTTGAGACGGGCAACTCCTGTTCAGAACGGACACGGACGATCAGGGCGGCGAAGGAGACACTCGGGTCAACGTCGATCAGTGCCTGCTCGAAGGAACGGACAGCTGCCGCCGGGGCATGGTCAAGGATCGTCCGGCGAAGTTTCTCGAGTGAGAAATAATCGAGGAGTGATGGGAGGCAAAAAAGGAGGCGATCATTCTGTTCGACCTGCCCACCCACGACTTGGGAAAAGATTCGCAGTGGATTTGGCGCTTCAGTGTCGCCGATTCCGAGGATGTCGTGGAGTCGCGTCCCACGGAGAAGGTAGGCATGGACCGACCGCACCGGCGCCAGGATGAGGTGCGAGCCTTGCGTGACACCGATCAAAAAGTGACATCGTGTCACCCATTCATTCACGCCATCAGCAATCAAAGCATGAAGTCGCCGGTTGACAGCTTGGAGCGCTTCTTCGAACCGACGCTCGATCGTTAGGATCTCTGGTCGGTAAAATGCGACCCGCAACTCTTCCTGGATGATATCGATAATCTCATGATTGACATGCGCCGCCGAGTCGATGGCGCTGATCAAAAACAGCTTGCCATGGGCGAGATCTTCCGGGCCGGAGGGTCGTGCAACCCAAACATTGACCGTGCTCCGGGCACGGCTCGGATCATAGAGAAGTAAGGCGTCGGTGTCAGCGCGGGTCGGCATACGGTAGCGCAAGCTGAAGGCTTTGAGTATACTACATTTTGCATGCCAACGCGATCGACCCTCGACCACCTCCTGGGCTCACGAACCCGGGCGAAAGTGCTCCGCCTCCTCCTGACGAACCCGGAGAAGTCGTACTTTGTGCGTGAGATCGGGCGGAAGGTTCGCGAACACCTGAACTCGGTCCGGCGCGAGCTTGGTTTGTTAACAGAGGCAGGAATTGTCATTGCGACGGGTGAACGGCAGAAATTGTATTATCGTGCGAACCAAGGGTACCCACTTTTCGGTGAACTCAAAGCCCTGATCTTCAAAGCGGAAGTGCTCGAGGAACAGCGACTGCTTGGCGACATCCAGGGCAGCGGACGAATTCATTTATTGATCTTGACCGGTTTCTTCGTTGGTCGGGACGATGTTCCAACCGATATTTTGATCGTTGGTTCGGTCAATCGGACAAAACTTCAAAAGTTGATGACGACATTTCAAGAGCATTTCGATCGAGAGCTCCACTATACCGTCTTGACGAAAGCCGAGTATCAATATCGGCACTCCCTGACTGACCGTTTCTTATATGCGATCGTTGACGGTCCAAAGATCATCGTCATCGATAAACGCGAATCAGCGGCATGATCCTCGCTGTTCAAACGAACATCCCTGGCCGATTATCGGTCTGGTTGTTGACGACGCGAGGTCTATTGATCAAGACTCGACACTTCGAAATTGAACCGGGTGGTTCGGACAAACTCTTACAACACATTGATCACATCATGCGACAACAACGCATGACATTACAACAGATAAAAAAATATGTGGTCGTACGTGGGCCGGGGCCATTCACTCCCGTCAGAACAGGTATCGTTGTCATGAATACCTTATCCATGATCAGTAAAAAACCGGTCGTTGGGATCGTGAGCGAGCGACCATGTACGACGGCTCAGATCATGCAATCTGTCGCGCGTTCGAAACGGCAAAAATGGGTCCCGGTGCGGCCGTGGTACGGACGAGTTCCGAACATTAGCCAGCCATCGCTGTCGCGGGTGCGTGCGCTCCGACGCCACGTGGGTCGAGGCCACGCGCGAACTGCTGCAAAATAAGTCCAGAGACGCCGAACCATTCACGAAGCGTGCGGGTCGGCAGTTGGCGAAAGGCGGTGAACGTCGTTACACCGCGGGCTTCGAGAAAACGCGTGGTGCGATCACCAAGGCCAGGCAGAAGGCGAATGGGAAGTTCGGCCAGAAACGCTTCAGTCTTCGCGGGGGTAATGACCGCGCAGTGCGGAACTGAGCGATAGCGTGCGGCCGCATAGGCGGTGGTTTTTTGAGCGGCGACCCCAAAGCGAACATACGGACCATAGGTATGACGGATAGCTTGATACAATTCGTGTATTCGCGCGACCGTCATCCACGGTTCAAGATGGAGATACGCTGACCTTGGTCCATCGATCTCCCAAGAGGCGACACCACGTAAGGATGCAAACAAGTTTGGATGTTGGTCGATCGACGTCGTGTAGGGGAGCACTAAGGAGGCAATAGCACCCGAAGGAAAACCGAAGTGGTTGGTTATCGCAAACGGCCGTGGGGAAGCCATACGGGTCGAAAAGGTTAGTATTGACGAATGACGCCGAGGACGCGGCCCTGGATCACGACTGACTTTACGTCGATCGGTGCGTATTTCGCGTTCGCTGGTTGGAGACGAACGAAATGCTTTTTGCGGAAAAATTTCTTCAGCGTGGCGACGCCATCTTCAAGCAAGGCGACCACCGTGTCACCATCTTTCGCATATTCCGTTTTTTCACATACGACATAGTCACCATCTGCGATAAACGACTCGATCATGGAGTCGCCTTTCACTTTCAGGACGTAGGCATTTTTCCCGCGGACGATCTCTTCGGGGACGGCGAGTGTCTGATCACGCGATTCAAGCGCTTCAATTGGCGAGCCGGCAGCGATGACGCCGACGACGGGAAGTTCCATGCTCCGCGCCAGCGTCGCGCCGAACGTGCGGACCGTTTCACGAAGCGTCATCCCACGCTCTTCTCCTTCGCTTCGATCGATAAACCCGCGTTCTTCGAGAAATTGGAGGTGTTCATGGACCGTCGAGAGGGCGGAGACGCCAAGATGCTTCGCAATTTCGGTTAAGGTTGGCGCATACCCATGCTTGGCGATGTAATCCTTCAGGTATTGAAGGACTTTTTGCTTTGTCTTGGGGAGAATATGCGTCATGGGGTATGGAATTGATTTAAGCGAAGCGGGGAGATCATCGAATCGCGGGCGGGGGAAGGGGAGTTGCCTCATCCCTTCACGTGCCGCCCGGACGCTCGGACTTTGCCGAGCAATGATGTATCCACATGGTACACCGAAGAAAAACCGAAGTCAAACTACCCCACTGTGGATAACCAAGTATAGTTGCAGATCGGAAATCTTTATGACATAATAATGATACGAAAATACATTTGGTACCTAGACCCACAATAGAACAAAGTGCGAAATATTAGGGCGAAAAAAATCCTGAAAAAGCGGCGAGTTCAGGCTCGTCCAATCATTGCTAAGCAAACCCAGCCCAAACTTGTGGCCAGGGCTTCTTTATTTGTGCCTTCGTGGCATAAAAAGAAGGGCACTGACTGGCGGGTTGAGCTCTATTCGCCAGCTTCACACCGTCGCCGGACTACGAAACGCTTTGTTGAAATCAAAAAACTTGGTCAGGCGACCGCCAATAATGCTCGGCAGGTTCTAAACCAAGCTGCCGCTGCGCGAGGCGATCTCATGCCTATTGTCTGGACCTCAAAGCGTGTCTGGCGGAAGTCGATGCGTGGTCTTTCATATGCCGGATACGTCGCAGTGATTGCGATGGTCGTGTTCGCTGGCGTCAATCCGCCACGAAAGATATTAGCCGATTCACTTCCGCCCTACGACTTTAGCGTTCCCGGAGATTATGGATTGAGCGATGGGACGAAGATCGAAGTGTCGTCGAGTACGGCGCGGGTCAAGAACCAGCAATATACGACGGATGGAAATACAGCAGCCTATTGGCGATTTGATGAAACAAGCGGTAACACCGCCGAAGATCAGAGTGCGAATAATAACGATCTAGCGTTTTCGACCACGTCGCCTTGTGCGGGGGCGAGCTGGGCTGATGGGAAGATTGCCGCCGATGGAGTGGACATCTCCACCAATGGTGGTGTCGATACGGCTGGTCTGACTGGATGCGTCACGGCCGCCGATTCCGCTTCACTCTCACTTTCCGCGCAAACGACACTTGAGGCGTACGTAAAATTTTCTGGTGCATTCGATAGTAGTAATACGCTATCTCGCGGCGTCATCGACAAAGGAAATTATCGTCTCTATTTCGATGCCGGTGACGGTAAACTGAAGTTCGAGATGGACGATGATGACACGAAGACATGGAGCAAGGTCGGCGGTTCAACGCTCGCACCAACGACGCCGGGTATTAACGGGAACGAAGGCACGAATGGAAGTTGGCGACAGTTCGTACCGTCGGTCGTACAAACACTCGTCGAATTCAGCGGATCGTTGTACGTCGGTACCGTGGGAAATGGAGCAAACTTCGGAACCGGCGAAGTCTGGAAATATTCGGGTTCAAATCAAACCTGGTCGAAAGTCGGTGGGGATGGAAACGGTTCGACGAATTGGGATTATCAGACGGAAGCTGTTTACTCGCTCGTGGTTCATAGTGGCGCCCTCTATGCTGGTCTGGGCTTAACCGCCGGTGACGCGGAAATTTGGCGCTATAGCGGGAGCGGTACAACGTGGACCAAAGTAGCTGGCGGTGGAGTCAACAGCAGTTGGACCGTCGCGAACGGGATTGAGGCGGTGTATGCGATGGCCTCTGACGGGACGTATCTCTATGCTGGGACTGGGAATACTGTCGGCAGTGCGGTGGCCTCAGACGGTGACGTATGGCGCTGTACAAACTGCGGAACAAGTCCGAGCTGGACTATCATTGGTGGATCGCACAATTCGACCGGGGCAAATGTTAATTCCAGCTGGGGCATCACCCCATATAACGCCAACACCGCTACCGAATCGGTCCGATCGATGGTGGTGATGGGTAGTCATCTGTATGTCGGATTAGGTGATACGGTAAACGCCTCACATACCGATGCTGAAATTTGGCGATGTACGAATTGCGGAACATCACCATCATGGACGAAGGTGGCCGGCGACGGAACTCCCGCTGCGTGGGCAAATAATGTATATGAAATGGTTTTTTCGTTGGCGACCAACGGAACAACCTTATGGGCCGGTCTTGGTTCAGGTGCGAGTGATGCTGATGTTTGGGAATGTACAAGTTGCGGGACATCCCCGTCGTGGACCCAGATTGGAGGAAACGAAGTTAATGGCACGAAGCCGAACTGGAATACGAACTACGAGATCGTTCGTGGCCTGGTGTATAACAGCACGGATAGTAAACTGTATGCCAGCCTTGGCGATACGGCGGGCGAAGCGGAAGTGTGGCGGTACGATACGACGACATGGGTCAAAGTCGGCGGAGACGCGGTTGGAGCGGCTGGAAAAAAATCTTGGGACGCCTATTTTGTTACACCCGAAGCTGCGGCCGGGACGAATAGCACAAAGGAGCTCGCCTACATCGGGACGTTCAACAACAAGCTCGTGGTCGGGACCGGAAATACACCGCAGGATGCAGAGGTGTGGCTGTGTGATGCGAACTGCGCAAGCGGAAGTACACCGGATTGGTCCGTGATTGGCGGCTGGGATTTTCGATCGTGGGGATCATCGAACTTGTCGTGGGTGACGTCAATGTCGATCAATAACGGCAACTTGTACGTTGGGACCGGTTCGACGAATAAACATGCTACGATTTGGGAATATAACGGTTCGACGTGGACACAGGTTGGGGGTGGGAATTTAAATCTTCCCGCGGGTGAATATTGGACGAACTACGAGTACGTCTTATCGATGACCTCATTCAAAGGCGACTTGTACGCGGGGTTCGGTTCGACCGCCGATGACGCTGACGTTTGGAAATATTCTGGTGGATCCTGGACTCAGGTGGGCGGGGTTTTGTATTCATCAACTGTGAACACCGATACCATTAATAATAGTTGGACGAATATCAATAATATTGAAGAAGTGGTGACGCTCGCGGCGGATGAGAATTATCTCTACGCTGGAACAGGAAACACCGCGACGGACGGTGATGTGTGGAGATTTGACGGTTCAACCTGGGGAACTCACCCGATCGGTGGTTCGCGGAATGATACGAACGTCTTAGTCAATAACAGTTGGGCGGCTGGCACATTTGAACGAGTTCAAACGCTGAAAGTAGCCAACGGTTTTGTGATCGCTGGTCTCGGTTCATCGGCGGGGGATGCTGAATTGTGGCGGTGGAATGGAACCAACTGGGGGTCCGAAGTGTCACCGAATACGACCAGAAATCGAATTGGTGGTGACGGTGATGCCACGTTTGCGACCTGGAACCGATCTGATCAGGTGGAAGTGGTCCGGGAATCAATCCGTTCGATTGCCGTTATCGACGAAACGATATATGTCGCGACCGGGGATACGAACGATGGGGTGACGCACGCCGATGCTGAAGTCTGGGCGTGCACCAATTGCTTCGATACGAGTGTCTATGCCTATGCCGGGACCAAGCCGGACTGGACGAAAATTGGTGGTGACGGGGTGAATTTTTCATGGGATAACCTCATTTACGAACAAGTCACATCGCTCGTTTCGTTTAAGGGCCAACTCTACGCTTCGCTCGGGATTAATAATGCCGGTGCCGATTACGATTCTGAACTTTGGATGTATGACGGAGCCAATTGGACGAAGGTGGGCGGCGATGCCCAAACAGCAGACACCTGGAGCGGGACCTATGAAGTCGCCGGCGAAATGATTGTCTATAATGGCCGCTTGTATGCCGGTCTAGGTACGACGAATAACACCGCGACGGCGGCCGATGCCGAGGTTTGGGAATACGGCGGGAATACGTCAAAAATTTTATCGTCAACGACCGCATCGTGGTCAGCCGATCGTTGGTATCATATTGCGGGCAGCTACGATGGCGGTACGGCTCGATTATACATTTGTGATAGTACGGACCTTGGGGCCTGTACCGGTACCGCCCAGACCAGCGCAAGCTGGGGAGCGATTCAGCTGGCCGACAATTCTTTACCGGTTGCCATCGGCGCGCTGCATGGTTCGCTCAGTCCCGACCGATCGCTGGGCGGATTTATTGGTACGCTTGATGAGGTTCGAATCTCGAATAACGCCCGGACCTCTTTCAATTACACCCAGTACCCGAGCGTCGTCCAAACCGTTCAGCCGACGACACTCATCCCGCGGACTGGGAAAGCGTCATGGGAGAAGATCGTTGTCAGTGAAACCTTGAACGGCGGGACGATCAAATATCGATTCTCAACGGATAACGGTGTGACGTGGCAATGGAAGAACGGAGTCAACTGGGAATTGTCGAATAGTCCGGCGACCGGCAATACGCCGACCGCCAACGAAGTTGATCTGACCGGGCTGACGATGACGAACAACGGCTTGCTGTGGCAGGCGGCGCTTTTAAGCAATGGTGATCAACGGGTGACGCTCAATTCTGTGACGGTTCACTACGTCCCAGACACGACCGCACCGAACCTCGTTACGAGCGTGATCGGAAATGACGGCACCTGGTTCAATCGCGCGAATCCACAATTCAGTTGGTCGGCACCAACGGATGATCCGGGTGTCGGTGAAGGCGCGTCCGGTGTCGAAGGATATTGGGTGTATTTCGGAACGGATGCGGCCGCGGTTCCGAAAGATGACGGGGCATTCCAGACAGCAACAACGTTTACCGGAACGCCGATCGCTGACGGTGATACGCTGCCATATTATCTCCGTCTTCAAGTCGAGGATTACGCGGGGAATATCACCGATGATATCACTGGCGTGACCGATTACTTCCGTGATACGGAGAAACCGGATCCGGTCGCGAGCGTCAATGCGCTGTCCGGTGCTGGCGGCGATCCGATCACCACGGATACCTGGTATAACCATGCGGCGCCGCAATTTAGTTGGTCCGCGCCGACCGATGATCTCCCAGCCCCAAATCCGAACAATGAAATCGCATCCGGTATTAAGGGGTATTACGTTTATTTCGGGACCGACCCAGCCGCGTTACCGCGAACAAGCGGGACATTCCAAATTGGAACGTCGTTCACCGCGGGCAGTTTAACAAGCGGCGAGACGTACTACTTACGTATCCAAAGTCGCGATAAAGCACTCAACACGTCGGATGATGTGACGGGCGTGCTTGATGCCTTTACATACAAATATGACGGTGGGGCGCCAACACCTCCAGCCACCATCTCGGTCAGTCCGGCGAGTTACACCGCCGTCAACAACTATACATTCATCTGGCCGGTGACCGGACCAAGTGCACCATCTGATCCGGATCCGATTGGCTCACCCGGTGCATCAGGGTTGCTCGGGTACCAGTATAAGACCGGTGCTTCGAGCGGATCGCTCTCGGACTGGTCATCGGTCGTGACCGATGGGTCCGGCGAAGTGACGATTCCGGATGCAGCATACACCGAAGGTCCGAACACCTTCTATTTGCGATACGTTGACGTCTCGGGTAACGTTTCAACCGCGATCACAGCGACGTATTACTATGCGGGATCGGCTCCGACCGCGCCGCTCAATCTTCAGGTGACACCGGTCACGACCGAAGGCACACCGTCGTTAGAAAATGCTTTTGCCTTCAGCTGGGATGCGCCGGCGACATCGGTCAGTCCGATCAAACAGTATCGATTCGCCGTCAACAAATTACCGTTGACCCCAGGGAATACGACCACGACGCCGTTCCGAACACTCGCGGCCGCACCATATGCGACCCAACAGGGGAAGAATACGTTCTACGTCGTCGCCGAAGACGAAGCCGGGAACATTAGTTACGACTTGTTTGCGAGCGTCGATTTCTATACCCAAACCCCGGCGCCAGAACCACCAACGGCCTTGCAAATTTTCGATATTTCCAACCGCGATACTTCTGAATATGCCATTTCGATGAAATGGTCTGAGCCGACCAAGGGGCAGGGGTTCGATGGGTACGACGTCTATCGCTCTGAAGATAACATCACCTTCGAAAATGCTGGAAGTACGAAGAGCCCAGTCTTCATCGATACGAACCTCGAATCGAAACTGTATTACTACTACGTCATCTCGAAAGATAACGCCGGGCAATTTTCGGCGAACTCATCGACCGTCCAGATCGTGCCGACCGGTCGATTCACATCGCCGCCTGTCATCGAGGAAGCACCGACCGTCACGACCAAGTCGTTCTCGGCGAACATCGTCTGGCGAACTGACCGGATCAGTTCGAGCTTTATTGAGTACGGAACGGCGGAGGATAAACTCGGAACCGAAGCGGGTGGCGAAACGGTCGGGACGCTCGACCAAGTTGAAGCTCACGAGGTCAATCTTCCTGGTCTTGATCCGGAAACAACGTATTACTACCAAGCGGTCTGGGTCGACCAGGACGGGAACCAAGGACGAAGTGAAACCCTGGCGTTTAAAACGGGACTGCGTCCGAAGATCAGCGACGTCAAGGTGACGAACATTACCTTGGGCGAGGCAACCCTGGTCTGGACGACGACCACGGTCGCAACGTCCGAAATCCGATATGGCAAAACGAAGGCGCTGAGTCAGTCGGTTTCGGATTCTGGTGGTTCATCGACGACAAAACATAGTGTCCGTCTTGAGGACTTGGATGACTCATCGCTCTATTACTTTGTGATCACTGGGACCGATACGGATGGGAACACCCTCGCGTCTGATGAATATACCTTCACGACCCTGACCCGTCCGGTCGTCACCATATTCAATATCGAACCGGTCAAAGATTCGGCGACGACCGCCTTAAAATTCAGCTGGTCAACGAACGTCCCGACGACTTCAGTCGTGAACTACACCCCCGTTGGCGGCGCGCCGAAGTCACAGTCTCAAGCCGAATATGTGACCGCGCATGAACTAATCGTTAATAACCTTGGCGAGAATACCCCGTATACCGTCCAAGTTCGTAGCGTCGATCAATATGGAAACGCCGCGGTGTCAGAACTTCGGAACATCACCACACCGGACGATAGTCGACCACCAAAGATTCTGAACCTGGCAATCGAAGTTCGTTCCGCCGGTGTCGGCGAAGCCCAGAAAGCTCAACTCGTCGTCTCCTGGGAAACAGACGAACCATCCTCAAGTCAGGTCGAGTTTGGTCCCGGCATCAGTTCAGATAACTATCCATCCCGAACCGCCGAAGACCCGGTCCTGTCGACGACCCATGTCGTGATCGTCCCCGAACTCGAACCAGCGAAACTCTACCACCTGCGCGCCGTCTCCCGCGACCGGGCGGCGAACGCTGGTACGAGTGCTGATACGACAGCCATCACCGGCAAAGTCCAACGCTCGGTCGTTGATATCATCATTTCTTCATTGACCCGTTCCCTCGGCTTCCTTGGTGGCCTCCTCAACCTCCAACAGTAAATACATGGCCACCACACAAACCACGAACCAGGCCCCACCGGCGAACGTGAATCGACCCAAGGTGACCAAAAAGCCGGTCATCGTGGCGAAGGACGTGACAAAAACTTTTACGATTGGGAAAGAAGCATATAAGGTGCTACATGGCCTTTCCGCCACGGTGTATGTCGGGGAATTTGCCATTATTTATGGACCCTCGGGGTCTGGAAAGTCCACGTTTTTAAATACTTTAATTGGTCTAGAAAATCCAACTAGTGGTGAAATATTTATTGATGGTATCGAGATTGATAAAATGACCGAAGACCAGCGGGCTGAACTTCGGGCGACGCGATTTGGGGTCGTGTCTCAAAGCCCGATCTGGATTAAAGCCTTAACGGTGCTCGAGAACGTGGCCATGCCGCTCCTGATCCAAAATGTGCCCGAGTCACGCGCTTTTGCGCGTGCGAAAGAAGTACTCGAAATGGCCGGCCTACCGGAAAAACTCAAAAACAAACCGACCGAACTGTCCGGAGGACAACAGCAACGGGTAAATTTTGCTCGCTCACTTGTCAACGATCCGCATATCCTTGTGTTGGACGAGCCGACCGGTAACCTCGACACGAAATCGTCGGACCAGGTTTTAGGACTCCTGAACGAACTGAACCGTCGCCGTGAGCGAACTATCCTCATGATCACCCACAACCTTGAATATCTTGAGTTGGCTGATAAAACGATCATGATTCGCGACGGCCAAATAACGAATATCACCGAACAGATCGCTAAACCATTCGTCCCGCACAAAACGTATGCGACTGACTAGCATTGTTCGTTTTTCTTGGAAAAATCTTTGGGTCCATCGACTCCGCTCTTTCTTGACCGTCGGTGGTGTCGTCATCGGTGTGGCCGCCATCGTGTTCTTGGTGTCCTTGGCATTTGGTTTAGAGCGACTGGTGACAAGTCAGGTGGCGAATTTCTCCGCTTTTACCATCATCGATGTCCCATCGGCAAATCCACCATCCGGAAAAATCAACCAGGAATCAATCGATCGCTTAAAAAGCGTGCCACACATTGAGGTTCTCGAACGGGTAATCGACTTAGCCGGCCGGGCAAAATTAGCGAATTCCAGCTCGACGACAGAAACAGTCATCGTCGCTGCCCAACCGTCCTATTACGATTTAGCAGAAATATCCTTGCAAGCGGGCAAAATATACGGAACCGAATCGAAGAACGAGGCGATGGTGAACGCCTCACTCGCGAGTTTACTTGGTTTTACTGACGACCCGCTGAAAGTCGTTGGTCAACAAGTTGCCGCTGATCTCATTATCCCCGAGTCACTGCGATTAAACGATGATATTGATGGGCCATTGGTAAAAGAGGGGCTGATTTTTACCGTCGTTGGTTTACTACCGGACTCCCAAAATCCTGCCATGTACATACCGCTGGTCGTCGCCGATGAACAGGGTGTGGTCAATTCAACCGCTATGAAAATTAAGGTCGATGATAAAGAATTCGTCCCAACGGTCCGAAAACAGATCGATAACGCTGGTTTTGCCACGGAATATATTGGCGATACCGTCGAACAAATTACCTCGGTCTTTACGGTCTTTCGTCTCGTCTTAGGTGGTTTCGGATCGATTGCCCTGATCGTCGCAGCGCTCGGGACATTTAACACGCTGACCATTTCACTCATTGAACGGATACGCGAAATTGCTCTCTTAAAAATGATGGGGATGCAGCGCCGTGACGTTTTTCGACTTTTTATTGCCGAATCGCTAACGATCGGTATCGTTGGAGGCGTGTTAGGTGCGATTGCCGGTTTTTTGACGGGTTGGGGAGCTAATTATGCGATTCGCATCTTGGCTGAACGGGCGAATGCAGATGCGGTTCAAATTTTTTATACCCCACCGATCTTCCTCCTCTATACCGGCATTGGATCTATCGTGGTCGGTTTCGTGACCGGCCTCTACCCATCCTGGCGCGCGATTAAAACCAATCCGCTTGATGCCCTACGATATGAATAATATCAAAATATTACTTTTATAGACCTATGAGCATCCGTACTCGATTGACCCTCACGATCGTTGTGTTCACCATCCTCCCCGCAATCGGTCTGTTGGCGATTATATTCATTATCGCCCGCAATGCTCAATCCGACTTTGTGAAAACACGCTCCCTCGCGGTCAATACTGAAATCAACCGACAACTTACATTACGACTCGATCATTACCTCGAAACACTCAACGGGTTAGCAGCGAGCGATCTGATCACCAGATCCTTGCCGATCTTAACTGCAACCGGCGGTCGGACGACAACTCCGACGACGACGGAAGCGTACCGCGAACTCAACGAGATCTTGCCGATCGTAGCGGAAACGAACTTATTCGAAGACATCATCTTACTTGATCGACAGGGTACTGTACTGTATCGGACGGAAAAACAAGCAACCGGCGATGATAGCCGATTGGCGAGCGGAATCGACGAGACCGCCTTCCGGCAGGCTGCCTCATCAGAAGATGATACAATCATCATCCTTGAAGATGATGAAGATACGGAAACACACCACAGTCTTTTCTTAACCCATTCATTTCGAGATGGGCGTGACCTTCAGGGTGTGTTCATGCTCCATATACCGATGGCAAACTTCCAAAATATTCTTGATTCGGTACGAGCGCTTGGCCAAACCGCTGAATCGTATTTAGCAATCAAGGAACTTGAAAGTACACAAATTGTCACCGCGATCAGAAAAAATGTATCCGACACCGCGCTGCGGAGTTCTTTGCAGGATGCTCGTGGCGAAGCGGCACTCCGAGCAGCGAATGGTGGAATTGGCTATGGACGAGTATTGGACTACGGGGGTGATCACGTTCTTGCATCATGGGGCTACAACGACCAACTCAAGGTCGGAATCGTAGTGAAAATGGACGTGTCGGATGCCTTGTCAATTGCCGGTGAATTACGAGGAACGATTATCATGGCGTTGTCGAGCCTCCTGGGATTCTTAATAATTGTCGTGGCGCTGATTGTAAACTGGTTCGTGACGAAACCACTTGTTCGACTCGCAAAGACCGCTGAACAAATTTCCAACGGGAATTATAGTGTCCAGATTGATCAAAAACTGCTCTATACGAATCATGAATATGGTCGACTGGCATCGATCCTGCACCATATCGCTCATCGCCTAAAATACGAACACGAAAGTCCGGCCCCCGACGGGCAGAAGAATTCATAGTTCGTTGATAGTCGTTGCCGCTCCGATTGACTCTCGTGTCGGTATCTGCTAGCCTAGCCCGTATTCCGCACACTCTCGAGGGTTGTCCGACCGACCACCATCAGGAGGTGAGATGTCCCGCTCCGATCTGGATCAAATCGATACGATGGACGGCATCGAGCTCTCAGCCGACGAAGCAAACGTAGAGGTCGAGGTGGACAACACCGATGACGACGTGGTCGATATCGAATTCATCTGCGATCATGGAGTCCTCATCCTGGAAGAGTCCTGTGCCATCTGCGAGCGGGACTTCGACCGGGCGGTCGGGATCCCGATCGGGGTGGTTCCGAATTCCGACACCTGTGCTCACGGCCGACGATATGAGGACGGCTGTCGCATCTGCGAACAGGAGTTGGTCGATAGTCTCGACCACTGCGTCTGATGCCCTACTCCCGCACCGTCACGAGAGGGTTCGCTCCGGCGAACTCTCTTTTCTTACTCAGCCTTGGGAGAACGCAAGGAATTTGATACACTCGTCCCGATGGCCACTCCATATGTCTTGAAATCGGCGACCGACCCAGGCCAGCTTCGGGTTGACTACCCGAAAGAGCTAAATCGGGAACAACTCGATGTTGTGCAGCGCGGAGATGGTGCGTGCTTGGTCTTAGCAGGTGCTGGTTCTGGAAAGACTCGGACGATCGTCTATCGGGTCGCCTACCTGATCGAGCGCGGTGTCGCGCCGGATCGAATCCTGCTCGTGACGTTCACCAACAAGGCGGCGAAGGAGATGATGGCTCGTGTTGAGGAGTTACTTGGGACATTCCCGAGTTCGCTTTGGGGCGGGACCTTCCATCATGTGGCGAATGTCTTACTCCGCAGATATGGACGACATGTCGGGTTCGAGCCGAATTTCACCATTCTCGATGAGGAAGACTCGAAGGACTTGGTCAACGTCTGCATCAAAACACTCAAGATTGATCCAAAAGCGATGCGGTTCCCATCCGCTGGTGTGATTCGAGGCCTGATTTCATTGTCACGAAATACGGGCGAAGATCTTGAAACGATGATCAGCGAGTCGAAACCGGAATTTTCGAAAGTCCTACCATCCTTGATCGAGGTCGCGCGATTATATGAGCAACGGAAGCGCCGGGCGAATGCGATGGACTTTGACGACCTGCTCGTCGTCCTGCGTGATCTGTTGAAATCGAATGAATCAGTCCGTACTCGTCTCGCGACGCAGTTCCAGTATGTCCTCGTCGACGAATATCAGGATACGAATCACCTGCAAGCCGAGATCGTGAACCTTTTATCATCCGTCCATAATAATCTGCTCGTGGTCGGGGACGATGCGCAATCTATTTATGCTTTTCGTGGCGCCGACATCCAGAATATCCTGACATTTCCAAAGGCCCATCCAGGCGCAAAGCTTTTCACCTTGGCTACGAATTATCGTTCGACGCAACCAATCCTCGACGTCGCGAATGCGGTCATTGCGAATAATCGCGAACAATTCCCGAAGAAATTGACCCATGTTCGCGACGGCTCGATCAAACCCGTCATGGTCCCGGCAGCTTCCGACGAACAAGAAGCGTCGTTCGTGGCTCAGCGCATTCTCGAGCTCAGAGATGACGGGGTGGCGATGCGTGACATAGCCGTCCTATTCCGCGCCGCGTTCCACTCGCAAGCGCTTGAATTCGAATTAACACGCCGCGATATTCCGTACGAATTTCGTGGCGGTCTCCGATTCTTCGACCGCGCCCACATCAAGGATGTTCTCGCCTATCTCAAGGTGGTCGAAAATCCTCGTGATGAAATGTCATTTCTCCGAGTTCTCCGTCACCAGGTCGGGATTGGTGAACAAACTGCCGGACGAATGTTCGAACGAGTCCAGGCCGGATTGGGAAACGAAACTGAAGACCAACAACACCCACTTGAACGTTTATTCACCGAGCTCGCCCCCGAGTCACGCTCCGAGCGCGGTTGGAAATCACTGCGGGGGATTCTCGAGGCCTTGATCGTTGAACGGACACAAAGCCCCGAAACACTCGTCCGATTAGTGATGGATAGCGAATATCGTGACTATTTGAAGAACCAGTATCAGGACGCGACCGACCGCCTCGCCGACTTGGATCAACTCGCTCTCTTCGCCGGAAAGTACGATTCGTTGTCGAAATTCTTATCGGAAGTGACGTTACAAGAAAGTTTCGGAGTGGCGAATGCGAGCGAGAACGCGAACCGTGAACAGATCATTCTCTCAACGGTCCATCAAGCGAAGGGACTCGAATGGCGTGCCGTGTTCCTAATCCATTTGTCCGACTCATCGTTCCCGCATCCGCGCGCACTTGAGGAAGACGGCGGTCTAGAGGAAGAGCGCCGTCTGTTCTATGTCGCCGTGACCCGGGCGCAAGAGCACCTCTTCCTCTCATATAGTTTGGCAAGCGGTTACCGGACAATGACCATGCAATTGAACGCCCCCTCACCGTTCCTGAAAGAGATTCCCGAGACCATGTTCGAGCAATACGCAATTAGCGAAGCGATCGCTAATGACCTCGATCTCCCAGATGATCCGGACCAAGTCATCGACCTCGATGACGATGGGAAACCGAAGCGCTTGATCGATCGAGTGTTGCAGTCACATGCTGAAAAAAAGCCGCGACGTAAGCGCCCGCCCTATGTCCACTAAACGTCCGAGTGTCGGGATGGGTGTGATTGTTATTCGAGACGGGAAGGTGCTACTTGGATTACGGCATGGTGCTCATGGTGCTGAGACCTGGTCGCTTCCGGGTGGACATTTGGAATGGCATGAATCGTTCGATGATGCGGTCCGTCGCGAGGTCAAGGAAGAGACCGGGCTCGAGCTCGGGGCAATCGAACGAATTGATTTCACGAACGATCCCATGCCCAAGGAAGGAAAACATTACGTCACACTCTTTTTTCTGTCGCGGAATCCACATGGTGAAGTAGAACTTCGAGAACCTGATAAGTGTCGAGAGTGGCGTTGGTGCAGCTGGGACGATTTGCCGCGGCCGTTATTCAGGCCGCTCGAAAATTTTATCGCGACTGGCTGGCAGCCATGAACTCAGGTGAGATTATTATCCTGGCCCACAACATTCGGTCGGCGTACAACGTCGGATCATTTTTTCGGACTGCCGACGGTATTGGTCATTGTCGGGTTGTGCTCTCCGGGTATTCACCACGACCACCGCACAAAGGGATCTTGAAAACAGCGCTGGGTGCAGAAACGTCCGTGCCATGGGAGGGGATTGGACGACCAGGGCCGTGGCTCGCGCAGATGAAACGTCGCGGGTACCACATTGTCGGTCTCGAACAAACAAAGGTCTCACAAAATTTGTTCTCGTACCGTCGTCGATTTCCGATGGTCCTCATCCTTGGGAACGAAGTGCGGGGGATGAGTCTCGCGCTGCTCGGCCATTGTCACGACGTGATCGAAATTCCGATGCAGGGTGAGAAAGAGTCATTGAATGTGGCGAGCGCGATGGCAGTCGCGACGTATACCCTTCGCTTTGGACGTGGTTGACGTCTGCTCGATGGACGAGTAGGCTCGGGGCAGACTGTTCGGTAGTTGTTGTTGTATCTGAACGTCCCTCGACACGGAGGTCGAAATGCATGGTCGTCAAAATCGGCCACCGTCAGAAGCGTGGCTGAAGATTAGTGCGACGAAACTCGGAACGTTTGTCGCCTGTCCACTGCGTGGGTTCCTCGACCATATCTGTCCGGAACCGGCACCGCTCAACCCATTCGCGGCGCATGGGATCGCGCTCCATTCGTTATTCCAGCGCTTCTTCACGAAGCATCCGTCGACAGGTCGGTTCCCATACGACTCCGTCAAGAAGTTCATCGGTGCCTGGATGGCCCAGTGGCTCGGCGGTGTCAAAGGTGAACACGGCTTCGATGGGATGTCGAAGGATCGCGACCAGAATCCGGTCATGACAGTCGCCTGGCCAGACGAAGAGCTCCCTGATCGGCTCCTGAAGAAGGGGATCGGTATCTCAGCGATCTTCCATCCGATCCATGATCCGATTCGTCGAGACGGACGTCATCGACGGACGGAAGCTGGTTTTCGGACGAACTGGGCTGGCTTCTACCTGACGGGCATCATTGATCGGCTCGATCGTTACGCAGATGGCGCGGTCGTGACGGACTACAAGTCGGGTCGGTATCCGGCGCACCTCCTGGCGTCAGGCCTGCAGATGACGTTCTATCAGCTCGCCTACGATACCTTCTTCCGACTGCAACCGAAATGGCGGGTCCCGCTTAAGGACATCGTCATCTACGACTACAAGTCAGGCGAGTCGCAATCCGCTCCACTGCGGGGTTCGAACGAGTTCGGGATGCTCGAGAAATATGTCGTCGAATTCTCGACGTATCTCCAGGGGACGCTGACCGGCGAGATCCCGAAGCATCGCCGTCATGTCGAGTTCGTGCACTATAACGAGCGGGACATCGAGCGTGGCGACATCAGTCCGACCTTACCGCGAGGCGATCACTGCGGATTCTGTCGGCACCTGACCGCCTGTCTCCAGTGGGAGCTCGGTCGACGCCCTCGTGCCCGTGACATTTTCGCGGCTGCTCACGATCCGAGCCTCGGTCCGCCGTTCGCTCCTCGCCAGCGTCCTTTCCGTCATCATCCGCAAGTGCGGGCCGGTACAGCTCGGGCGCGACGCATCGCCGCCCAGCTGGAAGCGCAACTCTCACTTGATCTCTTTCCACCCGTTCCCGGTTCACCTGAACCCTCCGCGCCGGAGTCGTAAGACTCCGGCGTTTCATTGTAATGACGTTTTTACTCAGGTTGCACTGACTGGCCATTTTTATCATAGTTATCCACCGTGTTCCGCGGGGAACATTGTGTTGACGCATGGATTTCTTTGGGGTAAAATGGATACAAAGGGTATGGAGTGGAGAAAAGTGGGGATAACTCACTCGACCACCTTGACCCGCTATCCCTCAACCATGTTCATCGGCGAATACCACCACCGCATCGACGACAAAGGCCGGATCCAGATTCCGGTCAAATTTCGTGCCGATCTGGCCAAGGGTGCGGTCGTGACCCGTGGGCTCGATAATTGTTTGTTCGTCTACACCAAGAAGGAATGGTTGGTCATGGCCGAGAAGCTGGCCAAGCTCCCGATCGCCCAGGCCAATAGCCGAGCCTTCAGCCGGTTGATGCTCGCCGGGGCGATGGAGCTCGAGATCGACAAACAAGGGCGGGCGTTGCTCCCAGAATATCTGCGCCAGTACGCCGCGCTCACGGCCGGCACGGTCATCGCCGGTCTCTACAATCGCTTGGAACTTTGGAACACGAACGCTTGGGAGAAGTACCGGAGTGGTACCGAACGTCAAAGCGGGGATATCGCCGAAGCCCTCGCCGCGCTCGGCGTCTAGGGGTCTCCGCTATGCCCGGTCACACACCGGTCCTTCTCTCAGACGTTCTCCGCACTTTCGATCTTCAATCTGATCAGATCGTCATCGATGCGACGCTCGGTGGTGGGGGACATGCGCGTGCCATGCTTGCGCGGATTGCCCCGGCCGGCCGACTGCTTGGACTCGAGCTCGATCCTCGCACGCTGACCACGACCGCTGATTCACTTCGAGAGTTCGGTCGACGGGTCACGCTCGTTCAGGGATCGTTCCGTCAGTTGGCGACCCTGGCGAACGCGAACGGCTTCGACCAGGTCGACGCGATCCTCTTCGATCTCGGCGTCTCGTCCATGACCCTCGATGATGCATCACGCGGCTTCTCGTTCCAAGCGAACGGCCCGCTCGACATGCGTTTCGACCCTGACCATCAGACGCTGACCGCCGCCGATCTCTTGAACGACGGAACGCTCGCCGATCTGACGACGATCATTAAAGCCTATGGTGAAGAGCCAGCCGCGGCCCGCGTCGCCGCCGCGATCGTCGACCGACGTCGTCGAGAACGGTTCGCCGACACAGCCGATCTTGCCGAGGTCGTATCCTCGGTCGTTCGGCGGCGCGGGCCGCGGCATCCAGCCACCAAAACGTTCCAGGCGCTCCGGATGGCGGTCAATGATGAACTGAATGCGCTGCTGGATGGACTGAACCAATCGCTGGAAGTGTTGAAGCCTGGCGGCCGACTCGGGGTCATCACCTTCCACTCGCTCGAAGATCGAATCGTCAAACGATTCATGCGCGACCAAATAAAAAATCACGGTGCGACCCTGATCGCGAAGGTCAAACCACCACGGACTGAAATACTCTCGAATCCACGATCACGCAGCGCCCTCCTCCGCATCCTCTCAACCTCATTATCAACCAACACAAAAACCTAAGACCAAACGTATGACCAGCCGACCGAATCGCCAACCACTACAACCCGACGCCCACTGGTGGCACCGCTTCCGGGTGTCCTCTCAGAAGTTTGCGGTCATGTTGACGATCAGTGCCTTCGTCACCGGTTTTGGTTATGTCGCCCTCACGAATATGACGAGCGCTAATGGTTTCGCGCTTGATCGGCTCGAACGTCAGGTTCAGGAATTACGTGCGTCGAACGAAAAACTCGAATTGCAAGCGGCCGATCTTCGTTCGCTCACCTCGGCGGACCGAGCTGGACGGGCGCTCGGACTCACCGCGACCGATCGTTTCGACGTTTTGCCAACCACGACCGGCGCAGTCGCCGTCACTTCTCAATAAGCATTTCGACGCATGGCTTTCCGACGTCGAACAGAACGGCGGGGGAGCGATCGCTTACGTTGGTTGCGGACGGGGATCATGATCTTCGCTGTCTTATTGACCGGGCGCTTGTTTTGGCTTCAAGTCGTAAAGGCCGGGTACTATAAACTTTTAGCCGCCGATCAACATGAGCTCAGCGCTCAACTCGACCCGGTACGGGGCGAAATCCTGGTCCATGACCGGACGTCCAGCAATGGCACCTACCCCCTCGCGGCGAATCGGACGCTTCATTTAATGTATGCCATTCCGAAACAGGTGACCGACCCGGTCGTGACAGCGGCAGCCTTACAGAGCGTCTACGAATTGGATGAAGCAACGCTCCTGAAGCGGTTATCGAAAGCGAATGATCTGTATGAGCCGCTGGCACACGGCCTGACCGATGAACAGAAAGCCGCGGTCGAGGCACTAAACCTAGAGGGTATCGCGTTCCTCGATGAACGCGAACGCTACTATCCCGAAAAAAATATCGGTTCGCATCTACTCGGTTTCGTCGGATATGACGGTGATCGAAAACTTGGTCGCTACGGCCTCGAAGGAGGTTGGGATGAAGAACTGGCTGGGAAGAAAGGTTCTATCCGCGCAGAAAAAGACGCCGGGGGTCGGATCATTCTATCCGCGGCGGACGCATGGCAACCGGCGGTCGATGGCGCAGACCTATTATTGACCATCGATCGGACCATCCAATACGAAGCCTGTCGTCGGCTTGATGCCGCAGTTCTGAAGCACGGCGCCGATGGTGGGAGCGTTGTCATTCTCGATCCGAAAACAGGTGCGATTCGAGCATTATGCGGTGCGCCGGACTACGATCCGAACAATTACCGGGAAGTGACCGATGCAAAGTATTTTCTCAACCCCGCGACCCAAATTACGTATGAACCGGGTTCGGTCTTTAAACCGTTGACGATGGCTGCAGCGTTGAACGATGGCAAAGTGACACCAGATACGACGTATACCGATACGGGCGAGATCAAAGTTGGCTCGTTCACGATCAAGAACTCCGATGAGAAATCCAATGGTGTTCAGACGATGAACCAGGTCCTCGAGAAATCGCTCAACACCGGTGCGATTTTCGCCATGCAATCAATTGGGCCAGAACGATTTCGCGATTACGTCACGATGTTCGGATTCGGTGCAGCGTCAGGAATCGGTGTTTCAGAGGTGAATGGGAATGTGAAAGCGTTAAATGCGAAGCAAGAGATCTATGCAATGACTGGTTCGTTCGGTCAAGGGATCACCGTTACACCGGTGCAGCTGGCCGCGGCGTATGGAGTCTTGGCGAATGGTGGAAAACTGATGAAACCGTATGTGATTGATGAAATTCGTCACTCAGATGGGACCGTCACAAAAACAGAACCGACCGTTGTGCGGGAAGTGATCACGGCGAAGACCGCTGCGACGGTCGGTGGGATGCTCGTCAACGTCGTTCGAAATGGACATGGGAAAAAAGCGGCGGTGCCAGGCTACTTCGTCGCCGGGAAAACAGGGACGGCGCAGGTGCCTGATCCAGCCGGTGGCGGGTATCTCAAAGATGTGACGATCGGAACATTCGCCGGCTACGCACCGGTCGAAGATCCGAAATTCGTGATCATCACCAAGATCGATCATCCGCGCGATGTTCAATTTGCCGAATCATCCGCGGCACCGCTGTTCGGTGAGATCGCTCGCTTTCTCTTATCGTACGACCAAGTTCAACCGGCTGAATCACAACCATGAAACCGCTCGCGCGCGTTATTTTTCGTTTTCTGGCACGACATATCCTGAAACGATATCAACCGATCGTCATCGGTGTGGCTGGCTCGGTCGGTAAAACTTCGACGAAAGAGGCGATCGCGGCGGCGCTGGCTGATGGTCAGCGAACAGTCCGTAAGACGGAGGGGAGTTTTAACGCCGAGATCGGTGTCCCGGTGACAATCATTACCGGCGGTGCCGCGCGCACCTCACCCTGGGCGTGGTTTGGGGTGATGGTCACCGGAATTCGACTGTTAGCACAGACCCGGCCCTATCCGCGTGTCCTGGTGCTCGAGATGGGTAGCGATAAGCCGGGCGATCTCGCTGATCTGCTGGGTGTCGCGACCCCGACCGTCGGTGTCCTGACTTCGATGGCGCCGGAACACCTTGAATTTTTTGGTGATGAGTCGAGCGTTATCGAGGAAGAATCTCTCATCGTCCGCACGCTTTCATCACAGGCTCAGGCCGTGATCAACGTTGATGATGAGCGTAGCCGGATAATCATGCCGAAGGTCAAAGCACGGGTGATCTCATATGGTTGGCATGAATCGGCGACCGTTCGAGCGGATACGATGACGATCACGAATGATGAGCGGGGATTGCCGACCGGAATGATATTGAAGGTCGTGGTTGAGGGAAGCACGATCCCGATTGCGTTACCGGGCGTCATCGGACGACACCAAGTCCTACCGATCCTCGGGGCGATCGCAACAACACTGGCCATCGGTGACCGAGTCGCACAGGTCTTGCCACGCCTCAGCGGGTATCGACCGCCGCGTGGGCGGATGCGACTATTCGAAGGGCGTGATGCTTCGAAACTGATCGATGATAGTTATAATGCCTCGCCAGAAGCAGTTCAAGCCGCACTTGAAACGATGTTCGAACTGCATGTCCCTGGAAAGAAGTACGCCATCCTCGGGCAAATGTCTGAACTTGGGGCGAGCGCGGACGAATGGCATGATCGGATCGGTGGCATGATCGGACCGAAATCATTGCATCAACTCGTGACGGTCGGACCGCTCGCGAAACGTTACGGAGACGCCGCGATCGCTGTCGGATTTCCGGCGACCCATGTCATCAACGTCGCCGACGCCGAAGCCGCGGCGACCCATATCTTGCCGCAACTTGGTCCAGGTGACCTGGTCTTAGTCAAAGGGTCGCGATACGCCTCACGTCTCGAACGAGCAGTTCGCATTTTACTCGCCCATCCTGATCGTGATGCGAAGGAACTTGTTGGTGGGTAAATGAACGCGAACACCCCCGGGCTCAGTGAGCCCAGGGGTGCGGGTGACAGTGCGGTTCAGATGATCATCCGATCGAGGATCTCGGCGACCAGCTTGTTGCTGCTGATCGCGGCGTAGGCGAGCGCATGTTCCCGATCGAGCCAGCCGACCAGGTACGCCGCGCCGATGATGAGCGCTTCGTCGGCGTGTTCCGAGAGTCCGGAGAAGGACAGGATGCGTCCGTCGATGACGATCGCCCCGCCCCAGCGGGCAGGGATGGCCGACGGATCTCGTGTCGACCAGGCCGTCAGATTCGGCTGGTCGTCGCCGGGACGATCGTAGAGCCGTTCGAACTTCTCCACGGCGACGGCCAGGCTTTGCTCGGGAGTGAAACGTTCGGGGATACCGATGATGGCGATACGGATATCGTCACCGTCACGAAACATCCTGTCCCAGCCGTGGACCAGGACACCGCCGGTCTCGGTCCGCTGACGTAGCAGACCAGCTGAGTGCATCAGGTCGAAGACGTCGGCCACGGCCCGGTTGAAACGCGCGTCCGCCAATTCCTGGCTGTCCTGGGGTAAGATTGTGTAGACGGTGCGATCGAGCATACGGTCTCCTGCGGTTCGGGTCGAACAGGGACAGAAGATTGCGACAGAGTCCTAGCATTGTTCGACGAAAAAGTCAATCGTTGCTACCGTGCAGAAGACCCGATACACTACGTCCATGCTGAAAATACAAAAACGTTGCGTTTGGCCGGGTGAAGATCTACTCATGATCCGTTATCATGATCGCGAGTGGGGGGTTCCCGTTCATCGCGACCGGAAAATGTTCGAATTCCTCGTGCTTGAATCAGCTCAAGCAGGTCTGTCATGGAAAACGATCTTACACCGCCGAGACGGGTATCGCCGCGCGTTCGCGAATTTCGATCCGGATCGGGTGGCACGATACTCTCAACGTGACATCCTGCGGTTGATGCATGATGCTAGGATCATTCGTAACCGAGCGAAGATCACGGCAACGATCAAGAACGCGAAAGCATTTCTCGCAGTGCGGGAAGAATGGGGGACGTTCAGCGCGTATCTTTGGCACTTTGTTGATGGAAAAACGGTGCTCGGGCGACGACGCAGCGAGCGCGACATCCCAGCGATCACGCCGCTCGCTGAGGGTATTTCGAAGGATATGAAACAACGTGGTTTTTCGTTTCTTGGACCGACCGTTGTGTATGCCCATCTCCAAGCGACGGGCATTGTCAACGATCATATGGTATCCTGTTTTCGGTATCACCAACTGACAACAACCAAGAAATAGCGTATGGCCATTCCGACTCTCCATTCACCCGCGTCCCGCGCCTTCTTCTTCTGGACCGGAATTATCGCGACGATCGCCTATCGGAGCATCATCGTCTTTACCGAAGGTGATCACGTCATCCTGCGCACCACTTGGTACATCGGGACGATCGGCTTTATCGTCTACTTCCTACATCGATACGACGTTGCATCGCGTCGGACGCGCGTGATAAAGGAACTCGACTTGGCGAATAAGGTGCCACAGCTCAAAGGACTATCCGATCAAGATCGGGCTGGGGTCCAATATTTATTCGCGACCCTGCAGTCCTCTCGTGAGAAGTGGAATTACTACATTATCTTTGTCAGCTCGATTCTAGCCCTGCTCTTCGGGCTCTGGCAAGATTTGTTCTAGGCTTGTTGAAGCTGGGGAGCGATGATAGGATGTGTTCGCTATGCGCTGGTATGACTTTCTCTGGCTGATCCGCGAGATCTATACGAAGCAAAAACCCGATTTGGCGAAGATCGAACGGTTAGGGTTGTTGGCGATCAAGATCGGCCAAGTTCACGCGCTCCGCGTCGATTTTCTGTCGCCCGAAACATGCCGACATCTCGCCAAACTCTATCGACGCGTCTCCTCGTTACCGCCCGAGGGCGTCGAACCACTTCTCGTCGAAGCCTATGGCCCGAATTGGGAATCCAAGTTTGGTTCGTTTGAACGTACCCCATTCGCTTCAGCGTCGATCGGCCAGGTCCATCGGGCGACACTGCCGGATGGAACCCCAGTGGCGGTCAAATTGGTCAAACGTCAGTTTACTGAACAATTTCGTCGTGATGTCCAAAGCGCGATTCGCGTCTTTCGTTTTGCGATCGCGTTCTATCCGAAACTTCGCGGTGTCGCGAATCCGATCTCACTCCTGCAAGGGATCGAAAAAACGACCTTGGCCGAACTGGATCTGCGGAATGAAATCGCTGGCCATGAACGTTTGGCGCAATTGACCGACACATTTCGCCAGCAATTCGACCTCCGAGACCTCCAATTTTTCCGTGTCTATCCCGAGGTATCGAATGAGCGGGTGATGGTGTCCGAATTTCTGGCTGGGCCGACGCTCGATGAATTGATGGATCGTGGGGAATTGACGTACGACAATCTCTTGGAGTTCTTCCGATTGCAGGGATTCTTCCTCTTCACGGTCGGAACATTCCACGGTGATATCCATCCCGGGAATATCTTTCTCCGTGACGGAGTCTTTACCTTTGTTGATACCGGCTACATTGGCGGGGTGACCGATCGCATCCGTCTCAACCTGTTCAAATTCTTTGACGCCTTGAGTCAGGACGATTTCGCGACGAGCGCGGAGTATCTGAACGCCATGGCCGACACGCCCATCGATGGTCAACGGTTCGAATCATTCAAGAAGAAATTCATTACGCTCTATGATGGTTTTGCGGGGAAGAGTGTCGGCGAAGAGAGTCTGACGAAGAAGATGATGCAAACGATCCGGCTCGGAGTCTTGTCAGGTATGAATTTTGAACCGGGCATCTTCGATATCATCAAGGCGTTGATGTATATGGACGGGATGGTCCTCCGGGTGAATCCGAAGGCGATCCTCCTTCGTGATATGCGTCGCTATATCGATATGTTCCGACCTTTCGTGTAAGATATATATATGAATTCGAAGAAACACATTATCGTCATCGGGGCCGGCCCTGGCGGACTTTCAGCGGCGATGGTCCTTGCGCACCGCGGACATCGCGTCACCATTCTCGAACGGATGGACGTCATCGGTGGTCGGAATGCACCGCTCAGGTTCGATGGCTTCACGTTCGAAACCGGACCGACATTTGTGATGCTGCCGCAGGTCTTTGATGAGATCTTCAGTCTCGCCGGACGAAAACGGAGCGACTATCTCGAATTTATCGAACTCGATCCGCTGTATCGGTTGCGATTCTCAGATGGACTAGATTTTCATGTCCATTTCGACAAAACCAAGCTGCGCGCTGAGATCGACAAACTATTCCCGGGTGAATCCGCCGGATACGACCGTTGGTACGCGTATAACAAGAAGAAGTTCGAAAAAGTCTACGACTGTCTGAAAATACCATATTCGACTCCGTGGAGCTTTTTCAATCCGAAACTCCTGAAAGCCCTCCCATATCTTCAGGCGCACCGATCGCTCTGGTCAGTGTTGGGCGACTTCTTCCATGATGAGAATCTCAAGATCTCGATGACCTTCCAAGCGAAATACCTCGGGATGTCGCCAAAGACTTGTCCGGGAACTTTTTCCATCCTCTCGTATACGGAACATGCGTACGGTGTTTTTCATCCAAAAGGCGGGGTGCACATGATCTCTGAGGCGATGGCGAAGGTTGCGCGAGAAGATGGCGCCGAGATTCGACTCTCGACGGAGGTCAAACGAGTAGTTTTGAAAGACGGGCAAGCGAAAGCGGTCGAACTTGCGGATGGGACCATCTTGGAGGCGGACGCGGTCGTCATGAATGCTGACATGGCCGATGGGTTGATGCGAATGGTCGATAATAACGCGCGCCCAACTTGGAACAACAAGAAGTTGAGCAATGCACAGTATTCCTGCTCGACGTTCATGCTCTATCTTGGTCTGAGGAAGCAGTATCATATCCCGCACCACAACATCATCTTCGGCATGCCATACCATGAGAACTTAGCTGATATCTTTGAACGGAAAAGTTTACCAGCGGACCCGGCATATTATCTTCACAATCCGGTCGTGACTGACGCAGAATCATACGCTCCAGCCGGGAAGTCCGCGCTCTATGTCCTGGTGCCAGTTCCGAACCTGACAGCGGACATCGACTGGGCAAAAGAAAAGCAGGGCTTCCGTGATCGGGTGATCAAGAGTATCGAGACTCGAACTGAACTCAAAGATCTCTCATCCCAAATCGAAGCGGAACGGATAATCACCCCAGCCGACTGGCGGGATACACTTCGCGTGTACAACGGTGCGACGTTCAATCTGGCGCACTCCTTATCGCAGATGCTCTATTTCCGTCCGCATAATCAATTCGATAATGTGCCCGGGCTGTATCTCGTCGGCGGGGGAACGCACCCCGGTAGTGGCTTACCGACGATTGTCGAATCAGGTCGCATCGCTGCCGATTTGATCGGGTAGGATATGCCAAACCGAACATCGCCGCGCTGGGTCGTCGTCAACGATCGGATGCAGCGTGGGTATCGGTATTTATGCACCGAACCGATTGGGAAGAATTTTCATGTTGAATTCGAACCGGAGTTGACACCGAAGCATATGCTTGCCCTCGGTGTTTTCGGTGGGCGCTACATGCGCGATTGTCGCCAAGAATTTCCCGCTGATTGGTTTACCCGGGCGAAAGAACATCCGCTCGGTGTCGCGGGGCATAGTTCCACTCTGAATTATTTTCAGATCGACGCGAGCCAGCCAATTTCTGTGTGGCGTAAAAAGGGCTGGATCGTGCCAGATGATCCGCGGGGCTGGTTCCAATGGTATTGCCGGTACTACATGGGTCGTCGCATCCCCGGGTATGATGAGATCCAGATCAAACGGTGGAAAGCGATCCGACGACACATCGGACAGATTCGAAAACATTGCCGACTGGGAGATCTTCATTGCCGTCCGCGACAGCGCCAGGCTCTACTACACTGGGCATACGATAGTCGTAACATTTGAACTAAATCTTCTGGCCTGGATTGACAAAAACTGAAAAATGGACTAGGGTCGAAGCACCACGACGCGAGTTCGTCGACGTTCCTCCAATTGCGAAAGAGGTGTCCCATGTCCCAACCTCAACGTCCCTGGCAAATCGCCCTGCTGGTGGTCATGGCCATCCTTCTGACCGTGGCCGATACCTACATCCTGATCAAGGATGGGTTCCATCCGGATCACTACATCCCGTACGTCTACCCGGCGGCGCTCGTCTTCTGGATCTTCGCTTCGCGCTTCGTCATCAAGCACACTCCGCCAGATGGGTGATCGACCCCCCCCGCCGTCCCTTCCGTATAGCCCTCGCCAGTTCGCTGGCGAGGGCGATTCGTTTTATGGAAAAACAAAGACCCTGATATCGTCGGATGGCGGACGACACTTGTGTTGGAATCGGACTTTGACGCGGCCAGCCAATCTGCTAGGCTGGCTGTCAGCACCTTAAGCCCATATCGCATTGGTTTTCTTAGCTTCCGCCCACCGTCGAACATGTCGTGGAGGGACCCATGCGTGCCACGTGTGTCCGAGTCATCGCCGTCCAGATGCCGACGACCCCGTCAAATCCGAAGCCGCACCACACCACGGTGCTCGAAGTGACGACCATCCCGCACCACGAACTGATGACGATCAACCTGTCGTCCGGGTTTCGTCGCCACTTTGCGATGATCAATCCACATCGTCGCGGTCTGATCCAGCAAACGATGCCGATCGAGGTCGAACTCGAGTCATCAATCCGGCGTGGCCAGGCCGTCCATCGGATCGCGCGTCATGACCTCGACCACTGGGCTGACCAGATCCGTATCGCCGCGGAGGCGCCACGGTCGTTCAGCCCGTGTATGAAATCGGACGTCATGCAGGAGGAAGTCCGATGATCACTCGCGTGATCCGACTGATGTTCGAAGTGCTGGTCATACTCGGTCAGATGTACCGTACGATCGAAGAGGTCTTCGGTCGGCCTCACTCGTCGAACCTCACGCTCGATGAGAGGGAGGCCCGATGACACTATCGAACAATGTCGTGACGGTCATCGGTCTCGTGTTCGTTGCGATCGGACTCGTATCGGTATTCATGACCGGCTTCACACCAGCATCGCAACGTGTGATCTGGGGCAGGTTCGGGGCTGCCTGCATCATCATCGGCAGCTTGATCCTCCTCTACGCCGCGATCATTCCGCCCGAACCGCCGTCGTTCAACGGTTACGCGGTGTGAACGCACCACAGACCTTCGTTCTCCCACCCCCGCCCAATCTGGCGGGGGTGGATTCATATGTCAGATTTCATTCACACGACCGGCGTATATATCACCTCAGTATCTAAAAATGAATTACTATGGCATCTCCACGACGAATATACGTCCAGCAAATCGATCCGGGTCATCCCGCTCGCCCGTATCAGCCCGCAGAACCAGCCCATCCGGCACAACCGGCTCGCCCTGCCCAGCCACGGGAACCGGCTCAACCGCGCACGCCGGCGCAACCGGCTCTCCCGGCTCGTCCGGCGGAACCAGCTCATCCGGTCGACCCTGCACCGCGGTCGTAAATCGACGGCGATTCACTGAATGTTCCTTCATCGAGGGATGATGTGTTTGTATTTAAGGATGTCTGGCGCGACCGACGGCGTAACTTCTGCTATACTGCTGACCCATGACCCAAGACACTGCGCTCGCCATCCTCTCCACCGGAGCGAATGTTTTTTTAACGGGCGAACCGGGCTCCGGCAAGACCTACGTCGTCAATAAATACATCGCGGCACTTCGAGCGCATGGGCTGAATGTCGCGGTTACCGCCTCGACCGGTATTGCCGCAACGCATATCGGAGGGGTGACGATTCATTCTTGGTGCGGCATTGGCATCAAGGATTACCTCTCGAAACGCGAACTTGAATTCATTGCCGATAACGAGCGCCTTTCGAAAAAGATTCTCGAGACGCACGTCTTGATCATCGATGAAATATCCATGCTTGAGGCGAAGACGCTCGAGATGGTCGACCAAGTCCTCAGGCAAGTACGCAATTCGGCACAACCATTTGGCGGTCTTCAGGTCGTGTTAGTTGGAGATTTTTTCCAGCTTCCACCGATCACGAAACGTCAGAACGAACAACCGTCGTTCGCGTTCGAAGCTCCGGCGTGGGCTGAGGCGATGTTCACGATCTGCTACTTAACCGAGCAACACCGACAATCGGATCCAGCGCTCTCGAGCGTCCTTGCTGACATTCGAGGTGGCGACATCAGTGACGCGACGCACACTCATCTTCGGACGCGGCACGTTTTACACCATCAAGAAAAAAACACCGCGACCAAATTATTTTCTCATAATGCGAACGTCGATTCAGTCAATATTGAAAAACTCGCGGAGCTGCCGGGCGAGATCCACTCGTTCATGATGACGAGCCACGGTTCAAAACCAAAGATCGAAAGCTTGATCCGTGGCTGTTTATCGCCCGAAAAACTTGATTTGAAAATCGGCGCCGCGGTGATGTGCACCCGCAACAATCCAGAACTCGGGTTCGTGAACGGTACGCTCGGGACCGTCATCGATTTCGACCCCGCGGAAGGGTTTCCTATCATCCGGACCTCGGCTGGCCGGGTGATCACGATCGAACCGATGGAATGGGCGATTGAGGATGGAGACAAGATCATGGCCAGCGTCACCCAAGTTCCGCTTCGTCTCGCCTGGGCGATCACGGTCCATAAAAGTCAAGGGATGTCGCTCGATGCGGCGATGATGGACCTGTCACGATCGTTTGCTTATGGACAGGGGTATGTGGCGCTGTCGCGAGTCCGGACGCTTGACGGAATCTTTCTCCTCGGATGGAACGACCGCGCATTAATGATCGATCCATCGATCCAGATCCAGGACCGCATCCTGCGCACCCACTCGCTCGCGGCCGAAACAGACTGGAATGGTAAAACGCTGGCCGAGCAGAAATCACTACGAGAAGAATTCATCCTGTCGAATGGGGGACGACTTGAACCGGTAAAACAGAAAAAACATGGCGGCCCGCCGGTAACGACATACCATGAACGACTTGATAAGATCCGCTCCACGTATCCGCAGGCGTATACGCCATGGACCGAGGAGGCTGATGCAACGCTGACAGAAATGTACCGCGGGGAAGTTACTGTAAAAAAGATTTCGACGAAACTTGGCCGCCAGCCGTCGGCTATCCGCGCACGGTTGAAGCATTTGGGATTGCGGGGGTAACCCCTTGACTGTTTGGATGTGGCGTGGAAGTATGCAACCGGTTTGATGTCCTCGTATGAAGGGAGGATTCATGGCAATCACCCAGAAAGCTGGGATCTACACATTCATCTGCGACCAGCCGGGCTGTTCAGTGTCCTTCACAGTCAACATCGCCGATTATACGGGCGATGATATCACGACTCGTGGTTGGGTAAGAGAAAATTTCGCCGGTCACTTGAGCTGTGCAACGTGTGCCGCGAAAAAACCTACTTCGTCGACATCGGTTCGCACCTGAGTGCGGACCGATGTTCCATTGACCGGACCGAATATTTCTGATAGGCCAATATCAATATATTCGCTCTCGGGAGCGGTATATACGATAGCTCCCTGACAACACGGTGATAAAGGAGGGGACCGATGCGCCTCATGATTATGCTGAACCTGATGATCATCGCTCCCCAAATGGCGTGGGCGGTGAGTGCGGACGAACTCGTTCAGGTCGCACCAGCGCGTCTCGAGCAACTGCTCGTTCAGCGTCAACCAGTACTCGAACGGCTGAGCAGCATCGACTGTGACCCGGTCACCCCGGCGGTCATCGCCTTCGGCATTGCGCCGGATGTTCATCCGGCGCAGACCTATGGATTCGGCGCGCGGTATATTCCGCCGTCACGCTCGTTCCTCTTCAATCCGAAATTCTACGCCGCGCTGAACCGGTGGCACGGTGATGAACCGGAGCAGCTTGCGTCCTTTCTGATCGCGGAAGAAAAACTACGGATGACGATCGATCACGAGCTCGGACATGCGCTCGTCCACGACATCGCCCGTCGTTCAGGACAGCTGGATTGGTACAACGGATCATTCATGACCTGGGCATCCGATGCCCAGATCGGCCTGAAGATTCTGTCCGAAGGTCTCGGGACGTATTTCGAGCGTCTGACCTCGGACGATCGGAACCCGCATGGACGATCAATCATGCCAAGCAATTGGCAAGATCCGAACTGGTCATCTCGTTTCGATGAGATCTGTTACGAAAGCGGTTACTCAGTTGTCGCCGATATCGTCGATCAGTACGGTGAGCGAGGGATCGTCTACATTCTCGCGCACCCATTGCTGATTCCGGACGGTGATCTGTATGGAGCCGCGACGGAGTACACGCGGATTGCCCTCGAGGTTCTCGGTACGGAGGTCCGATGAACGTGATCCTGCTCGGGTTACTCATGATCATCGCGCCGATTCCGGCCTTCGCCCTGACGTCGGTGGATTCCCTGCGCTTTGTGTCACGACTTGACTCAATGGTGACCGTCCGGATGGATACCCTCGAGGCACGATGGGGCGTCACGTTTGATGATACCCAACGCCCAGGCGTGCGGCTCGGACTGCCGACGGAAATCCCGGCGGGGAGTCGCTGGATGTACATGGGAGTCTATCGGACCGACTCCATGACCATCTCGCTTGAACCACCCCTACACTACGCACCCGGTCTGCCTTGGCCGCTCGCGATCGTCGTTGACCATGAGTTGGTCCATGTCTACTGCGACCAGTACAGTCGAAAACGTGGGCGCGGACGCTGGCCGTCGGTCGCCCATGTCGATACCACCTCACTCGCCTCAATGATGGCCCTTCGCTTTCAGGTAGAGGGAATTGCCGAAGCGGCCACATCTCCCATCCCGTTCAATCGAACGGTCCCGCTCAAGCAATGGTTGCCATCAAATCCAAAACAGATGATCGACCCCGGACTCGGATCAAATATGTGGACCTACTGCGGCGGTCGCGCGCTTGTCCAGCCACTCCTCGACGCGGTTGGACTTGAACGAACGGTCGAGTATGTCCAAACGCATCCGGTCAATGTGCGTGGTCGATCGTTCCGTTCGGCACTACTCCAATGGGAGAAACAGGCGCGACGTGATCTTGGGGTCGCACCGTAGCCTGAAGACCTTCACGCACATCGCACCCCTGCCTGAACCTCGGCAGGGGGTGTTTCATTTCCTTTGGAACGATGGGTGTCATGGGCACTATCTTGACGAAGCAACAAAAGGTCGGCAGGATGAGGTGCAGTATCGTTCACGGCAGCGTCATCTATCACGCCTGCCACTCGGCTCGGATGTTCCATGACAAGGAGTGGTCACATGAAGCGTTTGATCGCCTGTGCGTTCGTACTGTCGTTGAATGGTGCTGGCCCGGCACTCGCGACGACGATGTCGTTCGATCCGCCGGTGACGATCGTCCAGATGGGCGACGTCGTCATGCTCGATCTCTGGACCGTCGACATGCCGCTGACAGTCGGGATGAGCGGCACCTTCGCCTACGATCCGTCGGTCATCAGATTCCACAACGTGACCGCTGGGAACCTCTTCCTGAACGCGCCATGTAGCTCCTATCTGGCGCCCTGGCCGCAGGCTGGCGACTCGATCCGGGTCGATATCGTGACCCTGGGGTGCTTCACGAGCGGCTCGAACACGATCGCTCGTCTGACGTTCGATGCCCTGCACGACGGAACGACCGAGTTTCGCTGGCAAAGCGGAACCGTTCGCGACCCGCTGAATCACTGCGGGGGTGATTCATTTTCATGTAGCACATTCGTAGAGATAGGCCATATATACTATAATCAGTCTATGCCGGTGAGGAAAAAACAGACATCAATACGAAAGGTCACGGCTCGTCTGCACCTGAAGCGGTCGTATCCGACGATCCGAATTTCTCATATCCGAACCATCTTGATGTCAGCATTCGCGGTCGGGGTCGGGAGCGCGTTCATGCTCGTCACGGTTTCCACGAATGCTGAACAGTCTACGAACACTCGGGTCACCGCTACGACGGCGGTGACCGCCTTGGCTGATATCACCCCACCGGCCGCTGTCAGCAACCTATCGGCATTGAACAGCGGCCTCCCTTCCTACACTCCGCCGTGTGACAATTTCACCCTCTACGCGCTCATCAACACGATGAGTATTACCGCGTCGTCACTGTCAGTGTCAGCCGATCACGCGACAATCCGTTATCGAATCGTTGGCGCTCCGGATTGGACCATGGGTCATAATGCCGTCCGAACGAATCAAGACCAGATCGTTGGTAGCTTGTTCTGGCTCTTGCCATCGACGATGTATGAAGTCGAAATGACTCAGCGGACTTCAGTTGGTCAACCGCTTAGCGTCAACGTTTGCCGGGCGATGACACAATCGGAGACGATCACGTCAACGACGGTCAACACGTGGTATGTCAACGCTTCAGCGGCGCTCGGCGGTGATGGTTCTCTGAATGCCCCTTTTAAAACTATTCAGGCAGGCGTCAATGCCGCTCAACCGGGTGATCAGGTCATTGTCCAGGCTGGAGTCTATCACGAGAAGATTGCTTTCCCGCGGTCTGGAACGGAGAACGCGTATATCAAAGTTATTGGTCAACCTGGCGCGATCATGGATGGGAGCGACACACGTCTTGAAACAGGAATGACCTGGACGCCAGATCCGATTCATTCGAACGTGTATTCGACCGTACTCCCAGCCGACATAATCTATCCGAACAATCTCGCCGGTGAGCCCATCTGGCGTGACGCCGATCATTTCTATACGTATGACAACCTGGCAGGATTACAGACAGGTACTGGCCATCTCGACACGCCGATTGCCGAAGGTTGGTTTTACGATCCGGCAACGCGAACGCTGACGATCCGTTCATTGACGGATCCATCAGCTCATACCTGGCACATTCGCGCCTTTGACTTTGCGTTCCGAATCTTATCGCGGGCGTATCTCTGGATCGAAGGTTTGACCATTCGGTATTACCCGACGGCGATATACTTTGCGAGTACATCGAAATCCATCTTCCGTAATAATGTCGTTCAATCAGAAAATGGCGTTTTAATTGATAATTCCCAAGGTACTGTGTCGCTCGGGAATCGTATCGAAAATAATTATTTGTTCGACACGCCGGTCGCTGATTGGGGGTATAACGCCGTCAAGGGTACCGCGATGGAGTCGGGCGCAATCGTCATCTGGCGGGGGACCGGCACGATCATCCGCGATAATCGAATCGAACAGTTTTTCAACGGCATTATGACCGGTGATTCGGCTGATACAGATGTATATCGGAATCTCATTCGCCACCTCGGCGACGATGGTCTTGAGCTCGATGGCCTCGCCGCGAATGTGCGAGCGTGGGGGAACGCGGTTGACGATGTGCTCAGCTCGATAAGTGTCGCTCCGACGACCGTCGGACCTATTTGGGCGATCTACAATCGATTCACGCAATTTAGTGGGCGGGCATTTAAAATCGGTGGCGGTGTAAATGGATATGACTTTTTCTATCACAATACGCTGTGGTCGGATATTCCTGGTGCGTTCGGCACCCAACAGGTTACGACCGATACGAACACGCTCGTATTCAGAAATAATATCCTGATCGGAGATCCGGCGATTCGTTGGACACAGGTGATGACCGGATTGAGCATGGATTATGACAATGCCTATTCGACAAATCTCGTGACGCCATTTTACTGGAATGCAACCCACACCTCACTCTCCACTCTATGCTCGATTGAAGGACAAGAATGTCATGGGTCGCAAGCGAATCCGCTCCTTGTAGATCCAGTCAACGGCTCGTTCGGTCTACAATCTGGCAGCCCGAACATCGATACCGGTGTTTTGATCCCAGGTATTAATCATCTCCACAACGGAGCAGGACCAGATCGCGGTTACCTTGAATTCGGTCAGCCGGAGATTTCCTGGTAAACTTATTGTATGACAAAACCCGGTACCGTTGACCGCTACATTACCGCCCTCCCACCAATCGCTCGTCGGTATGCGACCCGAATGCGATCAATCATCCGTCAGTGCGCCCCAGGTGCAACTGAAACGATTAGCTACGGCGTCCCGGGATATGACTTTCATGGTCGGCTCGTCTATTTCGGTGCGTTCAAAAACCATATCAGTTTGTTCGGGGCAGGGCGGAAGCTGACCGTAGACTTTGCTGCCCAGGGGTATAAAACATCGAAGGGGACGGTTCAGTTCCCATATGCCGAACGATTGCCGGTACACCTCATCATGAAAGCGGTCCAAGGGCGGGTGCGAGAAAATATTGCGAAGTCAAAGAAATAAAAATACATGTTCCATCGGACAAACACATATCATCTTCGTGAGTTAGTCACTGCGGCTTTAATCACATATGTCGGACTGCTGGTGTTTAAATTTATTCCCATGTCCATCTTCGGTCGGGATATTCTCTTTGATGCTTCCGGACATATTGCGATCGCGATGTTCGTACTATATGCCTTGTGGTTCTTCATCGATCAAAACAAATCCTGGCACACACCCTACTATATATTTTGTGCGGTGGTGCTCTGCATCATTTCTTTTCAACGCCTCCTAGACCAGGAGCATAATGATGTCGGCTTGCTCCTTGGATTTCTCCTCGGCGCGATCGCGATTGGCAGTGCTGAATGGCCACGGATTCGAAAGAACATATCGTATTGAAACCGACCGACCGCCACCTCATCCGTTATACGATCCGACGGAGTGATCGAGCACGCCGATTACGAATCACGATCAGACCAGATCGGAGTGTTACGGTGACGGCGCCGCGGCGAATATCGACAGACACCGTCGAAATATTTGTTCGTCGACATGCCGACTGGATCGCCACCAAACAGAAACAACTCGCAGCGTTGAACATCGCTGTGCTCCCGAAACTGACGGCACGTGACAAGAATCGGTATCTACATAACGCTCGTGCGCTCATCAAACGATTAGTCGACGATTTTTCTTTGCAGTACGATTTTTCTCCTGGTCGTATTAGCATTCGTAATCAACGTACGCGGTGGGGGAGTTGCTCGAAGGACGGAAATTTGAATTTCAACCTGAAGATCATTTTCCTGCCCGAGTCATTGCAACGATACGTTGTCTTGCATGAACTGTGTCATCTCAAAGAATTCAATCACTCGCGAGCATTCTGGGCGCTGATGGCTCACGTCATGCCCGAGTACGCCTCAGCGAGACGCGAACTACGTCGATATGGCCTGACGACCGGATAATCATATGTATGTTCTATATATTCTTCGTTGTTCTGATGGCACGCTTTACACCGGGATCACGACCGACCTGAAGCGACGAATCGTCGAACATAATTCGTCACCTCGCGGTGCGCGATACACGCGATCACGTCGGCCGGTCCGGCTCGTGTATCAACGGCCCCTTCGAACCCGTGTCACAGCATCTCGGGCAGAATATCGACTTAAACGGATGTCGAGAGTAGAAAAGACCAGGCTCATAAAACACCCACGGTCGTGGATATGATATGATCGAACGTATGGACGAAATACCAACTATTGAGCCAACGCTAAGACACTCAGATCGGACGAATATTCTATCGATGGTTTTTAGGTTATGGCCGCTCAACCGATTACAAGTTAATCCGGTGTATCGACTGACTATCTTGGTGATCATGAAGGTCCTGGGGCTACTAACGGTGTTCCAAGTTGCTTTGATCCTTGGGGCGCCGCTCGGCCAAGCGGCGTGGGGTGGGCAATATACTGTCCTCCCGCCATCGCTTCGAATCGGAAGTGGAATTTCTATCATCATCTACTTTCTTATACTAAAAATCGCGCTCGACCGAGCAAGTCTTTCATCCCAGCGCGTGTTTCGTCGCCGGACGTCGTATTTCACCAATCTGATCGCCGCCTACTTCTCGTGTGGCGTCATCTTGAACCTCATGTCTGGAAGTCATTGGGAAAAATACATCATGGCTCCGATCGCTCTCATCCTCGCACTTTGTTTTTTCTACCTAGCTCGAACACCGAAGATTACGGAAGAGATGGTGCATGTCAACTCCTGATTATCGGCCAGGTTCCGTATCCGTTCATGTCAAAACACGTTCCCAGCGACCGGGCGTGACACCACGTGCTGATGGGTCGTTCATGGTCCGAGTTTCAGCTGCCCCGATTGATGGGTTGGCAAATGAATCCATACGCCGAACCATCGCTAAGTATTTCGGGATCGCTCGTTCGAAGGTCAGGTTAATCAAGGGCATTCGAGGTCAACGCAAGGTGTATCGGCTCAATTGGTAAGCTCGTTTTCGTTCCTGACCTAGGTTGGTGACGGTAGAAAAAGGGGATTGTCAGGCTTCGTTTTTTTTGTTATTCTTCGTGCGTTTCGTTGAATTATTCGTCATTTTATACATTCTCTGCCACTTATATGCGCAATTTATTCGGCATCGCCATCGTCCTCTTCGGACTCGGACTCTTAGCCCAGAGCCTGAATTTACCCAATGCGTCGCGATTGCTTGATCTTTGGTGGCCGTCAATTATCATCGTCTGCGGTTTGTTAATGTGGAACGCAAATCGACGTGCCTGGTTCGGTTCGTTCGTCATCGTGCTCATTGGTGTCGCGATACTACTCGAACGTTTTGAAGTCCTCCAGACATCCGCCTGGAATATTATTTGGCCGACGATCATCATTGTCATCGGTGCCCGGATGCTTCTAGGTCGCAATGGTCCGATCGATGTCAAAACGGAACAAACGACGGATGCGAACGTGACGGTCATGTTCAGTGGGGCGGATAAGACGGTCGGTGGCCGGGTTTCACAGGCGAATGTTTCAGCTTGGTTCGGCGGGGCAAAACTCGATCTACGAAAAGCTGATATCGTTGATGGCGCCGTCATTACCGTCAACGCTGCGTTCGCTGGGGTCGACATCTTCGTCCCTTCCGATGTGAATGTGTCCTCGAAGATCGTGCCGATATTCGGTGGCGTCGATGATAAGTCTGACCATTCGAAAAGTCGCATCACGGTTACCCTCGAAGGCTCCGCCTTGTTCGGCGGCGTTGGGATTAAAAACTAGTATCGATTGTCATGGATACACAACCCACAACTCCGCCACCAGCGACACCGAAAAGACTGGTGCGTTCAAAAACGAATAAGGTCATTGCCGGTGTCTGTGCTGGACTCGGCGATTATCTGGGTTTCGATCCGACGATCATCCGCGTTCTTTTCGTGGTCTTATTGTTCGGTGATGGTTTCGGGCTGCTCTTGTATCTCATCCTATGGTTCCTGATGCCGGAAGGGGAGACGGATGCGCGCTCCGTTGAAGAACGAGCGAAGGGCGCGGCTGAGCAGATGAAATCCACCGCCCAAGGCGCCATCAATACGGTACAGCGTGTGAATCAGACGGACGGCCGAGTGGTCATTGGTGCGATTTTGATCATGTTCGGAGCAATGGCATTAATCAATATTTATTTGCCGTGGAAATTCTTCCGTTGGGAGACGATCTGGCCGATTTTAATCGTCGCGGCTGGATTAGCGATCATTTTGAAGCGTAAATAATATGGACCAGCCCACCCCAAGCCAACCCCAAACACCGGTCCCGACACCGACACCTGCACCAACCCGCCCGAAGCGCAGTTTTTCCGTCTGGCGGATATTTTTTGGGGCGATCATCATCTTCTTCGGTCTTCAACTTCTCGCGGCGAATTACGGCTGGGATTGGTCCTGGTCGATCAATGTGATCAAACTCTGGCCGGTCTTCATCATCTTGATCGGGTTATCGATGTTGATGCGCGGTCATGCGATTTCGACCTGGCTCGGCGGGATCATCGCGGTGGTAATCATTGCTGGGGCGATGGTGCTTTCGGTGACTGATGGGGAGCGTTTTCATCGACAAACGACGACCACCCCGATCGATATTGTGGCCGAGACGACCGCGACCGAGGCCGAGATCGAACTCGAACTTGGGGCGGCCAAAGTCGATCTGACCGGAGGTTCAACGAAATTCCTGACCGGTACGCACATCTCGAACATGACCGATCTGACGACGTCCAGTACGTTGTCTGGAACGATCCAACGAGTCAAGCTCGAGCAGTCTGGACGTGGCTGGTTCTTTTTTGGCGGCATGAAAAATACCTTTGATCTCGCGGTCGCGGACGCGTTTCCGCTGACGTTGACGATGGACTCCGGAGCGAGCGATCTCGATCTTGATTTGCGAACGGTCCCATTAAAGCGATTCAATTTGAATTCGGGGCCGGCGACGGTCGACCTCCGACTTGGCGATCGAAGTGACATGTCGACGATCGATATTGATGCTGGCGCCTCGACTATCACGGTCATTCTCCCACGCTCGGTCGGTGCGACCGTCACGATCGACGGTGGTGCGACGACTCGTCATCTGGCTGATGAACTGAAGAAGATCGACGAAGATCGTTACGAAACAGATGGGTACGCGACCGCCACGAAAAAACTTGATCTCAAAATCGACTCCGGGGCGTCGACAATAACCGTCCGCTTCGAGTAATAATACTGATCTGATGACACACGGGCGCTCACTCCTGCGACAATCGGTGTGGGCGGCGTTGGTCATGATCTTGTCGATTACTCTCCATTTTTGGTTGCTTGACCTCGCCGATCGACTCGTCTCGACCTATCCTTCGGTGACAGACCTCCTACTTCTGAACATACCGCTCCTGCGGGTAGGTCTGATCGGCGAATCATGGTTCCTGGCCTATCTCCTGATCTTTGCTTGGCTCCATTTTCGTCATCAACGCGAACGTACGCCTCGATTATTTCTTGCGATCGCGCTATTCTATCTGATTCGCGGATTGTTCTTGTTCCTCTTTCCGATCGGTTCACCGGTCGGAAAACCGGAGGATGCCTTTGCGATCTACCCGCATGCCGATCATGGCTACTTTCCAGGGGGCCATGTCGGGCTGATGACACTCTTAGCGCTCTCGCTCGCGGACCGACGTTGGCGATTAGGGTTATTCGCCGCGGCCATCATTTTTGGCCTCGGGACCATGTTAACGCGTGCTCATTATACAGCCGATACGATGGCTGGTATGATCAATGCCTTCGCGGTCACGGCTTTTTTCGGACTGGCCCCGGTCGTTCGGTGGCGCTTGTGACGACTGGCCGAACTTGGTATCCTATGGCGGTCGAACATCCATATGCCAAAACCCGGTACCGCCCGTAAACTGCTCGTTGTCGAAGATGAGCTCTCCTACCTCGAACTCATTGTTTTGAAGTGCGAAAAAATCGGATTCGATGTGATCTCCGCGCGGACGGTCGATGAAGCGCAATATCTCCTCAAGGAGCTGGCGACGGTCGAATTGAAACCGGTGACCGTCGATGCCATTTGGCTCGATCATTTTCTCCCGGATAAGAATGGGAACGACTTTTTAACTGCCGTCCGTCAAGATTCGGCATGGAAGGATATCCCGGTCTTTCTCGTCACGAATGCAATCGAAACGGATATCGTGAACTGGTATTTACGGAATGGGGCGGTCCAATATTATGCCAAGGTGACCACCCCGATTGAGACCGTGATCGCGGCGATCGACCTGTATCTCCAACAGCATCCGACTCCTCCACTCGCGACACCAGCTGCCACCTGATTCACCATGTGTGGTCGCTACTCTCTCATCCTGACGGCGACGGGCCTCCGCCAGCGGTTTCAGGTGAAACCGCCGGATGGGTGGGAACCAACACCGAATGCTGCGCCGGGTATGGCGCTTCCGATCCTGAGCGCCGAGATCCCTGATGCAATGGTCCTTGCCCATTGGGGGTATCGTCCATCGTGGGCCGGGATCGATCGGGAAATGATCAATGCGCGGGGCGAGACGGTCGCGGAAAAACCTTTCTTTCGGCAGGCATTTGCTAAACATCGCGTGCTCATTCCCGCCGACGGTTTCTATGAATGGGGGAAAACAACCTCAGACCGACACCCATTTCGTATTGTTCGGACCGATGATGAACCATTTCTGATGGCTGGTCTGGCGACCCCGCGAGATGATGGACAGCTCGGTTTTGCGATCATCACGACCGATGCCGCCGATCCGGTGCGACAGATTCATGACCGAAGTCCGGTCATGATCTCTATTTCCGAAAAACATGAATGGTTAGATCCGGCCCGCCCTATCTCGGATGTGACCCGGATGCTCAAACCATTGAGGGATGGTATACTTCGAATGTACCCAGTCTCTACCGAGTTGAATCGAGCAGCAAATCAGGATCTTCACCTGATCGACCCGATCCATCATTAACGACGATTATATGCTCAACGAATTCAAAGCGTTCATCATGCGTGGCAACGTCATGGATCTCGCGGTTGGGGTCATCATCGGTGGTGCGTTCGGGAAGATCGTAACGTCACTGGTGAATGATGTGTTAATGCCGTTCATCGGGGTGATCAGCGGGGGCGTCGATTTCACCAGCTTGAGACTTAAGATTGGTGGAACGACGACCGAGCCACTTTACTTCGCCTACGGTTCCTTCCTCCAGTCGGTGCTTGATTTTCTAATCATCGCCCTGATCATCTTCCTGATGGTCCGTTTCATGAACCGCCTTAAGAAACCGTCGCCAATCGATGTCGCGACAAAGAATTGTCCCCGCTGTACGATGACGATCGCGAAAGCGGCCACTCGATGCCCGCACTGTACGAGCGAGTTGGCCTAACGGATATGTTCAACACCCCGTCGTAGTGCGCGACGGGGTGTCTGGTTATTGGGAAAGATCGATGAGGGTGCTCGGTGGGGTCCAGCGGCAATAGTGCTTCAGGACTCGCTGATTCGTCCCGGGCACCCGGTCGAGGGCATACGTGCGGGCGATGAGTTCGCGTAGGGCGGGCAGGCCACCGCGTTCGAAGACGCGACCATACTCATTTTCCTTGAGGCACGTATGGGACTTCATGAACGACAGCTGGACCATGAAACCCCGAGTTTCAACTTCGAGAATGTCGAAGGCCTGGCCCGGATTTTCGATCGCGGTTGCGCCCGTGACCGGCGGCATCGTCCCAGTGACGAAGTCAATCGCGTGTTGGGCTTCATGCGCGATGGTCGCGGTCCGAAGGCATGACGAGCGCTTCGGGTCAAGGAGGAACGAACCGAGGATGAACATCCGCGGGCATCGCGGTGCTTCAGGATCGATGTTGGTAAACAGCGGTGCGTTCGTCTCCCACAGATCTTCGAGGGCGATGACGACGAGCAGGTCATCCGACGCGATGAGCTGCTGAAGCGACGTCAACGACGTGGTCAGCATTGTGAATTCGGCCATGACGGAATCGAGTCGGGCGGATGGACCATGTCGGACGACATAGTCCTGCGGCGATCCGATGACCGGACCGGTTTCGTTAGCCTCGATGATGACAGCCACCGAACTGGTCGCGGACGTGGGATTCATCCACGTCACAAGCAGACACAGCCCGAGCATGCACCAACGCATGGCAGATTCCTCTCAAGAAGGGTGATGGTAGACCGCGTGGGAAGGGCGTTGTCGCGACCCTAGCAAGGGACATGTGACTCGTCAATCCCAGGTACATCCGGCGTATGATATACTCAGGTCATGATTGACCAACGTTCATCCACGGTCGGTCTCGTCTTGAGCGGTGGCGGGACGCGTGGACTGGCCCATATCGGTGCCTGGCGGATTTTAGAATCGATGGGATTTGTTCCGGCGACCGTTGTCGGATCGAGCATGGGTGCCATCATTGGTGCGTGTATCGCGGCTGGGAAAACGGCAGATGCGATTGAAAGATTCGCCATGAGTCAGACGATGCGAGGATTATTACAGTGGCCGATAACTCGTCTAGGAATCACGAATCTCACGAAATTTGAACGAGGACTGATGGACTTTATCGGGGTGGAAAAATTTGAACATCTTCGTTTCCCGCTCCGAATCAACGCGACTGACCTGGTTCATGGCTCCGCGGTGGTGTTCGATCTTGGTCCCATATGGCCGGCAATCCGAGCCAGCATCGCTTTTCCAGGTATCCTTGCCCCTGTCCGGACACAGGGCTGTGTTTTAATCGATGGTGGCGCGCTCTATGAGCACCCATTTACGTTGTTGCCGAAAACCGTTCGGAAATTCGTGTTGATCAACTGTTCGCCGGTTGAACATTTACCGGCTGAACGACATTCGGTCGTTGACCTTTTACGTGCGAGTCTGAATTTGATGCAGAACGAAATTACCACCCTCCGGTTATCGGCGATCGAACCCAGTCGTTATGTAATGATTGAACCGCGACTCGAAGGACGCAACCTGCTTGAGACGAATAAGAAATTTCGGGCTATAATCGAGCTCGGGACAGAAGCGGCGATTGAGAAGCAAATAGCGGTGCGTCGTTTGATTCAGTCATAATTCATCGAGGCTGGGCGCAAGACCGAGAAAATGCTATACTCGCATTGATTTTAATACCCCACCTGTCACGACTATGGATACACCCATAATTCCGAACTCATCGACCATCCCGCCGACCGGGAAAGCAAATTACGCGTCCCTCCGCGCCTGGAACTGGGCGATGGCCGTACTACACTTTGTCCAGGGCGTCGTGATGGTCATTCTTAGTCTGCCCAAGGCTGGCGAAGATTATGTCTCACTGCCAGTGACGACGGCGTACTTAAAGATCGATCCGAATAATCCCGTCTTTGGTGTTGCCCCGACCCCAGAGACCTGGTTCAATCTGCCGATCGGACCAACAGTCGCGATCTTCCTGTTCCTGTCAGCGATCGCACACTTCATCTTAGCGGGACCAGGACGTGCGTGGTATGAGGCGAACCTGGCGAAGGGGATGAATAAACTCCGCTGGTACGAGTACATGCTATCGTCGTCGGTCATGATCGTCGTCATCGCGATGCTCTGTGGGATTTATGATTTTTGGCTGTTGGTGATGATGTTCGCCATCAATGCCATCATGAACTTAATGGGCTTGATGATGGAGGTACACAATCAAACGACGCCGAAGACCAACTGGTTGTCTTATAATATCGGTGTTTTCGCCGGTGCGATGCCGTGGATCGCGATCTTCGCCGCCTTTTTCGCGGCCATCAACTCGGCTGGTGTCGATCTACCAGGCTTTGTCTACGCGATTGTCTTCACCATCTTCGCGACGTTCAACGTTTTCGCCATCACCATGATTTTGCAGTACAAGAAGATCGGACCATGGAAAGACTACTTGTACGGCGAACGAACGTATATGATCATGTCACTCGTCGCGAAATCGCTGCTGGCGTGGCAGATGTTCTCTGGAACTCTACGTCCGTAACCCGAAGGACCTCTTACCATGTTCGCTGAACATCACTGGCGCATCCCGGATCGGATATATTTCAGCCTAGCGGCGTTCGTGGTGCTGTTGACCGGTGCGTTTGTCGGTTGGTCATATTCCGTATTGCCGACCACGCTCCCGATTCATTTCGGTCCGTCCGGTACCCCCGATGCATTTTCGGACAACAAGATTCTGACCCTGACCTTTCCGGTGCTCCTGCAATTTCTGTTGACGTTCATGATCTCCTGGTCGTATCGTCACCCTCGATTGTTCCACTTCCCATCCCGCCGGCGGCTAGAGAGTTTCCCTCTGAACGTTCAAGCGATGCTCTTGACCTTGGCGCGACATCTTCTCGCGATGACACTCCTGCTGTCGACACTGATCATGTCGTACATTTCCTTAGGGACAGTCCTGATCGGTCTCGATATGGCGGAGGATTTAAATCCGATGATCATGATGTTTCTCATCATCTTCCTCTTACTCGTCGTTGGCGCCTACACCGGCTGGATGCGTCAGGTGATGCGTGAGGCTGAACGGCCAAATACAACAGTATGAGTCAAACCTCAACCACCACGGAGCGACCACTCCGTTTCCTCTGGCATTTCGTCCGTCCCGATCGACGGACCGTTGTTTTAGTCCTCGTCCTGCTTGTCATCAACAACGGGTTCTCGCTGGTTGAACCGTACCTCTTCAAGATCGTGATTGATGATTACTTGACCAAGCTCAGCGATGTTTTGCGTTTCCCGGACTCGAGTGCTTTCATTGCCGGCCTGATCCGCTTACTCCTGATCTGGATTGGAGTTGCGCTGATCTCACGCATCGCGAAGAATTTTCAGGATTATTTTGCGACGATGACGGCCGATCGGACGGGAATCCGCGTTTATGATCATGCTTTTGCCCACGTCCTCGGGTTGTCGATGGATTTTCATGAAGGGAAGAAGACCGGCGAAGTCATGCGACGGATCACGAAAGCACGTGAGGACGTCACCAAGCTGGTCAAGGTCCTGACCGATAAGATCTTGCAGAATGGTGCGACCATCCTGTTCGTCATCGTGTTCACGACGATCAAAGAATGGCGAATGGGAGTCCTCTTGATGACGGCCGTCCCAATCTTTGTTCTGACCACGCTCATGATCGCGAAACGCATCAAGATTCTAGCCCAAAAAATTAACCGCGAACAGGAACAGCTCCTCGGGACGGCGGTTCAAGCGATGGATCACGTCGCGGTCGTTAAAGCATTCAACACCGAAGAACGCGAACGACAAGCCGCCGCGAAGAACAACTGGCTGGCCAACGGATTCCTCGCCCGGCAAACGCGGGCGTGGCGGTCGCTCGGGTTTGTCCAAGGGACGCTTATCAACTTCTTTCGGACAGCGATTGTTGGGTATGGAACATATCTTGCCTTCCAAGGGACGGTCACGCCGGGAGATGTCATCTTTTTCACCTTCTATGCCGTCGGCATCTTCATGCCGCTGTATGAATTATCCGATACCTATACGACCTATCAGGATGGGTTAGCTTCGATCGAGCGGCTTCAAGAATTACTCCATCAACATCCGACGGTCGTGGCCCCGACGAAGGGCTACACCGGTTCGGACCGACCATGGGCGGTCGAATTCCGTGACGTCCATTTTGCCTATCAACCGGAACGGCCGATCCTTCGGGGGGTGAGCTTTACTCTCACGCCTGGAGAAAAACTGGCGATCGTCGGTGGCTCTGGTGGCGGGAAGTCGACGATCACGAAACTCCTGCTACGATTGTATGACCCGACTGGTGGGTCGATCCTCGTTGATGGCGTCGACGTTCGTGAATGGGACCTCGGAGCACTCCGACGTTCATTCGGGGTCGTGTTCCAAGAGAATATCCTGTTCAACGAATCGATTGCCCTGAATATCGCCTATGGTCGTCCGGATGTCTCGGCCGACGAAATTGCGGCGGCCGCCCGTCTCGCCCATGCCGATGAATTCATCGCCCGTTTACCGCAACAATATCAGACCGTGGTCGGGGAGCGGGGGATGAAGCTGTCGGGCGGTGAACGACAACGGATCGCCGTCGCCCGCGCCGTTATCCTCCGGCCGAAGCTCTATATTTTCGATGAAGCCACCTCATCGCTCGATGCTCGGTCCGAAGCGCAAGTCCAAATGGCGATTGATGATGTCGCGAAGGGAGTCTCGAGCTTAACGATCGCTCATCGGCTATCGACGATCGTGAACGCTGACCAAATTCTCGTCCTCCGCGAGGGGCGGATCGTCGAACGAGGGACGCACGACACGTTGCTCAAGATACATGGCGAATACGCCGGACTCTACGCGACGCAGCAGCGCGCCACAACGACGACTTGACCTCGAGCGTCGCTCAGCGGTAAAATAGCGCCGTCTCACAACTAAGCGACGGCGCGATATATGTTCGCCTGGAAACGGCCACGACTCGGCCTCCTCTTCGTCGGCGGGACCGCCCTCAGCGGTTCGGCGATTTTATCGCACGGCATCCGAGAGGCGGCTGAGGTCCGACCGTGGATGACGGCGGCTGGTGAGATCAACATGATCGCGGATCTCGATCCAATCTTTATTTCGCCGCTCGGAACGACCGCGACGCCAGCGATTTGGGAAAAGATTGCGACCGTCATTCACGAGCACGGTGATGAGTATGATGGGATCGTCGTGCTTCATGAACCGACGACGGCGGCCATGACCGCGATCGCGCTGTCGGCAATCGTACAATCGACTGGTATTCCGATCGTGATCACCCCTGGCCGCGAGCATGGAGAAGAAGGGGGTCGGGCGAATCTGATCAATGCCCTCCAGACCGCGACGATCGACTTGGCTGGGGTCGTCTTCCTCGATGGCGTAAAAATATTTCATGCCGCATCGCTCACCAATTCCCGTCTCGGTCTCGACGGGCACGTCATTGGACGGATTGATTTTGGCATTCGTCTCAGCAAGCACGAGAAGCGATCGACGAAGGTGCTACGACTGATCCGGCATCTTGAACCACGCGTCGCGATCGTGTCGTTCCCACCATTCGGATCGCCATTGATCCCACCGCGTGTCCGCGGTGTCGTGTTCTCCCTCGACCCACTCGCCCCACCTTCTGACGCGTCGTGGCGTGCTGTTAGGATCCCGTCGAACGTCGCAGTGGTCGTCGTTGGTGGACCAGCCCCAAAAGTACCACCGAATATCCTGACTATCATGTCCCCAGCCCGAACCGCCGCCATCCAGCTGATGGTCGCGCTCGGTGAACGACCTCACGCTTGGCGAACGACACTTAAGTCCATGAATTCCTCACCAACATGATGAATGTCTTTCTTCATGTTCCGGGCGGTGACCGTGACGCGCGAGAAGATTTGTATGGACGGATCCGTCGGGCGGTTGACCGCGATGATCTCCTGATCGTGACCTCGGGATCAGAGGTCACGACATCACCAGACATGACCCTCGAGAATGTCGATGCTTTTATCATCGAGGGAGGCTGGGCGGATACGGAAACTGGATTTCTCCTGGCGCATGCGATCGCCATGAAAAAACCGGCGCTCGTGCTGTACTCGCGGGGGACGGTGGCGAAAGTTTTGAACCATATGTCCCTCCCGACGATTCCAAGTTGGATCGCGATTGTGTCGTACACCGACCGGACACTCGAACGACAGATCGAGGATTTCCTTTTGGCCGTCGGCGGTCGTCGGGTGAAGCCATCTCCACGCATCAAGTTCACACTCCGAATCACGACCCAGATCGAGGAATTCCTGCGATTTAAGACCATGAATACGAAGACTTCAAAGGCCGACTGGGTCCGTGAGCGGCTTGAATCACTGATGGCTAATGACCAGGATTGGCAGGCGGAACAACGGCGTCGGAGTAAGGCTAGCGGTCGGGCGGCTTGACGCGGTCGACCGTCTCGGGTATTCTGTGCGAGCTATGACCGCTCAAAAAGCGCCAGGCGCGATCATCATCGCCGGCGGAACCCAACATCTCGTCTCAGTCGGCCAGACCATGAATTTGGCGACCATGCCCGGAAATCCAGGCGATACGGTCACTTTTGACCGGGTCTTGCTCGTGACCGAACCTTCAGTGAAGATCGGCACCCCGACCGTGGCTGGTGCGAAGGTGACGGCGACGATCGTCGGCCACGGGAAGACGAAGAAAGTCACCGGCGTGAAGTTCCACAACAAAGTCCGCTATCGCCGGACGTTCGGCCATCGTCAGGGCTATACGACCGTCAAGATCGAGAAGATCGGGTAATGTAGCGTCATCTGTGCCCCAGTGATACACTGGGGTGGCTTTCTGTAAGCTTGTCACATCTATGAAAAAACTCGCTCCCATCCTTCCGATCGCTGTTATGGCCTTTGCCATCGTGGCGTTTTTGCTGGCCGTTGATTTCTCGCTCGAGACGTTTGAGAATGGGGGACTTAAGAAACACGTGACCAAGAATTCAAATACCGGTCTGGTCGCATGTACCATGGATGCTAAACTGTGTCCGGATGGATCTGCGGTTGGGCGGAGCGGTTCGAAATGTGAATTCACGTTATGCCCGGGCGAGTCGACGATCAATTCTTTCACGGCCTGTGAGGCGGCCGGGTATCCGGTGATGGAGAGTTATCCGCGTCAGTGCCGGGCGAATAATACGACGTTCACGGAAATCGTGACTAACACGAACCAAGCGTTGGAAACGACCGGCTGGTTGACGTATACAAATGAAACGCATCACTTTTCATTCATGTATCCACCCGACAGTACCGTCCGTGACACATCGAGTGTTGATACCCTCGTTCTCCGGATTCAAAATTACACCGCGGATTCGGTTCAATATATCCTCCAGGAGAGCGATTATTTCCTAGAATTTTGGGGATATACGGAATACGCTGATGAATCGCAGCGGACGTGTGCTGATGTCGTAGATCAGGCGACCGCGATGACGTTCGGAAAACAGATTGGTTGGCGCGGAACTGATGATTCCGCGGTACTTGGGACGCCGGTCGTTGGCTGTGTCGACACGTATACAAACCAGTATCTGATGAAAGTCACCGAGAATGCTGGTGATAAAATCGGAAACAAAATCCTCTCGACCTGGACTTTCAGCGAGTAAGCATAAAAAATGTTCTACCGAGGTTGGGTTGATGACGTCAAACTGTCTGCCGGTGGCTTAACGCTTCGCCGAGCGTGGCCTCGTCCATATACGTGACGTCACCGCCAGTCGGAATTCCGCGAGCGAGCTGGGTCACCTTCGCGTTCACATCCTTAAGCGCTTTTTTGAGATAGAGCGCGGTCGTTTCACCCTCGATATCGGAGTTGAGTGCGAGAATGACCTCCTGGATTCCGTCACTGACCAAGCGTTCGTGAAGATGTTTGATCGTCAGGTCATCAGGACCGCGTCCGTCAGCGGGGCTAACTGTCCCACCGAGGACGTGGTATCGTCCACGGAACACCCCGGTCTGTTCGACCGCGAGCACGTCCGGTGCTTCAGCGACGACGCAGATCGTAGTTTTGTCGCGCTGTTCGTCGCGGCAAAACCGGCAGGGTGATTGTTCATCAAAGACATGACAAGTGTCGCAGGTGACGACCCGACTGCGGAGTTGGGTGATCGCATCGGCCAGGTCTTTTAAACGCTGCGGTGATTGTCGGAGTAACGAAAAAACATACCGTTCAGCCGTTTTTGGTCCGACGCCGGGGAGACGGGTCAATTCATCGAGCAGTCGCGCAATGGCCGGAGGATAGGTGGCCATGACCGTGCCCTAGAGTCCTGGGACGTCGAGTTTGCCCATCTCCTTGGCCTTTTTCGCCATCGTCATCTGCGACTTCTTGACGGCACTATTGATTGCATCCTTCACGGCGCGTTCAAGGTCACCTTTTTTTTGGGGAGCGAGAAAATCACCATCGATGGTGACGCCATTGACCTGCTGATTCCCGTCCATCACGATTTGGACCTTCCCGCCGGCACTGTCGGCATAGACCGTTTCCTGGGCGAGGACGTTCTGCATTTCCTTCGCTTGGCTGCGAAGTTCCTTGAATTGTTTGAGCTTCGAAAAGACTGCCATAGATGGACAGTATAGCAGGCTCGGCGTGTTGTCGGAAGTCCTCACCATTTCTCACTCGTCAAGGACACCATGTTGGGCATTGTCACATATATTACGGAGGGTGAAGTATTTTTTAGTCATTTCGACCGAAGGGAGAAATCTGCATGTGTTGACCGCCGAAACCGCGCCTGTCTTGATATCAGAATGCGTTCACCCCGGTTATATTATGTCTACATTATGGCGAGTAATAACCGCAATTGTATTTACGTTGGGATGACGAATAATTTGATACGCCGGATCCTTGAACATCGTGAGAGCAAGCCACACGGGTTCACCGGTTGGTACCACTGCGTCAATCTCGTGTACTACGACTATGCGTATTCACCAATGGATGCCATTCGCGCTGAGAAACGTATCAAAAAGTGGCGGCGCGAAAAGAAAAACAAACTCATCAGCTCGATGAATCCGGAGTGGAAGGATTTAGGGGTCGAGGTGCTCGCAACGTAGATTTCTCACCCGTGACGTACGGGTTCGAAATGACTATTCATAATGACGAACCCGTTCGAAATGAGCTACAACTCTACTCGTACGAGTCAGTATTGAGCACCGTCATAAAAAACGTCTTAGCCTAGCATCGCACCTTCATCGAGCCGTTCTTCACGGTTGTCGAAGGACGCTTTTCGTTCGACGAAGGTCAGGCGAACGCGGCCAGTCGGACCGTTCCGATGTTTGGCGATGATGATCTCGGCCAAGTTGCGTTTCTCTTCTTCGATATCATGATCGTAGACGGCTGGGCGATAGATGAACATCACGACGTCAGCGTCTTGTTCGATCGAACCTGATTCACGGAGGTGGGCGAGTTTCGGGATTGGTGGGCGCTCTGATTCAACGGCGCGGGACAACTGGGACAAAGCGAGGACGGGGACATTCAACTCACGGGCGATGGATTTCAGACCGCGGGTGATTTCAGAGACTTCTTGGGTTCGGTTCTCACCAGAACGACTTTCCATGAGCTGGAGGTAGTCGATGACGATCAACCCGAGTGATTTATGCTCGGACTGAAGTCGGCGGGCTTTCGTCCGAATTTCCATGATGTTGGCGGTCGCTGAGTCATCGATGAAGACCGGTGCTTCCGCGAGGAGACCCATGGCATGGCCGATCCGCTGAAAATCGTCATCATCCGTGAGCCGGCCAGTGCGCATCTTCCAGAGGTCGACATCGGCTTGTGAGACCAGCAAGCGGTCAACGAGCTGCTCCTTCGACATTTCTAAGCTGAAGATCCCGACTGGTTGTTTCGTCTTGAGGGCGACGTTGCGCGCCATGTCGAGGGCGAGCGAGGTCTTACCGACAGATGGTCGAGCGGCGAGAATGATCAAATCGGATTTTTGAAGACCACCAAGAATGTTATCGAGCCCAGTGAAACCGGTGGAGACGCCACGCAGGGCGCCGGTCTGATGATGGAGCTGGTCGATTCGGTCAAAGGCATCATCAAGGACGTCCCGAATATTGACGAAGTTCTGTTTGAGGTACCGTTGGGAGACACTGAACAACGACTGCTCCGCTTTATCGAGCATCGAGGAGACATCCTCGCTCTCTTCACCGGACAGTTCGATGATTGTCGTCGCGGCTGACTGGAGACGACGGAGCGTGGCCTTCTTCGCGACGATGCTTGCGTATTGCAGGACATTCGCGGCGGAGGGGACGGCGTTCGAGAGGGCCACGAGGGTCGAGCGTCCGCCGATCGCGTCGAGATGTTTCCGTTCACCGAGCAAGTTCGCGAGCGAGACGATGTCGATCGGTTCGTGTTGCTGGAAGAGCGTCGCCATTCCGTCATAGATGAAGCGGTGACGCTCGGCGTAGAAGTCTTCGGCGGTGAGTTTATCGGCGACCTTAATGAAAGCATCCTGGTCGATCAAAATCGACCCGAGGATGGCCTCTTCGGCTTCACGGGCGTTCGGGGGGATGCGGGCGGCAGTGTCGGCCATATCGACCGTAGTGTACGTGAACTCGGCCACGCGGACAACCGTCGCCGTCCCCACTCTATCCACGTTATTTATCCACCCATCGGTCCTCGTTGAACCAGCCGCCAAATCCCGATATACTATGGCCCTATGTCCGCTGAAACCCCACTGATTGTCGTGCTCGATGTCGAAACGACCGGTCTCGAACCGGCCGCCGGACATGATGTCCTAGAAATTGGTGCCC
>Ga0209172_10000540_pt1 | contig 102653 bp, 88 predicted proteins | sample LarsenN4metaG_FD_184113 | JGI IMG/M metagenome (GOLD analysis project Ga0209172, IMG submission 184113) | Hot spring sediment bacterial and archeal communities from British Columbia, Canada, to study Microbial Dark Matter (Phase II) - Larsen... ... | reverse complement strand
TTTTCCGGACATCCTCAGTCCGTTCGTTGTTCTGCGCCAGATCAGCGTTAAACCACCATCAGTCGTATCCACTTTTTTGAACTGGAGCTGGCATGGCGGTCTTCAAACCAAGAACAAAGCTCATTAGCTTTCGCCTGTCCGAGGAAGAATACGAGAAGCTTCACGTCGCATGCGTCGCAGAAGGCGCACGAAGCATTTCGGAGTTTGCCCGCATGGCGCTGCAGCGCTCGTTTGCCGGCGACGGCAATCTAACAGCCAGTGAGCCGCCAACTCGAACCGGACCTGGCGCCCGGGAACTAATTGACGTGATGCAGGAATTGAATCACCACCTCCGTCAGCTTGTCGCTCTTGTGGGGAACAAGCAGACGCGCTCGTGGCGCGGGGCCCTTAGGAGTTCGACGGCGGCCAAACAATAGTAACGGGCGGCAGTCGCAATAACCCTACAGTTGCTATGGAAAGCAATGTCCTCGTCCCCGGCGCACGTCGGCTCGAGACGTCCCAAGAAACCATTGAGATCACTCACGCGGTGGACGCTCAGTGTTGGGATGCGTTCGTGCGCCAGCACCCCCATGGGACCCTGTTTCACCTTATGGGCTGGCAGCGCCTCATCGAGAATGCACTTGAGCATGAGCCGCTGCATATCGTTGCGCGAGCGTCCGGAACCGCCGAAGTAGCGGGAATCCTGCCCCTCTTTCTCGTTCGGAGTCGTATCTTTGGTCGCATGCTCGTCTCAACTCCACAGGCGGCCTATGGAGGAATTCTTGCTCGTTCGGACGCTGTCGCCGGCCTGATTTTCGAACGCGCACGACGGCTGGCCGCCGAATTGAGTGTGGAATTCCTGGAGTTGAGGAGCTTCCATAACGCTCTGGGATCTGAAACGCTGCTTCGGAAGGATCTATATGTCACCTTCCGCCAGCAACTCCAGCCCGATCCAGATGCGAACATGCTGGCAATTCCACGCAAGACCCGAGCAGAAGTCCGGGAAGGGGCGCGCCGCGGGCTCGAGTTCAAGGTAAATGAGATTAGCGTCCGGGAATTCTTCAATGTGTACTCTCGCAGCGTAAGAGATCTCGGCACTCCGACATTTCCGCGTCGACTCTTTGAAGGAGGGCTGCGCGAGTTCGGTTCGGACTGCAAGCTCTTTTCCGTCCACTGGCGAGGCAAGCTGGCATCCGCAGTTTGGACGCTGTTTTACAAAGACGAAATTGTTCCTTACTTCGGCGGTTCGATCCGCGAGTACAATCCCCTGGCAGTGAACAGTTTCATGTACGGCTCGTTAATGAAGTATGGTTGTGAGAACGGTTACCGGGTGTTTGATTTCGGCCGCAGCAAAAAAGGCTCCGGTTCTTTCCACTTCAAGAAACGTTGGGGCATGACCATGACCGACCTCCCTTACGAATACCTGCTCGTTCGGAGGGAAAACATGCCCGATACTTCGCCGATGAATCCAAAGTTCCAGTTATGCGTGAAGGCCTGGCGCAGACTGCCCTTGTTTCTTACGAGGGGGCTGGGACCCGTCATTTCGAGACACCTTATCTAGGTTACATGACTGAACTGTGCGCCATTGCGTGCTCCGATGCAGGCGTTGTTCTCAGAAGCCCGGAAAGCCGTCTGAAATTTTACCGGGAATGCTCGCACGGAAACGTCTCTTTGAGGATTCAAGGCGATCAACCTGTTGATCCCTTCGTATTCGAAAGCGCTGACGTCAGCCTGATTTGCCGCGCCGATCTATTAGGCAGCAAGAACAATGCGAGCGTGTCTCCCGCCGCCTATATTGCCTCGCGGTATCAGCGTGACGGAGATGACTTTGCAAGATCGCTTCGCGGAACATTTGCAGTGATTCTCTATGATCACCGCAGCGGCGCTTTGAAAGTATGGACGGATCACTTCGGCGTCCAGGGGGTCGTCTACGCGGAGTCGCCTCAGTTTTTCGCAGCAGCTACGGACATTCACGGACTGCTTGGCCTTTTCGCATCTCCGCCCGCGATCGATCCGGCGGCGATATTGGAGTATTTCCAGTACGCCTGCATTCCGACGCCGCGGACCATCTACAAAGGGTTTTCCAAATTGGAGCCCGGCCGCCTGCTGATCTGGGAACGAAGACCTTCGATCCGGACTTACTGGGACATGAAATATCCTGTGAGTCGGACGTCAAGACGCCCGGGTTCCGCATGGGCCGCAGCCACCTTCGACGAGGTCCGTTCAGCGGTCTCACTGAATCTTACAGGGCTCGACGATGGTTCTCGTGCGGGGTGCTTCTTGAGCGGCGGCGCCGACAGCAGTTCAATTGCGGGTCTTGTGGGGCAGTTGACGGGCCGGCCGCCGCAAACGTTTTCCATCGGTTTTGACGACCCACGTTACAACGAACTTCATTACGCGCGTCTTGCTGCAAAGCGATTCGGAGCCGCTAGCCACGAGTACTTTGTTACGCCGCGGGATATTCTCGATCTGGCAGAACGAGCCGCCGCAGTTTATGAAGAGCCGTTCGGAAACGCCTCGGTGGTGCCCACTTATTTCTGCGCGCGCCTCGCCGTTCAAAACGGCGTCACACACCTGCTCGCCGGAGACGGCGGCGACGAGCTCTTCGGGGGAAATACCCGCTACGCGGTTGATCGCCTTTTTTCGAACTACGCTCGAATACCGAGCAGCATTCGCCGATGGCTCATCGAGCCGATCGCATCCTATGCGGCCCGACGGGAGCGGCTGCGCTTGTTTCACTATGCCGCCAGCTATGTGCGGCGCTCCAACATACCGGCGCCGGACCGCTACTTTTCCTATTCGCTCATTTCGAGCACGCCCATGGAGGATCTGTTTAGTGGAGACTTCATGCGCGATCTCGCCGGGCATGATCCGCTCGCGCCGGCTCGCAACCATTTTTTTGCAGCGAAGGCTGAGGAAGACCTGAATCGCTGGCTCTATTTGGATCTCAAGATCGTCATCACGGACAACGACCTTCGTAAGGTGACGAGAATGTGTCGCCTTGCCGGCGCGGCCCCGAGATACCCGCTGTTGGATCCGACGCTTGCGGAATTCACGGGAGCGATCCCTCCAGATCTCAAAGTACGGGGACGTCAATTGCGCTATGTGTTCAAGAAGGCAATGCGAGATGTTCTTCCGAGAGAAATCATCAAAAAGAAGAAGCACGGATTCGGTCTTCCTTATGGCGTCTGGGTGGGAGAAAACAAATCGCTCCGCGACTTCACATTCGATGTTCTGGGCAGCCGACGTTGCCGCCAGCGAGGGTACTTTCGCCGCGATCTATTGGAATCGCTTTGGAAGAAGTATGAATTGGTCCATCGAGCCTACTATGGCGAGGCTTTATGGATGTTTCTTATGTTCGAATTGTGGCACGTCGTGAAGTTTGACCGGATTGTGGCCGGCAGTCCCGAGATCGTCCCAATCGCTTCTTCGAGTCGATGACGTTTCGAAACAGCCTGTGTCAGGCGTATTGGCGATTGGAAAAGGTCATCGATCCGGGCGTAGTCAATTCTCAACAAAACTATGCAGATCTTGTTAGGTCTTGGATTGACTCGGATTCGGAATGGCTGGATATGGGCTGCGGCCACGACGTTTTCGCGCCGTGGCTTCCGTCTGCAGCGAACGTGGTGGCAAAGTCCAAACTTGTTGTGGGCCTTGACTACGATCTGGAGAGTCTCAAAAAACACAACTTGATTCGGAATCGAGTGCGCGGAGACGTCATGAACCCGCCGTGCCGGGACGGCGCGTTTAACCGCATTACGGCGAACATGGTGATGGAACACGTGGCCGACCCGATTCTCGCCCTGACGCAAGTGAGGCGACTCCTCAAACCGAGCGGGGTCTTCATCTTCCATACGCCAAACTATTGGCACTACGCAGCATTCTTCGCCTCGCTCATTCCTCAAAGGCTCAAAAACAAAATTATCCAATTCACGGAGGGCCGGCGCGAGGACGACGTATTCCCCACCTTTTACAGGTTGAATACCGTGAAAGACATTACAGAGGCGGCGCGTAAGGCCGGCTTCAAAATTCTGGAGTTCCACAAGTTGTCCTGCTCATCGTCAAGCACGATTTTCGTGCTTGGCCCACTCGTGGTTGTAGACCTGATGCTGCGACGACTTACCAGGTGGAAGCCCTTGGAGAGCTTCCGCGCCAACTTCATAGTCGTGCTGCAGAAGCCAGAGGACGTCGTTTGACGCTGGATGTTGCTTGCTCTGGCAAAAATCGCCTCTGCGCTTAACTTTGATGGGTTGGCGAACGGTGTTGCGGAGCGTCTGTACAGGAACAGGAAGACGGCGAACTATCGTTTTTCACGCCGCTACCAGATCCTGGCCTATCACCGGATTTCGCCGGAAAGCCACCCTTTCTTTCAACCGACCCCCCCTGCCGTTTTCGAGCAGCACGTCCGGTTCTTAAAGCGGTGCTACAGAGTGATGCCGCTGAGTGAGCTCGTCGCGCGCAGCCAGGCGGGAGAGGTCCCCGAACGGGCGATCGCAATCACTTTCGATGATGGTTATCGTGACTGCTATGAATTTGCGTTTCCGATACTGAAGAAGTATCGAGCGCCTGCAACCGTATTTGTCGCTACCGGGGTAATTGAAACAGGTGATGTGCTGTGGCACGACAGAGTCTTTGACGCTCTTCGATTTGCTACGGTTGAGCGGGCGCAGCTAAGTGATCCGGAACTTCCAGAATTAGCGGTCGATCCAAAAAGCTTACGACGCAGCCTTCAGCAGGTTCGAAAACGCTTTCGATCGCTTCACGGCGAAGCGCGGAGAAAGCTGATTGACGAGGTCGAGCGGAAGTTGAAGCCGGAGCGGCCCGCAGGCGCGGAACCGCGCATGTTGACCTGGAAACAGATCCGGGAAATGCGCCAAGCGGGAATTGAGTTCGGCTCCCACACTGTGAGCCATCCGATACTTTCAGAAATTCCCAAGGCCGAGGTGATGTGGGAGCTCCGTGAATCAATGCTGCGCCTGTCGGAAGAACTGGGCTCCCCAGTCTCGTCATTTGCATATCCGAACGGCGGCGAGCTCGACTATAACGACTACGTAAAAGAGGCGCTGATCGAATGCGGCTATACCTATGCCGTAACGACGCGCGCCGGGATCAACCGGCCGTTTGAGAATCCATTTGAGCTGAAGCGGGATCTGGCTTGGCAAAGTCAGATCGAACTATTCCGCCTGAACCTCTTTCTGCGGCGGCATGAGCTCGCCAGTTAAGCCCGAGATGTGCGGAATTAGTGGATTCATGTATTTCGATGACGCGCCGGTCTCTGAAGCTCTCATTCGCGAGATGTCCGACATCATGCGTCACCGCGGCCCGGACGAAGGCGGCGTGTATGTCGGCCGCCGCGTCGCGCTCGGCCATCGCCGGCTCAGCATCATCGATCTCAGCTCTGGACAGCAACCGCTTTCCAACGAAGACGGCAGCATCTGGATAACCTTTAACGGAGAGATTTACAATTACGACGAACTCAATCGCGGTTTGAAGCACGCTCATTCGTTCCGCACGCACAGCGATACTGAAACGATTGTCCATCTTTACGAATCCTACCCAGATGACTTTCTGGAGCGTCTTCGAGGAATGTTCGCGTTCGCGCTCTGGGATGAACGAAACGGCGCCATGATTCTCGCGCGCGACCGCGTCGGCAAGAAGCCGCTCTATTACTACGCGGACCGCCAGAAGTTCGTATTTGCATCGGAAATAAAATCAATCCTCCTGCACCCCGGGCTGGATCTAGATGTCGATCCCATCGCGGTGAGCGACTATCTGTCGTTGGGATACGTTCCGGCGCCCAAGTCGATTTATCGATCGATTCGCAAGGTTCGTCCTGGCCACTATCTCCGCGTCCGACCCGGAAACATTCAGGAATTGCAGTACTGGGATCTCCGCTTTCGGGAAGGACCGCCGCGTCAGGAGGAAGAGTGGCGGCGGCTCGTTTTGGAAGAGCTCAGAACCGCGGTCAAAATGCGCTTGATGAGTGAAGTTCCGTTAGGGGCCTTTCTGTCGGGTGGGCTCGACTCCTCGACCGTGGTTGCTATGATGAGCAAGGTTCTTGACGAACCCGTAAAGACGGCGACTATCGGTTTTGACGCCGAAGGCTTTGATGAAACCGAGTTCGGTCGAGAGGCGGCCCGACACTTAGGAACGGAACACTACGAGCGCACCGTTACGCCTCAGAAGATTTCGACTATTGAAAAACTCGCCTGGCATTTTGACGAACCTTTTGGGGACTCATCTGCGCTTCCAACGTACTTTGTCAGCCAGGCGGCTCGCGAACGAGTAACAGTCGTTCTCAGCGGAGACGGCGGCGATGAGAACTTCGCCGGCTACATGCGCTATTCCATGGACCAGCGGGAAAATCGGCTGCGAAACCTTTTCCCCTTGAGTTTTCGAAAAACGATCTTTGGCCCGCTTGCGGCAATGTATCCGAAGCTTGACTGGGCTCCGCGGTTCCTTCGAGCCAAGACGACCTTCCAAAGCCTGGCGTTTGATCACGCGGAAGGGTATTTCGAGAGCGTGTCTACGTTCCGGAAACGTGAGAAGCCGTATGTCCTCTCAGGGGATTTGAGGAAACGTCTCGCAGACTATGACGCGGCGGACGCTTTCCGGGAGCACTATCGGAACGCCGGTACGGACGACCCCTTGTCTCGAATCCAGTACCTCGATATCAAGACCTATCTCACGGACGACATCCTGGCCAAAGTAGATCGAGCGAGCATGGCCAATTCCCTTGAAGTGAGATGTCCGTTCTTGGACCACAAGTTGATGGAACTTGCGGCCACCATGCCGTCGCATCTGAAGCTTCGGGGAAACATCGGCAAGTACGTCTTGAAGGGAGCGCTGCAGAACGACCTGCCGGAAAGCATCATTCATCGCAAAAAAATGGGCTTTGCCGTCCCCCTCTCGGACTGGTTTCGGAACGGCATTAGAGATTTCGCTCACGCGTACGTCGTTGAGCGTCGAGACCCCTATCTTTCCAGTTCCTTTATCGCAAAAATTTGGGACCAGCACCAAAGAGGTTATCGCGACCGCTCAACCGAGCTATGGAACATCTTGATGTTCAGGCTATGGCTTGACAAGTATTCTGTTTCCTGACCGATGCCCCGGCAGATTCGGATCTTGCACGTCTTGCACTCGTTGTCAGCCGGCGGCCTCGAGAACGGCGTCGTTAATATTGTCAACCGGTCGCCAGGCCATCTCGTCCATGAACTCTGTCTTCTATCGGGCGGGGGAGAATTCCTTCAAAGATTTGCACATCCGGTCGTCCGTCACGAGATGAACAAAAAGCCGGGTAACAGCGTCCGACTCATCTTGAGACTGCGAAATCTCTTTCGCAAGTGCGAGCCGGATATCATTCACACGCGGAATTGGGCCGCCTTCGACGCTGTGCTGGCGGCCTGCCTTTCCTTCAGGCCGGCTCTCATCCACGGCGAACACGGTCGCGATATATCGGACCCGGACGGATCCGTCTATCGAAGAAACTTGGCCCGACGGCTGTTTGCAATTCGAGCGCAGAAGTACATCGCCGTGTCTAGAAACTTGTACACGTGGCTCAAACAGACCGTCGGCGTTCCCGAACGGAAGCTGGCGTTGATACCCAATGGCGTCGATACTGAGCGATTCTGCAAGGGAGAGGACCCTGGATTGAGGGCGCAATTGGGCATTGATCGTGACGAGTTCGTGGTCGGGACTGTTGGCCGCCTGGATCCCATCAAAAACCACGCCGGGCTGGTCAATGCAGTAGCTCGACTGCATAGTACAGGCCGCAAAGTTCGCCTGCTTATGGTAGGGGAGGGGCCGAATCGCGTCAGCATTGAGAGCGCCTTGCAAGCAGCGTCGCTCGATCCGCCGCCGCTGCTCGTGGGTTACCGGGCGGACGTGAACCGACTCTATCGAGTGTTTGACGTGTTCGTCTTGAACTCATTTGCTGAAGGCATGTCCAATACTCTATTGGAGGCCATGTCGTCGGGAGTTCCGGTCGTCTGCGCAGCGGTTGGCGGGAATGTCGATCTCGTCGCCGACTGCCAGCGAGGACTGCTCATCGAGCCTGGAGACGACGGAGCGCTGGCCGAAGCTCTTGCGCGCTACATGGACGCGCCCGTGCTCCGCGCAGTTCATTCTCAGCGCGCCCGCCAGTTTATCGTAGACAATCACGCCCTCGATCGGATGATAGACAGATACGTCAACCTTTACGAATCAGTCGTTCAAGCCAGACAATGCGTGACATTCTCGTAGTAGGCCTGATTGCGGCAAGCCTGCCCGTAGGTTTGATTCGCCCGTACTACGCGATGCTGACGTATGCGTGGATCAGCTATATGTATCCCCACATGCTCGCATGGGGCTTCGCACGCACGTTTCCCGGCGCGAGACTTACCGCGCTGTCTGCAATTGCGGGCGTCGTAATTACGCGCTCGGGCGATACAGCCGTGCTGCGGCAGCGGGAAAACGTCGCGATGATGCTTCTCTGGTGCGTCTTCACCGTAACGACGCTGGTCGCATTAAATCCAGTAGAAGCCTGGCCGCAATGGCAAGACGCCTCCAAGCTGATTGTGATGGGACTCGTCGCGTCGGTATTGCTGACCGATCATAACCGTCTTCGCTGTTTCCTTCTAGTGGTCGCCCTGTCATTGGGCTTCTATGGGTTCAAGGGAGGGATTTTTTCTATAGCAACCGGCGGTCAACAAATGGTCTACGGGCCTGGCACGTCGATGATCGCCGCCAATAACTCCATAGGACTGGCTCTGAACATGTGTCTGCCCGTTCTGTGGTATACGGCCCACGAAGAGAAGCGCTATCTCAAGATCGCGCTGCGCATTATCTTTTTTTTGACTATCCCCGCAATACTATTCACTTATTCCCGCGCTTCCGCATTGACCTGTCCCATTGTATTGCTCGCCATCATGTTCAAAGGCCGAAGCAGAGTACTGCTTACGATCTCGGCGCTACTCGTTGGAGCGGCGGTGTTTGCGTATGTTCCGGACAGATGGTGGCGGCGTCAGGAGAGCACTCTGACGTACGAACGGGACCAGTCGGCCATGTCGCGCATCGACACCTGGAAGATGGCCTGGCGCGTCGCTTTGGACCGGCCGTTGACCGGCGGCGGATTCGTATTCAATACGCGGAAAACATTCGACGACTATGCTCCAGAGTTCCGTCTGATCTACGGCGATCGCGTCAGTCCCGACACGCATAGCATCTACCTGAGCATGCTGGGCAGTCATGGATTTCCCGGCTTCGCCGTGTTTTTCTCGATGATTGCCTTTTGCGTCTATTCCTGCCGGAGAATGCAACGCGCCGTGCGGCGCCATGCGGAGCTGCAATGGATTGCAAGCTATTGCTCAATGATTCAGATCAGCTTTCTCGCCTTTCTTGTCAATGGAGCCTTCGTGAACATGGAGTACTTTGATCTCCCTTACCATTGGTGCGGAGTGGTTGCCAGCTTAAGAGTGATCTGCCGCCGAACGTTGTCCGAAGGCGCCGCGGCGGAGGAGGGCGGCCTGGCGCAAGAGGTCGTCACAGCGGCTTCGTAGCAGGAGGAGACCGGATGTTGCAGATTGTTGTTCTTGCCGTGCTCGCCATTGCTCCGCAAGTCCAGCCGAGCCTCGGTTCTCTTAAGATCGAGTTTGTCGATACCGGCTCGGTTCGCTACCGGATCACCAACTTTGACGTCCCCGGGAGCGTGGGCGCGCAAGCGCAGGTTATCAATGCCCACTACTACCCGGGAATCAACGCCTACACCGGCGGTCATTACTCGGAAGCTTACGGTCAATTCACATACATGATAAACAATGCATCCTTTTGGGACGGCCATCCTTATCAGGCGCACTTTATTGGGACGTCCCATCACTTGCGGGGCATGATCCTTGTCTATCACGCCAAGGGCGTCGGGCGGCTGGCGCTGGCCACGTCGGAATTCGAGGCGGCGATTCGATGGAATCCCAGGAATTACGCCGCTCATCTTGAACTGGCCCGAGTTCTCCTGGACACGGGTTTTAAGGATCAGGCGGCGTCGACGCTTGAGAACCTGATCAAACTCAATCCTGACAAAGAGACGTTGGAGGAGGCTCGCGCGGAATTGAAAAAGCTGCGATGAACGCCGCCTACGAAATTCAGCATGAAAATTGGCCGCAACGAGCCTCTGAGAGTTCTGGTGTACACAACTCTGTTTCCAAATTCCGTCCAGCCCCTGCTGGGAAACTTCGTGATGGAGCGAATGCGCCGGCTGCGTCCATTCGCGGATCTGTCGGTCATCGCTCCGGCGCCATACTTTCCGAAGTTGAAGGTTCACAAACGATGGCACGCCTTTTCTCAGATCCCTCGAAGTGAACGCATCGCCGGCTTTGACATCAGCCATCCGAGATTTCCCTTGCTCCCAAAAGTCGCAATGGCGATTCACGGCCTTTTGATGTTTCTTGGCAGCGTGAGCCTCGTATCCAAAAAGATGCGTGAAGCTTCCTATGACATCATTGACGCTCATTACGTCTATCCGGATGGCTTTGCCGCTGTTCTTCTTGGAAGCGTCTTCAACGTCCCCGTCGTCGTGTCCGCGCGCGGCTCGGACATCAACGTCTTTCCGAGATTTCGGACGATTCGGCCTCTCATACGATACGTCCTGAAGCGCGCCGATGCTCTCATCGCCGTTTCTGAACCGTTGAAGAACGCCATGGTAAAGCTGGGCTGCTCCCCGGAAAAAATTACGGTGATTGCCAACGGCGTCGACACAGTCAAATTCCGGCCTTGCCCAAAGGAAGAAATGCGCGGACTCTTGGGCCTGCCGCAGAAACGTCCGATCCTGATTTCGGCAGGCAACCTGACCCCGAACAAAGGATTTCATGTATTACTGGAAGCCTTGGCGGGTCTCCGGCGACCCGGCGTCTTGCTGGTAATAGTAGGCGAAGGCGCATACCGGGCTGCGCTTGAACGCAAGATTCACGAGCTCGGCCTGAAAGACGCCGTGAAGCTTGTCGGAGCGCAGCCGCACGAGGAGATGTGCTCCTGGTACTGCGCGGCCGATGTATTTTGCCTGGCAAGCGCAACAGAGGGTTGCCCGAACGTTGTTATGGAAGCTATCGCCTGCGGACGGCCCGTCGTTGCGACGCATGCGGCTGCTCCAGTTGTCACGTCGCCTCGCCTGGGGATTCTGGTGGACCGGAAGCCCGACGAATTGCGGAAAGCGTTGGATGAGGCGCTAAGCCGCGATTGGGACCAGGATGCAATTGCCGCTTACGCGCGCGCCCATTCGTGGGACAACGTGAGCGCCCGCGTCTTGTCGGTGTTTACCGACGTTGCGACGAGGCGGAATCTGAAGCGGGCTCTCGCCGCCCCAAGGGCCGGTTGAGGATGACCGTCAAGTGTCGGGAGGCGAACCTCGAGCGCGACCGAGAAGAAATCCTCCATTTTCTGCGAGAACATTTGCCGGTGCATTCCGACGAGAAAAGATTTGAATGGCTATATTTGCAGAATCCCGCGGGCCCTGCTCGGGTGTGGTTAGCCGCCGGCGCCTCGGGACGAATCATCGGCGTGGAGGCCGCGTCTCCCAGGCCGGTGTGGTTCGACGGCGCCCCGCGGCGGGCTTGGGTCCTGACGGATTTGTGCATTGCCCCGGACAGCAGAAGTCTGGGCCCGGCCCTTGGCTTGCAGCGGACGTGTCTGAGCGGGCTTTCGGCCAGCGGGGAGGCGCTATGGTACGACTTCCCGAGCCGGAGCATGATGGCCGTCTGGCGGAGACTTGGCGTCCGCCCCGCCGGCAGCCAGGCGCGATTCGTCAGACTCACTAGAATTGACTCCAAGGTTCAAGGTTACATTCCGAACAGGCTGCTCGCCGGCGCCATCAGCAAAGTGGGCAATCTCGCCATAAATTACTCACGGGCTTCAACCCGACGTTTGCGAGACTACGAAATAGTTCACTATAACGGCCAATTCGGAGAGGAATTCACGGAACTGGACTCTCGCACGTCGACGCACTATCCGGTTCGAGGACGTCGAACCGCCGAGTTTCTGAACTGGCGTTATCGGCGGAATCCGATCGAGAACTATCAAGTGGTTGTAGCGAAACGTGGATCGGAACTGGCGGGTTACGCAGCTTTAGCGGTCCTTGAAACGGAGTGGACCATCGCCGACCTTCATCCTCTCGAAGAGACTGGCGTCGTGTCTGGACTGCTTGGCTGCCTTCATGAGCTTTCCCGGCGTTCCAATGTAGAGAGGCTTACGGCGCCGGTCATCGATGGATCACTTTTGGCTTTTCACCTTACTAGGGCCGGATTTCTTCGCCGAGAGAGTTCTCCGGTTATCGCAAGCGCGCGGAACTGGTTTCTGACTCATGGCGATCGGGACAGTTGAATGAACGGATTCGAGATAGCTTCTTCAGTTAGAGATTTCATACTAGAACGCTTTCCCGCCTCGCGACGCCGTCTTCGCAACGATACGGATCCTCTACTGGAGAGCGGAATTATCGACTCTTTGGGGGTTTTGGACGTTGTGGCATTCGTCGAGTCCACATTCAATATCACAGTCGACGATGAGGATCTCAGTCCAGACAACTTCCAGAGCGTCGCTCAAATGGCCGCTTACGTCGAAAGGAAAAGAAACGTTTCCGGCTAGTAGACATGGATTACCTGCTACATCACATGCTCCGTACAAGCGCAGAACGCTTTCCGGAAAAGGAAGCGCTTGTCCATGGATCGCGCCGTCTGGCGTATCGCGATGTTGAACAAGCAGTCAACCGTCTTGCGCTTGGCATGAAGACGGCAGGGCTCGAACGCGGCGACCGGGTCGGAATCTTTTTGGAGCCTTCGGTTCCTCAGGCCCTTTCAATATTCGCTGCCAGCAAGGCGAACGCCGTGTTCGTGCCGGTTAATCATTTGCTTCGTCCAGAACAGGTTGCGCACATCGCCGCCGACTGCCAGATGAGGGCCATGGTCACCACCCGGTCCAGGCTGGCCGATCTTGAGCCTATTCTCGATCGCGTTCCATCACTATCGTTCGCCGTAGTGACCGGAAAGGGCCCCTCCATCCGCAGTTGTTTGAGGCTCTATGACCTGGAAGAGCTGCTGAAAGACGAAACGCCAGGGCTTAGAGAAAAGTGCATCGGGAATGATCTCGCGGCCATACTGTACACATCTGGTTCGACTGGCAGACCCAAAGGGGTCATGCTCACCCACGCGCAAATCATGGCGGGAGCTTCGATCGTTTCCGACTATCTGGGAATTACAGACAAAGAAAGGATCCTGGCGGTTCTGCCTTTCAGCTTCGACGCCGGGCTGAATCAGCTCATGACTGCCTTCCAGCAAGGCGGAACGCTGGTCATTCTGAACTTCGTTTTTGCGCGGGAGATCGTGCAGACTCTCGCCGCCGAACGTATTACCGGACTGGCCGGAGTCCCAACCCTTTGGACTCTCCTGTCGCAGCCGCAATCGGCTTTGATGAAAACCCCGCTGCCGCACCTGCGATACATCACGAACACGGGCGGGGCCATGCCGCAAACAGTGTTAGCAGAATTGAGAGCGGCTTTGCCGGCGACGAAGATCTTCCTTATGTACGGATTGACTGAAGCGTTCCGGTCGACATACCTTCCGCCCGAACAACTGGATGCCCGCCCAACGTCAATCGGAAAAGCAATCCCGAACACGGAAATTCTAGTCATCAACGAGCACGGCCAACCTTGCAAGCCAGGCGAGGTCGGCGAGTTAGTACATCGAGGTCCCACCGTGTCGCTCGGGTACTGGGGGCGCCTAGACCTCACTGAAAAGGTCCTGCGGCCTCATCCTTTCAAAGCGCAAGAACTGGCCGGCGAAAAAGTCTGTTACTCCGGCGACCTGGTAAAGATGGATGACGACGGGTTCCTTTACTACGTGGGCCGGCGCGACATGATGATCAAGTCTTCAGGCTACCGGATCAGCTCCACCGAAGTCGAAGAAGTCCTTTTTCAGAGCGGGCAAATACGCGGCGCCGCCGTGATCGGCGTTCCTGACGACGTCCTTGGCCAGCACATCAAGGCTTTCGTCGTGGCAAGAGAGGATCAGCCCCCTGACGCAGATCGTTTGCAGGAGTTCTGCGCGCAGCGTTTGCCGCGGTACATGGTTCCAAAGGTCATTGAATATATCGATGAGCTCCCGAAAACATCGAGCGGCAAAGTGGACTATCGGGCCCTGCAAAACGGCTGTCTCCTGGAAAAGAAATGACCCTCTCGCAAATCGGCAGGAGTTCTGGACCGGCTTCATCCGAGTTCCACTTGAGCGGCTTGCCGATAACAGCACTGGCGGAGCGCTATGGAACCCCGCTCTTCGCGTACGACCGGGAAGCGTTCGATCGCCAGCTGGACTTGCTGCGCGCCGCTCTGCCTCGGGAATTTGAAGTCTACTATTCGGTTAAGGCGAATCCGAACCTCGCAATCCTCCGTCATTTCGTGGTGCGCGGCTGTGGGCTGGAGACGGCGTCGGCGGGTGAGATGCTCCAGGCGCTAGCCGCGGGTTGTCCGGCCGAGAAAATCGTTTTCGCCGGTCCCGCAAAAACGGACGATGAACTGGAACTGGCGGTCAGACACGGAATCGGAGAAATCCATGTCGAATCGTCGTGGGAAGCAACGCGCATCGCCGCGCTGTGCCGGTCGCGCGGGGTCCGCGCCCGAGTCGCCGTGCGGGTAAATCCTGCCGGCGATGCGGAAGGCGGCGCGCTGCGAATGGGAGGACGGCCAGCGCCGTTTGGCGTGGATGAAGAAAAACTCGATTCTCTCGTGGATTACATAGTCGGCGAGGATTGTCTGGAACTGTCGGGCATTCACATGTTCGCGGGCACGCAAATCCTCGACTACGAAGTCCTCGCTGCTCAGTACAGAAAGGGCGTCTCCATCGCGCGGGGCGTGGCTTTGAGGACCGGGCGGCCGCTCCGGACGGTGGATCTGGGCGGCGGCTTGGGGATTCCTTACTTTGCCGGAGATCAACAACTCGATCTTGAACGACTGGCTGCTGAGCTGGCGCTGCTGATGGACGAAGTGCGCCGCGACCCTTTCTTTGAGGCCGCGCGGTTCCTCATCGAGCCTGGGCGGTTTCTTGTGGGGGAAGCGGGAGTCTATGTCGTCCGCGTCATTGACATCAAGGAATCGCGCGGAAAGAAGTTTGTGATAGTCGACGGAGGTATGAATCATCATCTGGCCGCTTCGGGAAACCTCGGTCAGACCATCAAGAGAAATTTTCCCATCGTCCTGCTTCAGAAAATGGATCAACCAGCCGACGAAATCGTCGATGTCGTGGGCCCGTTGTGCACGCCGCTGGATACGTTGGGACGCAGCGTGAGGCTGCCCCGGGCCGCGATTGGAGACCTTGTTGGCATTCTTCAATCCGGGGCCTATGCGCTGTCGGCAAGTCCGCTTCAGTTCCTCAGCCACTCCAGCCCGGCCGAAGTCTGGGTTGATCGCGGAAAGGACTTTCTCATCCGCAGCCGAGGCCGGCCTGAGGACGCGATGCGGGGAGTCCATGTTCCGCCCTCGTTGAAAGAATTGTGCCCCAAGTAAAAAAGGTGCTGTTCGTCGCCTTTCACTTTCCTCCTTATTCAGGCGGCAGCGGAGTCCACCGCGCGTTTCGATTCGCCTGCTACCTGCCCGAGAATGGATGGCGGCCTTATGTTCTCACGGCCCACGAAAGGGCCTATGAGAAGGTAGATCCGGCCGGCCTGGCGGTCTTGGGCGGCGACGCCTGCGTGATCCGCGCTTTCGCGCTTGACGCTCAAAGGCACATGGCTTTCCGAGGACGCTACCTGCGCTGGTCCGCGCTTCCCGACCGCTGGGTGAATTGGGCCGCCGCTGCTGTCGCTGTTGGACTCGTGAAACTCTACAAAGAGAAGATTGACTTGATTCTGGTCACGTTTCCAATCGCGACCGCTGTTCTGATCGGGGTTATTCTCCACCGTCTGACGAGAAAGCCTTTAGTAGTGGACTTTCGCGATTCGATGACGGAAGACGAGTATCCGCGCGAGGCAAAGACCAGAGCGGTTTATAAATGGATTGAGAGGTCCGCGGTCGAATCGGGAAGCCGCTTCATATTCACAACGCCATCCGCGCGCAGAATGTATCTGAACCGGTATCCGGGATTGGCTGGCGACAAGTGCATCGTTATTCCCAACGGATACGACGATCACGATTTCGCCGGCGCCGCGCCCGGTCACCCTTCCAGGCAGCGCCGCGCAGAAGGCCGTGTGCGGCTGGTGCATGCGGGCGTAATCTATCCGGAGGACCGGGATCCACGAGCTTTTTTCGGCGCTTTGCGGAGGCTTAAAGAAGACGGCGTCATCGACGCCGCCAGCCTGGCAGTCGATCTCAGAGCTTCGGGATTCGAATCCTACTATTCCGAGCTGCTGAAAGCTCTCGGCATCGACGATCTCGTTCATCTCCTGCCTGCGCTTCCGCATCGAGATGCGCTGGAGGATATGAGGGCGGCCGATGGCCTGCTCCTGTTGCAGGCGGCCTCGTGCAACCATCAGATTCCCGCCAAAGTTTACGAGTATCTGCGTCTAGGCAAGCCTATTCTTGCGCTCACTCCAGGCAAGAGCGATACCGCTGCGCTCCTTACCGAGGTGGGCGGCGCGACAATTGCGGAATTATCGGACGAGGATTCGATTCTCGAAGCGATGCCTGCATTTATTGAGTCGGTTCGAAGGGGCGCCCATCCGCTGCCGAATTTGCAAGAAGTACAAAGGTACAGCCGAAGGAGGCAGGCTGCCGACCTGGCGCACTGTCTCGATCAGCTGCTTGAGTGTTCTATTGAGCATCGGAGAACGTTATATGAAGAGCTTTGAGGATCTCGGCGTTAGAGACTATTTGGCAATACTTCGCAGACGGATTTGGTATCTGCTTCTCTCGGTGTTTGTGGCCGGCGCCGGGACCGCCGTCTGGCTCTGGCGAACTCCGTCGATCTACAGATCAGAAGCAACGATCTTCGCCGGACGGTTTCTCCCCGAAGAAACGCTTGGTTCCCTTGATCGTCAACCGGTAAACGAACGGATTGACTTCGTGCGACAGCAACTGCAGAGTCGCAACTTTCTGGAGCGAATGGCGAGGGCGTTCAATCCCGGCGCCCGCGACGAACAGATCGAACGTCAGGTTGTCGCGCTGCGATCGGGCCTCGATTTCACCGCGGTGTCGCCGAGTACATTCAAAATAGGATATCGTTCCACGGATCCGGTCCAGGCGCAAATCATGGCTCGGCGCCTGGCGGAAGGCCTGATTCAGTTGAACAAGTCCAGCCGAAAAGAAAGAGTCCACGTTGCAGATGATTTTCTGGAGCAGGAATACAACGAAGCGGCCCGCAATTTGACGCTTGCGGAGCAAAAGCTCTACAAGTTTCGCGCCGAGCATCACGTGGCGATTTCACAGGAATCCGGAGCCCCGGACATCCTTCGCGGCCTGCAGAGCGAACTTTCCGTGCTTGAGGACCGCTTAGCAGATCTTGCGGACCGTCGCAAGGTTCTGGACCGTCGGCTTTCCGACCATGAACAACTCCGGAGGATCGACCCCGTTACAAGTCTTCAGAGTCAGTTGCCTGTTTCCAAACCAGGAACCGGAGAGTTGTCTTTGTTGGCGTCGCCGGAGCAACAGGCGCTTGAAAAAGCGCAAGCGGAACTGGCGCTAGCGCGAGGAAGGCTTACGCCGGACCATCCGGACGTGAGGCGTTTGGAGCGTGAGGTGGAACATCGACAAACCGCGCTCAAGCAAGCTGCGGCCGCGCCTCGCATCGCGCCTGTTGAACCCAGCGCACAGAAGCCTGCTGCGCCCGATCCGGGTTTTTCCGCCGAGATCTTGCGGAACGAAATCCTGGCTGAGATCGACCAAGTCGAGCGAGACACTAACAGGACGCAACAATCCAGAGCCGAGATTCTCGACAAGATTTCACGCCATGAGGCCAGCATCAATCCTTCGTCATCTATAGCGCAACAACTTGCAGCTCTGACTCGAGAGTATGAATCCGCAAAACAGCTTCACGGCTATCTGGAGGAGAAGAAGCGGAATACCGAATTAGCTTCACGCGTGGACCTGAGCGACGAGAACGAAGTATTCACGATCATCGATCCGGCAAACTTGCCACAGGCTGCGATCTGGCCGAACCGGCTGATGTTTGGCGCAGCAGGGTTAGCTGGCGGCGTTCTGCTGGGACTTGGTCTTGCGTTCCTGCGGGAATATCTGGATCCAACCTTGCATGACGATGAGGAGGCTGCGCTCGAACTCAAACTGCCGGTGCTGGCGTGCATTCCTAAAGTCGCCGCCCCGAAACGTCCGTCAAAACGCGCTGATGCGGGACTGCACGTCATTCCAGCACGGGAGGCTTTGGACGAAGCGGGCTCAGGAAACCGGTTCCACCTGAAGTCGGCCGATCCGGCGGCGGCAAGACTCATTCTGGATAACATGACCGCCGCCGGCGAGCAATTTCGCATGCTGCGTGCGAGGCTCTCGTCCTTGCAGAAACATAAGGGGCTTCAGAGTCTTTTGATCACGGGCGCTCTTCCCGACGAAGGCAAGAGTTTCGTGGCGTGCTGCCTGGCCGGCGCGCTGGCCCGCGGAACGCGCGGCAAGGTGCTGTTGATAGACCTGGACCTGCGTCGTCGCGGCGCCACGAAGCTTTTTGGAGTGGGCTTCGAGTCGGCGGGCGTCTCGGAGTTGCTCGGCGGCGCAACGACGGCGCTCGATTTCGAACGAGTCCTCTGGAAATGCGCCGATCTGAATCTCTATTTGATGCCGCCGGGAGCCCGCATCGAAGATCCGGCCGTATCGCTGGATTCGCCGGAAGTGGAGAGGATTGTCCGCCACGCAAAACATCTCTTTGACTGGGTCATTATCGATTCCCCGCCGGCTTTGCTTATGGCGGACGCAAACGTCATCGCTCCATTATGCGACTCCACGGTCCTTGTCGTGAATTCAGGCCAAACGCCGAAGAATTGCGTGAAAGACACGATTGACAAGATCGGTCGCGATCGCATTTGCGGGATCGTGATGAATCGATTTCACGCAACCGGCTCGCAGCGCTATATTCACCACTATCAACACTACGCGGCGCAGCCGCACGGCGCCGCAAAAGAATCCGCTATGTGACCGCTCCGTCTTCGGCCGGTCTGCTCCCGCGATGCGGATAGACACGTGCTCCTCCGGTACTTAATAGTCCACAAGCTCGGCGCCGTTCTCTTTGAGTCGCTGCTCCTGGTGATTTGCGCGCTCGTGGGCCCGATCGGGCGCGGCCTGTCGGATCCCTGGAGTTACCTCCTTGGCGTGGGCCGCGCTTTGACGTTTGCAGCGACGTTTCAAATTGTTCTGCATCTGTTGGACTTCTACGACTTTGGGGCCAAATTGAGAATCAGGAACGTCATACGCCTGGCTCAAGGACTTCTGATGGCGTCCGCGATTGTATTTGTGACGAACATGATTGTTCCGAGCCTCCTGCTCGGACCAGGAAACGCCGTGACCGTGCTACTGCGAGCTTCAGCGTGTCTAATAGTGTGGCGCGCAGCGCTCTGGATCTATTTTGCGTCCGTTACTGCACGCTCTAGCGTTCTGATCATGGGAACAGGGAAGCTGGCGCGAGCGTTAGCGACGGAGATTATCGAGCGGCCGCAGCTGGGGCTGACCGTATGTGGGTTTGTCGATGACAAACCCGAGCTTGTAGGACAGTCGATAGTGAACCCGAAGGTCATTGGCTTGACCAAGGACGTTCGCGAAATCACTTCGAAGCGATCGGTCAAGAAAATCGCCGTTGAACTTCAGGATCGTAGGGGGCGGCTGCCCATCGATGCGCTGCTCGAACTGAAGATTCACGGCGTCGAAATTGAGGACGCTACCAGCCTGTATGAGCGATTGACCGGAAAGGTTGCGATAGAGAATCTGAAGCCAAGTTGGATGATCTTCAGCGACGGCTTCGAAGTGTCTCGCCGCGCTCTACTGCAGAAAAAGATAGTATCAACGGCGGTTTCAGGATTGCTATTGTTGTTGTCGCTCCCCCTTCTTCCGCTGATTGCATTGCTAATCAAGCTGGATTCCCGTGGGCCGGTGTTCCACCGCCAGGAGCGGGTGGGACAGGATGGGAAGACTTTTACCTTATGGAAATTTCGCTCGATGCGCCACGACGCCGAGCGTGACAGCGGGCCGGTGTGGGCCGCGCCGTCCGACAGCCGAGTCACCCGAGTGGGGAAATACTTGCGCCGGACCCGCCTGGACGAACTGCCGCAGCTATACAACGTGCTAAGGGGCGACATGAGCCTTGTGGGCCCGCGTCCCGAGAGACCGCACTTCGTGCAACGTCTGTCCGAGATGATTCCTTACTATCATTTGCGGCACTGCGTGAAGCCCGGCGTGACAGGCTGGGCCCAAATCAATTATCGCTACGGGAATTCGCTGGAAGACGCTGTTGAAAAGTTGCAGTACGAACTGTTCTATATCAAGAACATGTCGTTCTGGCTCGACGTGGTGATAATCGTCGACACCATCAAAACCGTGCTGATGCGCAAAGGTTCATAGCGCAGGCGTCCGCCCTCCCCTTATTCAAGGAATCCTATGTTTTTGGCGATTGCATTGATTTGCCTCTGGCCAATGCTGATGTCCGCCTCCGCAAGCCCGCAATTGCGTCAGGACGCGCCGGAGCCGCGCAGCCCGCTTCCCGACGTTCAAAGCGCCGAAGACCGCGCCGAAGACGACGGCGAAGAGGAAACGTGGCCGACTTTTTTTGAGAGATCGCTGAGGCGCACGCGGCCCAGGATTGGGTTCACCTGGGGTCTTACCGGCTTCTACTCTGACGACGTCCGCCTGCAGTCTGGTCAGGAGTCTGAGCCGCGGCGGTCGGTCGTTCTGAATCCCCGCATCTTTACAAGTGTTGAAAGACCGCGATCCGCGCTCTGGCTCGAATATTCGCTGGGATACCGGCTTTATAACCGCCCGAGTGGATCCGGCGCGGCCGCGCATTATGGCCTGCTGGATTTTGAACGGCGGTTGTCGACAAGAACGTCCTTGGGGCTCAGGGAGGTTTTCAGATCCGGCTTCAATGATTTTTTGTCGCCGGACTCCGCTCCAGACGCGTTCAGTTTTGCTCAGGTGGATGTGCCATTTCAGCGGATTACAAACAATTCGCTCGAGGTCAGCCTGAATTCTCGTGTAGGCCGAAGGACAACTCTCGGAGTCTTCGGGAGCCATGACTTCTGGCGCTACAGCCAGCAGGAGCCCAAAAACAACCACGGCATTCAAGCCGGCGCGCAACTCGCGCTTCAGATCAAGGAGTGGCTGTTCCTGGATAACAGATATTCGCATTACCTCATGGCTTCAGACAACATTCGCAGCGCCAACATTCATCGGCTGGAGATCGGAGCCCTGAGATTCGCGACGCGCGGCGGTCTGTCGGTTTCATTCGGAGGCGGAGTAGATGCGACCAGGTACAATGGGCCGTTCCATGCGACTGCCGGCGCGCATGCCAGCGTCTCTAAGACTTCGGCGCAGACTGAGGCGTCCATCACCTACCATCGCGGACTGTCGACGGCCGTTGGGGGCGGGTTCGTCTTGTCTGGCCACAATGTCACAGGGGCCTTCAAACGATGGTTGTCACGCCGGGTGAATCTGACATTGAGTTCGCAGTACACGCAGGGATCCTCAGAGCGCAATTCTGAACTGGAGTACATTTCCGGCCAGGCGGAACTTGGCGTTGCTTTGCAGCGGCATTTACTGCTTTCCGGTCACTACTGGTACATCTCTCAAAAGACCGCGAACCTGGAGAATAATTTGATCAATTCGAATCGTTATACAATCGGCGTAGGCCTTCATTATTCGTTGCCTTCATTGCTGGAGCCTTAGACGCCCCCGTACGACGCCCGCAGACTGAGAAGGACGACCCACTGAGAATCCTGTTTCTGAGTCACCGTTTTCCTTACCCGCCTAACCGCGGGGGAAAAATTCGCCCCTTTAACATGATTAAGCACCTGGCGAAAAAGCACGCGATTGTCGTGGCTAGCCTGGCGCACAGCAGCCAGGAGTTGAACGAGGGAGCAGCCCTCAAAAACTATTGTGAAGACGTCGTCGCCGAAGTCGTGCCGGATTGGATGCGGTGGACGCATGCCTTCAGAGCTCTGCCGACGCTCACTCCTTCATCCGTCGCCTATTTTTGGTCTCGGCGACTGCACCACAGAATCAAAGAGAGGCTTTTCAATTCCAGCTTTGATGTGATCCTGGCGCATTGCGCGTTCGTGGCCCAGTATGTGGCGAATTGGCGAGGCTGCTTCCGGATACTCGACTTTGGCGACCTGGATTCCGCGAAATGGGCCGAGTACGCGCGATCCAGAGGGCTGCCAGCGTCGCTCAGCTACGGCCTGGAGTCCAAAAAGCTGCGGAGCTATGAGCGAGGCGTCGCCCGGCAGTTTCATCGTTGCACCGTGACTACTCAGGGGGAGATGGAGGAGTTCCAGAAGCTTGGAGTGTCCGTTCCTTGCCGCGTTATTCCAAACGGAGTAGACGCCTCATTTTTCCGCTGCGACAGGGTTGGCGCCGGACGCCGCCGGACGATCATATTTCTTGGGCGTATGGACTACTATCCGAACATTGATGGCGCCTGGTATTTTGCCAAGACCATCTTGCCCCTCGTTCGCGAGAGAGCGCCCGACGTGGAATTTCACATTGTCGGTTCCAATCCCTCTCGTAAGATCCGAGATCTTGCGAAGATCCCTGGCGTTGTGGTGACGGGACATGTTCGAGACGTCAGGCCTCACGTCAAGGAAGCCGCCGTCTCGGTGGCGCCGCTGCGGATTGCAAGGGGAACACAAAACAAGATTCTGGAGTCCATGGCGATGGGCGTGCCCGTAGTGGCGTCGCCACAGGCCGCGAAGGGAATTCAGGCGGTTCCCGGCAAACACGTTTTGGTGGCCGACGAGCCCGCGGCGTTTGCCGGGCATGTCATCGATGTATTGGAAAGCAGCCGATTACAGGAACAGCTGAGTGCTATGGGGCGAGCGCTGGTAAAACGCATGCACGAATGGTCCGCCTCGATGAGAATTCTCGACGAGGTTCTGGAGTCTCAAGACGCGCTCCGCGCTTAGACGCCGACATGTCTCCTAATAGCGACAACACGATACAGACCACGCCGCCTACTGCATGGGATCACGGCAGTCACGGGGAGTTCTATGATTACTACGCGAAGGAAAGTCTGACTCCACAAGCGCGCGAACGTTTCCGCAGGATTCGGGACGCTATTCTGCGGGTGTATCCGAACGACCATCGCCAGCATTGCGATGTGGCCGATATCGGCTGCAACGCGGGGACGCAAAGTCTTCTTTGGGCCGAGCTCGGCCACCGGGTCTACGCCGTGGATATCAACCAGCCCTTGCTGGACCTGGCGCGTGAACGTGCGTTCCGTTGCGGGTATAAAGTTGAGTTTTTGCTGGGTTCAGCAGTCTCGTTGCCGTTGCCGGACCAATCCATTGACATTTGCCTTGCCGTGGAACTGCTGGAGCACGTTGAGGATTGGCAGCGTTGCTTGCGAGAGTTTACTCGGATTCTTCGCCCTCAGGGCGTACTGTTCATGACGACGACAAACAAACTGTGCCCTCTGCAACAGGAGTTCAATCTGCCCCTCTACGGCTGGTATCCCGCGCGGCTTAAGCGGTATTGCGAACGACTGGCGAAGACAACCCGCCCCGGTCTGGCGAATTACGCGAAATATCCTGCAGTGAATTGGTTCAGCTTCTATGCACTGCGAAAAGCGTTGGCCGGGGCGGGATTCGAGAGTATGGACAGGTTTGATCTGATTGACGAGGCGACAAAGGGAAGGGCCGCAAGGGCCGTGATTGCCGGAGTACGCGGTTCTTCCATTCTACGGTGGGCGGCGCACGTTGCGACTCCAGGAACCATGATCCTCGCGATAAAATCTCGCCGCGCATCCATCAACTTTGTTGAATCGGCGAAATCGCGCGGTTGTCCCGCGCCATAGACGGACCGGGCGTTATGGAAAAACTCCAGGGTTATGCCGGCCGTCCGGGTTCGAAACTGCCCGCCCCAACTCCTTATAAAACTTTTCATATCTTGATGATAAGCGCCCACCTCGTACGCCTTGTGAAACCGGGGCGCCTGTCCGTCTTCAGTCGATGCGAAATGGCGGCGCAGTTGCTCTGAGCGTCTCCCTCAGCCGTAAGAATGAGGAGGTCAGCAGACGTGAGGGCCCATCGGTATTCGTCTCTACTCGTTGTTGTTTCGTTTTTCTTCCTGTGTGGAGGCGCGCCGGACAGCGCCGCGCAGAGCACAGCATTAGGCGCCCGCGTAGCTTCAATGCAGCCGGGAACGTGGGTCGAGTTGGACACAATTGGGTTCAATAACGGGGCCTTCTTGGAAACGGCGACCTTCAGCAAATCCATTCTCCAGTGGTCCGATAAGGCGGTCTGGAACCCTGTGACCCGGCAGTTCTACTTTGTGGGAGCGCCTCACTACGAACCGCAGAAGTTCGTGATCTACAGCGAAGCGAGCAACGCCTGGACTGCTGGCGTTGCGCCATGTCAAGGCGTGGAATGCCAACACGCCTGGGGCCACAACGCGTTGAATCCAGCGACAGGCGAATTTTTTCACCGGCGCGCCGGAACAAATCAGATCCAACGTTATAGGAACGGAGCGTGGTCCAGCCTTCCAAATATTCCCGCCGCAGGCGCGCAGATCTCCGGCGCGCTCGAATACTTTCCGGACCGCAACGGCCTGGTTTGGATCGACGGCGCCTTTGGCGTCTGGTTCTACAACACCTCTACTAACCAGTGGACGAAGCTCGCCAATACTACTGGAGAAACCGGCGGTGGGTTGCAGGATCTTACGCTCGGTCCCATCGACAACTTCGCCGTCTATAATCCAATCCACAAAGCCGTCCTTTTCGGAGGAGGCGATGACGCCTGTTGCCGAGGCTTCAGGGACATCTATAAGCTGGACAGCAGCGGAAAGATCACCAAACTCCGCAATGCTCCCATTGATCTGGGCGTGAACTCTTCGATTGTTACCATCGATCCAGTGAGCGGGAAGTACCTCGTGTTCGGAAAGGACCGGAGTTTCTACGAATACGATTTGCCTGCCGATACGTGGACGTTGCGCGGCGGGCCCGCTCCTCCAATCTTTCAGCCCACCTCCGCTGCCGTTTTTGACGTGGTGGCGACGCCTGTCAGCACATACGGCGTCGTCATGTTCGTCAAGTACTATTTCGATCAATCGAAAGTATATCTCTATAAGCATGCTGCGTCCGCTCTTCCCCCTCCGCCGTCCGATACAACGCCCCCGGCGGTATCACTCACGTCCCCCGCGGCCGGCGCAACCGTTACATCCACGGTGACCATTTCCGCCAGCGCCTCCGATAACGTTGCGGTGAGCGCCGTTCAGTTTCGTCTGGATGGGGTCGACTTGGGCGCGCCCGACGCGGCTGCGCCGTATTCGGTATCGTGGACGACGACTTCTACAAGCAACGGCAGTCACATTCTGACCGCTGTGGCTCGCGACGCCTCTGGAAATGAGGCGACGTCTGCTCCAGTGACGGTCATGGTGAACAACGCAGCGCCTCCGTCTTCCCCTGCTCCTGCTCCTCCGCCTTCTGCGCCGTCGGACTTCACGACGCGCTGCCAGGCGCCCGGAGTGATCAAATGCGTCGGTTTCGATCAGCCGTCCGATATCGCTGGAGACTGGCAGAGCAATTCCGGGATCACGCCCGGGAATACGACGCCGGAACTAGACGGGAATACTAAAGCGTCGGGAAACAGCTCCATCAAGTTCACTGTACCGTCCAACTCCGGATCGGACCCGTCGGGCTCCTACTTTACAAACTTCTCGCCGGACCTCTCCATTCAATTTGGCGAAAACTCAGAATTCTTCGTCCAGTGGCGACAGCGTTTCTCGACGGAGTTTCTCAGCACTCACTTCGAAGACGGGGACGTGTGGAAGCAAATCATTATCGGTACGGGAGATCAACCGGCTAAGCGCTACTATTCGTGCACCGCGCTCGAGGTCGTGGTGAATGCCTACGGCGCATCCGCTCCCAATCAATTTCCGATCATGTACAACTCCTGCACCGGCTCCACCTCTCATGGCGCGTATGATGGCTTCTATGAGTTCTTTCCCTCGTCGGACTTCAAGCTGCAGAACGCTCGGCCATCGCCGTTTTGTTTGTACTCTCAGGGCAGTACCACGCCCCCGTCGTTTCTGCCGCCGCGCGGGAATTGCCTCGGGTATTTTCCGAACGAGTGGATGACCTTTCAGGTTCGTATTAAGACAGGGCCGCGCGTCGCCGATGAATTCACGAACAGCTTTGTGGAACTCTGGGTCGCGCGGGAAGGCCAGCCCTCGCAGCAGGTCATCAATTGGGGCCCGTACAATCTGACCGCCGGGGCTCCCGCGGAGAATCAGCGCTTTGGAAAGGTCTGGTTGACGCCGTACAACACGCTGAAGAATCCCGCGCACGCGCATCCCACGGCATATACGTGGTATGACGAGTTGATTATCTCGAGAAACAGGATCGCCGACCCGGGCGGATCGGCGCCCGCTCCGCCTCCCCCGGCGCCTTCCCCCGATACAACTCCTCCGACAGTGTCGGTTGCGCCTCCGCCCGCGGGAGCCGCGGCGTCGGGTTCATCCTACCTGGTGACTGCAACGGCCGCCGACAACGTCGGAGTGGCGGGAGTGCAGTTTCAACTCGATGGAGCGAATGTCGGATCTGAAGATACTTCCGCTCCTTACTCGTACACGTGGAATACGACGACAGCTTCCAACGGCCCGCATCTGCTAAGGGCTGTTGCGCGTGATGCGGCGGGAAACGTGACGACTTCCTCAGCCGTTACATTCAACGTCAATAACACCGTACAGCCGCCCGTGACTAGTCCGCCCGCGCCGCCGCCCGCGACAACGTCCCCGGACGTGACAAGGCCCACTGTTTCACTGACAGAGCCTGCCGCGGACGCCCTCGTATCGGGTCCCAGCGTCACGGTGTCGGCCGCCGCTTCTGACAACGTGGCGGTTGCCGCGGTGCAGTTCAAGCTTGATGGGGCTAACCTCGGGGCCGAGGATACATCTGCGCCCTACTCGGTGACATGGGATACAACGCGCGCGTCCGACGGCGTCCATACGCTGACGGCGGTGGCGCGTGACAGGGCTGGAAACCGCTCCCGCGTCGCTTCTGTCCGCGTGTATGTGAACAACGGGAATTTACGGAGGTCCTACAGACTGCCCAAACGCGGCGGAGGTTCCTGGAGAATTCGGTCTTTAGGCGGCGCGGCGCTGTCGTCGGCGACGTTGGAGGGCGCAGGCGCGGCCGCGACCGGCGCCGATGAAGGAGATGCGTTGACGTTCGGATATCTTCGCGTCGAAGCGGATTCCGGAACCGCGTCGCCTGCCGGCGCCGCCGTGTTCGGCTTCCGCAGGAACGGCGTGCTCATCAGCGAGGCGGGCGTGCCTGGAACGGCGCCTGTGCGTTCGGGACTGACCCCAGTGGAAATCGGCGAGCCGGTAAATACTGGAGTGGCGATGGTCAATCCCAACACTGAGGAGAGCCTGATCAGTTTCGTTTTCTACGACACGAGCGGCGCTGTTGTTTCAAACGGCTCCTTCAAGTTGGGTCCAAACCGGCACGTTTCTGCTTTTCTTAATGAACAGCCCTTTTCGGGACCCAACTCCTTCCAGGGCGCGTTTTCGTTCGATGCTACCGCTCCCGTGTCAGTCGTTGCGATGCGGGGCTTCACTAACGAACGCGGTGAGTTCGTAATGACGACGCTGCCGATTCATTCCGCGCCCTTCGCCGGACAGAACGGCGGGCCTCTCACGTTTCCTCATTTCGCCGACGGCGGCGGTTGGACTACTCAAGTCACGCTCGTCAATGCCGGCGGCGCGCCGATGACTGGAGTCGTCGAATTCCTTGGACAGGGATCTTCAACAACGAACGGCTCGAAGCTGGAAATGACCGTTAACGGTCAAACCGCCTCCAGCTTCAGTTACGCCATCCCTCCGTTCGGCGCCACCCGGCTGCGAACCTCGGGGGCGCCAGCGACAGTACAGGTGGGATCGGTGCGAATCGCTCCTGGGCAAGGGGGCGTTCCCCTCGGATCCGTGATCTTCTCTTACAAGGAGCAAGGGGTTACCGTCTCTGAAGCAGGCATTCCGCTGGCGCCCGCCGGAACGGCCTTCCAAAGCTATGTGCGGAACTCATTATCCGAGCGCATTCGGACTGGACTTGCGATAAGCAATCCCTCAACTTCTCCCGTCACTGTGAATCTCGACGTTACCAGTATGGACGGCGCATCCGCCGGCTTGTCAGGATCGGTGCAGATTCCCGGAATGGGACACGTCGCAAAGTTCTTGGATGAGCTATTCCCCTCGCTGCCCGCCGGATTTGAGGGGGTATTGCGTCTGGCCTCGCCCTCTCCAGTCGCCGCCATCGGCTTGCGCGGCCGGTACAACGAACGAGGAGAGTTTCTGATCACGACCATACCCTTCGCCGATGATGCGGCCAGGTTTTTGGCCCCAGCCGGGATCATATTTCCTCACATCGTCAGCGGAGGGGGCTACTCCACAGAGTTGCTGCTGATCAACAGCGGCGCAGACGGATCTGCTTCAGGCAACATGCTGTTCGTGGGGCCTAATGGATCGCCTTTGACGGCAGAGCTATCCCAGTAGTACGACCAGCCTTCGGCGGAAGGCGGCGCTTTCACGCCGCCTTCTGCCATTAATACTAGACAACCAATCGGTTCCTATCCGGAGATGCCGAATCTCGTTGGAATTTGGGCGCCCGGCCTGTCGCGGGAGTGCGTTACTAGCATTCTGAGCAAGCAGCTCCAGCGAGTTCGCGTCCCCGGCGTCAACTACACAGAACACGTTGCTGCATTTAGCGGCTGTGCCATGGCTTTGCAGGATCACGGGCTGCTCGAGAATGGACCACAGCCTGCCGTCAGCGCAGATGGTCAGACAGCGCTCTTACTGGACGGCGAGGTCAGCAATGCCAGTGAGCTGCAGCGGCAATTCCCGGACGAGCTTACTCAAAGTGAACTTTCACCGCCGGAGTTGTGTCTGCACATGATACTGAGGCGTGGACCCCTGGCGGCGCGTCTTTTCAACGGACTCTTCTGTCTGGTGGTCTACGAGAAGACGCCGGACCGGCTGACAGTGATTTCAGACCGCTACGGCGCCCGCCCGCTGTTCTATGTTGAGCGTCAGAAGAGATTCCTGTTTGGCTCGGAACTCAAGGCTATCACCGCCGCCGACCCTGGTCCCCGGCGAATTGACGAGGTCGGCACGATGGAATTCATGTGCTACGGCTCGTACTTCGGAGAGAGAACCTGGCTGGATGGGTGCCGCCGTCTGCCTCCTGCTGCTATCTTGACCGCGGAGGCCGCCGGACTCCGAGTCCATCGGTACTGGTCCTATCGCTATCGTGAAGACGCGCCGGTACTCGACCAGCGGACCTATGCTACGACGTTCTCGATCCTGCTCCATCGGGCCGTGGAGCGCTCCTTGAGGGGCGGGCGCCGCATCGGTCTGTTCCTCAGCGGAGGATACGACAGTCGTTCAGTAGCCGCCGCAATTCGTAAAGATCGGCGTCCGTTTCCCGCATTTACCTTCGGCGCGCCGGATTCCCGTGATGTACGGTTCGCAACGATGCTGGCAAAACGTCTCGGGCTTGACCATCACGTTCTGCATGTGCAGCCGCCGTATCTGCATCCGAACTGCCGCGCCATTGTCTGGCGGACCGAGGGCATGGTGTCGTTCGCCAACGCGACCTCGATTCATGTGCATTCTCTATTGAAGCAAAAAATGGACATCATCCTGACGGGTTTTCTGGGTGAGTTCAGCGGGTCGCACAGTTGGCCTCAAATCTTGATGGCGCGATCACGGCAGTCCGCGATAAAGGCCATTTTCAATCGCTTCCTTGCTCCCGGACTGAAGGCGGTGGAGCGAGTGTTCCGGCCCAGCTTCTATGCCCGGATGTTGGACCCTGTGAATGAATCGTTCTCCAAAAGCTTCGAGCTGGTCGCGAATGAACATCCGCTGAACATTGCCGACAGCTGGAACTTCCTCAACCTGCAGCCTCGCGGCACCTTTCAGACCCCAGCCGTCGATCGTCACCTTTTCGAGATGAGAGCGCCGCACACCGATAACGATCTTGTCGACCTGCTGCTGACGATTCCGCCGCGCGCGCGGCTGGAGCAGAGAGTCTACAAAAAGATGATTGCGTATAGTTTTCCGGAGATACGCGACGTTCCCTGTACCAACAGCGCACGGCCCATCGAACCTAATTTCGGGTTGGAATACGGCCTGATGATCAGTCGCTACCTGTTGAGAAGGGCCGCCCGGCCGTTGCGGCGATTTTCGCCAGAAGAGTCAAAACTGGGGCGCGAATTCCGCGACCTCAACGAGGATTTCCGCGCGGAGCCGCAACTTGTAAACGACGTTCTGCGCCCGCTGCTGCGCTCCGGCGTCTATCCGAACTCCATTTTTGACCACGACGGCATTGAACGGCTGATTCGCGAGCACTATGACCGTGGCGCCAGCCATGAGCGCATGCTTGGCCTTCTAATCTCGTGGGGACTTGCAGTTCGATATTTCCTGCACGATGAGACGTCGGACGTCCCGCCGTCGATCTTCGCCGGCGCATCCTAGAAACATGTGTGGGATATACGGCATCGTTGAGCTGACCGAACATCGGAAGCCGCGCGAAGAAATGTTGGCCAGCATGGGAGAGGTCGTCGTCCATCGCGGGCCCGATGATTTCGGCCATTATTGCGCGAACGGAATTGCGTTGGGTATGCGGCGCCTCAGCATTATCGACATAGCAGGCGGACGCCAGCCGATATCGAATGAAGACAAGACCATCTGGGTTATCTGTAACGGCGAAATCTATAACTTCAAGGAACTGCGTGCGCAGTTGGAAGCTCGCGGGCACGTCTTCGCCTGCAACTCCGATACTGAAGTGCTCGTCCACCTCTATGAAGAAGAGGGCCTGAATCTGTTTCCGCGGCTTCGCGGGATGTTCGCCTTTGCACTGTGGGACAGCCGCCGATCCCGCCTCGTCCTGGCGCGCGACCGCTTGGGTAAAAAACCTCTCTACATTTTAAAAGAGTCGCACAGGCTATTGTTTGCATCCGAGCTGAAGTCGATCCTCGAGGTGTCGCATGCCGAGCGGGCGCTGAACTTCCCCGCACTCGAGGAGTATCTCGCACTGGGTTACGTGCCAGCGCCCTGGACCCTCCTCAAAGGAGTCGAGAAACTCCTGCCTGGCCACTACATGGTTGTGGACAGGGACGGCGTCCGCCGGCAGCAGTATTGGGACGTCCCCGCCGGTCCCGAGGAACAGCGCTCCGAGCAGGACTGGATTGAACGCGTGCGCGAAAAGCTGCTCGAATCCGTCCGAATTCGACTGGTTAGCGACGCGCCGCTAGGCGCCTTTTTGAGCGGCGGCATCGACTCGAGCGCCATCGTAGCAGCCATGAGCCGGCTCACCGGTCAACCGGTCAAAACGTATTCCATCGGATTCGATGGAGAGGACCGCTTCTACAATGAACTGCCGTATGCGCGCATTGTGGCAAAGGCATTCGCCACTGATCATCATGAGATCATCGTCCGTCCTGAAATCGCGAATCTCTTGCCGACGCTGTTGTGGCACCTGGAGGAGCCGCTAGCGGACTCGGCCTTCGTAACCACGTATCTGGTCTCACGATTGGCGGGGCAGAGCGTCAAGGTCATTCTTTCAGGGGTTGGCGGCGACGAGCTGTTCGGCGGCTATCGTCGATACTTAGGGGCCGGGTTGCAGCAGTATTATCGGTGGCTCCCCAATGTTGTTCGGACTCGCTGGCTTCCCGGGTTAATATCCGCCTTGCCTCAGGACCGTCATTCCGCACTAAAGAACTATATCCGGTACGCCGACGCGTTCGTAAACTCAGCCGCCCTCGATCCTGTTCAGCGGTACATGCGCTACTCGACTATCTTTTCGCGAGGTGAGCAGCAACAGCTCTTCAAAAGCGGCCTTTCGCGCGGAACCGCCGGCGCAACGCCGTTCACTTCAACGGTCATGGCGCAGTACTTTGAGAGACATCCCGGGCTGGGCGGCCTCAATCAGCTAATCTATGTGGACCTGAAGACTTCGCTTGCGGATGATCTGCTGGCTCTCACCGACAAAATGACTATGGCCGCTTCGCTGGAGTGTCGCGCGCCTTTCGTCGATCAGGAGTTGGTGGATCTGTCAACCCGCATACCCGGCTCCTTGAAGATTCGCGGATTCCGAATGAAATACTTGCTGAAGGAGGTCGTAAGGCCCTGGCTGCCTCCTGAAATCCTGAACCGGAGGAAGCGCGGCTTCGGAGCGCCGATGGGCGCATGGATCAGAAGCGCTTTGGCGCCGCTCATCGAGGCTCTCCTTTCTGAGGAGCAGGTGCGAAGAAGGGGGCTTTTCAATGCTGCTTTCATCCGCGGCCTGATTACCAGGCACCGCGCCCAGAGGGCCGACTACACCGATCATCTGCTGACGTTGATCAACTTCGAGTTGTGGTGCCGGATCTTCCTGGATAGGGAGGATCCTGGCGATGCATCGGGAGTTATGGGATTCCAAGTGACCGAGGCGATGTGAGCGAGCGCTGCCGGTTGACTGCTATATCCTGGGCAAGCTCCTGCAGCCGCAGCGACAGCATTGCGCAGAGGTTGGGCGGCCGGTCCTACATGGTGTACTCCCCGGTTTGGGGAAGTCGCTACGCAACCATCATTTTTAAATACACGTTCCAAGCGCTGAAGACGCTGTGGATCCTCTTCAGAACAAGACCCGAGGTTGTACTGGTGATGGCGCCTCCCGTTGTGGCATGCACGCCGGTCTGGATTTACCAGAAGATTGCGGGCGGATCGTATGCGATCGACGCCCATACGGCCGCCTTCCTCGATCCGCGCTGGCGTCCCGTGATGTTCCTTCAGAAATTCTTTTCACGGCGCGCAGCCACAACAATAGTAACGAATCAGCACCTGGCGGACATTGTCCGCAGCTGGGGCGCTCACGCGACGATCGTGACCGACGTGCCGATCTGCTTTCCCGAGCCCAAGCGCATCCGCATCAAGGGCGAATGCGCGATGGTCTTTGTCAGCAGTTTTACCAGGGACGAGCCGTTAGAGACCTTCATCGAAGCGGTCCGTCGCGCGCCCGAAATCCAATTCTATGTTACAGGCGACTACAGGGACGCGGACCCCAAACTCCTTGCGGACAAGCCAGGCAATCTCGAGTTTACCGGATACCTGCCAGGCTCGGAATATGTGGGCCTGGTGATGTGCTCCTCCGCCGTCATATGCCTCACTACTTCGGACCATACGATGCAGCGCGGGGCCTATGAGGCGATTTTCCTCGGCAAACCAGTCATTACGTCTAATTTCAAGCTCCTCCGTGAAGTCTTTCACAGAGGCGTCGTTCATGTGGACATTACCGTTGAAGATATAGTGCGTGGTATTCGACAAATGAGACAGAATCTGGACAAATACACGCTTGAAGCCTCTGAACTCAAACAGGAACGACTAAAAGAGTGGGCGGGCGTGAGCCGACAGCTCCAGCAGCTCTTGTTTTCCCGATAAAGTGAGGTTGCGATGAAGCAAGTTATTCTGCCTTTAGTAGTGTGCGCCTTTTGTCTAGATGGGATATCCCAGTCCCAGCCTAAGAATGCCGGCCAGCCTCTTCGAACCGCCGCGAGCCAAGCTGAGCAAGCAGCCGTTCCCGAAGATTTTGTTATCGGGCCTGAGGACGTGCTCGAGATCAATGTCTGGAAAGAACCTGAACTGAACAGAAAGGTGACCGTCCGCTCGGATGGCAAGGTGAGCGTCCCGCTGTTGAATGATGTCCACGCCGGCGGGCTCACGACCAGGCAGCTTCAAGAGCAGATCGAGATTGGGCTGAGCCGCTTTGTACTGGAACCAGTCGTTTCCGTCGTCGTCCTGGAGATCAGGAGCAAAGTTGTATATATCCTGGGCTCCGTAAAGAACCCGGGCGAGTATCAGCTTGGAAGGCCAATGACGGTAGTGGACCTTATCGCCCGCGCGGGCGGGCTTACAGAGTTTGCGAAAAAGAAGGACATCGTGGTCGTCCGCCAACAAAAAGAAGCAACACGCCGCTTCTCATTCAATTTCGATACCTTTGTCGATGGTCGCAATTTTGCGCAGAACATTCAATTGCAGAGCGGGGATAAAGTATTTGTCCCCTGAACCCGTCGGAGCTGGTGACGAAATGCTGAAATCACTTTGGAAGCGGGCCTCGCAGTTGAAGTCGGCAGTCGGGGATTTTAGCGAGAGACGGCGGCTGGCGCCTCTGTATTCGCCTGATCCGAGAAATCTGGATGCAGATCAACACATAGAGGCCGCCGTCGCCTGGATCAAGCGGGCGCAGGATTATGGCGGGGACCGCGGAGTGTCATTCGGCGTTCGCTTCGGCGGCAATTTTCAGGCAAGCTATCCGGAGACCACGGGCTATATCTGCCGGACGTTTGTCGAGTTGTACGAGCGGACCGGCGACGCAGAGCTGCTCGATCGGGCCATTGAGATGGGCCTTTGGGAAGTTGACGTTCAGATGGCGGACGGCGCCGTTACTGCGGGCAGGATTACTTTCCCGCCGTCTCCGGCCGTCTTCAATACCGGCATGGTGATTTTGGGTTGGAACGCGCTGATCCGGACTACCGGCGACCATCGATTTGAGCATAGCTGTCGCTTAGCCGCCGACTGGTTGGTCAGCATGCAGGAACCCGACGGCAATTGGATCCGCGGCAATTCTATGTTCGCCGCCCCGGGCGCCACGGTATACAACGTGAAGGCCGCCTGGGGGCTATGTGAGGCCGGATTCATATTGGGCAATAGAGGGTACATCGAAGCCGCAGTGCGCAACGCCGAATTCTGCTTGTCGAAACAGGAAGCCAATGGATGGTTTCGGGACTGCTGCCTCAGCGATCCCGCACGCCCTCTGCTGCACACGACGGCTTACGCCATGGCGGGATTGCTCGAGATTGGAAAACTCACTGGCCGCAAGGATTGCATTCAAGCGGCGCGGCGTGCGGCCGACAGCGAGATTCTCGCGATGGGTCAGGACGGATTCATTGCTGGACGGCAGGACCAGACTTTCGCCGGAACAGTGGATTGGTGTTGTTTGACGGGTTCTGCTCAGACCTCTGCCGTTTTTGGCGAGCTGTATCTGCTCACAGGAGAGGCCAAGTACCTGGAGGCGGCCGGACGCGTCAATCGTTATTTGATGGCTCGCCACGACATCCGAAACCCTGATCCACGTTTGCGCGGCGGACTCGCCGGATCTTGGCCGACATGGGGGGACTACGGAAGATTCATGGTGCTAAACTGGGCCGCCAAGTTCCTGATCGATGCGCTTTCCCTTGAACAGGCTATTTACAGAAAAGCCGAGTCTGCTCAACTAGTGGGTTAGGCGGCCGCTTTTCATTGCGTCCTGCAGCGACTCGAGTGCGTAAAACTGCTTGAAAGCCGCCATACTATGCCGGAGATCCTGGCAGATGCGTTCTTGCCAAGGCTTCACACGAATCGCCAAGAGCTCCGCCTGGTGATGATTCGCCCGCCGGAAAACCCCGGTTTCAAAGAAATGCGCCTGGCGCTGATTCAGATACTGCCGTGCTTCCGAGTTCGCAAGCCGCGCATTTATCCGTTCAGCGTGCCGTCGTGGAAACTGAACGACGTAGTCTGGGAACCACAAGTATTCGCATTCTCCCGTTTCAGTCGCCGCGAGCGCCACATATAACGGCAAAACCGGAGTGTGTACGTTCAACAAATAGCTCCGATTCACGCCGGCTCGATCGAGACCATGGACTTCAAACATCTCGGGTAGAAAAAGATTCGGGAAGTTCACGATCTCTTGAAACCGATGCACCATGCTCGTGTTGTTCGTATGAATGAGGAGCAAAACGGCGTCATCGAGCTGGGAGAATCTGCCATAGGTGGAGGCGTCGCCGAATGGCTGGGCGGAAAGCTCGGAGCCATCGATCAACTCCGCCGCCCTCGGACCTAGAGCGGCGCAGGGATGAGTCGGGTGGAGGCTTCTGCGAACGGCAGGCATGTTCCGGAACGCTTCAGTAAGCAATCCGCTGAGGGACGGCGTCCGAATCGGATCGTAGACGGGCTTTGCTTGAACATAATCCAGCGCCGTAGAACCGACCGGGAAAGTGGGCATCATGATAGTGCAGTCCGGCGCAGCATCCTGGAGCGCGAGAATCACGCTCTCAGGACCCTCGACCAAATGTCCCAGTTTGCTCAGAGCGCTATGTACGCAGATAACGGCGCCTGGCTCGATTCTCAGCCGCCGGAAGCTGTCCGCAAGCGCCTTCCTCGTTGTTCGGTTCACAACCTGGTTGATGCACCGGTTTGCAGTTCTCCGAAACCCTTTGGGAAACCAGCGCGCCTTGAGGCGGGCAAGTAGGGCATTCACGATATCGCTCCCCAGGATTTTTTGCGCGAGGCGCCATTGAGGATAGCACGATCAACAGTTGGAGAAGCAGGGCCGGTTCCCGACGCGCCGTTCACTTCCCGGAGGCGCAATAGCATCCGATTCTTTCTATTCGCCTTGCCAGTTCTTCTCTCTCCGTTGGCGGATAGAATGCTGGCGCTTTTTAACGTCCCGCGTGAGTTTGCGCCGCAGACCGCCCATCCACCGAACTACAACGAGGTGCGGCGCAACATAGAATTCATCGAAGAATTCCGCACTAATAGCCAGGGCTTGCGATATCGGGAAATACCGCTGCGCAAGCCTGCAGCAACCAGGCGCATCTTTGTAGTGGGGGATTCGACGATTGAAGGTTGGGGGGTCCGGGAGGAGGAGACGGTGAGCTCCTTGCTGGAAGGCGCCATGAGCGATGGTAAATCGACTACGAACTTTATCAACGGCGGGCTGGCGGGCACGGGCCCTTTGCAGTATGGGCGCATATTCCTGGATGTCGGCGTGAAGTACGAGCCGGACGGACTGTTGATCGCCATTTCCGTCAATGACGTCTCCAACACTTCTGTGGAAACCACCGCAGCGGATTTGTACGCCGGGAAATCTTCTCAGCAACGATCAGGCGTCAAGGCTCTGTTGCACAACCTCTGGCCGCGAACCTACACGCTGCTGTATCAGGTCAGAGCCGCGTATGACTATTCGCGACGCCACAAAGTTGGCGATTTCGCACGGACCATCTCCGATGAGGCTCGCCAGCGCGGGATTTCCAAGGAGAGGATAGAGGCATGGAAGGCGGCGCTTCCCGCCGATCTAGTCGCGGCGGTGAACAGAAGCGAATTTAACGGCGCCCTGTTGGGCTATGGCCTGTTGGAGCCTGCATACCTGACGGATCAACTCGACATCGACACGGACAGAGCCAGGGCGAAATGGAATGCAATGGCCGCTGTGCTCTCCGATATCGTAAAAGCGGCTCGATCCCTCGGCATTGAAGTTGCAGTCGTGTACCTGCCCCACGACATGCAATTTGACGCGTCCCTGTACGATGGGCGCCGGCGTAATCCGTACAGCGAAAGCGGTTTTACGCTAAAGAGAGAATGGTTAGAAGGTCGATCCGAGCTGCAGCGGCGCCTCGCGCAGTGGAGCCAACAGACTTCTGCGCCTTTTCTAGACTTGACCCCAACGTTCAGAAAGGCCGCTGAAGTCACCCCCGCATTGGCATATCCGCTCGACAGCCATTGGACAGCCGCCGGCCACCGCCTTGCCGCTGAGGCGATCGCGAAGTGGCTGAAGGAAGACCGAGTGTTTAGTTTCATCCGCTAGTAAAGACGAATGACGCAGCATAGGAGTACGGGCGGTGGCAAACGTACTAGGCCTCAGTTTTTTCTTTCACGATAGCGCTGCCGCTCTTGTATCGGATGGCCGTATCGTAGCGGCCGCAGCGGAGGAGCGCTTCTGTCGCCGTAAACACACGAGTGAATTTCCAAAACAGGCCATCGAATACTGTCTCGAGGCGGGGCGCTTGAGGTCGGTCAACGAGCTGGACGCCATCGTATTTTACGAGAAGCCGATCGTAAAGCTTCATCGCGTTGTGGAGACTCTGGTGGCTGTCTGGCCGCTGGGCCTGGCTGCTTTTGCGCGCCGTTTGCCGAATTTCCTCGGGTCAAAGGTCAATATTCAGCGCGTCGTTGAGCAGATGCTGCCTGGTTATCGCGGACAGATTCTTTTTACTGAGCATCATATGAGCCATGCCGCGTCGGCCTTCTACTGCAGTCCTTTTGAAGAAGCGGCAATACTTACCGTCGATGGCGTGGGGGAATGGGAAACGACCACGATCGGAGCTGGCAAAGGCCGCCACATTGAGTTGGAGCGCGCCATCCACTTTCCGCATTCCATAGGCCTGCTGTATTCCGCGTTGACCAGTTACCTGGGTTTCCAGGTCAACGATGGGGAATGGAAAGTCATGGGCCTAGCGCCATATGGAGAGCCAAAGTACATAGAAGAGTTCCGGCAGCTGGTACACACAAGACCTGATGGAAGCTTCAGGCTCAACATGGATTTTTTTGTCCATCACTACTCTTCGCGCTGGACAACGGATAATCGCCGATGGCAGAAGCTTTTCGGTTTTCCGCGCCGGAAGCCCGAGGACAGACTCGAACAGCATCATGAAGACCTGGCGCGATCGGGGCAGGCTGTCGTCGAGGAGCTGATCTTGAATCTGGCGCGCGAGGCCCGGCGCAGCAGCGGTTCCAGAAACCTCGTGATAGCAGGCGGCGTCGGACTTAACAGCGTTGCGAATTGGAAGATCGAGAAGGAACGCGTCTTCGATAATGTGTGGATCCAGCCGGCCGCAGGAGATGACGGCGGCGCCCTGGGCGCCGCGCTGCTCGTGTCCTATCAATTTTTCAGGGACAGCCGCTGCCCCGAGATGAAAAATGCATACCTTGGTCCAGAGTATTGTCAGTCGGAAATCCTTAGCTTCCTGGACGCGAAAGGAGCGGCCTTTGAACAGTATCCGGACGAGCAGCTGGTGGAGAAAGTCGCCGATCTGATTGCAGACGGAAACGTCGTGGGATGGTTTCTGGGCAGAATGGAATTCGGACCCCGAGCGCTCGGCGCACGCTCCATCCTTGCGGACGCCACCAACCCGGAAATGAAAGCCATCATCAACAAGAAGATAAAGTACCGGGAGTACTTTCGACCGTTCGCCCCGGTAGTGCCGCTCGAAGACGTCCACACTTACTTCGACGTCGAGCCGAACACAGAAATGCCCTTCATGTTGAAGGTGCCTGCGGTGAGGCCGGACAAAAGAGCGGTTATTCCGGCGGTAACCCACGAGGACGGAAGCGGGCGGGTGCAAACTATCACGGAGCATGAGAATCCACAATATTACCGCCTGCTGAAGGCTCTGGAGCGGCGTATCGGAGTTCCAGTGGCATTAAACACAAGCTTCAACATCCGAGGAGAACCCATCGTCTGTTCACCGGCCGACGCATTCAACTGTTTTGCTAATACCGGCATCGACGCGCTGGCGTTGGGCAATTGCTTGTTAACGGTCAAGCCCGATGGGCCGATCGATGTGAGCGAAGGATACAAGCTCAGCGACGCCCTTGAGGCGGAAATGCATGGAGAGGACGTGGGACGGAAGCCCGTCAAGACGTCGATACTCAGTCTCAGTCCAACCCACGCCGACGGTCAGGATGCTACGGAGAACGTGCTTCGGTTCTACAAGGAGCTTCCATTCAATTACTATTCCAACGCCATCGACACCGCTGTGCAACTGTTGAGATCCAACAGAATTAAAGGATATCCCGTATTGCACAGACGCCTCCGCCGCTCAAAGGGCGCTTCGGTCATGGACGTGGGTTGCGGCGCAGGATGGTTTGTGAACTCCTGCTCCCACTTCTATAACGTGAAGGCAACGGGTCTCGATCTTAACCCGGTGGTGCTGAAGCAGGCCCGATCGGTGGCGCGTCTGATCGAGGGGTGCGAGAAGAACGAGTTCATCGAGGCGAATCTCTTCGATTATCAGCCCGAGCATCCATTCGACATTGTCAATTCATTGGGAGTTTTACACCACACTCCAGACTGTCACGCTGCAATACGCCATATCCTCAAGTGGATCGCTCCGGGCGGATATTTGCACCTGGGGCTGTATCACCTCTATGGCAGGAAACCGTTTCTGGATTACTTCAGAGCGCTGCGAGCGAGCGGGGCCTCCGATGCTCAGCTGCACGAGGAATTCAGGAAACTGAATCCGGACATTACCGACGAGACGCATCTACTTTCCTGGTTCCGCGACCAGGTTCTGCATCCTCATGAGACGCAACACACCTATGAAGAGATTCATGCCGTGCTGGACGCCGAGGGCTTTGTCATAGAAGCCACTAGCATCAACAAATTCAAGAGACCGGTTTCACTGGCTGAGTTTATTGAACGCGAGCGCCGATTGTCCGAGGTCTCGAAGAAGGCGCTTTACGAGAAGAGGCGTTATTACCCTGGCTTTTTTGTAGTCTGGGCCAGGCGCATTTGAAAAGGAAGGAGCGGCAGATATGAAGTCCCTTAATGATTTCAGTCCTGATCCGGCGCCGTTGGGTGAGATCCGAAAGTTGCCTCCGCGAGTCGGATGGTTTCGGCGGCTGTGCGCCGATATCCTTTTCGTGGCGAAGCGCGACAAGATGTGGTGGCTCCTGCCCCTTATCGTTCTGCTCCTGGCCATGGCTGGCTTGCTGGCTCTTGCAACTCTGGCCGGCCCCGTCGCCCCATTCCTGTATCCGTTGCTGTGAGGCCGGCATGAAGACGTACAAGGACTTCTACGACCTGTGGATGCGGGCGGCAAAGACTCTTCATGCAGGCGTCGCGGCCTTTCTGTTTGGCGCCTGCTACATCTTGGTTGTTCCTATCTTTTTCTTGATGATCTGGCCATTCGACGTATTGCGGCTGCGCCGGTCCGACGCGCCCACGTTTTGGATTCGCAGGCGGACCGCCTCATGTGATTTGCGATCGCTGCAACGGATGGGGTGAAACCGAATCGCGGCAGAGTCCGATGAAAGTGCTGATGTTGGCGCCTCAGCCATTCTTTGAACCTAGGGGAACTCCTCTGAGCGTCCTGGGGAGGTTGAGAGCCATGGCGGAGTTGGGCCATGAAGTGGACCTTGTGACCTATCACCTGGGTCAGAACGTGAACATTCCGAACGTTGTCGTCCATCGGACTCCGAAGCTTGCTTTTATCAAGACGATCAGCGTCGGTCCGTCCTTGAAGAAGCTGTTGCTTGATGCATTCATGATGATGACGGCAGTCCGCATCCTGCGGACGAGACGCTTTGATTTGCTCCACACTCATGAGGAAGCCAGTTTCTTCGGCGCGCTTCTGGCCCGCCTCTTTAAGGTTCCACACCTTTACGATATGCACTCGTCACTGCCTCAGCAGCTGTTGAACTTCAAATACACTCGGTTTGCGCCGCTGGTGCGCGTTTTCGATTGGCTCGAGCGGACCGTGATCAACTCCAGCAGCGCTCTGATTACTATATGTCCCGCTCTCGAGGAACATGCGAGGAAGATCAATGAATCGATTCCGCACGTCATGATTGAAAACGTCGCCAGTGAGCCCGACTGCATCAGCGTCCGCGAGCAGGACGTCGAACGGTTCAGGTCGCTTCATGGCGCCGCCGACAGAAAAATCGTGTTCTACGCCGGCACTTTTGAACCTTACCAGGGCATCGATCTGCTGGTGAACAGCGCAGAGTATGTGGTTCGAGCCAGACAGGACGTCTTGTTCATGATGATGGGTGGAAAGCCGGGCCAGGCGAAGCATTACCTGGACATCGTGCGGGACCGCGGCCTGGAAGCTTACTTTAGCTTCATGGGAATAAGACCTCCCGAGGAGATCCCTACTGCGCTCAAGGCCGCCGATGTTCTGGTGTCGCCCCGGACAAGTGGAACAAACACGCCGCTGAAGATTTATGCATATCTCCGGGCGGGCAAGCCGATCGTGGCAACCCGACTGTACACGCACACTCAGGTCCTTAATGCCGATGTGGCGGTGCTAGTCGATCCGACGCCCGAGGCGCTCGCGAGTGGAGTCCTTTCCGTTTTGCAGGACCGAGAGCTCGCAGAAGGGTTGGGACGGCAAGCGAGGAAACTGTTTGAAGTCCATTACAACTTTGATCGATATCTTCAGAAAACGCGGGATATTCTACAAATGGCTGTGGCGCGACGCTAGGCCGCTATGAGCTGGCTGGCCTCACTCACAGGGACGAAAGCCGCAGCCATTGACGCTCACGTCCATTTTTACAACTGCTTCAGTCACGATCGCTTTCTTGATCACGCATACTTTAACCTCAGCGAAGCTAGCCGTCGCCTTGGCAGGTCCGACGACGGCGTTCTCAGAATATTGATGCTGGCGGAGACGTCCGAGGAGCATTACTTTGCCAGATGTGCGGGACAGGCGGCGTCTCTCCGTCAATCTGACGAATTAGCGGACGATACGCGCTGGCGGTTCTATAGAACTGAAGAGGAATGTTCTCTAGTTGCCTGTAAAAAGGACCGAGCGATCCTGGTTATTGCAGGACGACAGGTGGCGACCGCGGAGGACATGGAAGTCCTCATACTGGGAACGGAGAGAATAGTGAGCGATGGATTGCCAATCGGCGCGGTGCTCGAAAGCGCGATGTCCATGAAGGCCATCCACGTTATTCCATGGGGAGCGGGTAAATGGCTGTTCAGACGCGGCGGCCTTTTGTCGAGATTGATGGAATCGAGAACTCAGGACGGGTTCTATTTGGGGGACCAGGGAGGAAGACCCGTGCTCTGGCCGACCCCGAGACACCTTCGGAAGGCCGAGGAGCGCGGCATCCGCATCCTGCCCGGCGCCGATCCTCTTCCTTTTCCAGAGGAGATTAGCCGCGTTGGCAGCTATGGCTTTTTGATGGAGGCCAGCGTGGATCCGTTGAGACCCGCTGCCGCTATCCGAGCCATCCTGCGTAATCCAGAGGTCAGTATCGTGCGGTTCGGCCGGCGGCAGCAGGCATATCGATTCATTGCGACGCAGTTGAAAATGCAAGTGCGTAAGCGGCGCCGCTTGCTTCATGCCAGGACGAATTAGGCGGCCGACTTCCTATGTGCGGCATCTGCGGAATCGCGAGCTCCATCGCGCCTCCTTCCCGTGAACTCATTAGAAGGATGTGCGACGCCATCGTTCATCGCGGCCCTGACGGCGAGGGCTTCTATTTTGACGCTTGCATAGGAATGGGCATGCGCCGGTTGGCTGTGATTGACCTTGTCACCGGCGACCAGCCGATGTCGAACGAGACCGGCAGCGTTCAGGTCGTGTTCAATGGTGAGATCTATAACTACCGGGAACTGAGGCGTCAACTGGAGCAGCGCGGGCATCGGTTTCGAACCAGCAGTGACACGGAGGTTATCCCGCACCTCTATGAACAATACGGGCTGGATTTTCCATCGAGACTCAACGGAATCTTCGCCATCGGTCTTTGGGACGCAGAACTGAGACGCCTGTTGGTAGTCCGAGATCGGCTTGGCGTCAAGCCTTTGTTCTATGCGGTCAATCATCAGTGCTTCTACTTTGGATCCGAGATCAAGTGCATCCTGGCAGCCAATGGCAGCGATCTGAACATCGACCTTGAGGGCGTCGATCAGTTTCTGACTCTCGAGTACACCGCAAGTCCGTCGACGTTGTTGTCAGATGTAAAGAAACTCCCTGCCGGATCCTGGTTGACCTGGAAGGATGGCAAGACTCAGGAAGGGGTATTTTGGCGCTTGCCCGATTCGCAGTCCGACCCCGGATGGAGCGATGAGCAGTGGGCTCGCGGTCTAAGGGAAGTCCTCGACGACGCTGTCAAGAGGCAGATGGTCAGTGATGTCCCTTTGGGCGCCTTCCTGAGCGGCGGCGTCGACTCGTCCATCCTCGTAAGCGCTATGAGTCGCGCGTCGAACCGGCCGGTCCGGACCTTCTCGATAGGCTTCGCGGAGCAAAGCTATAACGAGTTGCATTATGCGCGCCAGGCAGCTCAGCGCTGCCAAACAGACCACACTGAAGTGATACTTCGCCCGGACTACCTCAACATGGTGGAGGAAGTCGTCTACCACATGGACCAGCCGATTGGGGATTTCTCTGTGTTCCCCACATTGTTGGTTTCCAAAGCGGCCCGAGAGAACGTCACGGTCGCGTTGAGCGGCGACGGCGGCGACGAGCTGTTTTCCGGTTATGACGCCTATATTGCGGACCGTCTGGCGCAAAGGACCGTCGATCGTTTCCCGAGCTTTACGAAGACAGCCCTGCGGTTTGTTGCGAACAGATTGCCCTTGTCTGCGAAAAAGAAAGGATGGTGCAACGGACTTCGTCGTTTCTTCGAAGGCGCGTGTCAACCGGTTGAGTGGCAGCACATGCGCTGGATGACCTTTCTTTCGACAGCGCAGCGAAAGGAACTTTACAGTCCGGACGTCTGCTTGAAGGCGTCTCAGGCGGCGGAGCGCGCGATTATCCAGTATCTCGATAACCCCGGAAGCGACCGGCTGCAGCGGCAGCTCTATGCTGACACGCGTTTCTATCTCGTCGAAAACATTCTGTGCAAAGTCGACATGATGAGCATGGCGGCGTCGCTAGAGACTCGCGTGCCCTACCTCGACAACGAGGTCGTCGACTTCGTGCTTCGAATGCCTAGTCGCCTGAAGTGGCGAGGCGGACAGCGAAAATACATTCTGAAACGAGCGTATTCTCAGGATCTCCCGAGAGACATTCTGGCGCGCCGGAAGCAGGGCTTCAGCATCCCACTGAAGTCGTGGTTGAGACGGGAGTGGAACGGCTTGATGCACGATGTTCTGGAGGAGCGCAGGATCAGGAGGGACGGACTATTCAATTGGAGAGCGGTCCAGCGCCTAGTGCACGAGCACGAGTCGGGGAGAGCCAATCACAGCCATATTCTATGGGGACTGATGGTCTTTCACATGTGGAAGAGGCGGTTCGTGGAGTCTGCGGTTGCGCCGCCCGCCGTGAACCTGTGCCATCTGGGAACGTCCCCGTGAGGCGAAATCTGAAGGAGTTGTCCGATTCTCATTTCGATCTCGTGGTTGTCGGTTGCGGGATCTACGGCGCCTTCATCGCTTGGGACGCAGCGCTTCGCGGATTGAGCGTGGCCGTACTGGAAAAAGGAGACTTCGGGCATGCGACTTCCTCAAATACGCTGAGAGTAATACATGGAGGCTTCCGGTATCTGCAACACGCAGATATCGCGCGTGTACGCCGTTCGATTCGAGAGCGCGCTGTATTCATGCACATCGCGCCGCATCTCGTGCATCCCCTTCCATTTTTGATCCCAACGTACGGACATCGGACGCGCGGAAGGGAGGTTCTGGCCGCCGCGCTGTTGTTGAACGATCTTGCCGGCGTCGCATGCCGGAACGGCAGGGATCCGGAAAGAACTCTGCCCCGCGGCCGCATCATCTCAAAGGAGGAGTGCAGGCGCATCGCCCCGGGGCTCGACGAGAACGGACTCACCGGCGGCGCCATCTTATACGACGCCCAGATGTCCGACTCGGAACGACTGCTGCTCGGCGTCGTCAGGTCCGCATCGAGCTCCGGAGCTGAATTTGCAAATTACGTTCAGGCAACCGGGTTGCTGAGGAAAGGCGATACTGTCCGCGGCGTGAAGGCCCATGACGTGTTGACGGGAACGCCGCTGGAAATACAGGCGCGCCTCGTCATAAACGCCTGTGGTCCCTGGACAACGACGATGCTGGGGGCGACTTGTGGCCACGGCCCTCAACGCAGTCTCACGTTTTCGAAGGCCTTCAACCTGCTGATCAACAGACAACTCATTCCGGGCCACGCAATCGGCGTCTACGGCAAACGGCGATTTGCAGACTCGGACGCGATTCTCAGCAAGGGCGCACGTTTGTTTTTCATAACTCCATGGCGCGACCGCTCACTCATCGGTACTGCGCACCTGCCCTGCGCCGCAAATCCGGAGTCTTCTGGAGTCTCTGACGCAGAACTCATTGGATTCATCGACGAAATCAACGGTGCATTTCCGCCGGCACGCGTCGGGCTACAGGATGTTTCGGCAGTTTTCAGCGGCTTACTGCCAGCGGCCCCGAGCGGGAATCCCGATGGCGACGTGCAGCTTGTCAAGCGCCACAGAATCGTCGATCACGAGACAGAACACGGAGTGAGGGGAGTAGTGTCTGTAGTAGGAGTCAAATTTACGGAAGCTCGTTATGTCGCCGAGAAGGTCGTCGACTTGGCGGCCCGGCGGATTGACAAGGAGGTTGGGCCGTCGATGACGAGCAAAGCCCACGTCCATGGCGGCCGAATCGAGCGGCTGGGCGACTTTGTGGGACAGGAAGCCGGCTGCCATCAAGACCGTGGTCTGTCTAGGGCGCCGCTTGAAGACATCATCCGCCGTTATGGTTCGGAGTACCGGCGAGTGCTGCGCTACCTCGATGACCGGCCGGCGCTGCCACGCCGCTGCGATGGCGGAGAGAACTCAGCAGCGGGACCGCCGCCGCTCCTCCAAGCCGAGATCCTTCACGCCATTCGAGAAGAAATGGCTCTGAAGCTGACGGACGTTGTACTTCGGCGCACCAGCTTGCGATGGACGGCGCCGTTAGGAATTGTCGACCTCAAAGCCTGCGCCTTGCTGATGGCGCGGGAACTCCATTGGACCCATCAGAGAATTAATCGCGAAATCAGCGATACGGCGGCGGCGCTAACGGGCCCCGCGGCGCTGACGACGCAGCCCGTCTAAAGGGAAAGCGGTGATGCGACAGGAAAAGCCTTGGCAATTGAAGATGTTCGAAAAGTCCCTCAAGAAAAAGCAGAAGATAAATGCGCTCAAGAAGCATTTGGGTAGTCTGACCGGCAAGCGGTGCTTGCTGGTGACCTGCGGAGACAACAACGGCGCCAGCAACTATCACTTGCGGCAGCTCGGCGGCGCCTGGACGTGGGCGGACTTCGAGGAAAAGTGCATTAAAGAAATGGAAGAGCTGCTCCAGGAAAAAGTGCACCTTCTTGACAAGGACGCCTGCAGGCTGCCTTTTCCAGATGCGTCCTTTGACGTCGTGGTCAGCATCGACGTTCACGAGCACCTGGCGGACCCGATGCCCATTACCGCCGAATTCTCGCGGATCATCAGGAACAACGGACGACTGATTGTCACAACGCCGAACGGCAACGAGCGGAAGCTGGCTGTGCGAATCAAACATCTGATTGGCATGACTCCCAAGGAATACGGCCATGAGCGCGTGGGCTTTGACATTCCGGATCTCGAAAAAATCCTCCAAAGCTGTCGATTTCGCCCGCTCGGTTCGAGCAGCTATTCCAAGTTCTTTACGGAAATGGTCGAGCTGATCATCAACTTCGCCTACGTCAAGGTCCTGGCCAAGCGGAGCCGGGCCAAAGTCGAGCCGGGAGCGATTGCTCCAGCAACCCGCGACCAGCTCCGCTCCGTGCGGCGGAGCTACATGTTTTACTGCATGGCGTACCCGATCTTCTGGGCTGTGTCTCAATTGGACTGGATGCTGCTGCCTGTTCGCGGTTACGCGGTGATAGTGGAGGCAAGCCGATGATTGTGGTCGTGACCGGCGCCAACGGCTTCATCGGGCGCCATCTCGTCCGCGACCAGCTGTCGCGCGGGCGCGTTGTTCGCGCCGTCGATCAGACGGTGGCGCGGCTGGAGGAGCTCAAAAGTATGCCCGGTCTCGAGCTGGTGAAAGCCGACGTGCGCGACGAGCGAGGCATGGAGGCCGTCGTCGCCGGGACCGATGTCGTGTTTCACCTGGCCAGCGCTCACCTCTCGGTAACTATTTCCGAAAAAGACTATTGGGACGTCAACCACGATGCTACGCGGCGGCTGGTGCGGCTGAGTCGAGAGGCCGGAGTACGGCGATTCGTATACTGCAGCAGTGTTGGCGTATACGGCGAAGTACAACATCCGCCGGCCGATGAAGAGTCTCCGTGCCGGCCTGATCTGGTCTACGAGAAAACAAAACTGGCAGCGGAGCAGGCTGTCATGGAGTACGCAGGCGCGACCCGCTATCCGGTTGTCATAGTCCGACCGGTGTGGGTATACGGTCCGGGTTGCCCGCGTACGGAGAAGCTTTTTCGCGCCATTGGAAGCGGCAGGTTCGTATTCGCCGGGGACGGCCGCGCGATGCGGCACTGCATTTACATCGACGACATGCTGGCCGCCTTCGAATTGTGCGCCAATCATCCCAATGCGCCGGGAAAAGTATTCATTTTTGGGGATCATGGCGCCGTACCTGTCCGGGAACTTGTGCGGAACATTGCGGACGTGATCGGCGCGCCCCCGCCAAAGTTGTCGGTCCCGCTCTGGGCCTTCAAGCCCCTGTGCACTGTGGTAGAACGCGCCTTCGCACTGTTTCGGTTAGAACCGCCGCTGTCGAAGCGATCGCTCAAGTTTTTTACCAACAATACAAGCTTCGATATTGGAAAAGCTCGTCGCGAGCTTGGCTTTGAGCCGCGCGTCGCGCTTCGCGACGGCTTGTTCGCGACCTATGAGGTCCTCCGCAGGTCAAGAACGACCATCCGGCCGGATTCCCGAGCTTCTGCGTGAAACAGGATCACAAGCAGCGCGTCCGCAAACACTTCGACCGATGGGCCGCCAACTACGACAACGGACATATCACCGCCTGGCTGAGAGCCTTTCAACAGCGGGTGATCGACGTCATGTCGCCTCAGCCGCATTACCGCGTCCTGGACGTTGGCTGCGGGTCCGGGTGGGCCGACATACTGCTGAGCCGGACGCTGACGGCCGGCCGCGCGTGCGGGATCGATCTTTCCCCCGCAATGATTGAACGCGCTCGCTCGAACGCCGCCGGCATGCCGAACGTCGAGTTTGCAGTGGGCGACGCGGAAAGAATTCCATACGGCGATGGCGTGTTCGACGCTGTCATGTGTTCCAGCTCGTTCCACCACTATCCGAATCCTGTCAGAGCGCTGCGCGAGTTTAGACGCGTGCTGAAGGCGGGCGGGGCCGTGTACATACTAGATACCTGTCGTGACAGTTCAGCGCTCATATGTCTCTACGATCTGGCCCACAAAGTATTGGTTAGAGACCACGTTCGCTACTATCACACCTGCGAGATCAAATCCTTTCTACACGAAGCCTTGTTTTGCGATGTTCGGGAGGAGTTCCGTGTTCAGCAATTCTTTCTTCACGGCAAATTGCTGACCTCGATAACCCTGATCACTGCAAGGAAGCGACGACGCGGAGATCCGGGAGTGTTATGACAGACAGCGCCGTTCAGGCAAAGGTAGTGGAAATGTACGAACGCCGTCCTTTCCCCTCCGTAGCGGATCCGTTTCGCAAGACGGCCGAGGAGATGGAACTGCGTTTGAAACTCCTTGGACTGACGCCGCAGGACTATCAGGGCAAGAGCGTCCTTGATGTTGGATGCGGCACCGGGGAATATACGTCATGGTACGCGTCGCGCGGCGCCCGGGTGACGGGCATCGACCTCTCGCGGACGTCGCTTGAAAGGGCAAAAGCCTACGCCCTGTCGTACGGACTGAGCAACGTCGCCTTCGAACGAATGTCCGCGCTGGACCTTCGCTTTCCCGACAACTCCTTTGATCTGACGTACTCTATGGGAGTCCTTCACCATACAACGAACCCGTTTCAGGGTTTCTGCGAAATGGTCAGAGTGACCAGGCCGGGCGGCATAGTGATAGTCAGCGTATACAACAAGTTCGGGCGGCTCCGTCACAACTGCAAACAGAAGTGGATCAATTTTATGGCCGGCGACGATACAGGCAGACGCGTCGCGTTGGCCAAGCTGTGGTTTCCTGGAACCTGTCGCCGGCTCAAGAGGCGCATGCGGAGCGAGTCGGACACGATACTTTATGACGCTTTCGGCATTCCTCACGAGAGTCAACACAGCATCGGGGAGATATTGGGCTGGTTTGCGCGGAAGAGACTGACCTACACGGGAGCGTTCGGGCCTGTCACGATCAGGGACGTTCTGTTCGCAGCCGGCCTGCCGGAGTTCGCAAGCTTTGAACCGTCGCTGGAAGCATTTCCCTTGTCGAGAATGGCGGGCAGGACGCTTCGCGGAGCAGCACGACTGGTCCGTGCACGGAACGGCGCGCATCCGTTCAAGCCGCCGTCAATTCTGTCCCGAGCGCTAATCCAGACGGCGTGGTTCGTTCTAGGCTTTCGGTTCTCGATCTTCTCTTTGGCGGGACGGAAGGAGCAATGATTACTCTTGGCATCACAGATGGAATAACCGGCGGGGCCGCGATCGTCCATGACGGCAGAATCGTCGCTGCAGTAAATGAAGAAAGGCTTGTAAGAAAGAAGATGGCGTATGGATTTCCAAGATGTTCCATTCAAGCCGTCTTCAGGCTCAGCGGCCTCGGTCCTTCCGATATCGACAACGTAGCGGTTGCGACGACGCGAACATACTTCCAAAACGAGGTCAGGCCGTGGGATGGCTGGTTTGAAGCGCGGCAAAACGGTTCCTTACGCGCGCGGGCGTTTGCCGCAGCTTCTACTCTGGGAAGCTATAGAGACATGTTTCCCGGCCTCGAGGACATGTATTATCAGCTCCGGCGGCCGCTGTTTGCAGCGCGCAGGCGCAAGGTCCGTGCGATTCTGGAAGCGGACTTCAACATCTCCGCTGGCGTGAAATTCATCGATCATCATCATGCTCATGCAGCATCCGCATATTTCACGAGCGGACTCGACAGAGCTCTGGTAATCACGATGGACGGCGGCGGCGACGGACTGTCGTCGAGCGTCTATGAAGCGGCCGGAGGAAAATTGAGGAAGCTGGCTCAGACGAGCAGCTACAACTCACTCGGAAACTACTATTCCTACGTCACCCACATTTGCGGATTCAAGGCTCAGAAGCACGAAGGAAAGATTACCGGACTCGCAGCGCATGGTGAGCCGCGCCATGTCGAGGTGCTCAAGGAGTTTATAGACTACCGGGACAATGAAATCATCAATGTCGGCAAGGTAGTTTTTCTGGGAGCGATAGAGGCGTTGCGCAAGCGATTGCCTGTCGACTGCCGAATTCAGGACCTCGCCTCCAGCATCCAGTTGCACTCTGAAGCGATCGCCGCCCGGTATGTCAGCCATTGGCTGGAAAAGACGGGGTGCAGGAACATCGCCATTGCGGGCGGGGTGTTTGCCAACGTGCGCATTAATCAGCGGATTCGTGAACTGCCTGGCGTAGAAAGCGTTTTTGTCCATCCCGGCATGGACGATGGCGGTCTGGCCGTCGGCGCGGCCCTCGCCGTGAACCATGGGACTGCATTACGGCCGTGCATTGAGAATGTTTACTTTGGTCCTGAGTATTCCCGCGTGGACATTGCGCGAGCGCTGGAAACGTCTGGTTTGTCTGCCACTGAAGAAATGGAAATCGAGTCTAGTACCGCGAAGCTGCTGGCGAAAGGATATGTCGTTGCGCGATTCAACGGCAGAATGGAGTATGGGCCGAGAGCTCTTGGAAACCGGTCGATACTCTATCAGCCGACAGACCGCTCGGTAAACGATTGGCTCAACAAGAACCTGAAGCGGACGGAATTCATGCCGTTCGCGCCGTCAACCTTATACGAATCCGCCGCGCAATGTTACAGGAACCTGTCGGGTGGACAAGACTCCGCAAGATTCATGACGATGACATTCGATTGTACGGAGTGGATGGCGCGTCACTGTCCCGGGGTAGTTCACATCGATGGTACTGCACGGCCCCAGTTGGTCAAGGAAGAGCAGAACCCGAGCTTCCATCGAGTCATCGCGGAGTTCGAAAAGCTGACCGGACTGAATAGCGTCATCAACACCAGTTTCAATGTTCACGAGGAGCCTATAGTGTGTTCTCCGCAGGACGCGATCCGCGCATTTCTGGAAAGCAATCTCGACTATTTGGCAATAGGTCCTTTCCTCGTGCGGAATCCTAAGCCGCTCAGCCATCCCCTCAAGCCGGCGCTGAGAGCCTAACGCCCGCCTTTTTGGGCCCGCCCGCGCCTTCCAGTCATGACACCACGCCGATGGATGCTGATTAGGGTTGTGGTAAGCGCTTCTATGGTGGTCTATCTTTTGCGTCAGATCGCAATAGCAGATGTCGCTACGGTTTTGGGCCGCGGCTTTCGGGAATGGCCGTTGCTGGCAGTTGCGGCGACTCTCCCCGCCGCGGGATTGTTTATCTCGGGGCTGAGGTGGCAGTTGTTGCTGTCAATTCACGGCAAGAGGGCGGTCATGCGCTCCCTTTTTAGCGCGCTTCTGGTGGGCTGCTTCTTCAATCAGTTCCTGCCAACTACGATTGGCGGCGATGTCGCGCGCAGCCGGTGGACTTCAAGTCTGTTCGGCTCCAGGCTGGTCAGTTTGACGGTAGTCGGCGTAGACAGGATCTTGGGCTTGGTAGGCGTTTGCGCCGTCGGCGCGGCGGCGGCCCTTGCTGGAGCATCGGTTGTAGATCGCGTTCCTGGACTCTGGATCCTTGCGAGCGCCGCCGTTGTTGGCGTGGCTGGACTGGCGGCGTCGGCGAGTCTGGCGATCGCCTGGGTCGCGAAGCCGGCGGGACGGCGCCGGTTTCCGGCGGCAGCCGGACCGAAAGTCCAACTCGTATGGAGCGCGCTCACGACGTTCGGGAGCAAAAAGCGGCGCCTGGCGCTGGCTGTTTTGCTGTCAATCGCATTGCAGGTCGTGATCGTGATTCAATACTTCGCTCTGACGGCCGCGCTGGGAGTCCATGTGTCGCTCTGGAATTTGAGCATTATCGTATCGGTCGTGACGCTGATCTCTCTGGCCCCTATATCGATCAATGGCATCGGTCTTCGGGAGAACGCCCTGATTGTACTTGGGGCCCCCGTAGGCCTGAGCGCCAACGCCGCCGCCGCCATCGGCGCGCTGTGCGCGGCGATTCTGCTCGGATACGGCCTTGCGGGAGGCGTGATTTACATGAGAAGCGTCCGGCAGGGCGCTTGAGGAAAGGACAGACGCACGGAATGGCGGAGCTTAAAACGGAAATGAAGGCCTATTGGGATGCGCACCCGATTGGCGTCGAGGGCATATCGGAGCCAATGGAGTCTGCTGCGTTCTACGACCAATATCTAACGTATTACGACGACTTCTACGACTACAAAGCCAAAACGTTCGAATATGAGAAGTACAAAGGCCTTCGTGTACTGGAGATCGGATGCGGACTGGGCATCGACAGCGTGAAATTCGCCAAAGCCGGCGCGAAGTTGACATGCATCGACCTATCGGATACGTCAGTGAAGAGCACGCGGCGGCTTCTCGACCGTTTCGGTCTGCGGGCCGAGGTATCGCAGGGCGACGCAGAAAACCTCAATTTTCCTAGCGAGTCCTTCGACGCCGTGTATTCCTACGGAGTCCTGATGCTGGTGGACGACGAGCAAAGAGCGGTCGACGAAGTGCATCGCGTACTCAAGCCCGGCGGAAAGGCGCTCGTGGTGCTTTATCACCGGAGGTCCTGGTACTGGCTATTGGTAAAGCTGACCGGCACTAAGGTAGAGAGTGAGCACGGCGATCCACCGATCAACCGGGTTCACTCAATAAGGCAAGTCAGGGACCTTTTTAGCCGGTTTTCAGAAGTCCAGATAGAGCTGGAGCGCTTTCCCAAGCGGACCCGCCGCCGTCGAGGCGCCCTTGCCCTTCTGTTCAATTGGGTGCTGGTTCCACTGTCCAGGATGACGCCCAAGCCATTAATCCGTCCGTTCGGCTGGCACATCGTCATAAAAGCCATCAAGTAAAATGCCGTCCCCAGTGGGACATTCCGTCGCAGGCTATCTGTTGTATCGGCTTCTGAAATTCCGACTTGAACCGGATGCAAGGAGCCGGGGGATGGCATTGTTCTGCGTTGTGGCTGCAAACGCCGCGGACTTGGATTTTATCCCTGGAATATTCCTGGGTAATCCAAACGCGTTCCATCGGGGAATCAGTCACAGCATTGGCGCGGCGCTGCTCTATGGCGTGTTAGCGGCCGTGTTCGTTCGTATGGGGACGTCCAGGCCGGCGCTTTTTGGAGTCGCCGCCGGCCTTTATCTGTCTCACGTACTCCTGGACTACTTCAATTCGGACAGCAGGCCTCCTTACGGCGAGCCGCTTTTATGGCCGGCAAGCGCCAGGTACTACGTATCTCCTTTTACGCCGCTGCTGGACATAAGGCGGGACGCGTCGTCAGGGCTTGTCGTGTTCTTCACCAGCCTTTTCTCCGTGCACAACCTGTCGGCGATCTGTCTAGAGTTGCTGTTCCTTGCGCCGATCGGCGCAGCTCTGTTTCTGATGCGATGGCGGACGGCGCAATGAGCGCGCCCCGACGTACTGTCTGTGCGCTTACGTTTGACCTGGAAGAATACTTCCAGGTATCTGCATTTTCAAAGTACATATCCAGATCGTCGTGGCAGTACTACTCGGGAAGGGCTGAGGCCTCTACATACAAGATTTTGGCCTTACTGGAGTTGCGGCAGATCAAGGCGACTTTCTTTGTGCTCGGGTGGTTTGCCGAGCGCCATGCTCGCCTTGTCCGTGAGATCGACAGCCTTGGGCACGAAGTGGCCTCTCACGGCTACGAACATCAGTTGGTCTATAGGCAGACTCCGGGGGAGTTTCGTCGGGATATACGCGCGACGAAAGACATCCTGGAGTCGGCGATTGGGAAGCCTGTGTTGGGATATCGTGCTCCGAGCTACTCCATCGTTAAGCAAACCTTATGGGCTCTAGAGATTCTCGCGGAGGAAGGCTATCAGTACGACAGCAGCATCTTTCCGATTCATCATGACCGTTACGGGATACCGGGATTTGAGCGCAAGCCGCACATTATTGAGACGCCGGCGGGCCCGCTTGCGGAGTTTCCACCCACCACGACGCAGTTTTTGGGGAGAGCGGTTCCAGTATGTGGAGGCGGATATTTTCGCATACTGCCGTTTGCAGTCACACGATGGGGCCTGAACAAGGTGGAAAGCGAGGGCACGCCCGCGATTTTCTATCTTCATCCGTGGGAGTTCGATCCAGAGCAACCGCGAGTACAGGCCGGAATACTCAGCAGGTTTCGCCATTACACGCACTTGGACTTGACGCAGGCGAGATTTATCCGGCTGTTGCAGCTGCAGCGATTCGGGAGAGTGGACGAAGTACTAGGAGGTTTGGGCCTGCTGAGTACGACGACAGCCGCTCCGGCCGCCGCGGATGCTCCCGTTTCGCTGAAGCCGTCAGCGCCCTTTGGCACGTTTAACTCCGTTTCGCTTGTTGTTCCGGCGTTCAATGAGGAGCGCAGCGTGGTTCGGCTTTACGACGAGGCAAGCGCCGCTTTGCGCAGCCTCGGCTGCGAATACGAGATCATCTTTGTAGACGATGGCAGCACAGACGGCACGTATGGACGGGTCCTGGAATTGCGGGAGCGCGACGAACGGGTGAAGATTTTTAAGCTGCGGAAGAACTTCGGCCAGACGGCCGCGATGGCGTGCGGCTTTGACTACGCGTCCGGAGACGTGATTGTCAGCATGGACGGAGATCTGCAGAACGATCCCGCGGACATCCCCGCGCTGCTTCGCGAGATCGATCGAGGATTCGACATCGTATGCGGGTGGCGAGTGGAAAGAAAGGACCGATGGATATCGAGAAGGCTGCCGTCGCTGATTGCGAACGCTTTAGTCCGGAAAGTGACGGGAGTCCAGATTCATGATCTGGGGTGCTCGCTGAAAGCCTATCGCGCCGGGGTCATCCGCGGATTGAAGTTGTATTCCGACATGCACCGTTTCATTCCCGCAGTATCCCAATTGGCCGGCGCGCGTGTGACGGAGATCCAGGTAAATCATAGGCCTCGACTGTTTGGCGTCAGCAAGTATGGTCTTTCGAGAACCTATAAGATCCTCATCGACCTTATATCGATCAAGATGCTGACGAGGTTTACGTTCAAGCCTCTAGTCGGTTTCGTTTGGCTTGGCAGTCCAGCGTTCATTCTGGCGTGCGGATTCGCGATTTTCGCGGTGAACGAGTTGTGGAGGGCGCGCTCTGCAGGCGATTCGGTGAGCGTGGTGTTTTTCGGCGCAGCTCTCTTATCGTTCTTTCTCGGCACGTTTCTGCTGTTTGTTGGATTGATTGCCGAACTCGCATTGAAGTCGGCGCGGCTGTCGCCCACTGCGCTGGCCGGCCTGTCCGTGCAGAATGGGAGGCGGAAATGAAAGCAATCGGTTCATCCATCGACGGATCTAAGACGGAACCGGCGAATGCAAAGAACGAGTCCGTGGACCTGTCTGTCATCGTTCCTGTAACCGAGCGCTGCGAGGACCTCGCCGAAATCATCGAAGAGACAGCGGAAGCGATTCGCTCGCTATCGCTGTCCTACGAATTCATAGTGGTGTTCGACGGCAAGTTTGCCCTCGAGTGCGAAATGCTGATGCTTAGACGCCCCGGTGGCCTTCGCACGATCCGCTTCAATGGAAATTTCGGAGAGTCCTCAGCTCTCAAGGCCGGTTTTGAAGCCGCCCGGGGACGGTGGATCGCGACGCTGGCGTCATACCCTCAGGTCGCCGCGCGTGAGTTTGAGAAATCTTATAACGCTCTCATGGCGGGCGCCGACATGGTCGTAACGAGGCGAGAGCCGCGTGTGGATGCCGTCGTCAACCGCGTGCAGACGTTTGTGTTTCACAAGATCGTTGGCTGGCTGACCGGACACCGGTTCCGAGACATGGCTTGCGGGCTCAAGATGTTTCCACGGGCAGTGGCTGAAGAACTGGATCTCTACGGAGATCTGCATCGGTTTCTGCCAAGTCTGGCCGTCCAGAGAGGCTTTTCGGTCGTCGAAGTCCCTGTGGCGCAGGATCCAAGAAACGGAACCATGCGCGTATACGGACCTGCCACCTATCTTCACCGCCTTCTGGAGCTTTTGAACCTGTTCTTCTTAACTAAGTTTGCAAAGCGGCCATTGCGTTTGTTCGGAGGGATCGGACTTCTATTGATGGTCGCAGGGGCGGGCGTGACTTCACTACTGACTCTGCAACGGCTATGGGGTCTTACCGGACTCGCAGATCGGCCGTTGTTTCTACTTGGAATAGCGCTGCTCTTCCTTGGCGTTCAGGTCATGCTCCTTGGCCTGGTCGGCGAGATCATCGTGTTTGCGCACGCCAGAGAAATAAAAGACTATCGAATAGACAGGATTCACAACTGAAGACGAGAGGAAGCAGAGACATAATGATGGCGGCCGCGTTTGACAGCGGCGGCAGTCGCGCGGTCCGGATGAAGCTCGGGGCGCCTTGCATCGCGCTGGTCGTCGCATTTACCGCAATTCCAATCGACCTGCGTCCCTTTGACGCGGCTGCTATCGATTACGACCTGGACTGGTTCGACGCGGCAGCGAACACGATCGGTTATGCGCCTATAGGAATTGTTCTCGCACGGCTTGGGAGCTTAAGGGCGATCGCCGCCGCCGCCATGATTTCGGCATGCGCCGAGGCGTCCCAGCTCTTCAGCATGCACCGCTTTCCTTCGCCGGTCGATGTTGCGTCGAACGTCGCAGGCGCCGCCATCGGCGTATTTGCCGGCCGACGCTGGCTAACGAAGCCGGCTGCGGTTGAACTGACCGCGCGGACCGGTGCGATTGCGGCCATCCTGTCGGCGGCGGTCGTTGTTCTGATAGCGGTATCGTTCAAGGAAGCCGGCCTGGAAACGTGGGACCCTGGAGCTCAACTCGTCGTTGGCGACGAATTGACGCGGAACCGGCCTTGGCGAGGAGAGATTCACGAATTTGCCATTGTGGCGGATGCGCTCGACGCCCGGCAAATCGAGCAGATCGCCAGGGACAGGTCCTTTGCGGGAGCGCCCCTGGTGGTTTTTGGTCCGTTCCGACATCTTGATCTGGATCAAGTGCGCGGCAAACCGCTCCTTGCGGGAGAGGAATTGGAGCAATTCTTCGAACGTCTTGTCGACCGCGGCGCATTTACCGTTCTTGTCCGTTTCAAAACCAACGCGACGGATCAGGCCGGACCTGCGCGAATCGTGACCTATTCCAGTGACACCTCCAATCGCAACTTTACACTGGGCCAACAGGGAAGAGACCTCGTGTTTCGGGTGCGCACCGCCGGTTCCGGTCCGAACGGGAGCCGGCCGCAACTCGTCGCCGGACCAGTTCTCGAGCCTGGGAGAGATATTCTCGCTGCGGCCTCCTTCGACGGGCGGGTTTCTCGGCTTTTCGTCGATGGAGTCTTGATTGGCCGCTTGAACTTGAGCGCCCCCCAGAACGTGAGCCTGCCCGCTTTCGTCGCGGCGTTCGGTTCGCTAATTGCTGCTGCGTTGATAGGACTCTGTCAGCCTCGAGACCGCTCAAGACAGCGCCTCACTGGCTTCGCGGGCGGGCTTGCAGCGGGCCTTTTGCTTCTTCTTGTCGGCGATTTCGCCTTCGCGCCTCCTCCCTCGTGGATCCCCCTGTACGGTCTTGCGGGCGGCGCCTTGACCAGTCTCTCACTGGAACGTCGCCTCCGATGAAAAGACTGATTCACATCGTGTGGCCGGATGTCGCCTTGCTGTTCATTCTATCGATGACGGTAAGGCTGATTCACATCAACCACACGCCCATCTACGACGAGTTCTATCACATTCTCGCCGCCCAATCCTGGCTCCAGGAAGGCTCAATGCGCATCGCCGAAAACGGTTCGTACACGCGCGGTGCGTTGTTTACGGTGATCGTGGCCGGCATGTTTAAGCTAGTTGGAGCGAGTCTCGTCGCGGCCCGGATCCCAGCCGTAGTCGCCGGCAGCCTGTGGGTGGCGGCTTTATATCTCTGGACCCGCAGGACGGCGGGCAGAACAGCCGGTTGGGCGGCCGCGTTGCTGCTATGCTTCGCGCCTGGCGTGATCTCTTCATCTGAAGTAGCGCGATTCTACTCGCTACAGGGCCTGTGCTTTCTCATTGGGGCGGCCGGATTTTACTTCCTTCTACAAGAGCAAGGATCCCGACGGGCGAAGTTCGGCGTCGGTGCGGCGGCGGTAATGGCTTTTGGAGCGGCGTTGCACCTTCAGATCAATACAGCCATTGGCCTTGCAGGCGTCGCTCTATGGATTGCTGTAAAGGTGGTATTCGCAGTTCGCCAGCGGACAGCGCGCCGTGCAGCGTTCGTGGCCGTGTTCGTTGCAGTCGTATGCATCGCGGTGTTGGCGGCTTCGCGGAGTGAGTCGCTGGACCGGCTCCTGGCAGCGTCTCGGTGGGTGGCGCTTTGGAATGCAGGGGATTCGAACAACTTCCGCTACTACCATTACTGGTTTCTGGACCAGTATCCCACTCTTTGGACGCTCTTTCCACTGGCGGCGCTCATCGGGCTGGCGCGTCAACCGGCGCCGGCCTTCTTCTCTGTCTGTGTTTTCGGCGTCAGTTTGATCTTGCATTCCCTGGCCGCGGCCAAAGAAGGCCGTTACTTGCTCTATTCCATTCCGTTTTTCTTCGCGTTATGGGGAATTGGAATAGCCCAGGTCCTGCCGGCGATCCGCGACCAGATTTCTACCATAGTTCAGCAGACGCTTTGGACCAAGCCAAGGCGCCCGGTTGCGATCTCTCTCTCCGCCGCATTGCTGGCTGGAGCTCTAGGATTCATTATCGCCGCTAACCCGGCATTTCCTCTTACTTATCGAATGCTTTCCGCCGGCGATGCGGGCTGGCCTCGACCGGGGTATAGAGGTCATCCCGACTGGGCGGCTGCTGCGGATGCCCTGAAGCCCTTGGCCGCAGCCGCTGACGTTGTAGTTGCTTCGGTCAGCGTCAAGTCCCTGTACTATCTCGGGCGCTGCGACGTCGAACTTCGCGCCGATAACCTGTTCTTCGGCGGATTTGTTGCGCCGGAATTCACTATAGACCCGAGAACCGGCCGGCCCGTTATCAGCGCTCCTGAATCATTGGGCCGGATGATGCAGCGTTATCCGACGGGACTCGTGGTCATGGAGCGCGCTGATTGGCGCGCGCCATTTGCGGTTCCGGCGGCAGCTGCCGATTACCTGGCGGCTCACGCGAATCCGGTTTCGCTTCCTGAGACATGGGGACTGGTCGCCTATAGCTGGCATCGGCCTAAAGAGGCTGAAGTTACACAAGCATCTGATCGGTCGCCCCCGGTTTCGATGGAAGACTAGCCGCGCCCATGAATAAGTTAAGAGTATTGATGATTGGCAGTCTCGGGTACCTGCACATGCGGCGATGGGCGCAGGGCCTTGCGGAGCAGAATATTGATGTGTCCGTTTTATCGGACACGGACGCCAATCTGCCAGGCGTGCGCGTAGTTTCCGCAGCGGTACCACCGTGGCGACCCTGGCGTCCCGGACGTTGGTTGGCAAGGTGGCGGTCCGTGTTTCGCGAAGCGCTGGATCGTTCCACTTTTGATCTGATTCACCTGCACTATCCACATCCCTACAGCGTGTTTCTGGAAGACATCGGGAGTCGTCCGTTGGTGGTGTCGACGTGGGGCTCGGAAATGGTTCCGATGGTCGCAGAGACTGATCATGACAGGGAAAGGAAGTCTGCCATTCTTCGCCGCGCCGATCGCGTCGTAGCCTTGTCCGAGTTCCTCGCGGAAGCCACTGCGAGATACGCCGCAATGGATCGCAACAAGGTCGTGACGCAGTATTGGGGAGTTGATCTCGATACATTCACTCCCCGTGAGCGGCCGTGCCATGACGCAGTGATCGGGTTCGCCAAAGGTCTGTCGCGCCAGTACGGCGCCGAGTACTTGATCGACGCTCTTCCGATCGTGCTGGAACGCCTGCCCCACGCCCGCGTTCTGATGATAGGTGGAGGAGAACTGACAGCAGCGATAAAGGAACGAGCAGATCGTTTGGGCGTGAGCGTATGCGTGGACTGGGTCGGACCGGTGGATCATTCCGCCATGCCTTCCTACTACGCCCGAATGGCAGTGTCCGTGATGCCTTCGGCCTACCCGAGCGAAACTTTGGGCCTGTCCGCTCTGGAGTCCCAGGCGATGGGAGTGCCGGTCGTGGCATCGCGCATCGGCGGCATCCCTGAGAGCGTTGTCGACGGCGAGACTGGAATTCTCGTACCGCCTCGGGATCCCAAGGCGCTTGCCGCCGCAATGCTGGAGCTGTTGCTGAACCGCGACCTAAGAAATCGGATGGGACAACAGGGCAGGATGCATGTCGAGCGGCGCTTCGACTGGCGTTGCACGCTGGCGAAGATGACGGAGCTGTATAGGGATGTCACTAGCTAGCGTCGAAGTTGAATGCCAGGGACGGACGCTCTGTTTCCATGGCGCCAAAGACCCTGACGAGGTCTTGGATTTAATGCGCAAAACGAGATCTCTGTATGAAATTGAAGTTCTTGAGTCCGTACGAAAACGCTTGCAGCGAGCCCCGAAAAGGGGACTCATTATCGACGTTGGCGCCTTCATCGGAACCCACGCCGTCTATTTCGCGCTCTTTTGCGAAACTTCCGGCGTGATCGCTTATGAACCGGACGCACGCACCTTTGGCGCATTGCGGTCCAATGTAGCCAGAAACGGCGTCGAGGCTGTCGTGACTTGCGTCAATAAGGCCGTCGGCGCCCAACACGGCGTCTGCAGTATTGTCCGTAAGGACCCGAGCAATACCAGCGCGAATTATGTACTGTTTGGCGCCGTCCAAGATGCGGTCCACCAGATGGACCATGCCGGCGTGGTGACGCTCGATGACGACATTGCTGCAAGGAACTGTCCGGATCCCGTGCGGCTAATCAAAATCGACGTAGAGGGATCTGAGGTCGCAGTGTTGAAGGGCGGGCGCGCGATCATCGCACGGGACCGACCCATTCTGTGCGTGGAGATGCTGAGGGCGAACCGCGTCGTCCAGGCGCTGTGGCTTTTACGCTCCCACAAATACGCCGTTTTCGACTGCATAGGTTATGCGCCAACGTATATTCTCTGGAACTGCGATGAAATTTCCGGCTTGCGTCGCAACAGCGCAAGTCTGATCTGGATCGTGAGAGCCGCTATTCCGACGCGCTTCTTTCGGAGCCGTTGGTACTTGAGAAGACTCGCTCGAGCCGTTCTTGCCAACGATTAACAGTAACGCCTCAAAATTTAGTATGAGCTCCCGGTTGGCCCCTTCCCTCGGGCGTGTGATGCCCTGGTTCGTAATGAAACGACTCAACCAGCATTGGCCAAAGGCGTACCATCTTCTGCGGTTCGGCACACTCAATGTGAATACCCCGCAACATTGGGACGATGGATGGGCGCGGCACGGGCGAGGAGGATTTCGGGCTACTGACGAAATACCATCTGTACGCCGCCGTATAGTGGCGATAGCGCCCAGAAATGCCGTCCTCCTGGATGTTGGTTGTGGCGTTGGGGAACTGGTAACCATGTTGGCAAGAGAAAAGAGATGTCGGTGCTACGGCGTCGACATTTCTGGAGTCGCTATCGCCGAGTTGAACAAGAAGGGCTTCGAAGGACGCGTCAGCGCCCTGCCGGTTATCCCCTACCCAAATGAAATGTTTGATCTCGTCATCTGCACGGAGACTTTAGAGCATGTCAGCGATGCGAAGCGAACTGTGGCGGAGATGGCGCGCGTGGCGAGGCGCGGGGGAACTCTTATTGTGAGCGTGCCAGACGGCGCAACGGATCGGGAAGAGGTTCATGTCCACCGCTTCGCTGTCAAACGACTCCACAGACTTTTATCGCGTCACTTTCGGGTGAATGACATCAGCGTCATTTCCGACGGGCAAGACCGGAACCTGCTTGCCGTGGCGACAAAGCCCTGAAACATGAGCGTTGTCATTACCAAGCCGTTGAGCGTTCAGACTGCTGAGCGGAGCGCGCTCGACGGCGATCTGGTCCGCAGCCTCGCCTGGACCGGCGGGATGAAGTGGGTCAGCCAAATCCTCAATTGGGCTGCCACGGTCATTGTTGCGCGAATGCTGGTTCCTGAGGACTACGGTCTGGTCGGAATGGCTTCGGTGTATTTGGCGCTTGTCGCTCTGGTGAATGAATTTGGCCTTAGCGCGGCCGTGGTCACGAGGCGCCATCTGACGCATAATCAGATCGCGCAAATAAACAGCCTTTCTTTGCTTCTTGGATTGGCGGCTCTGATCATTTCCGTTGCAGCAGCCTTCCCTGCGTCCTCTTACTTCAATGCGCCCGAGCTCGGGTGGGTTATCGTGGTGATGAGCAGCTCGTTCGTAACCTCCGCGCTCGCCACTGTACCGTATTCTTTGCTCCAGAGGGACCTGCAGTTCAAACTACTGGCTCTCATAGAAGGATTCCAGGCTTTTGCCCAGGCCGCCGGCATGGTCGCTTTCGCCTTCCTGGGGCTTCGCTATTGGACGCTCGTTTGTGGGAGTCTCCTTAGCGGCGTGGTTTTCACCGGTATGCTGCTCTGGAGCAGGCCGCACTCGTTTGCCTGGCCGAGGCCCGCGTCGATCAAGGATGCGCTGACGTTCAGTTGGCATGTCCTGGTTGCGCGCCTGTGTTGGTTTGCGCAATCCAATGGCGACCGGCTGATAGCGGGACGCATTCTCGGAAAAGCGGCTCTAGGCGCCTATGCGGTAGGTTGGACTCTCGCCAGTTTACCAATCGAGAAAATAACGGGCTTGATGAGCCGCGTGACGCCGGCCTTCTTTTCCGCCGTCCAAACAGATTTCGCTGCAATACGCCGCTATCTTCTTACGTTGACCGAAGGATTGGCGTTTCTGACGCTGCCGGCCGGTTGCGGGCTGGCCTTGGTCGCGGAGGAACTTGTTGCGGTAGCTCTTGGTGAAAACTGGGGCATGGCGGTCCGGCCCCTCCAGATACTGGCGATCCTGACCGGGATACGCGCAATAGACCCGCTGCTCAGTCAAATCCTTTACGTCGTCGGCGAATCGCGATTCGTGATGCGGCTGGGTCTGGCCGCCGGTCCGTTTCTAGTGCTGTCGTTCTATTTCGGCAGCCGATGGGGGATTGTGGGGATTGCAGCCGCGTGGCTCGCGTTCTATCCCTTTTTAGTCCTTCCCTTGTATTGGAAGGTCTTTAAGACTATCAGTCTGTCGCCCTCCGCCTATTTGTCAGTACTCTGGCCGGCCTTCAACGGGACTTTGGTCATGGCGGCAGCCGTACTGCTATTAAAGTTAACCATTCCTTCGTCATGGCCGATGTGGCTGTTGCTCGGGACCGAGGTTGCGACGGCCGCAGTCGTCTATTTCCTCACAGTCTTTACATTTCACGGTGAGCGGGTCAGACGCTTTTACCGGTTTCTCCGCACGGTTCGAGGCTGACTTCGTATGTGCGGATTCGTGGCAATGGTTGCGTTGAACGGGGCGAAGACGGACGGCAGCATCGTCCAAAGAATGTCGAACGCCATCCGGCATCGTGGACCGGATCATGAAGGCAGCTATGTGTCGGGACCGGTCGCGTTCGGATTTCGCCGGCTGGCGATCCTCGACCTCACGCCCGCGGGACATCAGCCCATGTTTAGTCCTGACGGGCGTATTGTCTTGGTTTTCAACGGCGAGATTTATAACTATGTCGAATTGAAGAGAGAACTTGAAGCGCGCGGGCGCGAATTCAGTTCCAGCGGCGACTCCGAGGTGCTGCTGCAGGCTTATCTGGAGTGGGGCCCTGCGTGCGTCCAACGTTTCAATGGAATGTGGGCGTTCTTGATCTACGACATGCGCCAAGACACGATTTTCGGATCGAGAGACCGCTTTGGAAAAAAACCGCTCTATCGTTATCGCCAGGGCGACTACGTTTTTTTCGCCTCTGAAATCAAGGCGATTCTCGAGTCCGGATTGCATCCGCGCACCGTGAATTGGAAGGTTGCTTCGAGATTCTTGCTTCTGGCGAAACTGGACGGGTTTAATCACCAGACGTTTTATTCGGATATCCAGGAGGCGCCGGCTGGTTCGGCGTTCACCTTGGACTTGAAAGGCGCCGCGGCGGAGTGGCGCTACTGGTCGATAGACAGTTCCATTTCTGAGAACATTGACAACAACCCGGCGTCATCGTTTTACGAGATCTTTCATGATGCGGTCCGGCTGCGGATGCGCAGCGACGTGCCAGTGGGCGTTTTTCTGTCGGGAGGGCTGGACTCTACCTCGATCATTTGCGAGATGTCCAGATTGTGGAATGGCGCTTCCGAACGTCCCGTCCATCCCTTGAAGGCTTTCACATATCACTCGCCCGAGTTCGACGAGTCCGCCTATATCCGCGACACGATCCGGCAGACCGGCGCCGAACTCGTTCGGTTTGAGCCTGACACGAGTCTGCTTTGGGACAATCTGAGACGAATGCTCTGGCACCAGGATGAACCCGTTCACTCGGTCGTTCCTTTGATTACATTTGAACTGTTCCGGATGGCTGCTCGAGGCGGTTATAAGGTCATCCTCAACGGCCAGGGCGCCGACGAAGTTTTGGCAGGATACTGGAGTTTCTTCAAGAACTATTGGTGCTTACTCCTGAAGGATTTTCATTTTGTGGAAGCATGGCGTGAGATTGGCGCCTTTTCGCTCCTCCATCAGGGCGCCCATGTCTCGATCTTGAAGAAGACGACGCGTCATCTGATCGGGTCTCAGTTATGCCGCTTTCCGCTTTACAGAAAGCTGGCCGGGCGTAAACGACTTGAAGCGGCCAGAAGAAATTCCTGGTTCACCTCTGAGCTGTGGAGATGCCTGGACGCGGAGGACGCGGATGATGATGGATACGCCGAACCGAGCCTGACCGTGGCGCTGAAGCAGGCAGTTGAGCAGGAACCGCTTCCGCTCTATCTCCGCATTGAGGACCGGAACTCGATGGCTCACTCTGTAGAAGCCCGCTTGCCCTTCTTGGATTACCGTCTGGTCAGCTTCGCCTTCAGCTTGCCTGACAACTGGAGAGTGCGTGGTCCGTGGAATAAATATGTCTTACGGCAGGCAATGGCGGGGCGAATTCCAAGCTCCGTCCGCAATCGCGTGGACAAGATGGGCTTCCCCGCACCGTGGAGAGACTGGTTTGCCGAATCGCTGTATACGCCGCTGCAGGATACTCTTAATTCTCGCAGCATGCGGGAGCGCGGCATCTACAACATCAGCGCAATTCGCCGGGATCTGGACCTGCATCGCAAAGGGAAGCATGACGTCTCGGGCCGTTTGTTTGATATTGCGCAGTTCGAGGTCTGGAGCGACTTGCTGGAAAACCCGACAGGCGCCTGATGGCCGCCGTGGAACTGCAGCGCTCGCCGCAAAAGCCCGGATGACACACAAGACCGCAGGTGAAAAGACGGCGCTCCAAAGCGTCGGCGGGAACGTATTCGATGAAATCTATGCCACCGACCTCCGATATTGGCAGGACTGCTGGAAGCTTTGCGGCGACGCGCACTGCTGCAGTTTCTCGCGGTATAAGGCCAGATTCCAGCTGATTGCCCGAACCTCGTTTCAGGAACTGCCGCTGCTCCCGGGCGAGTACGAATACCTCGCGAGCAAGGGCTGGCTAAGCCAGTTTGGAGACTTTGACCACAAGGTTTTCGAGTTTCCACTCAACCCCGGACGCATGCGCGTGGAGTCTATTATCAGCCGGAGACCGCACTGCGCCTGCGATCACGATACTCGTCCTACAATCTGCCGGCTTTACCCTTTGTTGCCGGTCTACGATATCGACGGAGCATTGATCGGAACTGACAGCCTGGGCGTCTACGAAGACCTCGAGGCCCTGCAAGGGCTTGAGCCGGCATGTCGCTTAACTTCGCTGCCGTTTTCTGAGCTTCAAAAATTTCTTAAGATCGCGTCGGCCATCGGCCGGTCCGCGCTGGCGTTGTTTTACATCATGGCTTACCGGCTGACGAAGGAACACGTGCGCGCTCGCCTGATGGATGCTCATCGCCGAGGTTCCGGCGTTGATATCTTTGCGCTGTTTGAACGGAAGCTCTTAAGAGGCCAACTGATCGATGAAGACGCTCTGGCTTCAGAACTGAGATCGCTGGCGGATAGCTTCCAGCTACGCTACGGAGAACGGTTCCGCCTGGAGTGACGACTTCCAGGACGATGTTGAAGCAGGTTGCGAAGCAGATTATACCGGAGCGGCTCTTGATCCACTTGCAAGCCCTGGATCATCTGCTAAACGGGGAGCCCGAGCTGCGCCTGCTAAAGCGGCTTTGTCCCCGTGGAAAGGTCGCGATTGACGTAGGCGCGAATATTGGGACATACACGTATTTCCTGCGCCGGCATGCCGCCCAGGTCGTGGCGTATGAACCGAACCCGCTCCTGGCTGAACGGTTACAACGAGCGTTTCCGGACGTGCGGGTGCGAAACGCCGCCGTGTCAGACCGCCCAGGGATAGTAACCCTGCGAATGCCCGTCGCCCACGGGCGCGTGGCGCACGAGCTTGCCAGCATCTCACAGTCGTTTGATGACGCAGCCGAAGTCGTTTCCTACGAGATTCCCGCTGTAACACCGGACTCCGAAGAGCTCGATGAGGTGGGATTCCTCAAGATCGACGTCGAGCAACACGAGCGACAAGTATTGCGAGGCGCGCTTCGCACGATTGAACGATGCAGGCCGAACATCCTGACCGAAGCGACGCCGCTGCTGTACGATTCGGGCCTGATCGAGGCCTTCCGGTTTCTCACAGAGCTGGGCTACCAAGGATGGTTTACGTTCAAGAATCACGCACATCCGTTCAGTGATTTCAATCCGATAACCCATGCCAATCCTGAGCGGCGGGATAAAGCCTTCATGAACACGAATATTTTCTTCTTTCCTGAAGAGGCAGCCGCCGGACCGTTGCTGTCCCGAGCGGACTCCTTCAATGGCCCAACGTATTTTTACAGCTTTGCTTGAATCGAAAGTTATGCGAGCGCTTGTGGAAGCGAAGTCTCCGGCGGCGCCGCGCTAGCCTCAAAAATGGTCCATATCTCCGACTATGACTTGGAAGAAGCGCGAAGTCGCTTCGCCAGCCAATGGCACGGCCTGCTCACTTCCGGAGACTTCAATCTTTCGCTGTCTCCTGAGTGGCTGAAGGCGATTTGTTCTGGCCTGAACGTACCGCGGACGCCGAATGTGCTCGTTGCGCAGCGCCGCGAGGAAGTGTTGGGCTTTCTTCCTTATTACATTACGGCCGGCCGTCTGTTGGGCGTTCCTATGACGATCGTCGAGCTGGGCGGCAACCTGCTTTCGTACCATCAGGAAATCGTCGCCATGGAATGCCATCTGGAGTTGCTTCGCGAGTGTCTCGGTCGCGCCGCGCCCAAATGGCACCTCTTCATAGCTTCCAGTATCCGCCGAGACGGCCCGACAGCCGATGCCATGAGATCGCTCGCTGATGAAGTGGGTGGAACGCTCCTTCGTTATTCTGCGGATGCATCGCCGTACCTTCCTATCAATATGAGTTGGGAGCAGTTCCTCAGCTCGAAGTCGGCGAAGTTCCGCCATAACCGGAAACGGGAGGAACAAACTCTACGCAAAAGTGGGCGTCTGGACGTGCGTTGGTTTGAAACAGCCGGGGACGTTTCGCAGCTATATGACTGCATGATGGAAATTGAATCCCATAGCTGGAAAAAAAGCGCCGGCATTGCAGTGTCCTTGCGCCCGCACGAACAGCGTTACTACCAGACGTTGCTGCCGTTCTTAGCGGAGCGTAAGGCATTGTTCGCCAACGTCCTCTATCTTGACGATCGTCCGATCGCCTACAATCTGTGCTACTTCTGGAATGGAAAGGTCGGTCAACTAAAAACGTCATTTCATGAAGCCTACCATTCACTATCCCCGGGATCCGTAGCGATTCAGATTGCGCTCAGGAGGGCGTTTGAGCTGAATGCCAAGGAATTCGATTTTCTTGGCGACGCGCAGTACCACAAATTGCTTTGGACGGACCGCGTGCGCCATCTGGAGAGTCATTACCTATTCTCGCCGCGCTTGCGCTCGCGCTTGATCGGGTCGATAAAGAGCGTCAAGCAGGCCTTACGGCCTACCGGATTTCATCGTATCATCCGCCGCAACCACGGGTGAGCTTGCCTCGGTCGCGGGCTTCTCATGCAGTTCCTCTTTCCGAAAGAGCCTCTTCTGTTTTGGGACATGCTGTATCCGGTCCAACGGCGTGAACTCCCGCCTCCATTGAATGTGAAGCCTGTGCACCATTTGTTTTGGGCTAGAAACGCCATTTATCACGGTATTCGTGCACTGGGCGTGTCGCCGGGTGAATGCGTCCTGGCGCCATCGTTTCACTGCGCCACGGCCATAGAGCCAATTCTCAAGTGCGGCGCCAGAGTCAAGTTCTACAATGTTCGGCGCGACTGCTCGCCCGACTTCAACGATATTGAAGCGAAGATCGATTCGAAAACCCGTGCAGTGCTGGCAATCCACTATTTTGGCTTTCCTCAGCCAATCCGAGAGTTCCAACAATTGTGCAGAGACCACCGCCTCTATCTCATAGAGGATTGCGCCCATGTCTTGACCGGCGAAACTGACGGAGACCTTTTGGGAACCTTTGGAGACATCAGCATATTCAGCTGGCGGAAGTTTCTGCCGCTTTATGACGGCGGCCAGCTGGTGGTCAACAACCCGGCGCTCAAGGTCGATATTCCGTGGGCCAGGAACAGTCTTCTGTTCAACGTGAAGGTCGGAAAGAACATCCTAGACAAGCTGACCGAGGCTTCGCGGAGTAAAACTGTAAAAGTGATGTCCCGCGTCCTAGACGTTCCGCAATCGCTTGGACGTCGGCTGCTGTCTGTAAGCAGACGGCAAGGCGCGGTTCTTTCTATTGAGAATCAGAGCGTGGACTTTGACCCCAGCCTGACTAACGTAAGGATGTCCGGCTTTTCAAGGCATATCTTGCGAAACATGGATATTCCCGCGATACGTGAGAAGAGGCGGATCAATTCAGCCTACCTTCTTACTGAATTGAAGTCCTTGCCGGGGATCACCGCATTGTTTACTCGCCTGCCGGAAGGAGTTTGTCCATGGGCGTTTCCAGTGTTGTCCGCCGGGCGGCCCGGCTTTCATGCTTTCCTCCGGTCAAAGGGGATACCTACGTACTCATGGAGCGGCGTCATTCACCGTGAGCTGCCGATTGAAGAATTTCCCGACGCGGAGTTTCTTTATCAAAACCTTGTGTTCCTGCCCGTTCATCAGAACATCGGCGAGCCAGAAATAGGCGCCATGATTCAGGCAATGGCAGACGCATCCGCCGTGAAATCCGGCAGCGCTGCGTCAAGGAAACCCTCATGAAATCCATTAGCATTTTTGGTTTGGGCTACGTGGGAGCGGTCACCGCCGCATGCCTTGCGTCCCGCGGAAACAAAGTCATTGGGGTCGATCCCAATCCATTGAAAGTCGAAAAAATTCGCGCGGGGAAGAGCCCGATCGTCGAGAAGGACGTCCAGGAGATGATCGCAACCGCGCTGCGCTCCGGACAAATTAGCGCGACGAACGACCCGCGGGCGGCCGTGGAGGATTCCGATATCTCGTTTGTCTCCGTCGGCACGCAGGGCCAACGAAACGGCAAGCCGGACCTTTCGCACGTTCGCGCGGTGTGTGAAGAGATCGGCGACGCGATCCGATGCAAAAGCCGCCGCCATTGCGTTGTCATTCGGAGCACTGTACTGCCAGGTACTACGGAACACGTCATTATTCCGGCGATCGAAGCCGCAAGCGGCATGAAGGCCGGGCGGGACTTCTCCGTGTGCTTCAATCCTGAATTTCTTCGGGAGGGCTCGGCCGTCGCCGATTTCTTTTCGCCTCCCTTTACGGTAATCGGAGCGGACGATTCATACGGCGCAGGAGTTCTTCGAGAGCTGTACGGCTTCCTGTCCGCTCCGATGTACTGCACTTCTATTCCATCTGCGGAAATGATCAAGTACGCCTGCAACGCGTTCCACGCCCTGAAGGTGGCCTTCGCCAACGAAATTGGAACGATGTGCAACGCAATGGGGATCGATGCGACGGTCGTATCGGACATCCTCAAGTCAGATACACGCCTCAACGCGTCTCCCGCATACCTGACTCCCGGTTTCGCGTTCGGCGGGTCCTGTCTTCCAAAGGATCTGCGCGCTCTGGTTCACAAATCGAGAGAGCTCGATCTCAGACTCCCTGTGATCGAGTCGATCCTTCCCAGCAACATTGAGCACATCCAGCGTGCGTTCGACGACATTCTCTCGCTTGGCAAGAGAAGAATCGGCGTGATTGGATTAAGTTTCAAGCCTGGAACGGATGACCTGCGCGAAAGCCCGGCGGTGTACCTTGTGAAGAAGCTGATAGCCGAAGGGTATGACATCCGGATTTGGGATGATCACGTCGCTCTCGGCCGCTTGATCGGTTCGAACCGGCAGTTTATTGAAGAGTACATTCCGCATATCGGCTTGCTGCTGAGGGACGCCGTTGACGAAGTCATTGAGCATGCCCAGGTGGTTGTACTCGCCAACAAAAGCATTTCACCGGATCAAGTGCGCAGGCTGCTTTCCGGTGGTCAGTTCCTGGTAGACCTTGCCCATTTGCAGCCGCCGGTGCAAATCAGCGACGCCGCGCTGGCGACCGCAGCAACCGGCTGACGCGTCTCGCGCCTGCGGCGCTTCACAGCTCAATACTTTCTTAGTGCCGCCAATGCGCGTTCGGATTCCTCCAGCAAAGGCCCGACGTCGGAATGCGACGTCGTCCCGAGCGCGGTGAGGACGCCCGAGCCGGCTTCCTGCCCATGGTCTCGCTTGCGCAGCGCTGTCTCTCGCTGGAAGACGGCTATAAGGTCCGAGTGGCGCCGGACTTGCTCGAAGAAAGCCGCCACAGGATCAGCGGCGCGCGACGGCAGTACCGGCCGGGCCAGTAGCAACAGGTCCTCCGCTCTGTCGAGAGCCTCGGACAGATCTTCGCAAGACTTCCATTGACTCTCCGCGATGATGTCCTGAAGCCGCCGTATTTCCTGCCGCAGCCTGCCGGCGAACTCCCTCCGCTTCTGTCTTTCGGCGGCAGCCCCTCTCACCAGCCGGCTTAGTCCCAGGAACAGAGCTCCACCCGCCAGGCCGATCAGCGCGCCTTCCCCAATCGCCTCGAGCCACTCCCACGCCATCACGGGCCCCTCATATCCCCCCGATATTTGACTGCGATCGTCCTCTTGTCAACCGGCAAAAACGGCGAGCGCGATTATAGTCTTCTCTCTTGGGCGGTCATAGACCGCCCCTACAGCTCCGAAATCCGAATTCCGAAATCCGAAATCACTCAAGGTATCCTCCTTCCGGAGGTTCGCCGTGAACTATCTCGTTACCGGCGCCTGTGGATTCATAGCCGCGGCTGTAGTCGAATTGCTGCTCGAACGCGGGTACACGGTTGTGGGCGTTGATAACATCAACGACGCCTATGACCGTCGTCTGAAGGAATGGCGTCTGAAGCGGCTTCAAGGCAGACCCGGCTTTGAATTCCACACAGGCGATATCTGCGACCGCGCGGCCATGGAGTCGTTGTTTCAGTCTTCGGCGCCGTTCGACGCCGTGATCAATCTGGCTGCAAGGGCCGGCGTGCGGCAGAGCCTTGAGAATCCGTGGGTCTACTTTGACACGAACTGCACCGGGACGCTCAATCTGCTGGAAGCGTGCCGCACGCGAGGAATCCGGAAGTTTGTGCTGGCGTCCACTTCAAGTTTGTACGGCGCCCACAACCCGACGCCATACTCCGAAGACGCCGATACGAGCCGGCCGCTGTCGCCCTACGCTGCGTCCAAGAAGGCGGCCGAGTCGTTGTGCTACAGCTACCATTATCTCTACGGCCTCGACATCACGGTCCTGCGCTACTTCACCGTGTACGGGCCAGCCGGGCGTCCCGACATGAGCTTGTTTCGATTCGTTCAATGGATCAGCGAGGACAAACCGGTGCTCGTTTTCGGCGATGGAAGTCAGTCGAGGGATTTCACCTACGTCGGAGATATTGCTCGCGGGACCGTCGCGGCGTTGCGTCCTGCGGGCTACACGGTCATCAATCTGGGCTCCGACCGGCCCGCGACGGTGATGGACGTGATCCGGATAGTCGAGCGTCTCGTTGGTAAACGCGCGCACATCGAATTCCGAGAATTCCATCGCGCAGACGTGCTTGCAACGTGGGCGAATATTGAACGCGCGCGCCGCGAACTCGATTGGACGCCGGCCTTCACGTTAGAGGAGGGCGCGGCCCGCCTTGTCGCGTGGTATCGGGAAAACCGGGACTGGGCGCGCGACGTTCGGACTGACGGATAAGGTTCAGCTCGGCTTCGCCAGAAATTGCGTCCGGCTTGGCGTCTCGTTGATCGGCTCGACCCACGCGTGATCGATTTCCACCGAAACAGAGCGCATCAACAGGTTCACCGAGATAATCAGGCGAAGCTCGTTCTTCAGATGGGTCACGATTCCCGTCAATCCTGCAAGCGAACCGTGCTCCACGCGTACACGCTGTCCGACCGTCAAGTAGGGATGGGGCGCGCACGTCAGGCCCGACTCCATCACCTGTTGCAGCGCAGCAATCTCGCTGTCTTCGACGGGGTGCGGCGTCTTTCCAATGCCGACGACAAAAAGAACTCCCGGCGTCATCAAAATAGGCAATCGGGTCCGTGAGTCGAATCGGCAAAAAACGTAGCCGGGGAAAAGCGGCATTTCCAGCACCTTGATTCTGTCGGACCAGCGTCTGCGACTCTTATAAGTCGGAAGCAGCAGGTCATAGCCCTTGTTGCGTAGATTGGCCTGCACCATCCATTCCGCGCGCGGCCTCACTCTTAGCGCATACCATCGATGATCGTGTGTCATTGTTTGCTTCCTTGCATCGCTCGCGAATTATGGCACAAGGCGGTGTGCTGACCATAGCACTCTAGTACTATCTGCATTTGTCGCTGTTCTCCTGTTTTGACGCCACAGGTTTCATGGCGCAAAAGCTGCGGCGTTTTTCCAATCAAGAAGTGACAGACAAATGAAAACAGACAATGACAGATAGATGAAAACAGGACGGCCGCGCCCGGGAATCTTGAATTAAGTTTTTTTCATCCGAAAAACGGTGTCAAGAAAGATCTACGTGGGAGGCGGTGGCAATTTGGGGACAGAGACCAATTTCCTGCGCGTGAGAGACTGGTCAGGCTTCGCCGCGACCTCGCGCGCAGGAAATTGGTCTCTGTCCCCAAATTGCCTCAATCCGTCTTTTCCGCCGAAAACCCGATCAACCTTTCTGCTCGTTTTTCAACCAAGTTGATGGACGAGGTCCGGGTCCATCCTCCTAAGTCCCTGAAACTCCGCGGCCGCAGCCGTCATCCCACAAGGAAGCCGGCTTGCAAACTTCCCGGCGCCGTAACAGGCGTCATCCGAACATTCGACTGGTGGAAACAGGCCGGGAGGTCGCTTGCAGATCCGAAACATTGTCCAGGTTGCGCTGCTGGGCGTCTGCGTCGCCGGAACGGGGCTGGCGCAGACATCCGAGTTGCAGGTCGTGTCATTCGCGGGCGCCGAGGGCGGACCAGGGTCATCCGACGGGTCGGGTCGCGACGCTCGTTTCCACAGCCCGTCCGGCTTGTGGGGCGATTCGCAGCATCTCTACATTGCCGATACCTACAATCACACCATTCGGCGGTTGTCTCTTGCGACGGGCGAAGTCGACACCATCGCCGGCAGCGCGGGCCTGGCCGGGAGCGACGACGGCGCCGGGTCTCAGGCGCGATTCAACCGGCCGTCCGGCTTGTGGGGCGACGGGCTGTACCTTTATGTCAGCGACACGGGCAATTTCACGATCCGCAAAATGCGCCTGAGCACGGGCGCCGTTACTACGATTGCCGGCCTCGCGGGTGAAGCCGCGTCAGAGGACGGCTTCGGCGCCACGGCGCGATTTGTCGGGCCCACCGGACTGTGGGGGGATGATGAAGATCTCTACATTGCCGATTCGATGTCTCGAACATCGCGAAGCATTCGGCGGCTGCGGTTGCGTTCCGGCCTCGTTACGACCGTCGTGCAACTCAACGATACGGCCGCTGCGCCGGAGTTTGGCGCAGGGCTCTGGGGCGACGGATCGAATCTCTGGATTGCGGACTCCAGCGCCCACACTGTCAGCAGGCTCTCCATTCAGTTCCAGCACAGAAACAGGATGTCGGTGGTCGCAGGAACATCCGGGAAATATGGAGCGGCCGACGGCAGGGGCGCTAAGGCTTCGTTCAACGCGCCGAGCGCGATCTGGGGCGACCGCTCATTCGTGTATGTGGCCGATACGTTGAACCACACCATTCGGAGAGTTTCCAAAGAATCGGGCCAGGTGGTAACGCTGGCCGGCGCCGCGCTGAGGCCGGGCTGGTTCGACCAGGCCGACGAGACGTCGCGCTTCAATCAGCCGGCGGGCATGTGGTCGGACGGCCGGCATCTCTTCATTTCCGAAAAAGGGAACCATGCGATCCGTCGGATTCGGCTGGTTTCAGGCGCGATCATGACCACGACCACCGCCGGCCGGCCCGCTCTCGACGGCCACACCGATGGGCCGCCGGCGGATGCTTTGTTCTCGGGTCCATTTCGATCTTGGGTGCAAGGCGGCGTCATGTACGTCACCGACCTGCAGTCCACAGTCCGAACCATATCGTTGTCGGATGGATCCGTCACGACGCTTGCAGGCAGACCCGGGGCATTCGGATCCGACGATGGCGTCGGAGTCACAGCGCGTTTTGGACGTCCTGCAGGGATATGGGCGGACTCCAATCACGTCTTCGTTTCCGACGCCTACTTCGACACAATTCGCCGAATTTCGCTTCGCACCGGCGAAGTGACCACGCTGGCAGGATCCGCGACACGAGAATCCGGCGCCCAGGACGGCGTGGGTCCCGCCGCGTTGTTTCATTCACCCGGCGGAATCTGGGGCGACGGCGCAAATCTGTACGTCGCCGACACTCTGAATTTCACGATTCGGAAGATCGTCTTGCAGACAGGTCAGGTGTCGACACTGGCGGGCAGCCCCCAAAACCGCGGAACCGCCGACGGCGTGGGCGCCGCCGCCCGCTTCTATGCGCCGACGGACGTTTGGGGCGACGGCGTCAATCTGTACGTCGCGGACGGCAGCGCCGTTCGGTCGTTGAATCTGACCACGCGCCGAGTCCAGACGCTTGCGGGAAGTCCGTCAACGCCGGGTTACTCCGACCAGGTCGGCCGCGCACGGTTCAGTTTCATCTCCGGAATCTGGGGCGACGGCGCCAATCTGTTTGTTGCAGATTCCGGAAACAATGTGATCCGGAAGATCTCGCTCGGAACGGGCGCTGTCAGCACGGTAGCCGGTTCGTCGCTCACGCCGGGCAGCGACAACGGGGCCGGAGACAGCGCCCGTTTCTACAGTCCAACGGACGTCTCCGGGGACCGCGACGCGCTGTACATCGTGGACAATATGAATTTCAAGATCCGGAAGGCGCATGCCTCGACCGTGGGCGCAGTCCATGATCGCGCGCGGTCGAATGGGGCCGGCGCGGCGGCGAACGCCCGGCCTCCGGCGTCGCAACCCGATACGCCAACTGCGACTGCGCCTCGCACAGCCGGCGGTGGGTCGACCTTTAGCCGTCCTGTCTCCACGGCCGCTAGCGCATGGACGGGCGTTGCGATTGCGGGTCATCGAACGGCAGACGGCGTACTCGTTTCAGAGGCTGCGATTCCGGCGCCGGCGCTCGTTCGCAGCGCGCGCATCCATGCAGAGATTCAGAACGCGGCGACCACGGGAATAGCGATTGCCAATCCGAATGCGCAAGCGGCGTTTGTCGATTTCTATTTCACCGATTCGAGCGGACTGCGGCTTTATTCGGGCTCGGCGACGATTCCGAAAGAAGGTCAGATTGCAGCGTTTTTGAATCAGTCTCCGTTCGCGCCGCCGGAATCGCTCAGAGTCAATCTGGGGAATGCGCGGACGTTCACGATGTCGTCGTCGCTGCCGGTCGCCGTGACGGCTGTGCGCGGCGTCATTAACGAACGTTCGGAACTTCTGATGACCGCGATTCCCGTTGTGCCGCTGGATTCGACTCAGCCTTCGCGGGCTGTGTTTCCTTACTATGCCGTTGGCGACGGATGGACGACCCGGATTACGCTCATCAATCCGACGGATGATCTGGCGTCGGGCGTTATCGAGCTTTGGGGATCGAAGTCTTCGTCCTTCAGCGCCGGCGCCGCTGAAAGCTTCAACTACACGATTCCCGCGCGCTCGGCTTGGACATGGAGCCCATCTGCGACCGGTTCGGACATGCGCACGGGTTGGGCGCGGATCGCGCCGTCCAGGGGAACGGCTCCTGGAGGAATGGCGCTGGTTGCATACAGGTCGTCGGGGGTGACAGTGACAGAGGCGGCCGTACCTGCAATGCAGGAGTCCTCCGGCTTTCGCGTGTACGCGGAAACGGCGGGCGAATTCGGCGAGGTGGACTCGATACAGACCGCGCTGGCCATCAGCAATTCCGCGCAAACGTCGGCGCACGTCGAACTCGAATTCCTGACGCCGGACGGCGAACCGACCGGAAAGAACCTCCCCATCACCCTAGCCGCTCGCGGCCATGCGATCGTTCCTATCCATGAGCCGTTTAGAGGCTGGGTTCGGATCAGCGGTTCGCCTGTGGGCCTCGTCGGACTTCGAGGACGCTATAACGAACGCAGCGACCTGCTGCTGACGGCAATGCCCGCAGTTTCTGAAACCACGGCCATCAGCGCATCAGGCGTCGTCTTTCCGCAGTTCGCCAGCGGCAACGGCAACACGACGCAATTCATCTTCCTGGGCGGGCCGGGCGCCGTGAACTAACTGACTTGGCGCCAGTCCAATCTGCAGTTTCAGATTTCGGATTCGAGGACGCCCTGAGTCGCGCGCGGGGACGAAAGGGCGACGAAAGGTTCAGCGTCTGACGTGTGGTATGCTTGTCCCGCTGTTCCCGTAAAGAGATTCCATGACGCATGACCAGGTGAACCCTGTGGGACCGTTCTGGCGGCAAGGTCGAATCAATGTCGGACGGCGCCGCGTCCTGATGAGCCTCACGGGCTTGCTGACGGCGTCGCTCGGCCGCGGGCGGATCCAGGCCCAGAAGGCGGCCCAGTGCATTCTTACGCCTGAAGCCGGCGAGGGTCCGTTTTACCTCGATCCCAAGCTCATTCGGTCGGATATCACTTCCGGCAAGCCGGGTGCGCCGTTGGAGCTGGCAATTCAGGTCGCCCGAGTCGGGGATTGCGCCACCCTCGCGGGCGCGCGCGTTGACGTCTGGCATGCGGACGCACTCGGTCTATATTCGGGGTACGCGAATCAGACTGGCGTTGGCGGAGTGTCTACGCAAACGGCGGTGGGTCAGCAATACCTGCGCGGCACGCAATTTACAGACGGCGACGGACGCGTCAGGTTTCGCACAATCTATCCAAGCTGGTACGGCGGCCGCACCCCGCACGTCCACTTCAAAGTCTTCGTAGGAGGCGCCGAGGTCATCGCGAGCCAAATCTTCTTCCCCGACGAGATCAATGGCGAGGTCTTCTCCCAGTGGGCGCCGTATCGTGAACACGCATCAAAACGAAAAGCCTTCAACCACAACGATTCCATCCCACAGGGCGTCTTTTCCGACGTGACGCGGTCGGATAAGGCATACCTTGCCAGCGCGCTGCTGGTGGTGGCGCCGAGCTAAGGCCGCCGCGCCGTCAACCGCGTCATTCCGAGGTCGCCTCTGAACTTCAACATCTTGCCGGCAGCGTTGTCGGGATCGTCGTCGTTGCGCGGAACGAGGAACCTGGGGATTGCTACATCGTCACCCCCTACCGTCCCAATGCGATGCTTTGTAACTTGGCCGCCCGCTTCGACAGCGCGATCACAACGGTTGAGAATTGCATGATCTCTCGGCAACGTTTTCTCCTTGCGCTTCTACAAGGAATGTGGATACTTGTCGAAGCAACCGGGGAGAGCCGCCATGCCAAGTGATCGGATCGAACTGCCGCAAGGCACATTGGATTTGTTGATCCTTAAAGCCTTGGCCTTGCGTCCGCAGCACGGCTGGGCGGTCTCTGAACGCATCCAACAAATTTCAAAAGATGTTCTCCGCGTTCAGCAGGGATCGTTATACCCGTCTCTCCACCGACTTGAGCGCCGGGGGTGGATCAAGGCGCGTTGGGCCGCGTCGGAAAACAACCGCCGCGCCAAGTACTACGAATTGACCCGAACCGGGCGCAAGCAACTCGAAATCGAAACTAAGGCCTGGCGAAAGCTGACATCGGCAGTCGATCAGGTTCTTGATGCGGTCTAGGAGTACTTCGATGTGGACCGACTTGCTTTACCGCTTGCGAGCGCTTTTCCGGCGCAGAGCCGTCGAAGATGAACTCGACGACGAGATGCGGCTCCACCTTGAACTTCAGACGGAGAAGTACATTCGGTCCGGCGTCGCCGCCGATGAAGCTATGCAGCGCGCACGTTTGGAGTTTGGCGGCGCAGACCAAATAAAGGAAGAATGCCGGGACGCCCGCGGAACGAGGTCGATTGAAAACATGTTCCAAGATCTTCGATACGCGCTTAAAGGGCTTCGGCGGAGTCCCGCGTTTGCCGCTGTCGTCGTGGCGTCCCTGGCATTGGGGATCGGCGCCAACACTACTGTGTTCGGCATCGTTAATGGCATGGTTCTCCAGCCGCTTCCCATTGAGTCGCCTGAGCAATTCTATTCTGTAGATCGCAACGGCGAACCGAGTCACTCGTTTCTGAACTACAAAGACATCCGCGATAGAAATTCCGTTTTTTCTTCTCTGTTCATGTACCGCATCGCTCCAATGTCATTGGAACATACCGACGGAGCGAAGCGCGTTTGGGGGCTGCTGGTCACTGGCAATTACTTTGAAACGCTCGGAATTCGACCTTCCATTGGTCGTTTTTTCGGTCCGGCCGACGACCTCTATCCCAACGGAAGCCCTTACGCCGTGCTGAGTTTCGATACGTGGCGCGGCCGGTTTGGAGGCGATCCAGACATCATAGGACGTACGGTGCGCGTGAATGCGCGCGAATATACAGTGCTCGGAGTCGCTCCTGAAGGGTTCCACGGCACAGACGTCTTTTACAGGTCTCAAATCTGGCTTCCATTGTCCATGCAGTCGCACGTCGAAGGTTACTCCTGGCTTGAGCGTCGTCAAACTCAGAATGGTTGGGTTGCCGGTCGTCTGAGGCCGGGCATAACCGCCAAGCAGGCAGACGAGAACCTGAAGGTTATCGCGGACGCATTGGCGAGGGAGTATGTGTTGAATGAGGGGATGCGTCTCACCGTGACCGTTCCCGGGCTGGCAGGCTCAACACTTCGCGCTCCAGTTAGCGGGTTTTCCGGAGGCGTGATGCTACTTGCCGGCCTCGTACTGATTGCCGCTTGCGTCAATATTGCCAGCCTACTGTCGGCCCGGCTAACGGACCGAAACCGGGAGTTTGCTGTACGTCTCGCGATCGGCGCCGGTCCAGGACGCATCATCCGGCAGCTGCTGACAGAGTCCATGGTCGTCTCCACGATCGGCGGCGTCGTTGGGATAACCGTCAGCGTCCTCTTGCTCCGTCTGCTCAGCCGCTGGAAAGCCCCTCTCGAAATGCCGATTCAGGTTGACGTTGGTCCCGATCTGCGAGTCCTCGCCTTTGGCTCTGCAGTGGTTCTGGTGACGGGCTTGTTGTTCGGAACTCTGGGGGCTCTTCGCGTTTCGCGATGGAATCCCAACGACGGGTTGAAGGGCGCGCCACTGTCTGAGCGCGCCCGCCGCTGGGCGCCAGGCGATGTATTGCTCGTCGTTCAAGTTTCAGCGTGTTGCCTCCTGATTACCGCAAGCTTCGTTGCGCTTCGCGGCCTGCAAGAGTCCCTTGAAACCCCGTTAGGTTTCCAGCCGGCTGGCGTGGCCGTGGTTGGCTATGATCTGAGTCAAGCCGGATATTCCGAAAAGGATGGCCGCATCTTCCACGAACGGGCGTTGAATGCTATAGCCCAAATCCCGGGAGTCGAGGACTACGCGTTGGCCAAGTCGGTTCCGCTGAGCACGGATCAGTCGCGCACCCTTGTATATCCTGGCGACACAACGGATTTTCGGCCGCTCAATGCAGTTCGAGCCACCTATTACCGTGTGTCTCCGGGATTCTTCCGAACGATGCGAACAAAGCTCATCGAGGGCCGGGAATTTAGCGCTCAAGATCGCTTTGCCTCTCCACCCGTCGCAATCGTGAACGAAACACTCGCGCGGCGGGTCTTGGGCGGCGCGCCATGGGTTGGTAAGAGGTACAGAATGGGACCCAATTCGGAGGTGGAAGTTGTGGGGGTCGTTGAAGACGGCAAATACTCTCACCTTTCCGAATCTCCGACGCCGGTTCTCTTCGAACCGATGATGAGGCGCTATGAAGGAGAAGCCACTCTAATCGCGCGTTCGTCGCGGCCCGAATCTGACGTTGCGTCAGACATGCGCCGTGCGGTTGCTGCCCTGGATCGGAGTCTCCCGGTGTATGCCGTGGGAAGCCTGGACCAATTGCTTTCGTTCGTGATGTTGCCTATTCGCGCCGCCGTGATCGCGCTCAGCGTCTTTGGAATACTTGCCATCATGTTGGTAGTCACCGGCGTTCACGGGTTGTGCGCTTACACCGTCGCTCGGCGAACGCGCGAGATTGGCATCCGAGTCGCGATTGGCGCGCGCGCCACAGATGTTCTTTGGCTCATGTTTGGCCGCACGGCTGCGCTGGTCGGCTTCGGATCGGTCGCAGGCTTTTTTCTCGCCGTATTCGCCTCCCAAATCTTGAGCCGCATTGTCTTCGGAGTTTCGCCGCTCGATCCAAGAGTTTCAGCCGGCGTGATCCTGACGATGATTCTTATCGGAATTCTTGGGGTCTGGGGTCCGCTGCGGCGATCGCTGAAAGTCGATCCCGTTCAGGCATTACGACAGGAGTAGCGAACTCTCAAGACGACGGGTGCACGACAACTATTGTGGTTCACACCCTTAGTTGATGGCGGCCGCAGTATAGCGTGGTCGTGGCTGATGACGGACCGGCAACAGCATCTACCAAAAGAAAAACGGAATGGACTGGTTCTTTCCATCAGCGGTTTGAGGGGCGGGCGTCGTGCAGGGTATCCCAGTCCAATGCCTGTGTCCCGCGGTCCAAGTATTGTGCCACCGCACGGTTGTTCCAACAGCGAAGGACTTCCGAGACATGGAACTGCTGCGGCCGCATTTCGGCATGGAGTTGAGTTGCCCCATCGCGGCCCAATTCAATTTGAAGGGGCTGCGCCTCCTGAGGCGACCAACGACCGTCGTGCGCTTCTCCATCAGGGTTCCAGAATGCGCACCCCGGCAAACGAATGGTTTGGATTGTATCCGGCAGAGGCCCCTGAATGACCCCTATAGAGTAATGAGGAGATTTTTGGAAAAAAATCTGACAAATTGTTTTCGCTCGATTCAGATTTTTCCACCCAGCGATTCGGCCTCTTGGTTGAGCTAGATCTGCTCTCCATCTCCCCAAAGCGTATGATATCTTCGACGATCGACAAGGGGGTGCCTATGAAATTGCGCTGGTCGATCATGGTGGCTTTCGCGCTCGCCCTCACGGCTCTGTTTGTCTCCGCGGGGCCACTCGTTCAGTTTCAGGGCGGAACCATAACCGGGACAGTCGCCGACGAAGTCGGAGCGGTAATTCCCGGCGTCACCGTGACCGCCGTCGAATCGCAGAGTGGCGTGCGAGCGACCGCAGTGACCAATGAGTCCGGTGTATATACCATTGCGGGCTTGCAACCTGGAACCTACACCGTAACCGCCAGGCTCCCAGGTTTTGAGAGTCAGACTTTCCCAAATAACATCCTGGTCAGAAACGGGGACCGCGTTCCGTTGGCCTTTAAATTGAGGGTCGGAGCGGTCGCCTTACCGCTCGGCACACTGGTTCCGAAAGATATCAGGTTTAGTGCAGACGTTGTGAGGACGGAAGGACCAGTGGTGCGATATCGCGGAAATGTCGAGATGGCGACGAACTCGTTCGTGTTGGGCGCCGACGAACTGGACTTCAATTCAACAACCCTACAGGTCGCTGCGCGTGGCGCCATCCGTATGCAGTTAGTTCCAGCCGCCGTTGGGCTCCGGCCCCAATAAAGCTTTCGCACGCGCGACCGTGAACGTGTCCCTGCCCGTACCATGCGCTGACGGATCACCGGCGCAGACCGCTGGAAGAAGAATCGCGGACGGGCGTGCGGGACAAGACGGAGTCGGATTAGCTTCGAGTGGCCTAATCGGTGAAGTGATCAAAGGTCGCGCCGGTAAGAGATCTTCTTTCGCCGCAAATCCTGTCTGGCTTGGCGGGACAGAGCCGGCTGCTGATCGCCGGCTCTTTCCTGGACGCCGGTGACTCACACCGTCAATGGGTGCGCTTCTCGATCCATTCCGCGATCATCTCGAGCGCCACAGGAGCGATCGTCTCGTCGATTTGGGCGTATTCGGCGGGCGGGCCGGTCTTGCTGGTTTGAAAGAGATGATTCAATTCCGGAGGATGGGCGATCGTCTAGCCGGTGTTTCCGCGAGCCTTGAGCGCGCTTCGATCTCGTCGAGATTTTCCCGGTACGGCGCTTGAGGATCGTTTTCTCCGATCATCGCCAGCACCGGGCTTTTCACCTTGCGGAGGACGGATCGAGGATCGTTTGACACGAAGTGGCTAAACCATGGCATCGATACCATGCGGAACTGCGCTTCCAGTTGTTGGGCGGTCATTGACTTTACGCCGTCCACCAATCCGGACAACGATATTCCTTTGGTTCAAACGATACGACAAGTCATACAAAACATGGACAATCAGACTGGAATTCCGGGACGGGGCTGCTTATGCTTCCTACTACCATCACGAACAAGTCCATCTCGGAGGCGCCGTTTGAATAACCTGCGCGTGTTCACCAATTACGGTCTTGCAATCTGTGCGATCGGTCTCTTCGTCGGCGCACAGTGCTTAGCGCAAGCTCCAGCCAACAAGCAGCCCTTGATCGCGGGCGCGTGGAAACTCAATCCGGAGAAGTCAGGTGTGCGTGTGCCGCCGGACTACATTGAAGTCCGGCAATACAGCCTTCGGCCCGATGGGTTTCTGGTCGGTTTGCTAATCACCGGCGGTCCAGGCGGCTATCATTACCTGCAATTCACGGCCAAAAGCGACGGCAAGGACTATCCTGAATATTCAGACCAGATTGTCGCAGACATGATCGCTGCAGGTAAGCCGACGCGGCGCTCGTATTCTGAGCGAATCATTGACGATTACGTGACCGAGTGGATCGACAAGGTGGACGGCAAAATCACGGCACAAGGGAAAAAGACCGTTTCAAAAGATGGCAAGACTCTGACGATTACCGTGGACGGGGCGACGTCACAACCCCGTGTTTACGATCGGCTGCAATAGCGCCAAGAACCCGAACCGGCTCGGCACAGCGCCGCGCCTCGACAGGAAGAAGCCCCCGGACAATCAATCGCGCGAAGACACTCACGCGCACTCCGGCAGCCCGTGTCATCCGCCTTCGCGCAGCAAGCGTCCCGGATCGATTGCAGTCACGCGTCTGGCTGCGAGATAGCACGCGAGCAGCGTCACGACCGCCATGCCGATAGCGACTCCCCCCAGCGTGGCCGCATCGTCCGGCGGCGCCCCAACAAGAAAGCCCCGCAGCGCCTCACCGGCCACATAGACTCCCGGCACGCCCATCAGGGCCCCATAGATGAGCAGCCGGGCGCCTTCTCCCACGACCAGCCGGATCACGCGTCCGTGCGTAGCGCCGAGCGCCATGCGGACGGCGAGCTCGCCGCGTCGGCGGGTCACGGATCCGGAGATCATCCCAAACAATCCCATCGATACCAGCAGCAGTGCTCCCAGCGCCAGACCCGCAATGAGAACTGCACTGATACGTTCGCGGCTGCGAGCTTCGGCGACAATCTCGCTCATCGTCAACATTTGCGAGACCGGGACGCGACGCTCGATCTGCCGGATCACATCACGGGCTTCGGAGATGAGCGCCTGAGGATCTCGGCTCGTGCGGAGTACGAAAAACCAGTAGCCTCTGCTCCGGCCCGGTTCTGCGCGAACGAAGAACTGGAAGCGGCCGTCCTTGTGAAGATCGTACAAACGGGCTTGCTCGGCGACCCCAACGATGGTGTGCGGCTGACGCTTCCACAGGACCGTCGCTCCCACCGGACTGCTGTTTGGAAAGAAGCGCTGCGCCAGATGACGGTCGATGATGGCCTCACGAACGAGCGCAGGGCGCGCCGGATCAAAGGAACGTCCCGCAAGCAACCGCATTCCCATGGTTTCCACGTAGCCCGGACGAACCGTGATCCCATCCACAAGGGGTTCGTCTTCGTCTTCGACTCCCGTGTTTCCCGGAGCGTCGGGAAACTTGACGATGTCGACGCTGTTGGCCGTCGCGGACAGCGGCAGGCTTGTGGTGGCGCTGACGTTGATCACGCCCGGCAGCGCTCGGAGCGCTGCTTCCGTGCGGTCCAGGAATGACGCCGCCTCGGCATCGTTGGTAAAGACCACTGTCGAGAGACGCAAAGTCAGTACGCCGTCGGGCCGGAAACCAGGGTCCGCAGCTACCAGCCGCTCGAAGCTGCGGACAACTAGTCCGCCGGCCGCGAGCAGCACAAGCGACAGCGCCACTTGCACAACGATCAACGCTCGGCGCATGCGTCCCGAACTGGCGCTTCCGCGAACCGCGCTTGCCGACATCAACGACGCCAGCGAAACGCGCGCGGTCCACAGTGCGGGCAAAGCGGCGGCCGCAAGTCCCAGAAGAACTCCGGCAGCTACCTCCACAACTGCAACACTGTAGTCCAGTGCGATGTTTTCTCGGCGCGGCAGGTCGGCGGGCCCGAGCGCTACGAGAAGGCGTATTCCCCAGTGGCCCGCCAGAGCTCCAGCCAAGCCGCCCATCAGCCCCAGCAGGCCGCCCTCGAACCAGATCGCTCGCACAACTCTCGGACCACTCGCTCCAAGGGCGCGCGAAACGGCGAATTCGCGTTCGCGCTCAGCCGCCCTTGCCAGCAATAGGGAGGCGAGATTCACCGTCAGAACGAGGAGCAGAAATACCACGGCAAAGCTCATCGCGAGCAGAGCGGGACGAACCTCCTTTACCAGGTCTGCTTGAACTCCTACGGGATAGAGGCTGAGGCCGCGAGTCTTCGCTGGCGCGTTTTCGATGAGCCTCCGCGCTGCAGCATCGACGCCATGGCGGACGGCGTCCTCGGACGCGCCTTTCCGGACTCGAATCAGAGTCTGCAGGTTGTAGTTCGTTGGAACTTGCTGTGCGAGGTCCGCCCAAAACGGTACGTAGACGTCGGGTACGGGCGCCGCTCCGCAGGAGAAGGCAAAATCGGGCGGCATGACGCCCGCGACGATGTATGTGTCAGGGCCAATCCGCAGGGGAGCTCCGATGATCTCCGGATTGGCCCCGAGGCGCTTCCACATCGCGTCGCTCAGAACCAGCGCGGTTGGGCGGCCCTGTCCGCCCTCTTCCGGCCGGAATGTGCGTCCAAGCGCCGCACGCGCTCCGAGGATATCGAAGAGATTCGCCGAGCTCGCCATCATGTTGATGTGGTAGGCGTCCCTTTGATCCGAAGCCGGAATTGCTCCCGTGCCGCATTGGAAACCCGCCGCGTCTTCAATCACGCCGCCGGCTTTCTGAATCTCGGCGACTTGCGGCCCGGAGAGAGGGCCTCCGTGGACATCGATATTCGGGATATCGGTCCACACTTTATAGAGGTCGCCGGGATTACGGTATGGCAGCGGCTCGATCAGGATGTTGTCGACCGCGGTGTACACCACAGCAAACGCGCCGAGCCCGACGGTCAGTGTTCCAAGGACGGACACGAGAAACAGCGGGCGCTGGAGCAGGCGACGGCTCACGCGCTCCATGTCGCGACCCCAATCGCCAGTGCGCCGCCAGGCGACGGCGGGTCGTAGTCGCTCGCCGATGCCGTTGAAGAGAGAATCCCGCAGCGCAGCACACCAGAGGATCGCCAGCCGGACGCGGTTTTTGGAGGCCTGGCGCGAGCGTTCGAGATACGCGTCGACCAAAGCGCCGCCCATCTCGTCTCGGAAATCGGGAGGGTACAGGCGAAGCAGGAAGCGGTACCAGCGCTCGGACGCGCTCATTTTGCCTCCTTCTTGAGCAGACCTCCGAGCCGCGCGGCGCGCGTCAGCGCATCGAGCCTGCGGGCTTCGGCTTTGGCGACGCGCAGACCGACGTCAGTGATGCGGTAGTAGTTCCGGCGTTCATCATCGGCATCGACAGCCGCGATTAATCCCTGATCGACCATGCGGGCCAGGGCGCGATAGAGCGTGCCGATATCGGGCGCCGTCTCGCCGCGCCCCTTGGCGTCCTGAATGATGCCGTAACCGTGCCGCTCCCCGCCGGCCAGGCTCAGCAGGATCTGAAATTCCACCGGCCGCAGCGGCAGGAGCGTCTCCATTCGGCGGTCTCGATCCATGTTCCAGCGCCTCCAGATATATGCGTTGTGCTAGTATACATGCGCTACGCAAATATGGGAACTTACGCGTTGTTGCTCGCGCCGGTCGCCGCGCGTGACGGCCGGCGGGATGCTGACGCGCACAATCGAACAGTCCATGAATGTTGAGGTTCGACGAGCTGGAGAAGCGGAACAGAGTCGGATTGAGGAATTGCTGGACGATTACCTGGCCGAATTGAGCCGCCATCGTGAAGTTTGTGTGGGTGCAACGACCGCGGCCGAGTATCCGTATCTGAAAGACTATTGGTCTGATAATGGTCGATTCCCTTTTACCTTGTGGGCAAACGGCGAGCTTGCCGGTTTTGCCTTCATCCGTCGAGTTGAAGATAGCGAGACGCCCGTGTTTCAGGTTGCAGAGGTCTTCGTGAAGCCCACGTTTCGTCGCCGCGGGATCGGCCGAGCGGCGGCAATCCAGATTTTGCAAAAGTTTTCTGGTCCGTGGGAACTTCAGGTGATGAGCCGCAATCACTCTGCAATGAGGTTTTGGGAAAAATGCATCCGCCAGCAGGCGAAGACTTGGAAAGTTGAGGAAATTGTCGCGCCGGACGGCCGGAGAAAGTTCTTTCATTTCGAGATCGCACCGTGAGCGTCGCAGGCTTGGTGGTTCTCGCCCGCCGTATTGTCATCGGTCGCGAACGTGGCCGGACGGATTGTACTGGACCGGGCATCCGAAAAAGTAAATGCCGGCGGAGGCGTTCTGCTTGCAGAAGGCTTGCGCCGCCTCCACCTGACTCTCCATCCGCGACAGCGTCTCCTTAATGCCCAGCGGAGAGCCATGAACGGGAACGTTGATCGCGGGATCGACGCCATACCGCTTAATGTTTGCGGCTAATGCTCCGGCCCACCAGTGCCAGTCCCAGCTCACGTCGCTGAGATCGCCTTCCATCATGATCCGTTCCTTCGGAAGGTACGCGAACACAGCGTTGGACATGTGAAGGTGGTCCACGACATGGTAAATCTCCAGGCGTTGTCTCCGGTCCTCGAGCACGAGGACGTCATCGACAGGCCTGAAGACCATCCGCCGCGGGTTGCGCGCGAGCGCATCAGGGAAGTTCACTGCCGGACGCGCGACGAACTCCTGAAACAGCTCTTCGTTGCCCCTCTCGGCGATGATCGTCAAACCGCGCGCGACGGCGCCGCGTATGGCCGCGGCGTGATCGGAGTGGTGATGCGTGACGATGACGGCAGTGACTTGCTTGCCGGGGACCAGCGCATTGGCGGCGTCCAGCCGCGCGAAGAACTGGGCCTCGCTGCCGACGGGCTCGAAGATAACGAGATGGTCTTCAAACTCGATCACCGGTCCGCCGTTCCTGCCGACGCGCACGTCCCAGACTCCTTCGGCGATTTTGGCGACGGCGGCCAGAGGCGCCGCGCCTCCGCCGAATCCGCCGCCTCCGGCCCCCTGTGCGCCCTGTGGGAAGGGCGGCAGGTTGGGAACGTTGACGCGGTAGGAATCGACCTGGAACATGAACGTGATCTGGTCGCGCCAATCGATCTTGTGCATCAGTCCGACCGGCAGCCGCACGCCGTCGAAAGGAAGGTAGCCGGTGAAGTACGCAGTGTGCGTGACGTCGCCGAGCTGCGAGTCCCCCGCGATCCATCGCACCCAGGCCGGCAGGTTCGTCTTCGGATCGAGAGCCATCCAGAGCGTGACGCCTCCCTGGATCGTGAACTCGACCACGGAAAGGCCGTCTTCGATCCGAACCGGCCCGAGCGTAGTTTCAGGGGCAAGCGCCTCGAGCAGCGCCGGCAGCGGATGGTCGAGCATGGCCCGGCCGGTCTGGAGCGTGTTGCTTCGACTCCACGAATGTCCGGCGGCGCTGGCGAACGGAAACATCCGGTTCTGGCGCTCCTGGTTCAGCGCCCGCTTGTTCCGCAGGTCGAAGCTGCGTTCGGCGTCGGCGACTGCAACCCACTTTGGAGGCGAGTTCGGGTGGGGGCTCAAATTCCCATTCGTGTTGTACCGCTGCCCGAAGCCGGTCAGCACGATATTGTCGAGATTCCGAATCCGGTCGAGCCCGCCCATCGCCTCGGCCGCCGCTTCTAGCAAGGCGCGGGCCGGACGCTCCTGCGCCGGCGACGCGCCGGCAAGAGCTAGAACGCTTGCCAGACTCAGTCCGAGCCGGGTCAAGAATCGATTCATCATGGGGCCTCCCTATGCGATCAATCAGGATCGTCTGCCTTCATGTAAGCATCGGATTGAGCGTCATCGCGGGTCAGGCGGTCCTCGTGAAAATCAGTCATTCACACTCGTAGCGCTTTCGCATCTCGTCGACAGATTTCCGGATCAGGTCTCGGAGTGCGAGGCGGTCGACGTCATCCAGCTTGCGGATGTACAGGCAGCCTTGTCCCCGCTTGTATTTTCCGAGCTTTGCCAGCAACGCATTGTTATCCAGCCCGGGGCCCAAATACAGCGTCAGGTTCTGCCTTCGCGGCGAGAAACCGGTCATCGGGGCCTCGCCCTCGCGGCCAGTCGCATATCTGTAACGATACTTGCCGAAGCCGACAATGCTAGGTCCCCACATTTTCGCCGGCTTGCCGGTGATGTTGCTCATCACTGCCACGAGCTCATTGCAGTCATCGCGCTTCCGATCATCCTTAATTTGATTAATGAAGTCGGCAGGACTGGTCTCCATCGGTTTCGTCTTCATCTCGGCCATGCGGCTAACCTCGTATGGGCCAAAACACTTGAGTCTTCCAATCCGCGGGATTGGGATATTCGGCAGGGTCGGTTACGATTTGTCGAAAACTGCATGACCTTATCCAAAGCGAAAGCCAAAGTCTTGATCTTTCATGCGGAAAGCGGCGACCGCAAGGCGGTGTTGGAGAGTTTTCGTCCGGTGCTAAAAGCCACATCTTAAACGTGACCGCGCGCTATGAGTAATTCCGCGATCTGAAGCGCATTCAGAGCGGCGCCCTTTCGGAGATTGTCGCCGACGACCCAAAATGCAATCCCGTTAGGATGCGATAGGTCGCGCCGGATGCGCCCCACGAACACTGGATCCTTGCCGCTCGATTCGTATGGGCGCGGGTACACGCGATGGGTCAGATCGTCCTCGATCACCACGCCGGGCTGACCGCTCAGGATCTTCCGAAACTCTTCCGGCGATATCGGATCGCTGAATTCCGCGAAGACCGCCGCGCTATGCGAAACGAGGACCGGAACGCGAACGCACGTCGCGGCAATCTGCATGTCGGGCGCGTGCATGATCTTGCGCGTCTCGTTTACGAGCTTCAGTTCTTCGCTCGTGTAACCTTCCTTGCTCGGCGAGCCAATATCCGGAATCAGGTTGAAGGCGATGCGATGTCGGTGCACATTGGGATTCACCGCTTCACCCGCGAGCGACGCGGCCGTTGTCCGTTTCAGTTCTTCGAAGGCCGCCCGTCCGGCCCCGGATACTGATTGATAAGTGGCGGCAACGAACCGCTTGACGGGATTGTGTTTGTGAATGGGCCACAACGCCATGACAACCGGCGTGGTCGAGCAGTTCGGGATAGCGAGAATTCCGTTGTGGCTTGTAACATCGTCGGGATTGATCTCAGGCACAACCAGCGGGACCTCGGGATTCATGCGCCAGACGCCGGAATCGTCGATAGCGAGCGCCCCGGCCTGGGCTGCGAGCGGAGCGTACTTCCGTGAGATTTCATCGGTGGCCGAAATAAACACGAACTCGCCTTTCTGGAACGTGGTCCGCTCACTTAGCGCTTCAACGGCGATATCGCGATCCCGGAATTGGATCTTCCAGCCAGCCGATCGCGCCGATGCAATCAGCCTGAGGTTGCCCAGGGGAAACGAGCGTTCCGCTAGGATTCGAAGCAGTTCCTCTCCCACCATTCCGGTCGCGCCGACTACCGTAACGTTGTAGTTCCTTCCCATACTTCTCCTGAAAGGGATTGGGGGCCTGAATCGGCGAACATCTTTCCAAGCACCCGTCCTATGGCCTCGCCTCTGGAATTCGGCCTCATAATCCTACCGAAATACATCTCGCCTCGACCGGATAGTTTGGGCGTCCTCGGCAGAAAATCCCGGTAGAACCGGCATTGCTAACACTGGGAGATGTGAGCATTCAAGCCATCAATGGCTCGCACGTCGTTGAACCACGTGGACGGAAAACGAACGTTTTAAGTATGCCAAGAATTCTATGGACAACGGAGCCGCCGAGGCGTAGCATTCCAGTCAAAAACAAGGTAAGAATTCTTGGTATGGGACGGAAGTCACGAAAGAACGAGTCGCTTCCCGGTTCGCTCGACATGCTCATCCTCAAGACTCTGACTCGCGGCAACCTTCACGGCTATGCGATCGTTCAGGTCATTCAACAGACGTCGGGGGATGAGCTTCTCATTGAAGAAGGGTCGCTCTATCCGGCGCTGCAAAGACTCGAGCTGCACGGGTGGATAGACGGTGAATGGGGACTGACGCCGAACAACCGACGCGCCCGCATCTACAAGATTACTCCCGCAGGCCGCAAGCAACTGGCGGCCGAAACGCGCCGATACAAGCGCCTGACGCTCGCGATAGCGCGCGTGATGGGCGGGTGAATGAAAATGCTGATGCGGCGCATTTGCTACTGGCTCGGAAGATCGAAGCGTCGCGATCTCGAAGAGGAGATCGAACTGCACATTGCCGAGAAAGCACAGGAACTGCAGGCCCAGGGCTGGACGAATCTGCCGCGCGGGCGGAGGCGCGGCGAAGGTTCGGCAACGCGGTCCGTGCGGCGGAAGATGCGAGAGGCGTCTGGACAGTAGCATGGCTCGATGCGCTCTTTCGCGACATCCGCTACGCAATCCGCGCCCTTCGCCGCAGTCCGGGATTTGCAGCAGCCGTCGTTCTTACTCTGGCATTCGGCATCGGCGTCAACACGGCGATTTTCTCCGTCGTCTACGGCGTCCTGCTGCGGCCCCTGCCTTATCCGCATCCGGATCGTCTGGTAGGCATTTACAGCGCCCATGTGGAGCGCGGCGGCAGGAGCAGTTCCTCGATTCCCGACTATCTGGACTGGAAGCAGCACTCGACGGCCTTCGAAGCCATGGAAAGCTTTCTGACCGGCGAGGTCTTTATCGACGGCAACCCAGAACTCCGCGTCACAGTTATCCGGGGCGGTCCGGGCCTGATGGGTTTGGTTGGCGCGCGTCCCGTTCTGGGCCGTTTGATTCAAGACGAAGATATCCGCGCAGAGGCGCCAAACGTGGTCGTTCTGGGGCGCGAGTTCTGGCGCAGCCGCTTTGGAGGCGACCCGGGCATCATAGGCCGATCGATACGCCTGGGAGTGTCTCGCGCGGTTTTTTCTGGCGGCGTCGTGAATCGAGAGATGGACACGGCTGTTTACACGGTCGTAGGAGTCGTTGAACCCATTGAAGGTCCGTTGCTCAGACCGCACCAACTGATCGTTCCGTGGAATATCGAAAACTCCCCCATGCGACGCCGCCGGAACTCTTCGTTCTTGCCCATCGTCGCGCGGCTGCGTCCGGGCGTGACTCCGGCCGAAGCCCAGGAGGAGTTGGATCGGATTGACGCGGGTCTTCGGGACCAGCAGCCCGAGAGTATATGGATGCCGCGGGTGGTTGCGTACCATGAAACTATCGTTGCCGACGTTTCGCCCGACGCTGATCGCGTTGCTGGGCGCAACGGGGCTGATCCTTCTGATCGCCATCAGCAATATCGCGAACCTGCTTCTGGCGCGCGGAAGCGCTCGGCAGAGGGAGTTCTCGGTTCGAGCCGCGTTGGGCGCCGGGCGTGCAAGACTGGCTCGCCTCCTTCTGACAGAGTCTCTCCTCTTGTCGGCATTAGGCGGACTCGGAGGCCTCGTTCTGGGTTTCGGCGGAGTTCGCTTGCTGTTTTCCATGGAACCCGCCTGGATTCCGCGACTCCCGGAGATCGCCATCGACGGCACGGTCCTGATAGCGGCGGGCGTGGTCACCCTCGCCTCAGGAGTCGTGTTCGGCTTCGCGCAGGCTCTCTTTCTCCGTGGTCCGCTCATAGCGGGCATCCGGCAGGCGAGCGGCGGATTGGACGGCGGCGGCCGGGGCTGGCTTCGATCCGGCCTGGTCGTCAGTCAGCTCGCGTTGTCGCTGGTGTTGTTGACCGGATCTGGCCTGATGATCCGGAGTTTTCTGGCCCTGCAAAGCGTGCCCATTGGATTCGACTACCGGCACATCGCGACATTTTCGATCGGAGAGGGCGGCGCGCTTATTGGGCCCACGGGCCCGGCCAGAGCCGCTCGTTTACAACAATACCGAAGCGCTCTGGCGCATGTGCGGGCGATTCCGGGCGTGCGCGGTTTGACGTTGACCAGCCAGGCGCCGCTAGGCAGGATGTGGGCCGTCGAAGACGTTGAAGTCCTGACTGGCGTAAACCGCGGACAACATACGGTAGATTTCGTGGGAGTCGATGAGAATTTCTTCCAGTTCTTCGGCAGCCGTCCGGTTGCAGGGCGTCTGTTCGAGCCCGCAGATGTTCTGCGGGCCGACAACGTGGTCGTCGTGGACGCCAATCTCGCCCAAATATTGTGGCCCGGCGAGCCGGCTGTGGGCCAGCGCGTTCGGTTTTTCGACGTCGAATCGGGGGTCATCGGCGTGGCTGAACCGATTCGTTATGGACTGTTGACTGACGAAATGCGTCCGACGCTGTTTCACCTTCTTGGGCGCAGCGGCGGCGGGACATTTGGGGGCTCGGTTTTAGTCCGCCACGACGGCGACGCGGAAGCGATTGGGGCCGCAATCCGGTCTCGTCTGAAGGAAGTGGATGCGACGCTGCAGGTGGATGACCTCCAGCCGCTTGCAGTGCTGTACGATCAGTCGCTGCGCGAACCGCGTTTCTACCTGCTACTGCTGGGAACGCTGGGCGCTTTGGGTTTGATGGTCGCCACCCTTGGCGTCTACGGCGTCGTCGCCTACTCCGTGGCCCGGCGGACCGGTGAGATCGGAATCCGTATGGTCCTTGGCGGCCGGCCCGCTCAGATCGTCCGACTCTTTTGTCGCCGGATGGCTCTTCTGATCGCCGCGGGGATCGGCAGCGGATTGCTGGCGGCAGTGTGGCTCACGCGCTATATTCGCAGCCTGCTCTTTCAAGTTCAACCCACCGATCCCGTCGCAATCGGCGCCATGACCGCTATCTTGGCTACAACCGCCCTTGCCGCTACGCTGATTCCGATGCGGCGCGCTCTCAGCGTCGATCCTGCAACGACCTTGCGCGCCGAGTAGGTTCATTCACAGAGCATTGGCGCGGTGCGCGGCAATGCGATCCCGGGTTCGAAGTCGCGCTGCCACTTTACGATTACTTGAAGTTGGAAACCCGCATCGATACTCTGTTTGTCGGAAGCCGAAGCAGCGATTTCCCGTTTTCTGCTACGTCGGGACCGCAACACATCGTCGGGCTGTGCATGAACGGGGAATGCAAAGAATCACGACGTTTCCATCAGATCGACATACGCCGAAGCCACAAGGTCCTCTTTCCTGATTTCAAGCTTTGCCATCAGCTCTTCCGCGATACCGACGCCGACCGCTGCACTTTGGTCGGAATCCAACACGACCTCGATTTCAAGAAACGTCCCAAGTCCCTCCACTTCGTCGAGATGGATGCGCGATGGTCCGACTATCAATACAGTGCGCTTCTTGCGGATGATCCCTTTAATGCCAAGCGCGTTGGTAAGGACAGTTTTAAGGGCTTGCGGATCATTGATCGGCGCCCGCACGTAGCGGGATTCCCTTGGCCCATCTCTGTTTTCGCGTTCGTAGTGGATCAGTTCTCCCGAGCTGTTTTCGAAAATACGCAGCTTCAGCCAGCCCGCAGAGACATTGAAGAACGTATCTTCCTGCATGAGCAGTTGCGGTTCGCGTTCGCTTAGGTCGTGCGCCAGGGCGCTCTGCCGTTCCCAATTCAATGCACGGGCCTTGATTTCAATGTTCCGTGGCATCACCAGATTGAATCCGGCGTTCAAGCGGACGTTCGGACTGCCCGCCGCGCTACCGCCGATGCTTTGGGGAATGACTCCAGCCGCTACACACCCGCTTCACGAAACTCGGGCGCGTACTTCACCAGGCCTTTAATCCTCTGGAGAACGCCGTCTCGGAGCTCCATCACCATGAAAGCGTCGGCCGCGTTGTATTCGCTCTGAAGATCATGGTCTGCGGCCTTTGAGAATCCAAAGCGCGGATAGTACGCCGGATGACCCAAGACAACGACGAAGTCATAGCCGCCTCGCCTGCAAGCTTCGAGGCCTTCACGAACGAGTCTCGAGCCAATTCCCTGGTTTTGGTACTGCGGGAGGACGCTCATCGGTCCCAGCCCTACGCCGCGGAAACCGTCCGGCGCCGGTTCCACGCTCACGGGAGAAAAGAGAATGTGTCCGACGACGCGCCCTTGATGCACGGCGACAAGCGAAACCAGAGCCTTGTTGGAAGCACGAAGCAAGTCGACGATCTTACCCTCCGTGAGGCCGCCAAATGCGCGTTCATTGACCACGCGGATTCCCTGAACATCGTCAGGAGTCTCAGTGCGAATTTCGATCACGAACTCCTCCACCATCGCGAACCTATCGCGAATACGCGACGGCGATCGCGGCTAGCTTGGTTCTTCCTCGCGACCGGGCGATGTCCATCGGCGTCAGGCCGGCAGCATCCCGCCGGCCCAGATCGCCGCCGGCTTCCAGGATCGCCCGGAATATGCGCTCGTTGCCGCGCGAGGCCGCTTGATGCACGGACGTCCAACCCTGTTCGTCGGGCAGGTTCGGGTCTGCTCCATGATCCAGAAGCCAGAATGTCTGGCGCATTTGCCCCCAACGCACCATCTCGGTCAACAATGGCCGGGCCTCTGAGGATCGGGCCGATTTCGTGACTGCGCGGTTGATGTCCGCGCCGTGCTTCAGCGCGGCGTCGGCGAACTCGATCGGCGCATTCCACAGAGCCGACGGGAGTGCGGCGGTGGGATCCGCGCCGCGCGCCAGCAGCAGTTCGAATATTTCGAGGTTGTGAGCCGAGGCCGCGAAGTAAGCGGTATCGACATCGTGCGACCAGGATCGCGTCATGGCGTTCGGATCAGCGCCCGCATCGAGAAGCAGCCTGGCAATCGCGACGATCTGACGGTGGATCTCTTCCTTCCTGTGTCCAAGACGAGACGCCGCGGCGCATTGGAGGCCAGTCAACCCTCCGGCATCGCGCGCTTGGACAAAATCGGGATTCCTCTTGACCCAATGCTTAATGGCAGCGAAGTCTCCTAATGCGCATGCCGCGAAGGCGTCATCGTCCGAACTCTCCTTGCGCAATCGCTCGACAAAAGCTTCGATGCCTGCGAACGCTGCAATCAGAAGCGCCCGTGCGGGAGGCCATGCGCCCAGTTGGTCCGGGTCGGCGCCATGCGCCAGCAACCAGTCCAGACATTCGAGGCGCTGTCTTGACGGCCGGCCGGTCTCGCCGTGTGGCTTCTCCTGAATCAACGCATGGAGCGGCCGGTAGCCGCGCCAGGCGGCGTTGATGTCTGCGCCATGTTTGACCAGGAGCTTGAGCGCGTCGAGATCGGCATGACGAGCCGCATCAACGACGAGCTGCGGCTTGCGCGCGAGTTTGAGATCTTTTTTGAGTGCAGTGTGAAGTTCTGTTTTCATTTCTCTCATTCCAAGGGCTGGAGCCATGGTTGGCGCGAGACAAGGCGAAGGCCGATGCCATCGCGTTGTTAGGCGCCATTCCGGTAATGCACCCAAGCCCAGCCAAACAGCGTGGCGGCGAGGAAAGGATAGGCGAAGAAAGGTAACGGTTGAGACAGTGGCGTCAGCGCATGCCCCGTAAAGAGTTGCACCGCCACGACCGCGAACAACACCGCTGCAATCGCCGCGACAACGCTAATCCAAGAAGGCACGATATTAGGTGTGCTGACGAGAATTAGCGATGCAGCCCATAAGCCAACTCCGGCCGCAAAGACGGGACCGCTTGCCACAAGCTCCATGGCAGCGCCAGCGAGAATCAGCGTTTCGCCTGCAACAAAGACGAGAAATCCTGCTCCTATAAGGTCGTTGCCTTTCTGGGAGTGATGAATCGTGAGCAGCGCGGTCGCGACAATAAGAGCAATGCCGTCGAGGCCCCAAAGAAGCCCTCGCAGTGAGGCCGACGGCGCAAATGTGCCAGCCATACCGAAGACTGCGCCGATGACGAGCCGGCTCGATGCAATAAGTCGTGGATGTCGATCGCCCATGGCTACTCCTGCCGCCATTATGTGGCAGGGCAGTATATTCGGCATAAACTGCAGGATCACAAGATAATCAAAGTCTCGGTTGGAACTTTCCGAGACTTGAAGTCGTTGTTGCCTTCGGATTATCGACTCAGGTTCCCGACCGGCTTGTGGGCGCATCGGCAAGAAGGTATGATCCACCGGCTGTAGCGCCGCGGTTGGAACGCTGACATGGAAAACTTCTACGCCAGAAGCGTGTTCTTCGTGAAGGACGCCGAGTCGTCGCTGGCCTTTTATACGCAAACGCTGGGATTCAGCCTCGACTGGAATTATCAATACGAAGGCCGTGCGTGGGTCTTTGAGGTGAGTCTATTCGGATTCGAACTAATCCTTAACCAAATCCATGGCCCGACTCAGAATCGAGCAGGACACGGGCGGACCTTCATTGGTCTTGAAAGCGATCAAGCCCCGTCGCTGCTCCGCCACATCCGGGAGCGGGGCATCGACGCGATGCGCGTGGAGTGGGGACGGCCGACGCTCGTACTCCGCGATCCGGACGGGAACGAATTGTTCTTTTGGATTCCGGCCAGCGAATGGGCGAACTTGCCGCCGGACCTGCCGACCCTCTATGCCTGAACGCTGACATGGCGCACGACGACGTCGGCTAGCGGCGCCAGGAACGCCACTTAGCAACTTCCATAATTCTTGTGCAGCGAGTGATCGCGTTCTAAGATCCCGGGCGGGCGGTCGAGTGGCGTGGTGTATCGGATACTGAGGTGACCGATTCGCCTGTGGACGCAGCGCCGATTGGGAGGAAATACTGCACCGCTGCCGCCCATCTCGTGGAGCAGTAACAAGGAGCGAACTATGAGATTGCGAATGATCCTATGGGGTGTTCTGGCGTCGCTGTTCGGCTTAACCGGCGTTGGAATCGCGCAGGTCAACGACGCGCCGAGCCTCGCGGGCGTCATCGACCTTCATGCGCACGTCGCGCCCGAAACGACGCTGTTGAACTTCAGGCGCTCACTTGACGCCATCGAAGCCGCGCAGCTCGCCCGCATTTACGGCATGAGGGGAATGGTGTTCAAGGAACACCATACGGAGACCGCCTCCTGGGCTTACCTGGTGTCTCAGATGGTCCCAGGCATCGAGCTGTTCGGCGGCATTGTCCTGAACCGGGCGGTGGGCGGCATCAATCCCGTGGCGGTGGAGGCTATGGCTTTGACGCGCGGTGGTCGGGGCCGTGTTGTGTACATGCCGACGGTCGATGCGGAAGGCCGCAATCCGGGCAGGCCCAATGCAGTCGTGGTGTCGCGCAACGGGGCGCTGCTGCCGGAAGTGCATGAAGTCCTCAAGGTCATGGCGAAGCACAATCTCAGCTTGTCCACTGGACACCTCCGGCCTGAGGAGTCTCTGATGCTGATCCGTGCGGCAAAGGCCGCCGGAGTCAACAAGATCTATGTGCAGCACCCGAACCACGGCGGGATCGTGATGTCCATGTCGCAAATGAAAGAGATGGCCAGTTTGGGCGCGCTCATCGAGATCGTGCTGAGCGGAGAGGGCCTCACGGGCGGCCCTGCGGCGGGAACGCCCGCGGTCATTAATCGTGAGAATCCAGTGACGGACTTCGGGCCGCAGAAGCTCGCCGATATTCGAGAACTCGGTCCGGAGAACGTCGTGCTGACGTCCGATCTCGGCCAGCCCGGAAGGGTGACCCATGCCGAATCCTTTCGAATTGCTCTGGCTGTCCTCGCAAAAGCGGGCTTCAGTCAAGCCGAGATTGACATGATGACCAAACGCAACCCGGCACGCTTTCTCGGCCTCGAGTGAATCGAACGCGACGTGACCGCAGTTATCGTGCGATCTGTGAAGCAAGCGGGGCGGCGTACTGCAGATCGGACCCACTTAATCAATAGGTTCGCGCCAGCCTGCGCCATAGCCTGCTATCGCCCAGGTGGCGGACATGAAAATGCTCACAATCGAAAGCGGGCCGCGAAACGCCGAAAGGCCTGTGATGCCAAAACAGCAATCGCCCGGCCGGGATGACACGAACGCTATCCAGATCATGGCGGCGGCAAAGAAATAGCAAACGCACTGTGCGGCGCTGCTCTTGATCCTTGGAGCTTTACTCAGGCGGAAGAGACCCACGGCAATCGCGCAGCAAAGCCAGATATCAATCGACGAGGTGCGCCGGCAGACGATGTCAAACCCGACTTCCTGCATGAAGCCTCAGACACCGAAGTGCGGCGCTTTGTTCCAGGGACACATCTCAAGGAACTTAGCCGGCGAACGACCCACGGCGAGAGTTAGAGGTGGGAAGCGTTCTTTCAGCAATCAGGACGTGTGTTGGTCTTTGCCGCGTCCAATGTCGCTCTAATTGCCCGGACCACAGCTTCAGGCTGGTCATTAGCAATGACGTGCCCCGATCGCTCTGCGACCATGCGACAGGCGCGAGTCGAGAGCGTAACCAGGTCGGCCTGCAGCGCGCGATCAACCTCTCCAATCGGCCCAACTCTTTGCCTTGGAGACAAAACTACGAGTGGGATGGCAAGTTGTCGCCGAGTTGTTTTGACTTGGGCGCCACTCTGACGTGCGTGCATCAGTTCACTGACCATCGTGTGGTATCGGCTGCTGCGAAACGCTGTGGCGCGGACAAAGGGACGGACAGAGGGCGCCGCCAGCTCTGGCGGCGGCCCAAGCGTCACATTAAGAAGCCGCAGGATTCCCACGGACGCTGCGATGGGAACAAGGCCGGCGTAGGCGGGAGCTTTCTCCGGGGCGCCTGCCTGAGCGTAGCGTGCTCCTTGATCTTCATGCGATGCATCGACTAGAACCAGACCGGCAACGCGGTCGGGGTGCTTCGACGCAAAGATGCGCATATTGAAACCAGCGAATGAAGCGCCAACCAGAATGACAGGCTTCTTAATGTCACTGCGGACCAACAATTTCTCAAGCTCGGATGCGATCTGTTCGCTGGTTCGAGGCTGAGGTCCGGGATCGCTGTAACCCATTCCTGCTCGATCATACGAACATACTTGCGTGAAGCTTGAGACATGCGGCTGAACTGCGTGCCAATCGAATGCGGTTCCTCCCAGACCTGAATCCAGGATCACGGCAGGGCTGCCGGAACCCTCGCACCAAATGTGCAGACGATGTCCGCCGATGTCCACAAGACGGCCGGGCGAAGGAGTCGCCGCCAGATCTCTGCCGGTGGCGAGCGACTGGTAGATCGCGCCGCAACCCGCAACCACGGCAAGTAATCCAATCAGGCTCAGCAGGGTGCGTCGCGCCCAACGCCACATTTGGGGGCCTCCACTTTGAGATTTGGGGCTAATGGGACTTTGACACCAACAACGCAGATATGTTCCACAACTGCTCGAATGCGCTTGCTGGAGGATCTTCAAGAGAAGCTACGCAGGGGGCCGAGGAATCGAAAATCTTCCGGCTTCGTGATTCGCTCTATACAAAAATGGTTTGCGCTGCGAACTCTGGTAGACTTTCCAGCACTATGACCCGATACATTCTTGCTTCGGTTCTGCTGTTGCTAACCGCATCGACGCCCGCCGGTTCCCAGCAGCGCGGTCAGACCGACTGGAACAAGCCGTTCCCTCCTCACAAGGTGATCGGAAATATCTACTATGTCGGATCGGAACAGCTTGCTTCATTTCTAATCACAACGCCGGAGGGGCACATTCTCGTCAACAGCGGCTTCGAGACGACGGTTCCAGTCATCCGGGAGGCCGTTGAAAAGCTGGGATTCCGATTTACCGATATCAAGATCCTGCTGGGAAGCCACGCCCATGGCGATCACATGGAAGGCGACGCGCTCGTTAAAGAATTAACCGGCGCGCAGGTGATGGCGATGGAACAGGATGTGCCCGCCCTTCGCAACATGAGGCCGGGGAACAAGGAGCACCCTATCGACCGTGTGCTTAAAGACGGAGACGAAGTGAGCCTCGGCGGGGTCACGCTGGTGGCTCACCTCACAGCCGGACACACCCGTGGTTGCACGACCTGGACGCTCAAAGTGGAGGAGGGCGGCAAGTCTTACAATGTGGTCATCATTGGCAGCGTCGGCGTGAATCCCGGCACGATGCTCGTGAACAATGCCAGCTATCCCCAGATTGCTGACGATTACATCCGCTCATTTAAGGCCCTCCGTTCCATGCCGAGCGATGTGTTTCTTGGACCGCACGGCTCCTTCTACCGCATGGCGGAGAAATACTCTCAATTGGAGAAAGGCGGTCCGAATCCATTCATTGATCCCAGCGGTCTGAAAGCGCATCTCGACGTTCAAGAGAAAAACTTTTACGCGAGGCTCGAGGAACAAAAGAAGGCGGCAGGGGTCCGATAATCCGATCCCGGCTTGGCGGCGCGCCATTCATGAGATTCACGTTCGCCATCCTGCTTTTCGCAACGACGATCGCGGCTGCGCCGGTCGATACCGCTAGATTAGTGGCATCCGCACGAATTGCGCCCGCTACAAACGCTGGCAGCTTAGGCAAGAAATGGTGGGGGTCACATCCAACCGACCTTCCGGGCCCATTCAACGAAGTCCGGATTGGAATAGACTGACAACGCCTCCTCCGGAGTCATTGGTTCCAGCTCGATGGGAATTGGATCTAAACCCACAGTTTGACGTCGTTCGTTCACGTGTTCAGGGTCTTCGATGATCCACCGTTTGGCAGCGCCATCGTCAGTCGTCGCCCAGTGCGTGCCATAACGTTGGGGTTGGCCTTCAAAGTAGCGAATCCGGTCCAACAAGTATGCGGGCTGCCAAGGGACGATCTCGTCCTTCTCGGCAGCCGCCTGGAGCAGCGGTAGATACGCTCGCTGGAGTTCCGGTTCGCTGATGGCATGCTGAAGCACCAGCCATGCGGCCGCGCTGCCATCATCACCTACCAGACTTCGAATCGGCCAACCGTGCTTGTCGACGATCGCGCGCAGTCGTCTCGCATTCCGACGATGCACATCCTCCATACGCGGATCGTAGGGAAGCTCTGAACCTTCCGCCTGAATCTGCTCGCGAACTCTAAGGTCCTCCGCCTGCATCTCCAACAATTCTTGCCGCAGATGATTGTTCATGGCTATCCAGCGTCTGTTCAAAGCCCTGGGTGTTGACGAGCACCCGAAAGTGAATTTTTTCGAGCAAGCGCCGGTGGATGGGCTCGCCCGAAGAGTTCCTTCCAATTAGGTTCGATTAGTGCGGAGGGCTTGGCGGACTTTCAATTCCAGATACTGG
>Ga0209172_10000539_pt1 | contig 102713 bp, 103 predicted proteins | sample LarsenN4metaG_FD_184113 | JGI IMG/M metagenome (GOLD analysis project Ga0209172, IMG submission 184113) | Hot spring sediment bacterial and archeal communities from British Columbia, Canada, to study Microbial Dark Matter (Phase II) - Larsen... ... | reverse complement strand
ATGGCGGTGATCTGCAGGCCGAAGCGCAGGGTCCACCTCAACGGGACGGTCGGCGAACAGCGCCAGCAATCGCGCGAGGACCCCGTCGGTCCGAGGAACTGTCCAGTACTTTCCCTCAGGATGCCAGAGGCGGCCGGGGATCGTCTTGATCCTCGTGATGCCCTCGAGACTGTAGGAAAGGCGCACGACGAGCCTGCCCGCCTCGCCGGGCCCAATCCAAATCACATACCGACCGCGCACCGTGTCTCCCGGCCACCCTCATGGATGCCGCGAACCTACGGGCCTGTCTTCACCCCTCCACAGTGGCCCGCACATAGCGCTGGCCCGGGAACGCCCGCGCCAGCCCTCGCACCTCCAGCACCGAGAGCGCCCGGTTCACCTCTGCAACCGAGAGCCGGCAGCGCAGGGCCAGGGCATCGGGGTGCTGCGGCCGCAGGGAGAGCTGCGCGTACACGGCGGCTTCGATCCCCGCTAGGGCCGCGGCGGGCGCTGCGCCGGTGGGCGGGCGAAGGGCGGCCAGCCCGAGCTCTTCGAGAATATCCTCGACGCGGGCCACCAGCCTGGCCCCCTGCTGCAGCAACCGGTGCGGCGCCCGGCTGGTCTCGTCAAAGATACCGCCCGGGACGGCGAACACTTCCCGGCCCTGGTCCAGGGCATGGTCGGCGGTGATCACCGCCCCGCTCTGCTCCCTCCCTTCCACCACCACGACCCCCAGGGTCAACCCGCTGATCAGGCGGTTGCGCCGGGGAAACTGGTGCCGGAGCGGCGGCGTCCCCGGCGGGAATTCCGAGACCACCGCTCCCGCCTCGATGATCTCCGCCATCAGCCGGCGGTGCTCGGGCGGGTAGATGACATCCACCCCGCATCCCATCACCGCGATCGTCCGTCCGCCGCCCTGCAGCGCGCCGCGGTGGGCGGCGGCATCGATCCCGCGCGCCAGGCCGCTCACCACCGTCACCCCGCAGGACGCCAGCTCTCGCCCCAGCCACTCCGCCACGGCGAGGCCGTAGGCCGAGGCGCGGCGCGAGCCGACGATTGCTACGGCCGTCCTGTCCTCGTCACGCAGGGCGCCCCGCACATACAGGGGGGAAGGTGGATCAGGGATCGTGCGCAGCGCGGCGGGGTATGCGGTGTCGGCAAGCGTCAGCTCGCGGATGGCGACCTCGGCGCGAGGGCCTCGCCCAAGACCTGCCTTCGATCCCATCCTGGCTGCCTGTGGACCGGGCCGCATGCCCGATGCCCCCATCCCGGCCGGCTATCCCCGCAGCCGCTGCATCCGGTCAAAGACCCGATACTGGATCGCCTCTGCGAGGTGGGCCACGATGATCCCGTCGCTGCCCTCCAGGTCGGCAATCGTGCGGGCCAGGCGCAGCATGCGGTGGTAGGCCCGGGCCGACAGCCCGAGCCGCGCGATCGCCCCGCGGAGAAAGGCCTTCTCATCCTCGCCCAGCCGACACTGCCGGCGGAGGTGTCGCGGAGTCATCTCCGCGTTGCAGGAGAGGGTTCCGCCGAACCGCGCCTGCTGCGTCGCCCGCGCCCGCTGGACGCGGTCCCGGATCGCGGCGGAGGATTCTCCGGCGGGGGCTGAGGTGAGGTCCGCAGGCAGGACCCGCGGGACCTCCACATGCAGGTCGATGCGGTCGAGCAGCGGCCCCGAGAGACGGCTGAGGTAGCGGGCAACCTGCGACGGCGTGCACAGGCACGTCGCACCATCGTCTCCGCGGTACCCGCAGGGGCAGGGGTTCATGGCCCCGACCAGCATGAACGCGGCCGGGAAGGTGACGGTGAGCTGCGCCCGGGCCACCGTCACCACCCGATCCTCCAGCGGCTGGCGCAGAACCTCCAGCACGTCGCGGTGGAACTCGGGCAGTTCATCCAGGAAGAGCACGCCGCGGTGCGCGAGGGTGATCTCGCCGGGCCGTGCGCCGGCGCCGCCACCGACCATCGCCGCCGTGCTCGTGGTGTGATGCGGACTGCGGAACGGGCGCGTCCGCATCGGACCGGTCCCACCGGGCAACAACCCCGCAACGCTGTAGATTCGCGCGACCTCGATGGCCTCGTCCCAGGTCAGCGGTGGGAGGATCGTCGGGAGGCACCGCGCCAGCATCGTCTTGCCCGAACCCGGCGGTCCGATCAGAAGCACGTTGTGCCCGCCCGCGGCGGCGATCTCCATCGCCCGGCGGGCGTGACCCTGGCCGCGGACCTCCGAGAAGTCGTGCTCCCCGGCCTCCGGTGCCGTTCCGGAAGCCGGGGGGCGCTGGAATGGTGTGATCAGCGCCCGCCCCTCAATATGCTCCACCACCTGCGCGAGACTGGTCGCCGGATATACGGCAACTCCTTCCACCAACGCCGCCTCCGGGGCGTTGCGCTCCGGCACGATGATCGCCCCGCCGCGATCGCGCGCGGCCATCGCGATGGCCAGCGTCCCCGTCACCGCCCGCAGCCCGCCGTCCAGGGACAGTTCCCCCAGCAGCATCGTGCCGTCCAGGTTGCACGGCCGGATCTGCCCGGTCGCGGCGAGGATCCCGATCGCCATCGCCAGATCAAACGCCGGACCGGCCTTCCGCACATCGGCGGGCGCCAGGTTGATGGTAATCTTGCGCGGGGGCAGCTCGTAGTGCCCGTTGCGAATCGCCGCGCGCACGCGCTCCTTGGCTTCCTGCACCGCGGCGTCGGGCAGACCGACGATGGCGAACGCCGGCAATCCGGCTGCTACGTCGACCTCGACATCCACCCCGTAGGCCTGCAGGCCCAACACCGCCGCGCTGCGCACTCGTGCCAGCATCGCCATTTGCCCCGCCGACGGCCTTATGTCGCCTCGAAGGCATCCACCAGCAACTCCACGCGCTCGACACGGCCCTGGGGCGTCACGGCTACGGCGACGGCGTCGAAGCGCGCGGTCCGCTTGGGCCGGGGGATGCCTTTCAAGTAGTACGCAGCCAGCCGGCTGAGGCGGCGTTGCTTGATCCCGGTGATCGCGTCGAACGGGTTGCCGAACTCCGCGCTGGTGCGCGCTTTGACCTCTACGAACACCGTCACCTCGCCCTGCTCCGCGATAAGATCGATCTCGCCGAGCGGGCAGCGGAAGTTGCGGGCTACGATCCGGTAGCCGGCTCTCTCCAGGAAGGCGACGGCGGCGTCCTCGCCGATCCGGCCGAGCCTCAGGCGGTCCATCCCATCCTCCGTAGCACGCCCCTGAATGTGCGCGCCATGCCTCAGGCGGGGCATCCGCCTGCGGCGGACCGTCGTCTGGCCCATGCGGGGAAGGGGTACGCTACCGGGTGTGAGAGCAATCGCCCTGTGGTGTCTGGCCTGTCTGCTTCTGGCGGGAGCGGGCCGCGTGGAGGCCAAGGTCGGGGATGCGCTCGAGACCTTCACCAGCGGTCCCGTCATGAACCAGCTGCGCCTGAACGCCTCGGGGCAGATGGCCCTCAGCGGGGCGCTGGCCGGCCGGACCCTGCATCGGTTTGTGTCGGACGACGGCGCGATCACCGTCGACGTCATCGTCTGGAACGGCGCCGTCGAGCAGTTGCTCATGTACCTGCCCGGGGAAGAACGGCGGGGCGTTCAGGTGAGCATGTTCCTGCAGCACGCCGTGGGATCGGTCTTCGGCGCGCAGCAGGGCATCCTGGCCTTCCGCGCCGCGGTCCTCAACCGTCGCGAGACGTCCCTGGCCTGGGGCGGCTACACGATGCGTTTCACGCCGCTGGACCGGGGTCTGCTGCGCGTCCAGGTCAGCCGATAGCGAGCCGCTGCTGGAGCCCCTGGACGAACAGGAATGACCGCCGGTGCACCGGCGTGATGCCCAGACGGGTGATCGCCGCTCGATGGGCCCGCGTGGAATACCCCTTGTGGACCTCGAAGCCGTAACCGGGATACTGCGCCGCCAGCTGCACCATCGCCCGGTCGCGGGTGACCTTGGCCACAATCGACGCCGCGGCGATCGAGGCACAGGTGGCATCGCCATCGATGATCGCGAGCTGCGGCACGGGGACGTCGGCCGGAAAGCGGCCGTCGATCAACACCAGGTGGGGGCGCTGGGGCAAGGCCAGGATGGCGCGGCGGTGGGCCAGGCGCATGGCCTGCAGGATATTGAACCGGTCGATCTCCTCGACCTCCGCGCGTCCGACGGCCACGGCGACGGCGCGGCGTGTGATCTCGGCGTAGAGGATCTCGCGCTGCTCGGCCGTCAGGCGCTTGCTGTCGTCCAGGCCGGGCAGCCGTATCCCCGGAGGCAGAATGACGGCGGCGGCCACGACCGGGCCGGCCAGAGGCGCGACGCCAGCCTCGTCCACGCCGGCGATGGTCTGGAAGCCCTCGGCCCGGCGCTGTTCTTCGATCGTGCGCAGCCCATCCAGCCGGGCCTCCTCCCGCACCTGTCTGGCCAGCCGACGGCGGTAGCGCGCGGCCAGGTCCCGCACGCCGGCCCGCCAATCGCGGGCCAGGGCGCGCAGCAGACGCTCATCGACAGCCGGCAGGGCGCTCAGACACAGGGCAAGGTCGGCGACTGACAGCGCACGGATCTCGGCGGGACGCAGCGTGTGGGGCATGACCGCGACCGCGATAGAGTTTCGGGCGCGGGGCGGGCGGTCCTCCGTCGAAGGAGATCGTCAGCGAACGAGGCCCAGCCGCTGAGGCGGCCAGTAGATGAACAGCGCCTTGCCCACGACGTTCTGCGTAGGCACGAACCCGAAGAAGCGGCTGTCCTCGCTGTTGCAGCGGTTGTCCCCCAGGACGAACAGCTGTCCCGGGGGGATCTCCTGCGGTCCGTAGTTGCTCGTGCAGGCGCGATCGCCCCCGGCCAGGGCCGTGGGATACAACTCGTTGATCGGCGTCCCCTCGATCAGGACGACGCCGTCGCGCAGCTCGACCGTTTCTCCCCCCAGGCCCACGACGCGCTTGACGAAGTCCTTGCCGGGATTCAGCGGGTAATGGAAGACGATGACGTCCCCTCGGCGGATCTGCCCGAAGCGGTAGCTGAACTTCCCGACGAGGATGCGGTCGTCCACCTGCAGCGTGGGCTCCATCGAACCGGAAGGGATGTAGAAGGCCTGGACGACGAAGGTGATGATGAGGAGCGACAGCAGGGCGGCGAAGATGCTGGCATCGAGCGTTTCCACGACGCTGCTGCGCCAGGCCGGCGGGATGGCATAGGCGCGCTTGATCGCCAAGCGGGCGACGATGAGCACGCCCGCCAGGATGAGGATCAGGCTGGGAATGCTGAGGGGCAGACGGTCGAGGATCTCCACGGGGGAGGGCCCGGGCGCTAGCGCATTTCCCTGACGCGCGCCTCGCGGCCGACCTTCCCTCGCAGGTAGTACAGCTTCGCCTGCCGGACCTTGCCCTTGCGCACCACGTCGATGCGCTCGATGCGCGGGGAGTGCAGCGGGAAGGTCCGCTCCACGCCCACGCCGTGGCTGATCCGCCGCACGGTGAACGTCTCGCGCGCGCCGCCGCCCTTCCGGCCGATCACCACGCCCTCGAAGGCCTGGACGCGCTCCCGGCCGCCTTCGACCACCTTGAGATGCACGCGCAGCGTGTCCCCCGGGGTAAAGGGCGGAATCTTGCCCTTCAGATGCTCTCGCTCAACGGTCGCGACCTTGTCCATCGACGTCCTCCGAGACGTGGCACGCGCGCGGGTGGCGCCCACGGCGTGCCATTATAGCACGCCCTCTCAACCGGCAACAATCGGCGGACGCCTACTGGGTGATCTCGAGGTCCTCCGCATCCAGCAGCCGCCGGTCGTCGTCGCTCAACGCGTCGCGCTTCAGCAGGTCAGGCCGGCGCTCGAGCGTGCGGCGCAGACGCTGCGCCCGCCGCCACCTCCGGATCGCCGCATGGTCGCCCGAGAGCAGCACCTCCGGAACTTTCATGCCCTGGAACTCCGGCGGCCGGGTGTAGTGCGGGTAGTCCAATAAGCCCCCGGCGAACGAGTCCGCCTCCACCGACGCGGCATCCCCGACCACACCGGGGACGAAGCGCGCCACGGCCTCGACGATGACCATGGCCGCCAGTTCGCCGCCGGTGAGCACATAGTCGCCGATCGAGATCTCGTCGGTGGCCAGACCGAGGCGCACGCGCTCGTCGATCCCTTCGTAATGCCCGCACAGGATGATGAGGTGGTTCACCCCCGCCAGTTCCTGAGCCAGGGCGGCGGTGAGGACCCGGCCCTGCGGAGAGGTCAGGATCACGCGCGGGGAGGGATCGGGGAATTGGCCGCGGACCGCCGCGACCGCGGCGAAGAACGGCTCGGGCTTCATCACCATCCCCGCCCCGCCGCCGTACGGGGCGTCATCCACCTGGCGGTGCCGGTCGGCAGTGAACTCGCGCAGGTCCCAGACCTTGACCTGGAGCAGTCCGCGCTCCCGGGCCCGACCGAGCACGCTGAGCTCCAGCGGCACAAACGCCTGCGGAAAGATGGTGATGATATCCACGCGCATCAGAGTGAGTCCTCCAGCATCCCCGGCATCGGCCGGACCACCATACGCCCCTGCGCCGGCTCGATCCGCAGGACGACCGACGAGATCGCGGGCACCAGGATCTCGCGCGCGCCCCGCACCACGTACACGTCGTTGCCGGGCGTCCGGATGATCTCGTCCACGGTCCCCAGCACCTGCCCCTCCTCCGTCACGACCGTCAGGCCGAGGACGTCGAAGACATAATGGCGCCCCTCCGGCAGCGGCGCGGCCAGTTCGCGCGGGACGGCCAGGGCGGCGCCCCGCCAGACCTCGACCGCCTCCGGCGTATCGATCCCGGCCACCTTCACCAGGACGGCGTCGCCGGCGGGCCGCACCGCCTCGATGCGCACCGGTTCCGACCGCTCATCGGTGACCAGGAGCGCCTGGCCGAGCGCGCCCAGGCGTTCGGGGAAGTCGGTCTCCGGTTGCACGCGCATTTCGCCGCGCACGCCGTGCGGCCGGATCACCCGGCCCACCACCACGAGCGGCGGGCCCGAAGCCATCTACGCCTCCTCGCGGATCTCCAGGATGATGCCGTCCTTCACGACGACCTCGGCCCGACCGATCTTGTTGAACAGGTTGTCCCCGACCGAGACCTCGACCAGGCTCTCCAGCGTCCCCTGCGGGAACTCGGAGTTCAGCACGAGATCCTGCGCCTCGCGCAGCCGCATGGAAAGCTCCGCCTTGGTCGCCTCCTGCCGGGCCCGCTCCAGCTCGAGCTGCTGGCGGACCGCGCGGCTCTGCGGGGAGAGCTGGCGCTCCAGTTCGGTGCGGCGGATCTGGGTGTCGATCTGCTGGACGACAGCGTCAACGCGCTTGATCGCATCCTCGAGGTCCTGCACGTACAGGCGCTTGAAGCTCTCAGTGACCACGGTCTTGATCACGACCGGTCGGGTGACGGTGATCCCCATCAGGCTCCTCCTACGCGGTGCTCGTGATGTCCAACGCGACCCGCACGCCGTGGCGCACCGCCGCGGCCCGCACCACCGCGCGCAGGGCCCGGGCGATCCGCCCCTGGCGGCCGATCACCTTGCCCATGTCCGGCGGCGCGACGCGCAGTTCGATACGCACGGCGCCTCCGGCGACCGCCGCCGCGTGCACCTGGACGGCCGCCGGCTCATCCACCAGCGACCGGGCCAGGAACTCCACCAGGTCGCGCAGGGCCTCGTCCGCGGCCACGGTGTCTACGTCAGGATTTGGCCGCAGCGCGCTCCAGCACGCCCGTCCGCTGAAGCAGCACGCGCGCGGTGTCGGACGGCCGGGCGCCCTTGCGCAGCCAAGCGATCGCCTTGGCCTCGTTGATCGAAATCGTGGAGGGCTCCGTCGTCGGATTGTAGTAGCCGATCGCCTCGATGTAGCGGCCGCTGCGGGGTGCGCGCGAGTCCGCCACGACCAGGCGGTAGAACGGCTTGTGCTTGCCGCCCAGCCGCATCAACCGGATCTTGACCATGCCGACCTCCTCGTCGTGTCTACGGGAGTGGAAACGGAAACTTCCCCCGCTTCCCTCTCTTCTCGATCTCGCCGACTGATCTGATCAGCCGGCGGGCCTCGTCGAACTGCCGCAGCAGCCGGTTCACGTCCTGGATCGAGGTCCCGCTGCCGCGCGCGATCCGGCGTCGCCGGCTGCCGTCGATCACCTGGGGGTGGCGCCGTTCTTCCGGGGTCATGGAGTCGATGATCGCCTCCACCCGCCTCATCTGGCGCTCGTCCACTCCCCCGGCGGCCTTCACCTGCCGGCCCACACCGGGAATCATCTCCAGTAGTGACTCCAGCGGACCCATCTTCTTCACCTGGCGCAGTTGCTGGCGGAAATCCTCCAGGGTGAACTCGGCCCGCCGCAGTTTGCGCTCGAGTTCGGCCGCGCTCTCCTGGTCCACCGTCTCCTGCGCCCGCTCGATCAGGGTGAGCACGTCGCCCATGCCCAGGATGCGCGAGGCCATGCGGTCGGGGTGGAACGGCTCCAGGCCGTCCAGCTTCTCGCTCGTGCCGGCGAAGAGGACAGGCACGCCGGTGACCTCCACCACGGAGAGCACCGCCCCGCCCCGCGCGTCGCCGTCGAGCTTCGTCACGATCAATCCGTCCAGACCGAGGTGCTGGTGGAAGCGCGCGGCCATCGTCACTGCGTCCTGGCCGGCCATCGCGTCCATGACCAGCAGGACCTCATGAGGGCGCACGGCCTCTCGCGTGGCGCGCAATTCGGCCATGAGCTCGTCGTCGATGTGCAGCCGGCCGGCGGAGTCGATGATCACCGTGTCCTGTCCGCCCGCCTGCGCTGCGGCGACCGACGCCCGGGCCACGGCCAGGGGATCGGTCGCGCCCTGCTGTGCGAAGACCGGCACACCCGCCTGCCGGCCCACGACCTGCAGTTGGGTCACGGCCGCGGGCCGCTTCAAGTCGGTGGCCACCAGCAGCGGCTGCCGGCCCCGCCGCCGCAGGCGGAAGGCCAGTTTGCCCGCCGTGGTCGTCTTGCCCGCACCGTGCAGTCCCGCGAGCAAGACAACTGTGGGGGGGCGCTCCGCAAACCGAAGCTCGCGGGACGGCCCTCCCAGCAGACGGGTCAGCTCTTCATGGACGATCTTGATGACCTCATGGCCGGGGGCGAGGCTCTTCGTGATCTCGGCGCCGACCGCACGCGCGCGGACGCGATCCACGAACGTCTTGGCCACCTTGAAGTTGACGTCCGCCTCGAGCAATGCCAGACGTACCTCGCGGAGCGCCGCATCGACGTCGGCTTCGGAGAGCACGCCCCGCCCGGTGAGGGTCCGGATGATCGTCTGGAATCTCGCCTGCAGCGCTTCAAACATCCTTACGCTTGACCGTTCTCCCGCACCGCTTCGTACACCCGGTATCCGGCGGCCCGCTGGACCTCACGCACCGGCCCGACCGTCTGCGCGATCTCGGCGGCCAGCGTCTTCGCCCCCTGCGCCGTCCGGGCGACGAGATAGAGGCGCCCGCCGGGGCGGAGCACCTCCCGCGCCCCGCGCAGCAGGCGACGGAGGACGGCTTTCCCAGCCCGGATCGGTGGATTCATCGCCACGACGTCAAAACTGCGTCCGCGCACCGGCTCGATCCCGTCGCCCTGGTACACCTCGACGCGGCGAAATCCCAGGCGCCGGGCGTTGCGCGCGGCCAGTTCCACGGCCCGTTCGTTCACGTCGACGAGCACCACCCGCCCCCTCGGGGCCAGGTGTGCCGCCACCAGGCCGATCGGCCCGTAGCCGCAGCCCACATCGAGAACTCGATCGGCGGGTTCGATGCGCATCGCCTCGATCAGCAGCCTCGTGCCGCGGTCGATTCCAGCACGTGAAAACACCCCGCGGTCCGTGACGAAGGTCCACACCCTGCCTCGGAGTCTGGCCTGAATCTCACGTGTCCGGGACGGAACAGATGGCGTCGGCGCGAAGTAGTGCTGCATCGTCACCGGATGCTGCGCCTGAGCACGTCCAGTTCCTGCCTGATCTCGGCTGCCTCCTCGGCGCCCAGACGGTCAGTCAGTCGCCGCACCGCCGCGGCAAGGCCGGCCACTCGCTCGCTCAACTGCCGGCGGAATTCCACGACCCCGAGCGACGCCTCCAGATGCTCCAGCTCCTCCGCCGATCGCTGCAGCGCGTCGTGCACCGCCTGTCGCGAGACCCCGTGCTGCTCCGCGATCTCCCCGAGCGAGAGATCGTCATGGTAATAGAGACGCAGCAGCCGCTGCTGCCGCCGGGTCAGTAGCCGGCCATAGGTGTCGAAGAGGCGGATCACTCGCAGGCGCTCGCTGAGCGCGCGAACCACGGGCTCCACTCTGTCAAGTCAATTCCCTTTACAGAGCCCATACAGTATATGCCGAGCCCAAGGAGGTGTCAACGGGTGTGCCGTTACTGATCGCGGGCGGCCTGCTCCTCCTGTTTACCCGTCAGCGGCGGGCGTCGGGAAGCAGCGCGTCTCCGTAGGCGCTGGGGTCGAACGGATGCAGATCGTCCAGGCCTTCACCGATCCCCACGAGTTTCACCGGCAATCCGAGCTCGCGGCCGATAGCCAGGACCGCGCCGCCCTTCGCCGTCCCGTCCAGCTTGGCCAGGATGATCCCGGTCACGTCCACCGCCTGGTGGAAGAGGCGCGCCTGCTGGATGGCGTTCTGCCCCGTCGAGGCGTCGAGCACGAGGAGGCGCTCCACCGGTGCGTCGGGGAGCTCCCGCGTGACGATGCGGGAGATCTTCTTGAGCTCCTCCATGAGGTTCACTCTAGTGTGCAGCCGGCCGGCGGTGTCGGCGATGAGCACGTCGATACCGCGCGCTTGGACGGCCTGGACGGCGTCGTAGACCACCGCGGCCGGATCCGCTCCCGGGGCGTGTTTCACGACCTCCGCCCCGGCGCGCTGTCCCCAGATGACGAGTTGATCAATGGCCGCGGCGCGGAAGGTGTCCCCGGCGGCCAGGAGCACGGAGCGGCCCTGAGTCCGCAGGCGATGGGCGAGCTTGCCGATTGAGGTCGTCTTCCCTGAGCCGTTGACGCCGAGCACGAGGACGACCGCGGGCGGCGGCTCGAGGCGCAGGGGCGCCGGTTCGCCGAGCAGGCTCTGGAGGATGTCGCGGAGCGCGGCGCGCAGGGTCGCAGGGTCGCGTGCCTCTCGACGTTCGCGGAGCTGCGCGATGATGTACGCGGTCGTGGAGACGCCGACATCTCCTTGGATCAGCGCCGCTTCCAACGCCTCGTAGAACTCCGGCGACGGCGGCAGGCGCAGGACCTGCTCGATGCGGGCGGTGAAAGTCTCGCGGGTCCGGGCGAGACCCGCGCGGAGACGGTCGAAGAAGGTCACACTACGAGGATACCCCGCCGGTCAAGCCGGCACGGGTTCGGGGACCCCCTTGTGCGTCAGGCGCATCGAGATGATCTTCGAGACGCCGGGAACCTCCATCGTCACACCGTACAGAACATCAGCGGACTCCATCGTCCCCTTGTTGTGCGTAATGATGAGCACCTGGGTGCGCTCGGCCAGCTCGCGCAGCAGCGTTGTGAACTTCTTCGTGTTCGTGTCGTCGAGCGCCGCCTCGACTTCGTCGAAGATGCAGAAGGGACTGGGGTGCACGCGCAGCATGGCGAAGATCAGCGACAGCGCCACGAGCACGCGCTCGCCGCCGGAGAGCGCGGAGAGGCTCCGCATCTTCTTGCCCGGCAACTGCGCTTCGATCTCGATCCCTGGCTCGGTGCCCGGCTCGCCTTCCACGAGCAGGAGCCGGGCGGCGCCTCCGGCAAAGAGGCGCACAAACAGCCGGTTGAACTCCTCGTTCACTCGCGCAAACGTCTCCGCGAAGCGCACCCGGAGCACGTCATCCAGCCGGCGGATCAGCGCAGCCAGTGCGGCCCGCGCGCGCTCCAGATCGTCGGCCTGCCGGCCGAGCGCCTCGACGCGCGCGGCGACCGTGGCGTGCTCTTCAACCGCGCGCAGGTTCACCGGACCCAGTGCCGCGATCAGCCCCCGCAGTGCCTCGATCCGCCCCACGGCCTCGTCGCGGCCGACGGGAAGGCGCGTCTCGCGCACGTCCTCCCACGCGGCGCCGAACTCCTCCTGGATCCGGCGGGTCGCGGCCGTGAACTCCGTGTCCACCTGGGCCTGGCGCACCTCCAGCCGGTGCGCCTGCTCCTCCACTTCGTGCAGCGACTCCTGAATCTGGCGCCAGGAGGCCTCGAGATCGACCAGCCGTTGCTGCAGCGCGCCGCGCTCTTCTTCGAGCGCGCCGAGCCGGGCGCGGGTCGCCTCCTGTTCGCGGGCGAGCGATGCCCGCGCGTGCTGTGCCTCCTCCAGGGAGTGGGTGAGCAGGTGCTGTTCGCCATCCAGGACGGTCCGCTCGCCCTGCAGTTGATCGTGTCGGCTCTGGAGCTCCGCCGCGTGACGGGCGGCGGCCTCGATCCGTTCGCGCACCGCCTCCAGGGTCCCGGCAGTCTCCGCAAGCTGCACGCGCACCTCGGTCAGCAGCGCCCCCGCCTCGCGCGTCTGCTCCGCCGCTGCACGCAGCCGGGCCGTCGCCTCTCCTTCCTCGGTCTGGCGCACGGCCACCGTCCGCGCCAGGGCCTCCTCATCCGCCAGCAGCCGCTCGGTTTCGGCCTGCGTCCGAGCCTGCTCCTCGGCGATCTGCCGAAGGAGTCTCTGGACCTCCTCCTGCTCGCCGGGCAGCCGGGCCAGCTCCACCTGAACCGGAGCCAGGGCCGCCTGCTGCTGCGCGATGGCCTCGTCGATCCGGGTCTGCTCCCCCTCGAGCGCGGCGGACTGATCGGCCAGCGCCGCGATCTGGTCGCTCAACGCCGTGCGCTGCGCCTCGGCCCGCTCCACCGCTCCTTCCAGCGATGCGGCGCGCTCGCGCAAGCCGGCCAGCTGCTCGCGCCGGCCCAGCAGCAGCGCCTCGCCCCCGGCGTTGCCGCGGTAACTGATCACGCCGTCGGGGGTGATCAACTCTCCGTCGAGCGTGACCACCCGGCCGGGAAACCCTTGCGCGCGCAGCGCGACGGCGTCGTCGAGCGAATCGACCACGACGACGTCACCCAGGAGCGCGTCCACGACCTCGCGCGCGCCGTTGGTCAGCTCGACGAGATCGACGGCGCGCCCCACCACGCCTGCACCCTGGGGCAGGGCGACGGGCGGCCGCCCCGCCACCAGGTCCTCCGGGATGAAGGAGGCGCTGCCCTGCCCGTTGCCGCGCAGGTAGCGCAGCCCGCCCTTGACGTCCTCGACGCTGGCGGCGACGAGCGAGAACAGCCGCCGGCCCAACGCCGCCTCGATGGCCGCCCGGTGCGGCGGGGCCACCTGCAGCAGGTCCACGACAGGATACCGGATACCGGAGAACCGCTCCGGATCGGCCTGCTTGGCCAGGAGAATCTCGCGGACGCCCTGCTCATACCCCTCCAGGCGCCGGTGCATCTCTTCCAGGAACGCGAGCGTCTGGACCACCACCTGGCGATCCGCCTGCAGCTGCCGGCTCTCCTCATCGGCACGACCAAGGTCCTGCTCGAGTTCGTGCCGGCGGGCGGCAACCTCTGTCATCCGGCCGGCGAGCAGCTCCCGTTCGCGGAGGAGAGCGGCCAGACTGCCCTCCATCTGCGCACCGGCATCGGCCAGCTCACCCGCTCGCGAAGCGAGCGTCGACCGCCGGGCTTCGTGGGCGGCGGACTGCTCATCCAGGGCCGCCGCACGCTCGCGCAGCCTGGCCAGGTCGTGTCCGGTCCGGGTCCGTGCCGCCAGCAGGTCGGCGATCTCCGCGCGCAGCGCCTGGAGCCGCTCTTCCGCATCGCGTTCCGCCGCCGCCGCGGCGGCGGCGGACGCCTCCGCCAGGCGCAGCCGATCGAGCGCGTCGTCGCGCTTTGCCGCGAGCTGGTCGGCCTGGACGCGCAACGCGGTGAGTTGCTCCTCCGCCTGCTGACGCTGGGTCTCGAGGCGCTTCCCCTCGGCCGCCAGGCGCTCGCGCTGGGACATCGTCGAGCGCATCCGCTCGGTGAGCACCTGAATCGCCGACTCGCGCGCGCTCAGGTCTTCCACCAACTGCAGCAGCGCGCGCTGGGTCTCTTCCCACTGGCGGGCGGCCACGGCGGCCCGAGCTCGGCCGTCGTCCATCTCCCGGCCGGTCCGTTCTCCCCTCGCGGCCAGGTCGTGCAGCTGCTGCCGGACCGCCTCCGTCTGCGTGACGATCCGTCGCAGCGCCGTGAGGATGCGCCGGGCGTCATCCACCTGCAGGGCCAACTCGAGGTCACGGATCTCCCGCGTGTGGGCCTGATACTGTGTGGCTGCTTCGGCCTGGGCGCGCAGCGTCTCCATCTGCGTCCGGAGCTCGGCGAGCACATCCGCCACGCGGAGCAGATTCCCCGCGGCGTGCGTCAGCCGGCGCTCCGCCTCCCGGCGGCGCCGCTTGTAGCGCGCCAGCCCGGCCGCCTCTTCCAGCAGCGCCCGGCGGTCGTCCGGTCCGGCGTTGAGCACGCTGTCCACCTGGCCTTGCCCGATCAGCGAGTAGGAGCGCCCGCCGAGCCCCGTCCCCAGGAACAGCATCTGGATGTCGCGCAGGCGGCAGGGCAGCATGTTCAGCAGATACTCGCCTTCGCCGCCGCGGTTCGCCCGGCGGGTCACGGTGACCTCGGTGTACTCCACCGGGAGCACGCCCGAATCGTTGTTGATGGTCAGCGAGACCTCGCCCAGCCCCATCGCCCGGCGCCCTTCGCTGCCGGCGAAGATGACGTCGTCCATGCGGCCGCTGCGCAGGCTCTTGTAGCCCGCCTCGCCCAGGGCCCAGCGAATGGCGTCGAAGACGTTGCTCTTCCCGCTGCCGTTGGGCCCGACGATCGCCGTGATCCCGGGGGTGAACTCCAGCTCGGTCCGGTCGGCGAAGGTTTTGAATCCGGCTAGCTCCAGACGCTTCAGGTACACCGTCAGGCTCCTTCCTGCAGCAGCGAAGCGTACAGGGACTCGACGCGGTCCGTGACCGCATCGAGCGTGTAGGCGTGCGCGGCCTCCCGCGCGGCACGGCCCATCGCCAGGCGGCGCGCCGGGTCATCGAGCAGCGCCAGCGCGCGTGCGGCCAGCGCGTCGGCCTCTGCGGGCGCGAGCAACCCGGTACGGCCGTCCTGCACCGTCTCCGACACACCGCCGGCATCGACCGCCACCACGGGCAGGCCGGCCGCCATCGCCTCCACGACGACCAGACCCTGGGTCTCGGTCTGTGAGGCATACAGGAAGACCTCCCCCGCGGCCATGGCGGCGAGCGCCCGCCGGTGAGGCAGGGCGCCGGCGAAGACGACGCGACCCCGCAGGCCGAGGCCGGCCACCAGGTCGCGCAGACGAGGCTCTTCCGGGCCGCCGCCCACGATCATCAATATCCCCGGGCGCTGCGCCGCTATCCGGGCAAACGCCTCCACCACGAGGGGCACGCTCTTCTCCCGGCCGAGGCGGCTGGCGGTGACCACCAGCGGGACGTCACGGGGGATGCCGTAGGCGCCGCGGACGCCGTCCACCGGGAGCGCGGCGAACATCTCCAGGTCGATCGCCGCGGTGGGGATCACCTCGATGCGCGTGGCCACGCCGCTTTCCCGCAGACGCCGCGCCACAACGTGCGAGGGCGCGATCACGCAGGCGCACCGGTTCGCGTACGCCGTGACGAACCGGCGGACGGCGGGCGCGCTCACGCGCCGGCTGAGAAAGGGCGCGTAGTGTACGTATTCGTCGTACAGGGTGTGATGCGTGAAGACCAGGGGCCGCCGCGCCCGCGCGGCCAGGCGCAGGGCGACCGCACCCATCACAAAGGGGGCGTGGGTGTGGACGAGATCGGGCTTCGCCGCGGTCAGCCGCCGCCATGCGGCGGGAGCGTACGGCAGCGCGAGCGGGAAATCCGGCTGGGATGGCGGACGCAGCGAGGGGAAGCGGACCACGTCGGGGTCCTCATCCCGGTGGCGAGGATACCGCGGCGCGGCGATCAGGACGCGATGACCGCGCGCACGCAGGGCCCGGGTCAGGGCGGCGAGCGAATGGACCACGCCGCTGGTGCGGGGGAGATACGACTCGCTGCACATCGTGATGCAGTACGGGCGCGTCATCAGGTCCGAGGGAGAAGGACGGGAGGCGCCGGAGCGGCGGGGCCGCTCCGGGAATAGAGACCGGTCCTGCACAACCTGCATCGTTTCGCCCCAGGGTCGATCCGTGGTACGACGTGAGTGCCCGTCGGCTGGTGGAGTTGGGCGAAAACTCTTCTCTGCGTCTTCGCCCTTGCGGAGCCGATTCCTCTCCCCTACCTCCGGCCCCGGCCGCGCCGGCGCAGGTGCTCGGTGGCTCCCCGGACCTCCGCGAGGATGTCGTCGCGATGGATCAGGACATGGGCCCGGATCTCGCCGATCTTCGTCCGGAGGGCGGCGGGGAGGTCGATGGTCTCTTCTTCGTCGAGGACCTGGAGGCGGCTCCCGTCGGCGCTGAAGAGCAGGTCAACCGCCAGATCCCGCCAGCGGACCTCGCCGGCGCGGAACTCCACCTGGTCGGCGAGGTTGACGTAGAAACCCAGCGTCCGCCCGTCCGGTGTCACCCAGTGATACACGTTGTAGGGCCGATCCCGCCAGAAGTAGCCGAAACTCCCTGTCCCCCTCGGCAGCGCCAACTCCCCCACGCGGCGCCGGGCGCGAACCGGGTAGAAGACGACGACGTGCGAGGGGGAACGGTCCAACAGCACGCAGGCGAACTCCCGGCGCTCTCCGCGAAGGGTGGTCTTCACCTCCTTCATGACGCCGATCGGTTTCACCCCGTGGCCGCGGCGAGAGGAGGAGTCAGCCGAACGTGGAATCAGGTGTCAACCCCCCTGGAAGGAGACCGGTGCGGACCCGAGCACAGCCGGATCGCAAGCTCTGGCGCTGGTACGTCGTCCTGCTCATCGCCAACGAGCTGGATCTGGTCTTCACCTACCTCGGCCTCAGCCGCGGCACCTTCCTGGAAGCCAATCCCCTGGTCCGCCCGTACCTCTACACGTGGTGGCCGTTCGTCATGAAACTCGCCCCGCTGGCCGGCCTGGCCCTTGCCATCGCCGTCGTCGTACGCCGCGGCCAGCACCTGCACCCGCGCACGCTGACCGCCATCCGGCTGGCGGCCGTGATCTACGGCGGCATTCTCCTGCTTCACGTCCTGACCTTGCTCCGGGCGGCCTGAAGGGCTAGCTCGTGGGCGTATCACGACTGGTCGGGGAGGCGGGATTTGAACCCGCAACCTCACGGACCCGAACCGTGCGCGCTGGCCAAATTGCGCTACTCCCCGACGTCACCCTATTCTACCGCCTGGTCCATCGCATGAACAGGGCCGCGAGCACGGCGTGCCGCGGCCCACTTCCTCCATGCGAGCCGTCTGCGACTAGGAGCCGCCGACCTCGCCCTCCCCGTCGTGGCGCGGCCCGACGGCCTGCTGGAGCAGGGCGCCGGCGATCTCGCCGATCGTCACCCGCCCTTCGTCTTCCTGGGCCTTCAGCACTTCGCGGACCCGGCGCCGTTCCCGGTCGCGCTCCATCTTGCGGACGGACAGCGTCATCCGCCGCTCCTCCGGGCGGATCTCCGCGACCAGCGCTTCGACCGTCTCCCCGGCTTTGACCACGTCCTCGACCTTCGCCACCCGGCGTTCGGCGAGCTCAGAGATCGGCAGGAAGGCATCCAGATCGCCCAGCCGCACGAAGGCGCCGGAGGCCACCGTGCGGACGACCTTGCCGCGCACGATCTCGCCCGGACGGTACCGCTGCTGCACCGAGCGCCAGGGGTCGTCGAGGATCTGCTTCAGCCCGAGGGAGATCCGGTTCGTCTCGCGGTCCACGCGCAACACCTGCACGCGCAGGTGCTGATTGCGTCGCAGCACCTCGGAGGGATGCTTGATGTAGGTCCAGGACATCTCGCTGATCGGCAGCAGCCCGTCGGCTCCCCCCAGGTCGATGAACGCCCCGAAGTCGGTCAGGCGCTTCACCGTGCCTTCGACGATCTGCCCTTCCTGGAGGGCCGCCAGAAGGTCCTCCTTCGCGCGCCGGCGCGTCTCCTCGACCGCGATGCGGTGGGAAAGCACAACGCGCCCCTTGCCTCGATCCACCTCCAGGACCTTGAGGGGAATGGACTGGCCGACGAACCACTCGAAGCGGCGGCCCTTGGCCTGGGTGAGGTCGACGTGCGAGCCCGGCACGAACCCGCGCAACCCCAGGTCCACGACGAGACCGCCCTTCACCTTGTCCACGACCATCGCGTGCAGCACCTTCCCGGCCTGCTGCGCCTCCTGCACGCGCCGCCAGGCCATCTCAACGTCGGCCCGGCGCTTGGAGAGGATGATGTTGCCTTCCTCCCCCTCGGTGCGAAGGACCATGACGTCGATCCGATCGCCGACGTTGACCTCGGAGGCCGCTCCAGGCTTCGACATCTCCTGCGCGGGGATGAGGCCCTCGGACTTGGCGCCCACGTCCACCAGGACGCCCTCGGTGTCCACGCGGACCACCGTCCCCTTGATGATCTGCCGCTCCGCGAGACGCGGCACCGCCTTGGAGAGGTCGACCTTCTCCTCTCGCTCCGACGGCTCAGTTGTCGGACGTTCCTCGCCCATCATGCCACGCCACCCCGTCACGGTCTCCGCGCGACGCGTCCCACGCAGGCGACGTGAACCGGCGGACGCACAGCGGGGGGACGGCGCACAGATCCGCGGACGCAGCGCCACCCGTTATTCGCGCTGCGCCGGGCGGTTCCTCCCCCCATCCCGGAGCGCCGCGCGTACTTCCTCCGGGATGCGCCGCACGCGCCCGGTCCGATCAGTCGCGGCGTGCACGGTCTGGCCCTCCACCAGGACCGTGCCGTCCGGCGAGCACACCTCGTAGGCGAACGTGAGTGTGGCTTTACTCACCTCACGCACCGCGGTCCGCACGAGGACAACATCATCATAGCGCGCCGGACGCCGGAAGCGGGCCGTCGCCTCGATGACGACGAGGCGCGTCCCGCCTTCCTCCACCTGGCGGTAGGGCAGCCCGACGGCACGGGTGTACTCCGTCCGGCCGAGTTCGAACCAGACGAAGTAGGCGGCGTGGTGCACCACCCCCATCGCATCCGTCTCGGCGTAGCGTACGCGGACCTCGGTCTCCACCACCCTGCCGGCCAGACCCATGTGCGTACGGCCTACGCGATGGCGCGAGGAAACCCTCTTCTTCCAACGGATGGGGGGGAGGACGGTTCGCCGGTCAGATGCTCCAGTGGTGCCGGACGACACGGCGGACCGCGCGGGCCCGGGTGCGGATCGCCGCGTACGAGATCTCCTCCACCGGCGTGGGCGCCGGAGCGCCCCGGCCGGCCAGCGCAGCGATCGTGGCCGCCACGCTGCGACCGAGGTGCTCCAGGGCGTACCCGCCTTCCAGGACCGCGGCCAGGGGACCGGAGTACACCTCACGGATGAGGGTGGTGAGGTCATAGAAGCCGCGGTCGGTGAGGACCATCCCGCCCAGCGGATCTCCGGTGTGCGCATCGTATCCCGCGGAGATCAGCACCAGCTCGGGAGCAAAGGCCGCCGTGACCGGGAGCACGACCTCCTCGAAGAGGTGACGATAGCCCATGTTCCCGGTGCCGGCGGGGAGGGGGATATTCACCGTGAACCCAACCCCGTCACCGGCACCGGTCTCGTCGATCGCTCCTGTGCCCGGATACCAATGCTCCTGGTGGAGCGAAATAAACATCACCGCGGGGTTCCGATAGAAGATCTCCTGCGTGCCGTTGCCGTGGTGAACGTCCCAGTCCAGAATGAGGACGCGCGACCGACCGGAGGCGTGCTGTGCCGCCGCGGCGGCGCAGGCGATGTTGTTGAACAGGCAGAAGCCCATCCCCCGCGCCGGCAGGGCGTGGTGCCCCGGTGGCCGCACGACGGCGAAGGCGGCGGGAGCCTCGCCGCCGAGCACCACGCGTGCCGCGGCCACCGCCGCGCCGGCAGCCAGACGGGCCACGTCGAAGGACGCCGCCGACACGACGGTCTCCGGGTCCAGGCTCCCTCCGCCGTCCCGGCTGATCCGACGCACCTCGTCGATGTAGCGCGGCGTGTGGATCGAGGCGAGCAGGTCGTCGTCGACGGGCTCCGGGGTGATGCGCTGCAGGACCGCGTCGAGATCGGCGGCCGCGACCGCCTCCAGCACGGCCGGGATACGCTCCGGGCGCTCGGGATGGCCTGGACCGGTGAGGTGTTTGACCGAGTCCGGGTGGGTGATGAAGGCGACGGACATGCCGCCTCAGGCGCGCACGGTCGCCGCCGCCGCCCGGAGGCGGGCCACCGACGCCTCGATCCCGCCGGCGCCGTTGAAGATCGCGTTGGCCGCAACGAGGACGTCCGCCCCCGCGGCCACCACCTCGCCGGCGGTCGCTTCGTTGATCCCGCCGTCCACCTGGAGATCGACCCGGCACCGACGGGCGTCCAGCCAGCGGCGCAGTTGCCGGATCTTGGGGAGGACGTCCCGGATGAAGACCTGGCCGGCGTATCCCGGATTCACGGTCATCAGCAGCGCCATGTCGAGGTCGTCCAGGACCGGCTCGATCGCGGCCAACGACGTGGCCGGGTTCACGGCCGCCGCGGCGCGCGCGCCCTGGGCCTTGATCTGGCGCAGCAGCGCGGGCAGGTCACGCGCGGCCTCGGCGTGCACGGTGAGGGACGTCGCCCCGGCGCGGACGAAGCGGGCGATGTGGCGCTCGGGCTCGACGATCATCAGGTGGACGTCGACCGGCAGACGGGTCGCGCGCCGGACCGCCTCCACAATGACGGCGCCGATCGTGATCTCCGGCACGAACCGCCCGTCCATCACGTCGACGTGAATCCAGTCCGCCCCGCCGCGCTCCGCGGCAGCGACGGCCTCCCCCAGGACCGTGAAGTCCGCGGCGAGGATGCTCGCCGCGATGCGCACGCCCATCAGGGGCGGATCTCCTGGATCAGGCGGTTCTGCACGTACACCTGGATGATGGTGTACCCCCGCGTGCGGAGGGTCTCGTCCACGCGCGCCCCGGGCGAAAGGCGCCGTTCGAAGACGGTGCGCAGCCCCTGCTCGTCGATGACGACGATCCGGACCTCCTGGTCGGGGTCCCCCTCCGGCACGATCAACTGCACGCGGGTCACCTTCTCATCCGGACTGTCCGCTGGCTGCGGTTGAGCGGTGACCACCGGTGTGGGCGGCGGCGTGCCTCCTTCACCCGGCCGCATCGACACCACGACCGTCACCCTGTCGGTCGGCCGGATCCGGGCCCCCGGCCGCGGCGACTGCTCGATGACGATGCCGGGACCGAGCTCGGTCGTGACCGATGTGCGCACCTCGCTCAGCGTGATCCCGAGCTCCTGCAGGATGCGCCTGGCGTCGGTAAGCGCACGGCCCACCAGCGGCGGCATCTCCACGCGCTGCGGCCCCTTGCTCACGACAAGGTTGATCGGACGCCCGCGCTCGACGCGCGCGCCGGGTTGCGGGTCCTGGGCGATGACGAACCCGCCGCGCACCTCCTCGTCGAACTGCTCGCGCAGCTCGCCGACGGTCAGGCGCCGTTGCTCGATCAGCAGGCGCGCTTCGATCAGGGAGCGCCGCTGCACGTCCGGCACCGGGACCATCTCCGGCCCCAGACTGACGACGATGCTGATCACCCGGCCGCGCTTCACGCCCTTGCCCGGCGGCTGGTCCTGGGAGATCACGGCCTCCGCCGGGACCGTGGTGTTGTACACTCGCTCGCGCACGGTCAGGGTGAGTCCGCTCGACTCCGCCAGTTGCTGGGCGACCGGCAGGGGCCGGCCGACGAAACTGGGCACCTCGACTTCCGGCACGGAGAGGTAACTGCTGAACGCCCGCCAGCCTCCCCACGCCCCGCCCAGCAGGATGACGGCCACGGCCAGAGCGACGTAAGACGCAGGCAGGCTGCGCCGCGGGGCCGGAGGGGCGACCTGCATCGGCGGTGCAGCCGGCTGCTCCATGAACGTATGCGGGGACACCACGCTCCACAGGTCGGTCTCGCCCAGCAGATCGCCGCGCATCTCGCCCGGGGAGCGGTAGCGCCGCGCCGGTGATTTGGCCAGGGCGAAGAGGATGATGCCTTCGACGCGCACCGGCAGGGCGGGGGCGCGACTGCGGGGCGGCGGGGGCGGCTGGTTCACGTGGGCCAGCGCGGTGGCGATGGGGGAGTCGCCCTCGAACGGCAGCGTCCCAGTCACCATCTCATAGAGAACCACGCCGAGGGAATAGATGTCCGTGGACGGCCCCACCGGCGCGCCGCGGGCCTGCTCCGGCGACAGGTACTGCACCGATCCCAGCACCGTGCCGGTGTGGGTGATCGTCGCCTGGCTCATCGCCCGGGCGATCCCGAAGTCGGTGACCTTCACCCTCCCCTCGCGGGTCAGCAGGATGTTCTGGGGCTTGATATCCCGATGGACGATCCCGTGCGCGTGCGCGTACTCGAGGGCCTCCGCCACCTGCGCCGCGATCTCCAGGGCACGCGCGGGCGGGAGCGTTTCGTGACGGCGGATGAGGTCTTTGAGGTTCTCCCCCTCGACGTACTCCATGGCGATGAAGTGGACGTCGCCGTCCGCCCCGCTGTCGTAGACGCGGACCATGTGCGGGTGGCTGAGCTCACTGACCGCCCTGGCCTCGCGCTCGAAGCGCGCGATGAACTCGACGTCGGAGCCAAACTGCTCGCGGAGGACCTTGAGGGCGACGGTCTGGCCGTCGGCCAGCCGTCGGGCGCGGAAGACCGTGGCCATGCCGCCCTCGCTGACCCGATCGAGGATCTCGTAGCGCCCCGCAACCAGGGACCCCGCGGCGATCATGACCGACGCGCTTCCTTCGGGGACAGTTCGCCGGCGCCTGCCCGCGCCGCCGGCGCTGCGGGGGAGATCGGCTGCAGCCCGTGCGTCCGCTGGAGTTGCCCGCAGGCTGCCGCGATCTCCACCCCTCGCTCCAGCCGCACCGTGGCCGGCACGCCGGCGCGCTCCAGCATGGAGACAAACGCCTCCACGCGCGATCGGCCCGGCCGGCGGTACTGCACTCCATAGACGGGATTCCAGGGGATCAGGTTCACGTGCCAGGCCGAGGCGGGACGCTCACCGATCTGGTGGGCCGCCGCCGTGAGCAACCGGCCGAGCGCCGCCGCCTGCTCGGGAGAGTCGTTGACCCCTTCCAACAACACGTACTCAAACGAGACGCGCCGACCGGTCTGGCGCACGTAGTCGCCGCTGGCCTGCAGGAGCTCGGCGATCGGCCACCGGCGGTTGACCGGGACGAGGGTGCTGCGCAGCTCGTCGTCGGGCGCGTGCAGGGACACGGCGAGGGTCAGTGGCAGCCGCTCTGCGGCGAGCGAGCGGATCTGGGGGGCCAGCCCCACCGTGGACAGGGTGAGGTGGCGCATGCCGATGCCCAGGCCCCACGGAGCGTTGAGGACGCGCAGGGCCCGCACGGTGGCCGCGTAGTTGGCCAGGGGCTCGCCCATCCCCATGAAGACGACGTTGGTCAGGCGCGTCCGCTGCACACGCTGCACCAGCAGCACCTGATCGAGAATCTCCGCCGCGCTGAGGTTGCGCCCAAAACCGGCCAGGGCGGTGGCGCAAAAGGTGCAGCCCATCCCGCACCCGACCTGCGTGGAGATGCAGACGCTGCGGCGGCCGTCCGCGTAGCGCATGAAGACGGCTTCCACCGACCCGCCGTCGTCGAGCGGCACCAGGTACTTCACCGTGTCGCCGTCGTCGGCGCTCACCGCGGTGGCCGGATGGAGCGTCAGCACACGCGCCCGCTCCGCCAGGCGGCGGCGCAGGGCCGCAGGCAGATCGGTCATCTCAGCGAAGGCCGCAACCCCACCCTGGTACAGCCAGCGCGCAAGCTGGCGGCCGCGGTAGGCGGGCTCCCCCTGCGCGCGGGCGAAGGCCTCGAGCTCCTCCAGGGTGAGCCCTTTCAGCTCGAGCGGGGTCTGCCCCGGTGCCGTCATCACGGGCGGGCGCGTCGCCTCAGGCGCGCAATGAAGAAACCGTCGGTGCCGTGCCGGTGCGGGAGGAGCATCACGGAACCGGCGCTGCCGCCCGCCTCCCGGAGTTCGCCGGGCAGCGTGAAGCCCTCCGGAGTGAACCCGCGATGGTCGCGCAGAAACGCCTCGACCACACCTTTCCCCTCTTCCTCTTCGGTCGTGCACACGCTGTAGACCAGCACGCCCCCGGGCCGGACCGCCGGGGCGGCGCCGTGCAGCAGCTCACGCTGCACCCGGGCGAGCGCCGCCGGGTCATCCGTCCGCACCCTCCACTTGATGTCGGGCCGCCGGCGCACGACACCGAGTCCGGTACAGGGAGCGTCGAGCAGCAGGCGGTCCGCCTGCTCGGGGAAGGTCCGGCCCACCGCGCGTGCGTCCAGGTGGTGGGCCTCCACGGACGCCAGCCCCATCGCCGCCACCCGGGCGCTGAGCCGTTGCAGCTTCCCCTGGTGGATGTCACAGGCGATGACCCGTCCGCGGTCCCGCATCCGTTCGGCGATGTGCGTCGTCTTCCCTCCGGGCGCCGCGGCGGCGTCGATGACCATCTCGCCCGGCTGCGGGTCGAGGATGTGCGTGACGGCGATCGCCGCCAGATCCTGTATCGACAGCAGGCCTTCCTCGACGAACCGGTGACGCGCGGAGAACGGTCCGTCGAGGATCACCGCCTCGGGCAGGGCCGTGCGGCTGACCTGAAAGCCTTCCCGGCGGAGCCGCTGCTCCGCCTCAGGGGGATCGAGTCTTAGGGTATTCACCCTCGCCGTGGTCGGAGCCGCGGTGTTGTTGGCCCGGCACAGGGCCGTGGTCTCCTCTGAACCGAAGCGAGCCAGCCAGCGCTCCACCAGCCACAGCGGATGGGAGTGCTCCACCGCGATGCGTTCGGATGCCGGACCCTCCGGCAGCGGCCGCTCACCGTCGGCGGCGATACGACGCAGCACGGCGTTGACCAGCTTCGCCGTACCGGCGTGCCCGTGAGCGCGGGCCAGAGAGACGGACTCGTCCACCGCGGCGCGGGCGGGAATGCGGGTGAGGAAGAGCAGTTGATAAGCGCCGGCGCGCAGCACGGCGCGGATGCGGGGCGGGAGGTCCAGCAGCGGCCGGCGCAGCGCGCCGGCCAGCGTCCAGTCCAGTCGCGCGCGGTGGCGGAGGACACCGTAGACCAGTTCCGTGGCCAGCCCGGCGTCGGCGGGGCTCAGGCGGGCGCGCTCGAGCGCGGAAGTGAGCAGCAGGTTGGCGAACGCCTGCCCCACGTCGACCCGGGCCAGCACCAGAGCGGCGGCCTCCCGTGGATTGCCCCCAGACGTGCGCCGGGCGGCTGCTGCAGCCGCCCGGCGGACCGGCGTCATCGATGACGAAGGTCTCCGTTCAATCGTCGCGCATGTTCCGCAGAACGATCAGCCGGACCAGCTGCAGCACCGCCATGGCCGCGGCCGCCACATACGTCAGCGCCGCCGCGTTCAGAACGGCCCGCACGCCCGCCGCCTCCTGCGGCAGCACGAAGCCGTGCCCCTGGAGCAACTGCACCGCGCGCGAGCTGGCGTTGAACTCCACGGGCAGGGTGACGAGCGCGAAGAGCACGTAGCCGAGGAAGATCAGGATGCCCAGATCCATCAGGGCGCGGTTGCTGACCAGCAGGCCGATCACGAACAGGATCCACGCCGCGTTCGATCCGTAACTCGCCAGCGGGACGATCGCCGAACGCAGGGCCAGCGGGGCGTACCGGACCTGATGCTGGACGGCGTGTCCGGTCTCATGGGCCGCCACGCCGATCGCGGCCAGCGAGTCGCCGCCGTAGACGTCGGGGGATAGCCGCAGCACTTTGGACCGCGGATCGTAGTGGTCAGCGAGCATCCCCTGCACCGGCTCGATCTTGACGTCGGAGATGCCCTGCCGGCGCAGCAGCTCCGCCGCGATCTGCGCGCCCGTGTAGCCCGTACCGGACCGGATCTCCGAGTAGTGGCGGAAGGTGGACTGCACCTTGAACTGCGCGTACACGGCCAGGATGATGGCCGGCAGCAGCAGCACGAATGTCGGATCCCAGAACATCGCCTCACCTCCGTCAACCCCTCATTATAACAGCCTCATTCTGCTCGTGGTGGGGGAGTGCCGAGGATCTCGCCTGCGGCCAGGTGCGTGCCGCGGACATATTCGTCCGCCGACATCCGCCGGCGATCCTCCGGCTGGACCTCCCGAACCAGGAGGGCACCCGCGCCCGTGGCCACCACGAATCCCGTCCCGGGCCGGATCTCGATGACCGTTCCCGGCATCCCCCGCCCGGGGAGGGCCTGCGCCATCCAGACCTTCAGCAGGCGCCCGCGATGCCAGGTGTAGGCCGACGGCCAGGGATCCATGGCGCGGATGACGTTGACGAGCTCGCCCGCCGGGCGGCTCCAGTCGATCCGCCCGTGGGATTTCTCCAGCTTTCCGGCGTAGGTGGCCCGGCCGTGATCCTGCGGGATGCGCGGGGCGCGGCCTTCGGCGATCAGGCCGAGCGCCTCCACCAGCGCCTCGGCCCCCAGCTGGGCCAGTTTGTCCTCCAGCGTGCGCGCGGTGTCGTCAGCAGCGATGGGTATCGTTCGCTGCAGGATGATGTCACCGGCATCGAGGTCCATGGACTGATACATGATGGTCACGCCGGTCGTGGTCTCTCCGTGCAGGATCGCCGAGCTGATCGGTGACGCTCCACGGTACTTCGGCAGGAGCGACGGATGTACGTTGACCGCACCCAGCGGCGGCAGGTCCAGGATCTCTTTCGGGATGATCTTCCCGTAGGCCGCGGTGACGATGAGATCGGGGCGCAGCGACCGGAGTTGGGCCACGACCTCTTCGGACTTCAGCCGGGGCGGCTGCAGGACAGGGATCCCCCGCTCCCGGGCGAGACGGGCCACGGGGGGCGGGGCCAGGAGGCGACCGCGGCCTCGCGGTCGATCCGGTTGAGTCACGACGGCCAGGACCTGGGCGACCTCGAGCAACGCGCGCAGCGACGGCCCGGCGAACTCCGGGGTGCCGAAGAAGACGACGCGCATCGGGGGCGCCTCACCCGCCGGCGGGCGCCGGTTCCGCGGGTTCCGCCGGCTCGACCTCCGTGGTCGCGCTCACCTCGCGGATCGTGGAGCGGTCCACCACCCGGTCCAGGAACAGCACGCCGTCCAGGTGGTCGACCTCGTGCTGGATCACCCGGGCCAGCAGTCCCTCCGCTTCGAGCGTGATACCCCGGCCACGCCGGTTCTTCCCCTTCAGGACGACGCGCCGGGCCCGGGGGACATCGGCGACGACACCGGGAATCGACAGGCACCCTTCCGTGCCCGTTTCTTCCCCCTCCATCCTGACGATCTGTGGGTCGACGACGACATGGAGCCGCTCGTCCACCTCGGCCACGAACACACGCTGACCGACCCCGACCTGGGGCGCGGCCAGGCCCACGCCGTTGGCCCGGCGCATCGCGGCGACCATCTCGTCGATGAGCGCGCGCACCTGCGCTGTGACTTTGCCGACGGGCCTGGCCTTGCGCCGCAGGATCGCGGCCTTCGGACTGTCGACGGTGACGATCTCCACGGGTCCCATTCTACAGCAACTCCACCGGATCGACGTCCACGCTGACCTTCGCCCCACGCGGGAGGGCCAGCGTGCGCACCAGTTCAGCCAGCCGGGGACGGGCCGTCATCTCCTCCCCTTCCTTGATCAGGATCTGCCAGCGGTGGCGGCCGCGCACACGTGCCAGCGGCGCGGGCGACGGACCGAGAATGTCGCCGCCGCTGAGGGAGGCGGCGAGGCGTCCGCTGATGTCCCGGGCGTCATCGGCCGCCGGACTGCTGACGACCAGATTGATCAGCGTATGGTACGGTGGGTAGCGAAACTCACGCCGCAGGGCAAGTTCCTGGCGATAGAACGCATCCATGTTCCCGTCGGCCAACGCCCGCAGCACCGGGTGTCCGGGATCGAAGGTCTGCACGATCATCTCTCGCCTGGCGAGCGCTGCCAGGCGGGACAGCACCTGATGCGTGCGTTCGGCCGCCCGGAAGTCCGGCAGGTGGAGCCCTGCGTCCACGCTGATCGCACCGACCACGGCGGCGTCGGTCTGGCCGACGCCCCGCAACAGCAACTGCGTGCCGATCAGCAGCCCCCCGCGCCGACTGAACTGCTGCCAGATCCGCTGCTGGGCAGATTCCTTCGGAGCGGCGGCGGCGTCGAGGCGGTAGATCGGCGTGGTGCGGAACAACCGCCGCGCCGCTCGCTCCACGCGCTCCGTCCCCACGCCGCGAGGCCGCAGATCTGTGCCCCCGCAGTTCTCGCAGGCCTCCGGGGCCGGGACCTCGCGCCCACAGAGGTGGCACAGCAGCCGGACCCGCCGCGCATAGTAGGTCATGGCGACGCCGCACCGCGGGCACCGCGGCACCCACCCGCATTCCTGGCACAGCAGAAAGTCGGCGTATCCGCGGCGGGGCACGAAGAGGATCGCCCGGCCGCGCGGAAGCGTCCGCTCAAGCGCCTCATAGAGGCGGCGACCGATCAGGCCCCCGCCGGAGCTGGCTTCCCCCCGCACGTTCGTGACGACGATGGCGGGATGCGCTCGCGCCGGGTGCGCCACGGCCAGGGCCCGCCCTTCCGCCACGGCCCGCATGACCTCAGTGGACGGAACCGGCGTGCCCCAGATGAGCGCGGCGCCCGAGCGGGCGGCGCGCTCCTCCGCGACCCGGCGGGCATGATAGCGCGGCGTCCGTTCCTCCTTGTAGGAGGCATCCTCCTCATGATCGATGACGATGAGCCCGAGGCGCGGGAGGGGCGCGAACACCGCCAGACGCGTCCCGACGACCACGCGCGCCTCGCCTGAGCGCACGCGCCGCCAGACCGCCCACCGCTGCGCGGCCGGCATCGCCCCGTGCAGCAGCGTCGTGGGGAGCGGGGTGTGCCGGGCGATCCAGCGCACGAGCGCCTCCGCCTGCACCACCTCCGGAACGAGGAAGATCGCATCACGCCCGTCGTCGGCCAGCCACCGCAGAGCCTCGGCGTACCCGCGAAAGCGCGCCTGGTCGGCCAGGAGCGCGATCCGTGCCGACGGGTCCCGGCGCAGATGCGCCGTCACCGCGCCGCGCCCGGTCTGCTCCGCCGCGCCGCGCCCGCGACCGGGCGCGGGCTCAGGGATGACGCTCTGGCGCGCCGCGGCGGGGAGAGGCGGGATCATGGTCCAGAGCGCCTCGCCGATCGAGCAGACGTAGTAGTCCGCGATCCAGGAGGCCAGCTCGACGAGGTCGGCCGGCAGCGGCGGGATACGCTCGTCGACGGCGATGATCGCCCGCACCGGCCGATCCATCTGCGTCCTCAGGGCCACCACGAAACCGGCGGCGCTCTGCCGTCCGAAGGGCACGCGCACAGGAACCCCGACTGCGACGCTGTCCTGCAATGTCTCCGGGACGGCGAAGGTGAAGGCGCGGTCTCCCGCGCGGAGGGGGGCGTTGAGCGCGACATCGGCCAGCATCGCCGGGCTGATCCTCGAGGGAACGACAGACGCGCGCGCCGGCGCCGACCCTCAGCGCCGATCGAGCATGGCGCGGATCTCGTCCACGATGGCCTCGGGCTCGGCCATCCGGCCGATGCCCTGCTTGCCCGAGGCCAGCCAGCCGACCTCGGGGCCGATCACGTGATAGCCCCGCTGTCGCAGCGTGCGGAGGTGCTCCTGCGTGGCCGGATGCTCGAACATCGCGTCGTACATCGCCGGCGCGAGCAGGACCGGCGCACGGGTGGCCAGCGCCGTCGCCGTCACCGCATCGTCGGCCAGGCCGAGGGCGAGCTTGGCGATGGTGTGCGCCGTGGCCGGAGCGACGACAAGCAGCGACGCCCGCTCCCCGAGCGTGACGTGCGGCTCGTCATACGGGTTCGCCGGATCCCACAGATCAGCGATGACCGGCTGCTGGGTCACGGCCCGAAAGGTCAGGGCGCTGACGAACCGCGCGGCCGCGGCGGTCATCACGACGTGCACCTCGGCCCCCAGCTGGCGGAGGCGGCTGGCCAGGTGCACCGCTTTGAAAGCGGCGATGCCGCCGGTCACGCCGACGACGATCGTCTGCCCATCCAGATCCTGCCCGGTCATGGGGTGCGCATCCCCAGCAGGGCCGTGCGCGCCAGCGCCACCAGCGCCTCCACGATCGCCTCCGCGGCCCACAGCGTCGTGTCCAGCACCAGATGGTACGGCGTGAGGTCGTCGATGTCGATGCCGTACATCCCCTTGTACCGGGCCCACTCGCTACGTTCGCGCTCCACCAGCTCCTGCTGCGCCGCGGCCACCTCCTGGCCTTCACGCCGGGCGACCCGAGCGGCCCGCACCTCGACGGGCGCGCGCAGCCAGATCCGCAGATCGGCGTCCACCATCCATCCGGCCAGGCGGCTCTCTACGACGCAGTCCCCGAGCTTGGCCAGCTCGGCCTGACGCCGGTCCAACGCGCGGTCCAGTTCGGGATCAGACTCGGCGAGCCTGTTTACCTCGACGACCGAGATGCCGCGCTCACGGGCGATCTCGCGGAAGACCTCGCCCCCGGAGATGTAGCGGTAGCCCAGCCGCTCGGCGAGGGCCCGCGCCACCGTGCTCTTGCCGACGCCGATCGGGCCGGCGATGGCGATGATCATGCGCGGGGAGGCGTCATTCCGGCGCCTCCTCATCCTCGCGGGAGGTGAACCGATGGGCGACGGTCTCCGGCTGCACGGCGGAGAGCAGGACGTGGCCGCTGTCGGTGATGACGACGGCGCGCGTGCGCCGGCCATAGGTGGCATCGATCAGCGCCCCCTTGTCGCGCGCCTCCTGGATGATGCGTTTGATCGGCGCGGAGTCGGGGGCGACGATGGCGATGATGCGGTTCGCCGCCACGATGTTCCCGAAGCCGATGTTGATCAGACGCGGCTCATTCAACATTCTGGATCTGCTCGCGCATGCTCTCCAGCTCGCCCTTCAGGGCGATCACCGCGCGCGTGATCTCGAGGTCATTGGCCTTGGCCCCGGTGGTGTTGACCTCGCGGCCCATCTCCTGAAGGACGAACTCCAGCCGTCGCCCCACCGCGCCGTCGGGGCGGGCGAGCTCCTCGCGACACTGGGCGACATGGCTGCGCAGCCGCGTCACTTCCTCGCTGACGTCGCTGCGTTCGGCGAAGACGGCCACTTCCGCGGCCAGACGGTTCTCGTCCACCGGCACCTCACCCAGCAGCTCGGTGATCCGCTGGCGCAGGCGCGCCGCGTAGTCGCCCACGGCCGCACGGGATCGCCGTTCCACCGCGGCGCCGAGTTCCTCGATGCGGCGCAACCTGGCCTCGAGATCCTCGGCCAGCCGGCGTCCTTCGGCCTCACGCATCCCAACGAGATCGCCGGTCGCCGTTTCCACCGCGCGGGCGAGCTCCAGCCACAGCGCCTCGAGGTCCTCCTTCGCCTCCTCCACGCGGACCACATCGGGATAGGCGGAGACCTGGGCCAGGCTCACGCTGTCGGAGACGCCCAGGGCGCCGGCGAGCTCGCGCAGCGCCTGGGCATAGGCGGCGGCCAGCTCGAGGTCCGCGCGCACGGACCTGGCCCGCGCCACGCGATCTTCCCTGAGTATTGTAACCTCCACCCGGCCCCGCAGCACGCGCCCCTGCACGACGGCGCGCACCCGGTCCTCCAGCGGCGCCAGGTCCCGCGGCAGCCGCACCAGGACCTCGCCGAAGCGGTGGTTCACCGAGCGCACCTCGACGGTGAAGCGGCCGAACGAGGTCTGAACCTCCGCCCGGCCATAGCCGGTCATGCTGCGAATCATCAGCAGTGTCCTTCTTGTCAGTTGCGAGGGAGTCCTGTTCCCCTGTGGTATCGTAGGTCGGGATGCGCCTGATCGGCTCGTTCGACAGCATTGTGCTTGCCGCCGTGGCCGCCGATCTGGCGCCCCTGACCGGCAGCCGCGTGCGCCGCGTCAGCCAGCCGGCTCTGCACGAGATCGTGCTGGAGTTCCGCGCCGCCGGCGCGCCGGCCCTCCTGTGCTCCGTCCACCCCCGCTGGGCCCGCCTCCACCTCGCGCCCCCCGCGGCGGGGACCCGGCGGGGATCGTTCGCCCAGTTGCTGCACAGCCGCCTGGAAGGAGCGCGGTTGACCTCGGTGCACCGCCTGGCCTTCGAGCGGATCCTGGCGCTGCGCTTCCAGACCGACGCCGCCGGGAGCGAACTGGTAGCAGAGATCATGGGGCCGCACAGCAATCTCTTCTTTCTTGAGGATGGGGTCATCGCCGGGAGCCTGCGACCGGTGAGCCGGTCGTCCGCGCGTGAGATCGGGCCCGGCCTCGCCTACCGCCCTCCGCCGGCGGGGCATCCGACCCCCGCGGAACTGAATGAGGACGGCCTTCGGGCGCTCCTGGAAGCCAGCGGCGAGGCGCTCGCCGAGCGCCTCCGATCGGCGCTGTTTGGGCTCAGCCCCACCATGGCGCGGGAGGTCGCGGCACGCGCCGGCCTTCCGGCCACGGCGCCCGCGCGGACCGTGACCGATCGCGCACCGGATCTGCTGCGGGCGCTGCGCGAGCTGGCGGACGCGGTGGAGCGCCAGGCCTACGATCCCGTCATCTACCGGGACGAGGGCATGGCCCGCGGCTACGCCCCATTCCCGCTGCGTCACGTCAGCGGGCTGCGCGTCGAGCACACGACGACGATGAGCGCAGCGGTGGCGCGGGTCACCGCGGAGGTGAGCGCCGCACTCGCCCTCGATGAGCTCCGCGCCACGTTGGGGGCCGCGATCCGCGCCGCCATGGCCGACGTGGATCGAGCCGAAGGAGAAGTGCGGCGCGGACTGGAGGAAGCCGCCGGCGGCGACGAGGTGCGCCGGCGCGGCGAGCTGCTGCTGGCCTATGCGTCGCAGATCGCTCCCGGAAGCACCCGGGCCACGGTGCCCGGCCATGACGGCACCCCGGTCACGATCGCGCTCGATCCTGCCCTCACTCCCGTGGAGAACGCCCGGATGCTCTTCGCGCGCTACGCAAAGATCCGCCGCGCCCGGCCGGCGCTCGAAGCGCGACTGCGCGCGCTCGACGACGAGCGCGACTACCTCGAAAGCAGTCTGGCCCTGCTGGAAGCGGCCGGATCCGTCGATGATCTTGAGCCGCTGCGCGAGGAACTGGCCGCGGAAGGGTACGCCCGCCCGAGGAGGCGGCGGACGGAGGCGGTCAAGACGCGCCGGGCGTTCATCCTGGCCGGTGGCGCCACGGTGCTGGTCGGCCGGACCAACCGCGAGAACGACCACATCACGTTCGACGTCGCCGCCCCCGACGATCTCTGGTTCCACGCCCGGGGCGTCGCCGGCGCGCACGTGATCCTCCATAGCGGCGGCCGCGCGCCTCGCGATGACGAGATCGCGCAGGCCGCGGCGATCGCCGCCTACTTCAGCCGGGCGCGCTCGTCGGGGACCGTGGCCGTGGACTACACGACGCGGCGATTCGTGCGCAAGCCAAAAGGCGGCCGCCCGGGCCTGGTCACCTACGAGCGCGAGCGAACCGTGCGGGTGACTCCGGGGCTTCCGTAGCAGCGGTCCTCACAGCGGCTCTTCGATCACGACCTCGTCCGCCCCGTCGATCTCGGCCAGCCGGACCGAGACGTGCTCGCGGGAGGACGTCGGCAGGTTCTTTCCGACGAAGTCCGGCCGGATCGGCAGCTCCCGGTGGCCGCGGTCCACGAGCACCGCCAGCTGGATCGCCTGAGGCCGGCCCAGCGCGACGAGTCCGTCCAGGGCGGCCCGCACCGTCCGGCCGGTGTAGAGCACGTCGTCGACGAGCACGATGATGCGGTCCCCCACGGCAAAGGGGAGCGAGGCCGGAAGGGCCGCCGGTGCGTCCGCGGGACGGTCGTCGCGGAAGGGCCGGGTGTCCAGCGCACCAACGGGCACGGAGGCGCCCTCGATCTGGGTGATCGCCGCCGCCAGGCGGGCGGCCAGCGGCACGCCGCGTGTCTGGATGCCCACGATGGCAAGATGGGAGGCCGTCTTGTTCCGTTCCAGGATCTCGTGGGCCATCCGCACCACCGCGCGCCGCATGGCGTCCGCGTCCATGACCTTGGCTTTTTCACGCATCGTCGGGCTCACGGGAGACGGTGCGGCTCAACTTCGCCGGCGGCCGGATGGCCCCTCCGCGCGGGCGCGCGCCACGGCCGCCGCGAAATCGGCCGGCAGCGGGGCCTGAAAGACCAACGCCTCTCCTGAAGTGGGATGGCGGAACTCAAGGCGCCAGGCGTGTAACGCCTGGCGTCCGATCTCCAGGGAGGGGTGCCGCCACCCATACACGGGGTCGCCGACAACCGGGTGACCGGCGTGCGCGAAATGCACACGGATCTGGTGCGTCCGTCCTGTGACGAGCGTCGCCTCGATCAAGGAGCAGGCCCGGAAGCGCTCCACAACCCTGTAGCGCGTCGTCGCCGGCCGTCCCCCGGAGACGACAGCCATCCGCGTGCGGTGGCGGGGATGGCGCCCCACCGGCGCCTCGATCGTACCCTCGTCATGGGCGGGCCCACCGTGGACGAGCGCGAGATAGCTGCGGCGCATGGTCCGCGACGCAACCTGCTGCTGCAGGGCCCGCAGCGCGGGTCCGGTCTTGGCGACGACCAGCAGGCCCGAGGTATCCTTGTCGAGCCGGTGAACGATCCCCGGGCGCAGTCCGCCCCCCAGACGGAGGAGTTCAGGAGTTCGCGCGGCCAGCGCGTTCACCAGCGTCCCTGAAGGCCGCCCGGCCCCCGGATGGACGGTCAAGCCCGCCGGCTTGTTGATCACGAGCAGGTCCTGATCCTCATAGACGACATCCAGAGGGATCTCCTGCGGCGCGACGGTGGCAGGTTCGCTCGGCGGGACGGTGATCTCCACCTGCTGGCCGGCCCGCACCTTCGCGGCCGGCTTGACGGTCACTCCATCCACGGTGACGTGTCCTGCGGCGATGAGCGATTGGATCCGTGAGCGGGACAGCGAGTGGACGGCCCGGGCCAGGAACGTGTCGAGCCGGCCGCCGGAACTCGCGGCGTCGACGACGTACCGGTGGCGCTCCGTGGTCGGCGTCGCCTCAGCCCGCCGGGGGCGTCTCCGGGGGAGCCACCGGCTGCGTCGGGACCGCGCGGGCCAGCACGGCCAGGGCCACCACGGCCAGGACGGCGACAGCGGCGTTCACATACTGGGCAAGGGTGAGGCCGGTGCCGAGCACGGTCGGGCTCTCCACGAAGAACTCCACGGCGAACCGGCTCACCGACAGGAGCAGCAGCCACAGCGCGAAGAGGGATCCCGCGGCCGGAGCGAGCCGTTCCTGGGTTCGGAGCACGGCGTAACTCCCCAGCGAGGCCAGCATCAGATAGATCTGCGCGGGGTGCCGCCGCTCCAGGAACATCTGCACCGCCCATGGGACGCCGCTGGCCCGACCGATGTACAAGCCGTGCAGCAGCGCGCCGACCATGGCGACGGCGTGGCCCAGGGCCAGGGCCGGGGCGAAGATGTCGAGGAAGACCCGCAGCGGGATCTGCAGGCGGCGGGCATAGAAGGCGCCGATCACTACGCCCCCCACCAGCGCTCCGTAGAACGTCAGCCCGGAGTCGCGCCAGATGGTCACGATGGTCTGCGGTGTCTGGGCGAAGGTGGACCAGTTGGCCAGGACATATCCGATCCGACCGGCGACGATCCCGCCGATGATCATGTACAGCGTCACGTCCAGCAGGCGCGAGGGATCGATCCCCACCTGCGCGCCGCGGCGACGGGCCACGGCGATGCCCACCAGAAACGCGAAGAGCAGGAACAGGCCGAACGACGAGATGGGAAACGGACCGAGTTTGATCAGAATCGGCTTCATCGATCACCCCGCAGCAGTATGAGGAGCAGCAGGACGGCGCCGATCGTCACCGCGGCGTCGGCCAGGTTGAAGACCGGCCAGATGTGCACGTCGATGAAATCGACGACGGCGCCCACCCGGATCCGGTCGATCAGGTTGGCCACGGCGCCTCCGCCGAGGAAGGCAAGCGCCGCCTGCGTTGTCGGGCGGCGCGACCACCGCGCCTTATTGTAGAAGAGCAGGAAAAGCAGGGTCAAGGTCACCGCGACGGGCGCGAGCAGCGGGACGTCGCCCAGCAGGCTGAACGCCACGCCGGGGTTGTGCACGTGCGTCAGGGCCAGGACGCCGGGAATCACGGGAACTGAGCGGCCGAGGGGGAGACGGGCGGCCACGAGCCACTTCGTGGCCTGATCGAGGACGATGACCGTCCCCAGGAGGGCTAGCGCGCGCCGTTGGACTTCTCTTCCAGCTCCTTGCACCGGATGCACAGCGTGGCGAACGGCAGCACCCGCAGCCGCGCGATGTCGATGGGGTCCCCGCAGCGCTGACAGATGCCGTAGGTCCCGTCTTCGATGCGGCCGAGGGCGTCTTCCACCTGGGCCAGCATCTGCTGGACACTGCTCTCCAGAGCCAGCCCCTTCTCCCGCTCGAAGGTGTTGCTCGCCACGTCGGCGAGATCCTCGTCATAGCCGCCCCCGATGTCCATCCCCACCTGATCCTCGACCTCGGGGGTGTGCTCTTCCATCGCCTCGAGTTCTTCCAGCAGCCGCGTCCGCTCGTCTTCCAGCAGCCGGCGGAACTCGCCCAGTTCCTTCTTCGTGAGCGGACGCGCCTTCACGGCGCCCCGCGCCGGTGCCGCCGGGCGCGCGGCCTTACCCTTGGCGGCCTTCGGTCCGGCCGAGGCCGCCACGCGCGCGTTGCGCCGCAGTGCGGTCTTCGCTCGAGCCGACCTGGCGGTTCTCGGTGCCATCCCGTCTCCTCCGGAATGCAGCAGCAGTGGCTGCGGGGGGTCCACCGGCTGTCAGACTGACGGTAGTGTATCCGATGACTTCTGCCCTGGCAAGCCCTACCGCGTCGACGCCGCCTCGGCCCGGCGCATCGCGACGCGCACCGCGGCCTGGGCGAGGATGAGGTTCGAATCCAGCAGCGGTACCGTCACATCGGAAGGCCGCAGGACGAAGGGGAGCTCGGTGCAGCCGAGCACAATCGCCTGCGCCCCGCGCGCGATCAGGTCGTCGGCGACGGGGCGCACCTGACGTGTCCCCTCCGCGCCGTGGCGGCCGGCCTTGACGCCGTAGATCACGCGCGTCACCTTTTCCTGCCCGGCGTCGTCGGGCGCCAGAACACGAACCCCGATCCGCTCGAAGGCGCGATGGTACAGCCCGGCCGCGGTCGTCGCCCGCGTGGCCAGGATCCCTACCCGCAGCAATCCGGGGACCAGCTGACGCGCGGCGGAAGCGACCTCCTCCATGATGTGCAGCACCGGGATCGACACCGCCGCGGCGATCGCGCCGTAGAAGGCGTGCGCGGTGTTGCAGGGGATGACGATGAAGTCGGCACCGGCACGCTCCAGGTTGACCGCCGTGGCCACCAGGGCCGGGGTGGGGTCTTTCCCCGAACCCAGGATGGCCGGGGAGCGGTCCGGGATCTTTGGGTTGTTGTCGATGATGATGCGCAGGTGGTCCTGGTCGCGTTGGGCGGGCGTGAGGCGGAGGATCTTCTCGAAGAGGTCCACCGTCGCCCAGGGGCCGAGCCCGCCGAGCACGCCGATGATCTTCTCAGTCACGATGATGGCTCCTGTGGCGGCTGAAGTGGCGCCGCGGTCGCGCGCCGTCCTGTGATTCTGTCCTGCCCGTGCGCTTCCTGCCGGAGTCCTGGAGAGGCCTACAGCCGGTGGCGGGCCAGGGACAGACGGACCGTAACCCCGTCCAGGCGCAGCGCATGGGCCGGCGCGCCGGCCGGGAGCCCTTCGCGCAGCTCGACGGCCAGGGTCTCGCGCATGACGTACTCGCGGTGGGAGGCGAGCAGGTCCTGGAGCGGCCCTTCATAGTGCAGGATGATCCGGTCGTCCACGGCGAGGTTCTCGTCCTTGCGCAGCGTCTGCACCTGGTGGACCAGCTCACGCGCCAGGCCTTCGAGGAGGAGCTCGGGCGTGAGCACGGTCTCCAGGATGGCGAACTCGCCGTCGGCGCCCTCGGCGGCGTACCCCCGTGAGCTGTGCATCCGAATCTCCAGGTCGTCGCGCGACAGCACGATGGCCCGTCCGTCGATGGAGAGCCTGAGGTGACCGTCGCGTTCCAGGGCCTGGAGCGCGAGGCCTGGATCGACGGTGCGCAGGTGAGCAGCGACCGCCTGGACGAGCGCCCCGTACTTCGGTCCCAGGACCTCGAAGCGCGGCTTCACTTCGAAGGTGACGTACCGTCCCGGATCGTCCACGAACTGGATGGCTTTGACGTTCAGTTCGTCGGCCAGGATCTCCAGCAACTCCCCCCGCTGGCGCAACTCCCCCGCCCTCGTAACCAGCAGCACGGCGGGCAGCGGCTGGCGGACCTTCAGTTTGGCCTGGCCGCGGGCGGCGCGCCCCAGCGCGACCAGCCGGCGGACGGCGGCCATCTCCGCCTCGAGTCGGTCGTCGAGCAGCGCGCTCTCGGGCTCGGGAAAATCGCAGAGATGCACACTCAGCGGAGCGCGCGCCTCGACGACCCTCACCAAGTCCTGGTAGAAACGCTCAGCCAAGAACGGCACGAAGGGCGCGAGCAGAAGGGTGAGCGTCCGCAGCGTCTGGTAGAGCGTGTAGTATGCCGCCCGCTTGTCGTCGTCGGCCTCGCTCTTCCAGAAGCGGCGGCGCGAACGCCGGACGTACCAGTTCGAGAGGTCGTCCACGAAGGCTTCGAGGACACGGCTCGCGCCCTGCGGGTCGTAGTCATCAAGTCGCTCGGCGACCATCCGCACGACACGTGTGAGGCGGGAGAGCAACCAGCGGTCCAGGATGCCCACCTGGGGCGGTCGGGTGAGCAGGTCGCCGAGCTGGAAGTTCTCGAGGTTGGCATAGGTGACGAGGAAGGCAAAGACGTTCCACAACGGGATGACGAACCGCCGGCGGACCTCGTCGAGGGTCCGGAAACCGAAGTTCAGGTTTTGCGCCGGGTTCTGCGTGCAGTACAGCCAGCGCATCACGTCGACGCCGGCCTGGTCGGCAGCCTCGTTGAACTCGATCGCGTTGCCCCACGACTTGTGCATCTCACGGCCGCGCTCGTCGCGCACCGACCCATGCCCCAGGCAGGTCCGGAAGGGCTCCTGACCCGCCAGGACCGTGGCCATGACCAGCAGCGAGTAGAACCAGTTGCGGTACTGTCCCGGAAAGCTCTCCGTAATGAAGTCGGCCGGGAACCACTGCCGCCAGTAGGCCGGGTCCGCCCGGTAGTGCAGGGTGCTCATCGAGACGATCCCGGCATCGAGCCAGGGATTCCCCACGTCGGCGATCCGGCCGGTCGTCGCCCCGCAGTTCGGGCACCGGATCTTCACGGCGTCGACCCAGGGCCGGTGGGGGCTGTGCCCCTCGAACGTCTCCCACCCTTCCACCGCGCGCTTCTGCAGCTCCTCGCGCGACCCGATCACCTCGAACGCCCCGCAACTCGCGCATTCATAGATCGGCAGGGCCAGGCCCCAGTAGCGCTTCTTGCTGATCATCCAGTCGTGCATGTTGCGCAGCCAGTCCAGTTCCCGCTCCAGTCCGAACGCGGGGATCCAGCGGATGCGCTTGGTGACCTCCATCAGATCCGCGCGGACCGGGTCCATGCGGATGAACCACTCGTCCACCAGGCGGAAGACCAGTTCACTGCCGCAGCGCCAGCACACGGGGTAGCGGTGGGTGTAGGGCTCCACCTTGTACAGCCGCCCGCCTCGCTTCAGCCGATCGATGATCGGCTGGGCGGCCTCGTCCGCGCGCAGGCCCACAAGCTCGCCGAAGCCCGGGAGGAAGACACCGTTCTCGTCGATCGGCGCGATGACCGCCAGGCCGTGCTCTTTGCTCAGGGCGAAGTCTTCCGCGCCGCACCCCGGGGCGATGTGCACAATCCCGGTGCCCTCCGCAGACGTCACGTCCGACCAGGGGATGACACGGTGGGTCACGCCCCGCTGGGGCGGCAGGTCGTCGAACGGACCGTGGTACCGCCAGCCGACCAGCCGCTCACCCGGCAGACGCTCCTCGATCGTATACTCCCCGCGCAGGACACCCAGTGCGCCTTCCTCGAGGTACAGTGTCTCGTCGCCCTGACGGACGCGCACATACGTCAGGCCCGGGTGCACCGCCGCGGCGACGTTGCTGGTCAGGGTCCAGGGCGTCGTCGTCCAGACCAGCAGGGCGTCTCCCGGCCGGTCCACGAGGGGCAGGCGCACGAAGACGCCCCGGTGCGTCAGCTCCTTGTAGCCCTCCGTGGCGATCTCGTGCTCGCTCAGTCCGGTGGCGCAGCGCGGGCACCAGGGCATGACGTCGTGGCCCTTGTAGATCAGCCCCCGCTCATGGCAGCGCTTGAGGAAGCCCCAGATCTGATAGTTGTTCTCGTCGGCCAGCGTGAAGTACGACCCGCCGATCTCCGGATCGCCCAGGCGCCCCACGGCCTCCTCCGCGCTCCGCCGGATCCGGCCCCCGCCCCGCGCGGGGAACTCGACCGGCTCGCGCGGGTTTGTCTTGACGGCATCGGCCAGGCGCTGCAGATCGTCCGGATCGTTCCAGTCCATCCACATGCCGAGCCTGATGGACTGCCTGGTCTGAACGGCGGCGTAGGTGAGCACGCGGTGCTTGCACAGATTGACGAACGGCTCGATGCCGTAGGTCTCGATGTCGCGCTTGCTGCTGAAGCCGAGGTCTTTCTCCACCTCGACCTCGACCCACAGGCCCTGGCAGTCGAAGCCGTTCTGATAGCGCTGCCGGAAGCCGCGCATCGTCCGGTACCGCTGGAACAGATCCTTGTACGTGCGCCCCCAGGCGTGGTGCACGCCCATCGGGTTGTTGGCGGTGATCGGCCCGTCCAGGAAGGACCAGCGGCGCGGCGCGGTCTCGTTGCGCCGGAGGTACTGCTCACGGATGCGCGCTGCCTCCCACCAGGCGAGCACCTCCCGCTCCATCGCGGGGAAGTCGACCTTCGAAGAGACAGGCTTGAAGCGCGGCATCGGCCCCTCCAGAAAACAAACGATCCGCCCCACTCTGGGGCGGATGACATACCGCGGTACCACCCAGCTTCCGGCGCAGGTACGCCGGCACTCCGCCGGAACGATGTCACCAGGACATGGATTCCGCCCTCCCGCTCACGGTGGAGGTTCCGTCGCAGCCTACTGCATCGCGGTTCGGTGCGCAGCTCCGGGGTGATCTTCCCGCCGGGGGCGCCCGCCAGCTCCCACCCCACCTGGCTCGCTCACAAAGCGTCGCCCCGGGGTACATCTCCCCATCATCGCTATTGTTCGAGGATTGTAGCACGCGCGGAAACGCAGCGTCAACCGGACCGGCCGAAGCGCCCTCACCCGACGGGCGTGACGGCGGCCTCGTCGCGTTCGCCGGTGCGGATGCGGTAGACGCGCTCGACGGGCAGGACGAAGATCTTGCCGTCCCCGACCTCGCCCGTCTGCGCCGCCCTGAGGAGGGCGCGGACAGTAGGCTCGACGAAGTGGTCGGAGACGCCGATCTCCAGGCGCACCTTTTCCGACAGCTCCATCTTCACTGTGGTCCCGCGGTAGGTCTCCACGCGCTCGGTCTCGCCGCCGTGCCCCTGCACCCGGTTGATGGTGAGCCCTCGGACCTCGGCCCGGAAGAGCGCTTCGAGCACTTCGGTCAGCTTCTCGGGCCGGATGATGGCCAGGACCAGTTTCATGCGCGTTCACCGGCCGGGGCGGCCGCGGGCGCCGCGACCGCGGGCGTCGCCTCGGGGAGGACCAGGACGGCGCCCTCTCCGCTGCCGTAGGCCTCCTCACCGTGCTGCCCGACGTCCAGGCCCGATCCCTCGTGTCCCGGATCGGCGACCCGCAGCGGCATGAAGAGGGCAAGGCCCCTGAGAACGAGCATCGTCCCGAGCGCGCTGTACAGCGCCGCGGCCGCGACCCCGGCGATCTGCACCAGGACCTGCAGGGGCGCGCCGAAGAGGAGCCCGTTGGCCGTGCCGTTCCAGATCTTCTGGGCGAGGACGCCGGTGAGGACGGCGCCGACGGTCCCGCCGACCCCGTGCGCCGCCAGCACGTCGAGCGAGTCGTCGAGCCTGGTTCGGGGCCGCCACAGCACCGTGAAGTAACTGGGCAGGGCGGCCACGCCGCCGAGGACGATCGCCGCCGCGGGGCTGATGAATCCGGCGGCGGGGGTGATGGCGACGAGGCCGACAACGATCGCCGTGGCCGCGCCCACCGCCGTCACCCGCCCCGCGCGTCGGAGATCCAGAAGCGTCCAGACGATCAGCGTCGCGGCCGGGGCCAGCATGGTGTTGACGAAGGCCAGAGCGGCGATCGCGTTCGCCCCCAGGGCGCTGCCGGCGTTGAAACCGAACCAGCCGAACCACAGCAGCCCCGCCCCCAGCAGCGTGAAGGGGACGTTGTGCGGCAGGATGGCCTGGCGCCCGTAATCCTTGCGCGGGCCCAGGCTCAGCGCGGCCACCACAGCCGCCGCGCCGGCGTTCACGTGCACCACCGTCCCCCCCGCGAAGTCCAGCGCGCCGAGTGTGGCCAACCACCCCCCGCCCCAGACCCAGTGGGCGATCGGAGCATAGACCACTAGGCTCCAGATCGTCAGAAACAGCAGGTAGGCACGAAAGCGCATCCGCTCGACGACCGCACCGGAGATCAGCGCGGCGGTGATGATGGCGAACGTCCCCTGATAGGCCATGAACAGCACATGCGGGATGGATCCGCTGGCGTCCAGGCCCACGCCGCGCAGCAGAGACCGCGAAAGGTCGCCCAGCCAGGCCCCTCCGGGGGCGAAGGCCAGCGAGTAGCCCAACAGCGCCCAGGCGATGGCCACACAGCCCAGGGCGGCAAAGCTCATCATCAGCGTGTTCAGCGCATTCTTGGCGCGCACCAGACCGCCGTAGAAGAATCCCAGGGCGGGCGTCATGAGCAGCACCAGGGCGGTGGCGACGAGCATCCAGGCCGTATCCGCAGAGTTCATCCGTCCCTCCCCTGAGGTCGATCCTCCGGACAGCCCTTCCGTGCACCTCGTGCAACAAACGAGGGACGCCCCGTCCCAAGAGGCGTCCCGGCCCCCATGCAAACGACGGAAGCCCCGCATCACGCGAGGCTTCATGGCCCGACACTTGATTCGACTTGCGCCGTTTATAGCACAGCGCACGCGGCCCTGTCAACCACCCTTCCGCGGCGGCCCCAGATGCCTCGCGTTCCTTGAGCGCGCTCATCGCCGTGCGGTACGATTGGGATGATGACCGCCCAGGCTGAGATCTATCTCGACAACGCCGCCACGACGAAGCCCCACCCCGCCGTGGTCGAAGCGATGGCGCGCGCGCTCACGGAGGAGTTCGGCAACCCTTCCTCGCTCCACGGGAAGGGGCTGGCCGCCGAACGGGTGCTGCAGGACGCGCGCCGGGCCGTGGCGCGCACACTGGATGTGGCGCCGGAAGAGATCGTCTTCACTTCGGGCGGCACGGAGTCGAACAGCCTGGCCCTCCGCGGGGTGGTCAAGGCGTTGGGGCCCGCTCGTCACATCGTCACGACGGCGATCGAGCACTCGTCCGTGCTGACGCCGCTTCGTCGGCTGGCGGAGGAAGGATGTGCCGTGACGGAGGTGCCCGTCGACGGCGCCGGCCGGGTCTCGGCGGCCCAGATTGAGGCGGCCCTGAGACCGGAGACGATCCTCGTCTCGGTCATGGCGGTGAACAACGAACTGGGCAGCATCCAGCCCATCGAGGCGATCGGGCGGATCCTCCGCGCCCGAGGCGCGACAGGACGGCCGGTCTACTTTCACGTGGACGCGGTGCAGGCCTGGGGGAAGATCCCGCTGCGGCCGCGGCAGTGGGGCGTGGACCTCATGTCGCTCTCGGCGCACAAGGTCCACGGGCCCAAGGGTGTGGGGGCACTCTACGTGCGGCGGGGCATTCACCTGGTGCCGTTGCTGGGCGGCGGCGATCAGGAGGGCGGCATCCGTCCCGGCACCGAGAACGTCCCGGGGATCGCCGGCCTGGGCGCGGCGGCGTCCCTCATCCTCTCGGAGGCGGAGGAGACGGCCGGCCGCATGACCGGGCTTCGAGACCAACTGCGCCGCGCCATCGAGCAGCTCCCGGACGTGCGCGTGAACACTCCGGCCGATGGCGCAGCGCCCCACATCCTCAACGTTTCGTTTGCCGGCGTCCGCGGGGAGACGCTGCTGCATCGCCTCGAGATGGCGGGCATCTACACCTCGACCGGATCGGCCTGCCACGCGCGTGACCCTCAACCCAGCCATGTCCTGCTCGCCATCGGGCTCCCCCCGGAACACAGCCGCAGCGCGCTGCGCTTCAGCCTGTCGCGCTTCACCACCCCGGAAGAGATCGCCGCCACCGGGGCCGCCGTGGCCGAGGCGGTCCGGGAGTTGAGAGCGCTGATCCGGTGATGGCAGCCTTCCTGCTCCGCTACGGGGAGATCGCACTGAAAGGACAGAACCAGGGCGTCTTCCTGGAGACCCTGACGCGCAACGTCGCCCGGGCGATCGAAGACCTGGGCCCCTGCGACGTGCGGGCGACCTTTGGTCGGGTGCACGTCACCGTGGCCGCCGACACCGCTGCGGCCATCGAACGGCTGCGCAAGGTCTTCGGCGTGGTCTCCCTCAGCCCGATCCGGGAAGTGGGTCTCGACCGCACCGCCATCACCACGGCGGCCGTGGCCATGGCGGAGGAGGCAACCGGCAGGCGGCCGGAGATCGCGACGTTCAAGGTGGCCACGCGCCGGGCCGACAAGCGCTTCCCGCTCACGTCCATGGAAACAAGCAGCGAGGTCGGCCGCGCCATCCGCGAACGCCTGCCGCAACTGGCGGCCCGGATGCGCGATCCGGATCTTCTCCTGCAGATCGAATTGCGGGACCGGGCCTATCTGGCGACCGAGACCATCCCGGGCCCGGGCGGCCTGCCCTACGGCACGGGCGGGCGGGTCCTGGCCCTCATCTCCGGCGGCATCGACAGCCCGGTGGCCGCGTGGTACGCCGCCCGCCGGGGCGCGGTCATCACGGCGGTGCACTTCCACAGTTTCCCGTTCACCAGCGAGCGCGCGAAGGAAAAGGTCGTCGACCTCTGCCGTGCGCTGGTGGAATACACCGGCCCGCTCGAGTTGTGGGTCGTCCACTTCACCGAGGTCCAGCGCGCCATTCAACAGCAGGTTCCCGACGCGTTCAGGGTGTTGGTCATGCGGCGGATGATGATGCGCATCTGCGACCGCCTGGCTCCACGCCTCGGTGTCCAGGCGCTGGTCACGGGGGAGAGCCTGGGACAGGTGGCCAGCCAGACCCTGGAGTCGCTGGCGGCGATCAACGCCGCGACCCGGCTGCCCGTGCTGCGCCCCCTCATCGGCGCGGACAAGACCGAGATCATGGCCCGGGCCAGCGCGATCGGCACCTACGGCATCTCCATCCGACCGTTCGACGACTGCTGCAGCCTGTTTGTCCCGTCGCATCCTCGGACTCAGCCCGCCCTGGACGAGGTGGATCGGGCTGAGGCCGCCCTGGCCGTGGACCGGCTGGTCGAGGGGGCTCTGGCGAGCAGCGACGTGCTGCGCATCAGCCGACAGGGGATCGCCCCCGCCGCGGTCACGGCCGCCGCAGGCGGGGCGGCGAAGGGAAGTTCCACGGCCGGGGGGGAATAGGTTAGCGGTCGGAGGCTGTGGGGGATCCTGGGGTGAAGGCCTGCGTCTACCTGGAGACCGGCTATTCCTCCAACTGGTCCGGGGGGATCCGCCGGGCCTTTGACAACCAGATCAAAGCCCTCAAGACCGCCGGGGTCCAGATCACGACCGATCCCAGCGAGGCGTTTGACATCCTCCATCTGCATTCGGTCGGGCCGGCTTCCCTCTACCTCGCCGAAAAGTACAGCGGCCGCCGGCCGCTGGTCATCCACAGCCACACGACCGCGGAGGACTTCGCGAACTCGTTTCGGATGAGCGATCACATCGCGCCGTATCTGGGTCGCTACCTGCGGTTCTTCTACGGCAAGGCCGATCTGCTCATCGCCCCGTCCCCGTACGCCCGCGAGGTGCTTCGCCGCTACGAGCTGGACCGGCCGATCGAGGTCGTCAGCAACGGCGTCGACCTCCGCCGTTTTGCCCCCACGAAGCGCAAGCGCCTGCTCGGACGCGCCCGATACGGGCTGGCGGGCGTCGTACCGTTCTCGGTGGGGCTGGTCTTCCTGCGCAAGGGCGTCGACCTCTTCTGCGAGGTGGGCCGGCTGCTGCCGGAGTTCACCCTGGCCTGGTTCGGCCGCATCCACAAGGCCGTGAAGCTCGAGACCCTGCGTGTGATCGAGGGCGCGCCGGAAAACGTGTTGTTCACGGGGTATGTCGAAGACGTGGTCGAAGCGTACGCCGCAGGAGATATCTTCTTCTTTCCCAGTTCCGTCGAGAACGAAGGGATCGCCGTCCTGGAGGCGGCTGCCTGCGGGAAGCCGCTCGTCCTGCGCGACGCCCCCTGCTTCGCCGGCCGCTTCGTGCACGGCGTCAACTGCCTCAAAGGCGACAGCCCGGAGGAGTTCGCCGGGCTCATCCGCCAGATCGCGGAGGACCCCGCGCTCGCCACCCGACTCTCCGAGGGCGCGCTCGAACTGGCCCGAGCTCACTCCCTGGAGCTGGTCGGCCAGCGTCTCCGGTTGATCTACAGCCAGCTGGTCTAGCGGTTACAGGTCGTCCTTCGTCCAGATCCCCGGGCGCGACGCGGCGCCGTGGGCGGTCTTCTCCCACGACACCTCCCCGGTGATGGCGCTGCGGACGTACCGGTACACGGCCATGGGGAGCACGACGAGCCGGTGCACGGAGAACCCGGCGATCCGCGCCAGGGCCAGCAGCGAGGGCCAGGGGCGGGCGCGGTGCTCGAGGGCCACGGCGAGGATGAGCGAGGCGCTGATGAGCGCGGAGGAGACCGTCGTGATCCGCCGCGGCAACTGCAGGTAGAGCACCACGGCGCCGGCCACATCGATCAGCGCGTACAGATACGTGGTGAGCAGGGCCAGGGTGACCAGCAGCGCGCCGCCCAGGAAGAACAGCATGTCCACGCGCTTGAAGAGCGACCCCCGGCCGAAGAGGATGGCGGGCAGGTGGTCGCCCAGACACCGGATCGCGCCCTCGAACCACCGGGTTCGCTGGCGGAGCAGGGCCCGCAGGTCAGGGACGGCCTCCTCCCAGACCACGGCCTCGTCGCAGAACCGGATGGGCCAACCGCCCAGGTGGAAGCGCACGGAGAGATCGATATCCTCGGTCAGCGCCTCCTCGTTCCATCCGCCGACTTCCTCCAGCGCCTCGCGGCGGAGGAGCAGGCCGTTGCCGGAGAAACATACCATGCCGCCCAGGACCCGACGCGCCCGCTGCAGATTGGCCTGGAAGAGCCGGTATTCATCGTCCTGAATTCGCGTCACAGCGTTCTGTCCGGCGTTGTAGAGCATCCGCCGCCCCTGCACGCCGCCGACGCCGGGCTCGAGCAGATACGGGACCATCCGCTGGAGGAAGTCGGGCGCGACGCGGGCGTCGGCGTCGAACACGGCGATGACATCGGCTCGGGCCCGGGCAATCCCGAGGTTGAGCGCCGCCGCCTTGCCCCGGCTGCCCTCCGGCGTCCGCACGACCGTCAGCGGCAGTTCGGCAGCCAGACGCTCCAGGAGTTCGTGGGTACGATCGGTGGAGCAGTCGTCGACGACGATGATCTCGAAGCGGCGCTCCCCCTGCGGGGCATAGTCCAGGGCGCTCAGGCTGCGCACCGTGCCCTCGATCACCGCGTCCTCGTTCTTCGCCGGGACGACGACGCTGACCATCGGCCAGACTTCCGGCCGTGGCGGGCGGCGAGGTGCCGGACGCGCCAGCGCCCCCGTCAGGACCAGCAGGATGCCGTAGCCGCCGGTGATGATCAGCCCGATCTGGATCCATTTCACGTCCACGAAGAGGTACTGCAGCCAGGTGATGTCGCGGTAGTGGGCGCTGCTGGCGATCGCGGCCAGCCAGAGCAGACCGAGCGTGGCCAGCACGAGATGGCGCATCGTCAGCCTCCGACGGCCGAGCCGGCCAGCGCCCGCAGCGACCGCGTGTACGGCGGTGTGGCCACGCCGGCGTCGGTGACGATCGCCGTGACGAGATGGTGCGGCGTGATATCGAAGGCGGGGTTCATCGCGGTCGTACCCTCCGCCGCCAGGCGCAGGCCGCCCAGGTGCGTGACCTCCTCGGGAGGGCGTTCCTCGATCGGGATCGCGTCGCCGTCGGGCATCGCCAGATCCACGGTGCTGAGGGGCGCGGCGACGATGAAGGGAATCTCGTGCGTCCTGGCCAGGACGGCGAGCGTATAGGTGCCGATCTTGTTGGCGACGTCGCCGTTGGCCGCGATGCGGTCGGCGCCCACCAGGACCCGGTCGATCAGGCCGCGGCGCATCAGCGCCCCGGCCGCGTTGTCGGTGATCAGGGTCACATCGATACCCAGCTGCACGGTCTCCCAGGTCGTGAGGCGCGCCCCCTGCAGCACCGGGCGGGTCTCACAGGCAAAGAGGCGCGGCGCCAACCCGCGCTCGTGGGCTGTGCGGATGATGCCCAGCGCGGTGCCGTAGTCCACGGTGGCCAGGCTCCCGGTGTTGCAGTAGGTGAGGATGGCCTCGCCCGCGCGCAGCAGCGCGGCACCGTGCTCCCCGATCGCCCGGTTCGCCCGCACGTCCTCGGCGGCGATGGCGTGCGCCTCCGCAAGCAGCGAGGCGCGTCCCGCCTCGACCGAGCCGGCGCCTTCCGCGGCCCGCACCATCCGGGTCAGGGCCCAGGAGAGGTTCACGGCCGTGGGCCGGGAGGCGGCGAGCCGTGAGGCGACATCTCGCAGGCGCGCCAGGAAGGTCGGCAGGTCGGATGCGGCGATCTCTCGGGCGCCGAGCACCAGGCCGTAGGCCGCGGCCGCGCCGATGGCCGGCGCCCCGCGCACACGGAGCCCCCGGATGGCGTCCTCCACCTCGGCCGCGGTCCGGCAGGCCAGCATGCGCTCGGCATGCGGGAGAACGGTCTGGTCCAGGAGATACAGGGTGTCGCGTTCCCAGCGCAGGGTCTTCCGCATCGTATGTCGTGCAACTGATCAGACGTCTTCCGGGTGCCCGAGCGCTCGCAGGAGGACGTCGGCGGGGAGCCCCGTGACGCGGATGGTCTTCTCCCGACCGTGCGCGCCCCCCACCACCTGCACCTGCGTCCGGGCGACGCCGACGGCGTCCGCGATGAGGCGGCAGACCGCGTCGTTGGCCTGCCCCGCCACCGGCGGCGCCGTCGTGCGCACGATGAGCCGCCCCTCGCGCCAGCCCTCCAGCCGATCGCGTGCCGCGCGCGGGGTGACGCGCACGGTGATCGTCAGACCGCGAGCGCTACTGGAGGGGGAACAGCGTGGGATCGTCACCCGGTCCGACGTCCGCCGTGATCGCCACGTGCGCCGGTGTGAACAGGAAGATCTGGTCGCCCACGCGCAGCATGTGGCCGTCGAGGGCGTAGGTCACCCCGCTGGTGAAGTCGACGATGCGCCGCGCCAGCTCAGCGTGCGCCCCCTGGAGGTTGATCACGACCGGCCGCCGCATCTTCAGGTAGTCGGCCGCGTCCCGCGCGTCGTCGAACGACCGTGGCTGCAGGACGACGATCTCCTGGTGTTTCTGGGCGTGGAGGCTCAGCAGTTGACCCCGCCGCCGGGGAAGCTCCAGCGTCTCGCCGTCGGGAGCCGCTCCGCCGTCCTCCTCGTCGGTCTCGTTGAAGCCGAGAAAGTTCATCAAGCGCTGCATCGCGCCCACTACCGGATTCCCCCTTGTCTGCTGTGCCCTCCCTCCCTGGCCTGCCTCTCCCGTGGCGTCATTCCGGATGTCGTGGTCCAAAGATCGCCCGTCCGATGCGCACCATCGTCGCGCCTTCCTCGACGGCGACCTCGAAGTCGTCGCTCATCCCCATCGAAAGGTGCGGCAGCGCGCCGAGCAGCCGGCCCAGCTCCCCGCGCAACTCCCGCAGCCGGCGAAACACCGCGCGCGCGGCGTCCGGATCGCCGGGCGCAGCGATCGTCATCAACCCTACGACGCGGACGCCCGGGAGCCCCACGGCCTGCCGGCCGACCGCGGCCAGCTCCTCCGGGGCGATGCCGTGCTGCCGCACTTCGCCGGTCAGCTTCACCTGCAGCAGCACATCCAGCGGGCGCGGCGCCCGACGCCCGAGGGCCGCCAGCAGGGCGGCGCTGTCCACCGAGTGCACGACCTCGAACAACGCCGCCGCCCGCGCGGCCTTGTTGCGCTGCAGGTGGCCCACCAGATGCCAGCGGGCCAGGCGACCCAGGGCAGCGATCTTGGAGGCCGCCTCCTGCACGCGGCTCTCTCCCACGTCGGTGATGCCAGCCGCCACGGCCTCCCGAATGCGCGCGGGGGACACCCCCTTCGTCACCGCGATCAGGGTGATCTCCTCGGGGCGCCGACCGCTCCGCGCGGCCGCCGCAGCGATGCGTGCGCGAACGCGGGCGACGTTCGCGCTCACGCCGGCATCGACACGGTATTCTTCGGCGCTCACCCGTTCCCTCCGCCCTGATAGGGCACGGCGATGAGACCGGCGATGCGGCCTGTGACCCGCTCCCGCCGGTAGGAGAACAGCAACTCCGGGTGCTCGTAGGTGCACAGGCCCAGGACGTCGATCTGCCCGGCAGCGACGCCCGTCTCCAGCAGCTGTCTGACGCAGCTGCTCCGCAGGTCCAGCTGCCAGCGCCCCCGCGGGTTTGGCCGGGCGACTTCGCGCCACCACGGCCACCGTCGCATCGCCTCGATGACCGGTCCGTCCACTTCGTAGTGGCAGGGTCCGATCGAGGGTCCGATCGCGGCCAGCAGGTCGCCCGGTGCGCTGCCCAGGCCGGTCACCACGCGGACCGCCTCGGCCGGGATGCCCGCGGCCACGCCCCGCCACCCCGCGTGCACGGCGGCAACGGTGCCGTGCCGCGGATCGGCCAGCAGCAACGGCACGCAGTCGGCGGCGTGCACCGCGAGCACGGTCCCCGCATCCTGAGTGGCCAGCCCGTCTGCCCCTGGGATCGACCGCCCGGCATCGGCTGCTCCGACGACGGTCACGACCGATCTGTGCACCTGATCCGCCTCGACGGCCCGGGCGGGGTCACAGCCGAGCGCGCGCACCGCCGCCGCCCGGTTGGCGCCCACCACGGCGGGATCGTCGGTTCCCCGGCCCATGGTGCCGGCGGCGCGGGTGGTGAAGGCGTGAGGAATCCCCGCCTCCCGCAGCACCCCGGAGAACAGGAACGGCGGCGTCGCCATCCCCGCTGCCGTAATACCGCGTCAGACGTACTTCTCGCGCACGACGGCGCTGAGGTAATCCATGGCCGCGACGACCAGGGTGATCGCCCACACTGCGGTGGCGGCCTGCCGATACTGGAGCAGGTTGATGTATTGCTGCAGGATGAAGCCGATGCCGCCGCCGCCCACGAACCCGATCACGGTGGACATGCGCACGTTGGTGTCCCAGCGGTAGATGGTGAAGGCGATGAACGGCGGAACGATCTGCGGGACCACCGCGTAGCGCACCACCTGGAGCGCACTGGCCCCCGTCGCCGTTACGGCCTCGATCGGACCGGGGTCGATGGACTCGATCTGCTCGGAGTACAACTTGCCCAGGGCGGCGATGGAGTGGAGTCCCAGCGCCAGCACGCCGGCGAACGGACCCAGCCCGACCCAGACCGTGAAGACGATGGCCAGGATCAACGGCTCGATCGACCGCATGATGTTGAAGAAGGTGCGCGTCACGTAGTACACGGAGGTGCCGACCGGGTTCTTCGTCATCAGGTTGCGCGCGCCGAGGAAGGAGAGCGGCACGGCGGCGACGACGGCGATGGTGGTGCCCATCAGGGCCAGGAACACCGTCTCCACGATCTTCTGCAGCACAATGTAGGCGGTGTTGCTGGGACGCAGCGGTCCGACCGTCCACTCGACGACCACCCGCAACCGCTGCTGAGCGCCACGCGGCCCGGCCTCCGGCCCGCGAAACGCCTCGGGCACGGTAATGGTGGCGCCGAACGCCCCCTGGGCGTCGGTCATGACGCGCCCCACCTGCTGCGGGTTGCCGATCGGGTTCACCCAGAACAGCGTGGCCTGCGCGTTGGGCCGGAAGCCGGAGCCGGTGACCTGCACCTGTGAGCCGACCGGGGCGACCTGTGTGGACGTCCGGAGGACAGGCCCGCTCGGGGCCGGCAGGTCTTCCGGGGCGACGGCCGGATCCACCGACATCGCCACCTCCACCTGCTGCGTCTGCCGCGTGCGGGTCAGGACGTCGGGCCGCACCAGGTCGCGAATGAACGGCCGCACGAACTTGGCCCCGGCGACCAGCTCGGGCAGATTGATCTTCGTCACCTGCCAGCCGTACGCGTAAATCACCAGCAGTCCGGCGAGAAAGAGCAGGAACTTCCCGCTCTGGAACCACGGGCGCGGCGGGGCCAGCGTGGGGCGGGGGGCGAGGGCGTCCTGTTTCATGCGATCTCGACCTCCTCGGCCTCTTCGCCGTAGATCTCCTTGAAGCGCCGTTCGTCGATCTCTGCGGGCAGGCCGTCGAAGACGATCTCCCCGCCCTTGAGGGCCAGGATCCGCGTGCCGTAGCGCCGGGCCAGGCTGAGGAAGTGCAGGGCGCAGAGTACCGTGACGCCGTCCTTCTTGTTGAGCTCCTCGACGTACTTCAGGACGGAGTGGGAGGTGGCCGGATCCAGGCTGGCCACGGGCTCATCGGCCAGAAGGAGCGTCGGCTCCTGCATCAACGCGCGCGCGATCCCCACGCGCTGCTGCTGCCCGCCGCTGAGCTGGTCCGCCCGGGTCCGCGCCTTCTCCGGGATGCCGACGCGGTTGAGGTTGGCCATGGCCCGGGCCACCTCGTCCTTCGGGAAGTAGTTCATCAGTGCGAACGACGGCGGCAGATATCCCAGGCGTCCGGAGAGGACGTTGGTCAGCACCGTGGAGCGCCGGACCAGGTTGAACTGCTGGAAGATCATGCCGATGGACCGGCGCAGGCGCCGCATCTCCTCGTGGGAGAGCGCGGTGATGTCCACGTCGTCGATGTAGATCCTGCCTGCGGTCGGCTCGATCAGCCGGTTGATGCACCGCATCAGCGTGGACTTGCCGGAGCCCGAGAGCCCGATGATCACGACGAACTCGCCGGGCCGGACGGCAAAACTGATGTCCCGCAACGCCCGCGTCCCGTCCGGGTAGGTCTTGGCCACGTGCTCCAGCCGGAGCGCGGCGCCTCTCATCAATCGCTCCGCAGTGAAACGGGGAGGAAGGGTCTCCCCCTCCTCCCCGCCGCATCATCAAGCCATCGGCGCGTCAACGCGCGAGCTTGGTCAGGTCCAGACCCAGGTAGGTGGCCGCGTCGCGGATCGGCTGGAAGTACCAGTCCCCGACGGGGATGGTGACGCGTCCGCCGGCGCGGGTGATCCGGGCCTGCGTCTCCTCGTCGAAGCGGATGCCGAGGCTGCGCACCTGCTCCTCGGTGAGCACCACCCGGTCGGTGAGCCCTTCGATGCTGTACAGATTGCGCAGCGCCTCCTTGCCCTCGTTGGTGGTGGCGATACGCAGCAGCCGGTCCTTGATCCGGGCCCGCAGCGCCGGGTTCAAACGCACGCTCAGGCTCCAGGTGTCGTTGGGGATCGGGTTGGTGTAGCCGATCACCTTGACCTTCTGCATCACGTCCGGGAACTGGGCCTGGACGGTCGACCGGGCGTCCTCAAACGTCGTGCCCCCGTCCACCTGGCCCCGATAGACGGCCAGGATGACGTTGGGGTGGGAACCGGCGAACACCGTCTGCGAGAAGAAGCGATCCGGGTCGTAGCCCAGCTTCTTCAGCAGCGCCGCCGGGAAGAGATACCCTGAAGTCGAGGCCGGGTCGACGAAGGCGAACCGCTTGCCCCGCAGGTCCTCGATCTTGTTGATGTTGGCGTCGGCCCGGACGTTGATCTGCGCACGGTAGTACGGCAGGCCGAATCGCACCGAGATGGCGGCTACCTCAACGTTGCACTTCTCGTGCGCCAGGACGTAGCTGAACGGGTTCAGGGCCCCGATGTCGGCCCTCCCCGCGCACATCGCCTCGATGGCCGCGGTGTAGCTGGTACTCACCACCGCTTCCACCGGCACGCCGAGGGCCACGCCGAGCATGCGGCCGATCTGCTGCCCGCTGAACAGGACGATGTCGGTCTCGCGCGAGGGCACGAAGACCATCGTCAGTTTGGTCTGCCCCGTGGTCGCCGCCGGCTGCAGGGCGACCGTCGTCAGGGCGACGGCCAGCGCGGCGACCAGGAGCGTCACTCGGCTGAATCGCTTCACCCCTGTCCCCTCCCTTGACTGCCTCACGATGGGATCCACCGTCTGCCTTTCTGGATCCGGAGAGAGCATTCCTCCGGTTCGTCGCGTCTCACCCGCGGGCGGCGAGCGGAACGAAGGCGCGCGGCGGGGGACCGGTATACTGCGCGCGCGGCCGGATGAGTCTGTCGCCGTACTGCTCCAGGGCGTGCGCGCACCAGCCGCTGATGCGGGAGGCGGCGAAGATCGAGGTGCACAGGTCGATGGGAATCCCCAGCGCATGGTAGACGACGGCGGAGAAGAAGTCCACGTTGACCGGCAGGTCGCTCACGCGGTGCATCGCCTCGAAGACCCGCACCGCGGTCTCGTACACCGTCGCGGTGCCGGTCTCGGCGCTGACCTGACGCGCCATCTCCCGCAGCACGCCGGCCCGCGGATCGTCCACCTTGTAGACCGCATGGCCCCAGCCGGGGATGCGGTTCTCCGGCTGGGCCCGCTCCTCACGGGACAGGCGTGAGCGCCGCTCCCAGCGCTCCTCGATGTAGCGCTCCGCCCGCGCCGGATCGCCGATCTCCAGCAGCATCTCCAGCACGTCCTCGTTGGCGCCGCCGTGGCGCGGCCCCTTGAGCGTGCCGATGGCGGCGGTGATCGCAGAATGCAGGTCGGTAAAGGTGGCCACGGCCACGCGCGTGGCGAAGGTGCTGGCGTTGATCTCGTGATCGGCGTGCAGCACAAAGATCATGTCCATCGTGCGCGCCGCGGTCGGCGTGGGCCGCCGGCCGGTCAGGACGTACAGGAAGTTGGCGGCCGTGCCGTCCTCAGGGAGCGGGGGCACCGGGGGCTGGCCCGTGCGCAGTCGCTGCCAGGTCCCCACTATCACGGGGATCTGGGCGGTCAGGCGCAGCGCCTTGCGGAGGTTGGCCTCCCGCGTGTTGATCCGGGCGTCCGGATCGTGCATGCCGGCGACCGAGACCGCGGTGCGCAGCGCCTCGAGCGGATGCGCCGTGGGCGGGTAGGTGCGCATCGAGTCCAGGACGGGTCCCGGCAGCGGGCGCGCGGCGGCGAACTCACGGCTGAAGCCGGTTAGCTGCGCCTGCGTGGGCAGGTCGCCGTACCAGAGCAGGTAGACGATCTCTTCGAACGCGGCCTGCGTGGCGAGGTCGCGGATATCGTACCCGCGGTAGGTGAGGAGGCCTCGCTCGCCGTCGACGGTGCAGATGCTGGAGTTGACCGCGATGACGTCCTTCAGCCCCGCCTTGAACTCGACGGCCATCGTGCTAGCCCCCCGGGTGAAATCCCCCGCCTATTGTAGCAATGCGCACGGAGGGCGAAAGGGTCACGAAGTGAGCAGGACCCCGATCCCGTCCGGATCGCGGGTCAGCCAGCCCCCGCGTTCCCCCTCCCCCGGTTCCTCGAGGGGAGCGCCGGCGGCCCGCAGCCGATCGAGGGCCGCGTGCAGCGCGGCCCGGTCCGGGAGGACGACGGTGAAGTACCGCAGGCCCGCGTCAAGAGGATCTCGCGGGGCGATGTCGGTGCCGGCCCAGGTGTTCAGGCCGATGTGGTGATGGTAGCCGCCCGCCGAGAGGAAGAGCGCGTCGGGGTAGCCCCTGACCGTGACCTCGAACCCCAGCACGCCCGCGTAGAATCGCTCGGCGCGGCCCAAGCTGGCGACATGGAGGTGGACGTGGCCGATGCGCGTTCCCTCCGGCACGCCCTCCCACGGTCGGGCATCCTGGGCCAGCAGGTCTTCGACGTCGAGCGCAGTGGTGCCCATAGCCAGGGTGCCGCCGCGCATGGGCCAGCGCTCGCGCGGACGGTCGGCGTAGATCTCGATCCCGTTGCCCTCGGGATCCTGGAGGTAGATCGCCTCGCTGACGCCGTGATCCGAGGCCCCGTTGATCCGCACCGCGGATTCGATGAGGTGACGGAGGGCCCGGGCCAGATCGCGCCTGGACGGCAGCAGGATGGCGAAGTGGTAGAGACCGGCCGTCCGCCGGCGCCGCCCCTCCTGTGTGCCGGTGAGGACGAGCTGGGCCGGGGGCTCTCCCGTTGCGGAGAACGTAATCCTTCCCTCTCCGCCGTCAGCGGGTTTGTAACCCAGGAGACCTTGATAGAAGCGCGAGGTCACGTCCGGGTCGGCGACGGTGAGATGCACGGCGCCCAGCGTCGTCTCCGCGGGCAGCAGGTAGCCGGTGGCCTCAGTGCTCACCGTGTCCACGTCCATGCAAACGGCGCGGGAGAGGAATTGCTTCCTCCTCCGCATGGCCCTGTCCCCTGCCCTATCTCAGCACTTCGAGAACCCGCAGGTGCGGCAGGTGGCGCAGCCGTTCTCCCGGACCAGGGAGTCGCCGCAGTCCGGGCACACCCCGACGAACTCCAGCCGGGTGGCGAGTTCGACCCGCTCCTGCTCCGCCTGACCGTTGCCCTCGCGGGGGAGATCGCCGTTCCCGCCGGCCACGGGAGTGGGCGGCAGGACCGTTCCCGGTGCGGTGGTCTGCTGCAGTCCGCGCGGGACGAAGCGCAGCGACTCCTGCCGCACGCGCATCGGCTCGGGGAGCACGTCCGCGCGCGGGAACTCCTTGTCGGGCCGGAAGGTATCCCCGTAGAGGGCACGGCCCAGCGCCAGGCCCACCCCCTGGGCGATCGTGGTCACCCGCACGACGGTGCCGCTCGCGCTGCGGTCGAACGCCACCTCCTTGCTCTGCACACGCCACAGCTGTTCGATCACCTCGCGGGGATCCACGCCGGCCCGCAGGGCCAGCGAGGCCAGGCGCCCGCAGACGTCCGCCTCGGCGTCCAGGGAGTGCACGAAGACCTCGCTCACCCCCCACTCGTCCTCGTTCACGACGACGTAGATGCGGCCCCGCGGCGTCTCGATGCGCTCGGTGCGGCCGGCCGTGACCTTCGGGCGCGGACGGGGAACGGCGCGGGCCGGTCCGGTCGGCTCCGCAGGGATAGCGGGAGCGACGGTCTGTACGGCCGGGGCGGCCGCCGCGGTCACGGCGGCCTGAGCCTGCTGCTCCGTCAGCAGGATGCCTTCCCGGCTGCCCTCGCGGTACACGGTGATCCCCTTGCAGCCCATCTTCCACGCCAGGAAGTAGATCCGCTCGACCTCCTCCGGAGTGGTGTCCCGGGGAAGATTCACCGTGCTGCTGATCGAGTGGTCGATGTGCTTCTGGATCGTGGCCTGCATCTTCACCCGCATCTCGGCTTTGATCTGGTGCGCCGTGACGAAGTAGGCGGGCAGGTCGGCCTCCCGGTCCACCTCGTAGCGCGCCATGTACTCGCGCACCAGCGGATGGTACACCTTGAACGTCTCCTGCGAGAGCGACTCGGAGCGGCGGACGTAGGAGAGGTCGAAGATCGGCTCGATCCCGCTCGTCACCCCGGCCAGGGCGGCGCCGCTGCCCACCGGCGGTACGGTGAGCAGGGCGACGTTGCGCAGCCCGTGCTGCCGGATGCGCTCCTGCAGGTGCGGCGCCAGGTGCTGGATGAACGGCGAGCGCATGTGCTGCTCCCGGTCGTAGCTTGGGAAGACGCCCTTCTCCTCGGCCAGGGTCACACTCTCGTCGTAGACGATGTGCTTGATGCGGTCGAAGAGTTTGTCCACGAACGTCACGGCCTCGTCCGTGTCGTACTTCAGGCCGAGCTTGATCAGCATATCGCCGAGCCCGGTGAAACCGACCCCGATGCGCCGCGACCTCAGGCTGGCCTCGCGCTGCTCGGGCAGAGGGTGCTTGTCCGCGTTGTAGTCCAGGACGTTGTCCAGGAAGCGCGCGGCGTATCGCAGGGCGGGTTCGAGACGCTCCCAGTCCACGCGCGCCGTGCTGGCGAACGGATCGCTGACGAAACAGGCCAGATTCACGTTGCCCAGGCAGCAGTTGCCGTATGGTTCGAGGGGGATCTCCGAATTGCTCACGATCAGGCCGTTGGCGATGAACGACTTGGTGTCGAGGACGGTGAGGTCGTAGACGGGCTCGGACACGCCCTCGGGCACGACCCGCGCTACACGCGTGACATCGCCGACCTCACGGAGGGGGAGCGTCCGCGCGGCCAGCAGCGCCTGGAGCGCCGCCTGCTTCCGGGGCAGCGCGCTGCCGATATAGCGGACAAAACGCTCGATGGATGGATCCCCGCCGATGGACAGCCTGTAGCTGTCATGACCGCTTCCGTACTCGTGACGCTCTCCCGCCTTCGCCACATCGGTCAGCCCCGAGCGCGACGCGTTCTTCACCTCGGCCGTGTATGCCGTGACGGTCGAGGAGATCCCGAACTGCAGCAGCAACAGCTGGATCTGCTCGATCAGGCGCCGCGAGGTGGACGACAGTGAGATCGACGGCTGATCCGTGGGCTTGGAGACTGTTCCATCAGCATCGAACAGCCCCCGCAGGAAACACTGGGTGGGTTCCCGGGGCGCCGCCAGCACGGAGTCGGGAACCGCCTTCTCATGGGCCGCGGCGGCCCGAAGGCCCAGGCGATCCAGCATCCGCATGAATGCCGACGAATGAATCGAGACCCAGGCGCGCCTCGTGCCCTCTCTGGTGTGCAGCGGATAGGGCGAGGGGCTGGAGCCGTCCCGGCCGGCGCCGGCCGCCACCGGCACTCTCCGACTCCGGAGATAGCGCCCGGTGACGCGATCGATCACCGGTTTCACGAAGGGCGCGTCGTCGATGTGCATGTGGAGGTCGAGCCGCCTTCCGGTCCCCTGTCGCCGGCTGTGAGTGGCGTAGCAGCCGTCGCCGACGGCATAGCCGAGCAAGTAGGCCAGATCGTCCTCCCAGGTCTCCGGGATGTTGATGAGGCTGTAATGAGCATCCCGGCGCCGCGGCTGGATCTCTTCCTCGACGAGGTGGAGGTACGGGGACCGATCTCGGAAGACGACATCGACCAGATCGGGCGCGTTGGGATCCATAACGCCGAGGACGTCACCTGGCTTGAGCTCGTCAATCCGCTTCCATCCGCGGGAGCCATGGAGCGGGTCGATGGTGTCGTCATTGAGGACCTTGACCTTGTGATCTCCCGTGCCCCGCAGGGTATACCCGCTCGTCGTCTCGACACGATGGATCGGCCTGACACCCGTGAACGCGAGCGCGTCGGTCCGCACGGGCGCGACACCCTTGCCGTCCCCGGCCCGCCGATCGATGATGACCGCCGGAGCCGATCGGTCGGCGACCGCTTCTCGCACAAGGTGGTCCAGCCGTCGGATGCCCGCCGGGGTCATCACATAGGTGGATCCCACGAGTGAACAGGGGTTGGTCGTGATCACGTTCATGCCGTTGTACTCGGAGGTGGACCAGCGCGTGATGTGGTCCCAGAAGATCAGCCCCGGCTCGGCGTAGTCTCGCGCGCCTTTGATCAGCTCGCTCCACAGATCGCGGGCCCGGATGGTCTTGCGCACGTCGGCCCGGTCGTTGTGGAACTCCAGGGTGAACTCCCTGTCGGTCTCCACGGCCCGCATGAAGGCATCGCTCACCCGCACGCTGATGTTCGCGTAGCGCACCCGATCCAGATTGCGCTTGATCTTCACGAAATCGAGAACATCGGGGTGGTTATCGGCGATGGTGATCATCAGGGCGCCCCGCCGCCCGGACTGCCCGATCGTCCCCGTGGTCAGGGAAAACAGCTCCATGAACGAGACCGATCCCGTGCTGCTGCGCGCGGCGTTGTTCACCGGCGCCCCGCGCGGCCGCAGCACGCTGATGTCGGTGCCGACGCCGCCCCCCAGCGAGTAGGTCCGCGCGGCCTGTTTCATCCAGTCGAAGATGGACTCGATGCTGTCGTCGCGCACGGGCAACACGTAGCAGTTCAGGAGCGTGACCCGCTTCGGATTCCCCGCGCCGTGCATGATCCGCCCGCCGGGGATGAAGCGGAAATCGCGCAGCAGCCAGGTGAACTTCTCCTCCCACTCCTGACGCCGCTCCGGGGTGCGCTCGACCGAGGCCAGCTCGCGCGCGATGCGCGTCCACATCTGTTCCGGCGTGCGCTCCAGGACCTCGCCCTCCGGTGTGCGCAGGGCGTACTTGTCGTGGAAGACCCGGGCCCGCAACTCGTCACCGCGGAAGTACTCCAGGGTTTCGGTGGGCAGATCGGTGGTGGGTTGGGTTGCGACGGCGTCGGCGTCCACGGGAGTCACCCCTTCCACAGATGATGACCACCCGGGCCGCGGGGCCAGGGTGGGTGATGCGAGCCCTACTGGGTTGGCTTGGTCGAGCCGGCTTCGACGGTGATCAGCGGGACCTGGGCGCGCAGCTCTTCCTCCCGCCGCTTCCGCTCCTTGAGGGTGGCCGCCTCTTCCACAAGCATGTCCACGTCGCGGAATCGGCGGTGTTCAGAGGCGAACCGCACATAGGCCACGTCGTCCAGCCGGCGCAGCCGCTCCATGACCAGAGCGCCGATCTGCAGCGTGCTGACCTCGTGCTCGCCCCGGTTCATCACCTCGCGTTCGACCTCGGTGACGATGCGTTCCAGGTCGTCCATGCTGACCGGCCGTTTGCCGCAGGCCAGGACCAGCCCTTTGAGGATCTTGGTGCGGTCAAAGGGCTCCCGGCGGCCGTCGCGCTTGACCACCATGACCGGCACGTGGTCCATCCGCTCGTAGGTGGTGAACCGCCGGCCACAGTCCAGGCACTCCCGCCGGCGACGGATGGCGCTCCCGTCTTCCACCGGCCGGGAGTCCAGGACCTTGCTTTCCTCGTGTGAGCAGTAGGGGCACTTCATGCGGGCAGGCTCCACAACATATAGAGCAGTACCGATTCTATGCCCCAACCCATGGGGTGTCAATCGCTCAAATGGCCCGGAATCCTCGCACTTGACGGGCCCGGGCTCCGCCCTGCTCGACAGGGCTCTCCCTGGCGGGGTTAGCTAACTCCGGAGGGCCACGGCCTCCTGGCCGAGGAAACGAACGGCGGCGGCAAGGGCCAGGACCGTGGCGGAGGCCGTAGTCGCCAGGGTGAGGAGGAGGTGGCTCCAGGCGGCGGTGCCCAACAGGAGCTGGCGGAACAGGAAAACGGCATTGAGGCCGGGGACCAGGTAGGTCCACAGGACCCTTCCCCAGCCCTCCAGGAAGGGCGCGGCCATGGCCGGGAGGGAGAGGAGGAGGTAGACGGGCGTGAAGTACTGCTGGGCCTCCCGGAGGCCCCTGGCGAATATGGAGAGCGCCAGCTGCAGGGCGCTCAGAAACGCAACCAGGGCGAAGGCCACCAGGATCATCAGGAGGGCAGGTCCGGCCGAGATCACCACCGCCGCGCGCTTGAGCTCGCTGATCCCCCATCCTGCCCCGAGGCGGAGGGTCACCAGGGTGGTTGCGATGACCATGGAGACGGCCACCATCGAGGCCGCCGTGACCGCCAGGAACTTCCCGGTCGCCAGTTGCCACCGGCCCGGCGGGGTGACCAGCAGCGCCTCCAACGTCCGGCGTTCCTTTTCGCCGGCCCCCAGGTCGAGGGCGGCATACTGGCCGCCCAGCACCGCCCAGACCGAGATGAAGAACGGAAGCAGACCGGCCAGGAGGACTGCGCCGAGCCGCCGCTGGTCGGCCACGTTGCGGGCGCTCACCTGAATCGGGATCAGGTCGGATCGGGAGAGCCCGCGCGCGCGCAGGCGTGGCTCAGTCATGGCGGCGCTGAACAGGGACACGACCTCCTGGAGCCGCTGCCGGGCGATGACGGAGCCGGCTTCTCCCTCATCGTAGAGGATCGTGACTTCCACCGGGCCGCGCGCCAGACGGGCCGAGAAGTCCGGGGGAATCTCCAGCACGGCATCGATCTCCCGGTCGAGGAGCGCCTGCCGTGGGCTTCCCACCTCGACGACCGAGATCAGCCCCCTGCGCACGCCCAGCGCCAGGAGATCAGCTGCGGCGCCGCGGTTGACCACGGCCACCACCGCCGGCGTCTGCTCCCGCTCGCGCTGCTGACGCTGGGAAAGGTAGGGCACGCCCAATGTGACAACGGGCATCATCACGACCGGGAGCAGCAACGCCACGATGACCGTCCGCCGGTCTCGCACCGTCTCCGCCGCTTCTTTCATGAAAACGGCGCCGATGAGCCGGGCCCGGGCGGACCACTCCGGCGGGAGGGCGAGCCGTCGCCAGGGGTCGCCGGTCATCGGAAGGGCAGGCCCAAAGGAACGGCGCTCACGATGAAGACGGCCAGCAGGGCCAGCCCGACGGCAATCCGCGAGGCGCTGGGCGGGGAGACGTCGTCGAGCGGGCCGGGGTGCCCGCGCCGCAGCAGGACCAGGATGATCAGCGCCATCAACCAGTACCCCAGGACCGCGGCGGAGACGGCGGCGACCCAGGAAAGGACAAAGTGGACGCGGGATCCGAGCAGGGCACGGACGGCATGGCCGCCGTCCAGCATCCCGGCGGGCAGCAGGTTGAGGCTTGTGACGAGCAACCCGATCCACCCGGCAAAGAGGATGGGATGACCGAGCACGACGGATCCGTCCGGCGGGTTGAGGATGGCGCGGATGAGCCACTGCAGGATGAGCGGATCCGGCAGGTTGATGCCCTCAAATCCGGTCGCGCTGATGACGAACGAGCGGGCCACGCCGACGGCCAGCACGGGGACGCAGATGAGGAAGCCGGCCAGCGGGCCCGCCGCAGCCACGTCCATCAGCGCATCGCGATTGGGCGCGGGGGTGCGGGTGATGATCACGGCGCCCATCGTCCCGAACGGCGGTGCCATAGGGATGAAGAACGGGAGGGAGCTGTCCACGCCGCGGACGACGGAGAAGACCTTGTGCCCCATCTCGTGGGTGGCAAGGATGAGCATGAGCGGGAGCGAGAAGGCCAGTCCCCCGCCTACGGCGCTGCGCAGGTAGCCGGCCTCGATGAGTCCACGGGCGTTCACGTACCCCGCGATGAACGTGGTGACCAGCGTGGCCACGAACAGGGCCAGGTTCACAGGCCACCGCCATTGACCCGCCGAGGGCCGCGGTACGAGGATCAGCACGCTGCGTCCCTGTCGTCGGCGCATCAGCGGCAGATAGCCGAGCGGCGCCACCTTCTCGCGCAACGCCAGGAAGCGCTGCTTGGCGTCCGGAGTGGGGACGACGGCAAACGCCGGCGCGCCGCGGTCATAGACGACCTCGGCGACGGGGAATTCACCGGCGACGAGACGGCGGAGCTCCTCCGTCCGCCACCAGAGTTCAGTGTCCATCGGCACTCCCCATCATACGAGCGGCCCAGGCAAAGGACCAGGGGGGCCGCTGAGGCCCCCCTGATCATCTTCCCCCAGCGGACCGCGCGCTAGCGGCGTCGCAGAAACGCGGGAATGTCCAGATCGTTGATCAGGCTCTTCACGCCGTTGTCGATCTCGTCCCGCTCCAGCAGGTCGGTCTCGTCCTTGCGGCGGGCGGCGTCGAACCCCGTGGCGATGACGGTGATGCGCACCTCGCCGTCCACCTTGTCGTCGATCACGGCGCCGAAGATGATGTTGGCGTCCGGGTCGGCCGCCTCCTTGATGATCTGGGCGGCCTCGCTGACCTCGAGCAACCCCAGGTCCAGGCCGCCGGTGACGTTGATCAGCACGCCGCGCGCCCCCTGCATCGAGGTCTCCAGGAGGGGACTGCTGATCGCCGCCTGGGCGGCGCGGATCGCGCGGTCCTCCCCGCCGGCCACGCCGATGCCGATCAGCGCCGAGCCGGCCTCGTGCATGATCGTCCGCACGTCGGCGAAGTCCAGGTTGATCAGTCCGGGCACGGTGATCAGATCGGCGATCCCCTGGACGCCCTGGCGGAGCACATCGTCCGCGGTGCGGAAGGCCTCGATCACGGTCGCCGCGCGGTCGATGATCTGCAACAGCCGGTCGTTGGGGATGGTGATCAGCGTGTTGACCTTCTGCTTGAGCCTGGCCACCCCGTCCTCCGCGGCCTGGGCGCGCCGCCGCCCCTCAAAGGAGAACGGCTTGGTCACCACACCGATGGTCAGGGCGTTCAGCTGCCGGGCGGCCTCGGCGATGATCGGCGCGCCGCCGGTCCCCGTGCCGCCGCCCATGCCGGCCGTGACGAAGACCATGTCCGCGCCTTCCAGGGCCTCGGTGAGGTCTTCCTTGCTCTCCTCCGCGGCCTGACGTCCGACCTCCGGATCCCCGCCGGCGCCGAGCCCTTTCGTGATCTTACTGCCGATGTGGATCTTCTTGTCGGCGTTGCTCATGGCCAGCGCCTGGGCGTCGGTGTTGATGGCGATGAACTCGACCCCGCGCAGGCCGGCGTTGATCATGCGGTTGACGGCGTTGCTCCCGCCGCCGCCGACTCCCACTACTTTGATCGCCGCGTATCTGCGGAGATCGCGATCAACATGCGCCATCGATCGATGCCCCCTTTGGACCGTGCGGTCCGCGCTGCGTCTGCTGCTGCGACGTCTGCCGCGATCAGCCTCCCAGTACCATCTCCCGGACCCATCCCCGCATCCGGCCCCAGAAGCCGTGACCGTTCGTCTGCCGGACGGCGCGCGCCCCGCGATGGCGCACGCCGTAGAGAACGAGACCCACGGCCGTGGCGTAGATCGGACTGCTCACGGCGTCGGTCAGGCCGCCGACCTGCTCGGGCAGCCCGAGGCGCGCCGGGAGCTCGAGCTTCTCGCTGGTGAAGCGGGCGATCCCGCGCAGCAGCGCGGTGCCGCCGGCGAGCACGATGCCCGCCGGCACGAGGTGCGCGTACCCGCTGCGGCGGATCTGCAGTCGCAGCAGATTGCAGATCTCCTGCAGGCGCGGCTCGATGATCTCGCACAGCGCCCGCCGCGGCAGGATACGCGGCTCGCGGTCGCCGACGTTGAACACCTCGATCAGTTCGCCCTCACTGGCCTCCGCCGCGGTCGCCGCGCCGAAGCGAATCTTCAGCTTCTCCGCCTCGGCCACGGGGGTGCGCAGTCCCACGGCGATATCGCTGGTGATGTGGTGGCCCCCGATCGGCAGGATCGCCGTGTGCGTCAGCCCGCCGGCGGCGAAGACGCCCAGCGAGGTGGTGCCGCCTCCGATGTCCGCGATGACCACACCCAGCTCGCGCTCCGCCGGGGTCAGCGCCGCCTCCGCGGAGGCCAGCGGCTCGAGCACGACTTCCTCGACCTCGAGCCCGGCCCGCTGCACGCACTTCATCAAGTTCGCCAGCACCGTCGAGGTGCCGGTGACGATGTGCGCCTCGACCTCCAGCCGGGCGCCGTACATCCCGACCGGGTTGCGCACGCCGTCGTGCCCGTCCACGACGAACCCGCGCGGCAGCAGGTGGACGATCTCCCGGTCGCTGGCCGGCAGCGCGGCCATGCGCGCCGCCTCCACCACCCGCTCGACGTCGCCGGAGGCGATCTCGTGGTCGCCGCGGCTGATCGCCACCACACCGCGCGAGTTGGTAGAGGCGATGTGCTCGCCGGAGACGCCGACGTAGAGCGCGCCGACCTTCATCCCGGCCATGCGCTCCGCGCGGTCCACGGCTTCCTCGATCGCCCGCGTCGTGGCTTCCAGGTCGACGACGATCCCCTTGCGGATCCCCGACGAAGGGACCAGCCCTACGCCGGCGATCTGGACGCCGCCCTCCTCATCCACCTCGCCGACGACCGCGCAGACCTTCGTCGTCCCGATATCCAGCCCGACGATGTGCTCGTTGCGCGACGACATCCGAACTCACCAGCTCTGCGCTGTGCGCGCGCTAGATATGGTATGGGGCATACGGGATGTCCGCTATATCTTGTACCAACATTCCACCCCTACCGACGTTCTCCTCCCCCGTCTGCGGCGGCCGGCTTCATCACCACGCTGCCGGCGAAACGCAGGTCGAGGTACTCGATGGCGAGCCCGCGGTCGCGCACGGCATCGAGCAGGGCGCTCAGCTGCGCGGCGCGTTCGGGCAATCCCCGCAACGGCCCCAGCCGGACGGTGATGCGGTCGGGGGTGACGAGCGCCAGCTCTCCTGCGGCATCGGCGCGGACGATCACCCCCGGCGTGACCACATCGTCGGGGAGGCCGGAGAGGGCGGCCAGGGCGGGCGCGAGCCGCGGGTCGGGCAGGCGATCACCCAGACGCACCCAGGCCGGAGCCAGGCCATCGACGACGATGACAGGCAGCCGGCCCGGAGACGCCTGCGCGCTGATAACATGGCCGCTCGAATCGACGATCAGGTAGCGCAGGCGATGACGCACGGCGGCGACGGGCCGCCGCTCGACGACGCGGATCGTGGCGCGGCCCCCGATCCCGAGCACAACCTGGGCGGAGGCGACGGCGGGCAGCGCCCTGACCCGCTCCGCCACCCGCGCCGGGGAGGCGCTCAGGAGGCGGTCACCAGGTCGCAGACCAGAGGCGGCAACGACCTCCGCCGGCGGAAGCGTTCCGACGCCCGCGACGACGACCTGCCGGACGACGAAGAACGAAGATGAAGGCAGGGACGCTGCGGCCAGGACCGCGGCCATGATCACGCCGAAGCGGAGCAGAGCGGAGACCTCGGCGACGAGACGGGAAGGCTCGGGGGCGGCCTCCGGTGCGGAGACGGCGGCCGGGCGCGCGGGCAACGCGGAGAGGGCGGTCATAGCGGCGTTGGATGCGACGTAGAATGGACGACGGATATCGGATCAGCTCTGCTGCTGTCGGAACTCCCCCAGGAACTTGATCTCCGGTTCCAGCGTTACCCCGAACTTCTCCATCACTGCCCTGGACACCTTGTCCATCAGCTCCAGGACATCACCGGCGGTGGCGGCTCCCGCGTTCAGGATATAGTTGGCATGGATCTCGGAGACGCGGGCACCGCCAACCTGCAGTCCTTTTGCCCCGGCCGCGTCGATCAGCCGCCCGGCATGATCGCCCACAGGGTTGCGGAAGACGCATCCCGAACTGGGCGGGCCGATCGGCTGGGTCTCCCCGCGCTGCCGCAGCCACTCCTCCGTCCGGCGCCGCACCAGATCCGCATCGCCCGGCGTGAGCTGCAGGGTGGCTTCCAGGACGACGGCCGGCCCGCGCTGCAGGGTGCTGGTTCGGTAGGCGTATCCCAGCGCAGATCGGTCCAGCACGCGCTCGCCGTCGGGGGCCAGGATCCGTACCGCGCGCACAATGTCCTGCATCGCGTGACCGTGCGCGCCGGCATTCATCACCACCGCGCCGCCGACGGAGGCGGGAATGCCCGCCGCGAACTCCAGCCCGGACAGTCCGGCCCGGGCTGCCTCCCGGGCCAGGTGCGGCAGTCCCGCGCCGGCTTCCGCTGTGACGGTGGCGTCCCGAAAGACCACGCGGTCCAGGCCCTTGCCGATCTTGATCACGACGCCGCGGATGCCGAGGTCGGAGATCAGGACGTTGCTGCCCGCGCCCAGCACGACGAACGGGATCGACTCCCGGAAGAGATAGCCCGCTGCGTTCCGCAGTTCCTCGACCGATCGCGGCATGAGGAGGATGTCGGCCGGCCCGCCGATGCGGAAGCTGACATGCTTGCGCAGCGGTTCCTGCTGCCGCACCTCACGGCAGTAGCCGCGCAGGATTCCGGCCAGTTCCGCGGTCGTCGTCGCCACGGGCTTTCCGGACTACGGCGCTTCCGGCGCCGCGGCGCGCGGAGGCGTCAGGAGGGATCCCGGCTGCTGCCCGCCGCCGCTGTCCGCGAGGCCGTGGCGCAGGCGCAGCGCCTCTACCAACTGATCCGCGACCTTCCAGATGTCGCCGGCGCCGAGGGTGAGGACCAGATCGCCCGGGCGCAGTCGAGGCGTCAGGTATTCGACGACCGCCGTCGCGTGCTCAACAAACGTCACCGGCCGGTGGGCGCGGACGGCGTCCACGATCAGGGCGGCGGTCACGCCGGGGATGGGGGTCTCGTCGGCCGGGTAGATCTCGGTGATCAACAGTTCGTCGGCGTCCTGGAAGGCCTGGCTGAACCGGCGGTGCGTGGTCTTCGTGCGCGTGTACCGATGGGGCTGGAAGACGGCGACGACGCGGCGCTGCGGCCAGCACTCCTTGGCCGCCCGCAGCACGGCGGCCACCTTGATCGGGTTGTGCGCGTAGTCGTCCACGACCATGATGCCGTCCACGTCCCCCCGCACGTCAAAGCGGCGGTGCACGCCCCTGAACTCCGCCAGGGCCCGGGCCACCTGCTCGAACGGCAGACCCACCTCCAGCCCGACCGCGGTCGCCGCCAGCGCGTTGCGGATGTTGTAGCGGCCCGGCACGGGGAGCGTCACCGGACCCAGCATGCGGCCGTCGCGGCGAAGGGTGCAGCGCGTGGCGCGGCCCTCCATGCTGTGGATCTCCGCGGTATACCGGGCGCGCGACTGCAGCCCGTAGGTGTGCACACGCGCGCCGATCCGGGCGATCAGCTGACGGACGTGAAGGTGGTCGCTGCACATCACCGCGAAGCCGTCCGCCGGCAGCTGGGACAGAAAGCGGGCGAAGGTCTCCATCAGGCGCGCCACGCTGCCGTAGTAGTCCCTGTGGTCGGTGAAGTCGAGGCTGGTCACCACCGCGGCCGAGGGACGGACGTATAACAGCGACCCGTCGCTTTCGTCCACCTCGGCCACGATGTGCCGGCCCCGCCCGATGCGGACGTTCCCGCCGAGGTCCTCGACATCCCCCCCGATCAGCGCCGTCGGGTCGCAGCCGCCCGCGGCGAGGACGTGCGCGGTCATCGCCGTCGTCGTGGTCTTGCCGTGGGTCCCCACGACGGCGATGCCGAAGCGGCCCTCGAGGATCTGCCCCAGGACCTGCGCGCGGTGGAGGACCGGAATGCCCCGATACCGCGCGGCGACGAGCTCCGCGTTCAGGTCCGGCACAGCGCGGGAGGCGACGACGACATTCGCGCCGTCAACATGGGAGGCGTCGTGGCCGATGTGCACGGTCGCGCCCAGCGCCTCCAGGCGGCGGATGGCTTCCGACGACCGCAGGTCGCTGCCGCTCACGCGGTAACCGAGGGTGAGCAGCACGTGGGCGACAGCACTCATCCCGGCGCCGCCGATGCCGATGAAGTGAACCTGCTGATTCCGATCGATCACGCCTGCTCCTTGCGGGCGACCTGCGCCACGAGGTCGGCCACCCGCGCCGCGGCGTCGGGCCGTCCCAGTTCCGCGCTGGCCTCGGCCATCGCCCGAGCTCGCGCGGGATCCCCGCGCAGGGCGTCGATCACCAGGGCCAGACGCGGCCCGGACAGTTCACGGTCCGGAATCACCACCGCCGCCCCGGCGCGCTCCAGAACGCGTGCATTCGTGTCCTGGTGCCCCTCCGCTGCAAACGGATACGGCACCACCACGGCCGGCAGGCCGTGGGCCGTCACCTCGGCCAGCGTCCCCGCTCCCGCCCGGCAGACGACGAGGTCGGCGCAGGCGTACGCGTCGGCGACATCATCAATATACCCGACGGCGAGGTAGCGCGGCGCGCGGATCTGCGCGGTGCGCCGGCGCACCCACTCAGCCTGTCCTCTACCCGCCTGGTGCAGGACCTGGACGGCGTGGGGATCACGCAGCCGCTCCGCCGCCTCCGGCATCGCCGCGTTCAGGCTCTGTGCCCCCTGGCTGCCGCCGAGAACGAGCACGGTGAACAGGCCGGCGTCCAGCCCGAAGCGCGCGAGGCCCCGGCCGCGGTCGCCTCCCAGGGCCGCGCGGCGGATCGGCACGCCGGTGACCGTCCCCTTCGGAAGGTGCGAGCGCACCTGCTCGTGCGGGATGGAGACGCGTGCGGCAAGGCGGGACAGCAGGCGCGTGGTCAGGCCCGGGAGGAGGTTCTGCTCCTGGAGGACGATGGGGATGCGCAACAGCGCAGCCGCGACGCCGACGGGCGCCGCCGCGTAACCCCCGGTGGCCAGCACAGCCTGCGCGCGAAAGACGCGGAGGATGCGCAGGGACTGGACGGTCCCGGCCGCCACCACGCCGAGCGCGGTCAAGGCCGCCAGCGAGGGGCGGCGCGGGAGCGGCCGGGCGGCCACGGCGCGGAACGCCCAGCCGGCCTGGGGCACGAGGCTGGCTTCCAGCCGGGAGCCGCCGATGAAGAGGATCTCTGCAGTGGGATGCCGTTCCCGCAGGGCCTCGGCGACGGCCAGACCGGGGTAGATATGGCCGCCTGTCCCTCCGCAGGCGATGGCGATGCGCATCTGTCAGCGCGGCCTGCGCGCGAGGGCGAAATCAGAGGAGGCGGTCGCGGCGGAGCGGACGACGTCTTTGCCGTACTGCGAGATGTTGAGCAGTATCCCGACGGCAATCATGGTGAACAGCATCGACGAGCCGCCGAAGCTCACCCAGGGCAGGGGGATGCCGGTGATCGGGAGCAGACCCGAGGTCACGCCGATGTTCATGATCGCCTGGACGAGGATCATCGTAGTCAGGCCCGCGGCCAGCAGGCTGCCGTAGCGGTCGGGAGCACGTCGCGCGGCGCGGTATCCCCGAAAGGCGAAGAGGGCGAAGAGGAGCACGACGGCCCCCGTGCCGAGCAGCCCGAGTTCCTCCCCCAGGATGGAGAAGACGAAGTCGGTGTGCCGCTCCGGCAGGTAGAAGAACTTTTGCCGGCTGCCGCCCAACCCCACGCCGAACAGCCCGCCGGAGCCCAGGGCCAGCAGCGATTGAATGATGTGGAAACCCGCCCCCTGCGCGTCGGCCCACGGATCGAGGAAGGCGAAGATGCGCTGCCGCCGGTATTCCTCGGAGAAGACGGCCAGGGCCAGCAGTGGCAGCGCCGAGACCAGGAGCCCGACGAGATGGATCAGCCTGACGCCGGCGATGAACAACATCGTCACCGTGAGCAGCCCGAGCAACATGGCCGTTCCGAGATCCGGCTGCAGCAGGATGAGCCAGGCGGCGGCCGCGGTGGTCAGGATCGGCGGCAGCACCCCGCGGCGCCATTCCCCGAGCCGGAGGCCGCGATGTGTCAGGAAGTTGGACAGATACAGCGCCAGGATCAACTTGAAGCTCTCCGCCGGTTGGAACGAGAACGGTCCTCCGAAGCTGATCCAGCGCCGCGCTCCTCCGGCGACGCGACCGATTCCTGGCACGAGGACCAGCGCCAGCGAGGCGAGGCCCAGGGCCAGCAGCACCGGCGTGAAGCGCCGGAGATGGGTGTAGTGGATGCGGTGGGTCAGGGCCGCAGCGGCGCTCCCCAACACCACCCAGATGGTCTGCCGCTTGAGAAAGAAGGCCGGATCGCCGAAACGGTCGCCGGCCACGATCGAGCTCGCGCTGTACACCATGACGAGACCCAGGCCGGCGAGGGCGATGACGGGGAGCACCAACCAGTAGTCGGGCGCGCGCCGGTGCAGGGGGTCCATGGGAGGGTTCGTCGTCTGGTGCGTCCTGGTGAAGATGTTGCGTCAGCTCCCGCGCAGTTCCTTCCACACGAGCTCGATGAAGCGGTCGCCGCGCTCGCGGTAGTCGCGGAACTGGTCGAAGCTCTCGCATCCCGGAGAGAGCAGCACCGCCTCCCCCGGCCGGGCCGCGGCGGTCGCCTCCCTGACGGCGCGCTCGAGCGTGCCGACCGGCCGCACCGGTGCGTGCAGCCCGGCCAGCGCCTCCCCGAGCTGCGGAGCGGCCGCCCCGATGAGCAGAACCGCGCGGGCCGGGGCCGTGCGCAGCGCGTCCGCCATGGGTGCGAACTGCTCGGGTGTGGCATTCGGTCGGGCGCCGCCGGCGATGAGGACGAACGGTCGATCCATGCTGGCGATCGCCGCGGCCGCGGCGTCGGGGTTGGTGGCCAGCGAGTCCTCGTAGACCTGCACCCCGCCGTGCTCCGCCACGAGGCGGAGGCGATAGGGGAGCCCGCGGAACTCGCCGAGCACCTCGGCCATCGCCGGCGCGGACGCCCCGGCCAGCGAGGCGGCGAGCGCCGCGGCCAGCGCGTTCTCCACCGCATGCGTGCCGGGCTGGCGCAGCAGCGACAGCGGAAGTGACTGCTGTTGGTGGCCGCGATCGATCACCATCACCCCATCGTCGATGAACGCCCCCGGCAGGACTCGACCAAGGCGACTGAAGAGGTGAGGATGACGAGCGCCGACGGCCAGCGCTCTGGTGTACGGATTATCGGCGTTCAAGACGGCAAGATCGCCCGGCCCCTGATGACGGAGAATGGTCGCTTTCACCTCGACGTACGCCTCCATCGAGCCGTGGTCGTCGAGGTGATGCGGGGCGATATTCGTGATGACGGCGATCTGCGGGCTGTAGGGCAGCCCGACCAGCTGGCGGTTGCTGATCTCCAGGACGAGCCAGTCGCCCGGACGCAGGTCGTCGAGGTAGTACAGCATCGGCACGTGCGAGCGATCGTTCCCCGAGAAGTACGCGCGTCCCAGCGAGCGCTGCAGCATCTGATGAATGAGGTACGCCACCGTGAACTTCCCGTTGGTCCCGGTGACGCCGATGATCGGACAGGGACTCTCCTCGAAGAACAGGTGGGTCATCGAGCTGAGCGGCACCCCGCGGTCCCGCCGGGTCTGCACGGCGGCGTTCTGCGGGTGGCGGAACCACGACTGCGGGACGAAGATGACCTCGGCCGTCTCGATGCCCTCCAGGTAGCGGTCCCGCCACCGGAAGGTGACCGGAGCGGCGAACAGCCGCGCCATGGCCTCGCGCCGCAGCGCGGGCTGGAGCCACTGGTGCGTCCGATCAAACTCTCGCTCGAACTCCTCCCGGCTGTGCATCTCGTGGGCCGTGAGCGTCGTGATCCCCCGCCTCACCAGGAAGTCGATGACGGTGGATCCCTCTGTGCCGGAGAAGCCGAGGACGTGGATGTTCTTGCCGCGGTACCACTCCAGGCGGGTACGCGTCGTCACGGCAGCACCACGAGGCCGGTGAGCGCGGCGAACACCGCGACCAGCCACATCCGCGTCACCGTCTGCGTCTCGGTCCACCCCAACAGTTCGAAATGGTGGTGCAGGGGGGCCATGCGGAAGATGCGCTTCCCGCCCGTGCTCTTGAAGTAGGCCACCTGCAGGATGTCCGAGGCGGCTTCGAGTACGAAAATCGCGCCGACGACGAACAGGATGACCTCGGTCTTGGTGAGGATGGCGAGCGCGGCCAGGGCCGCACCCAGCGCGTTGCTGCCCACGTCACCCATGATCACCTGCGCCGGGTGCGCGTTGAACCACAGGAACCCCAGACAGCTCCCGGCCAGGGCGGCGGACAGCGCGGCCAGGTCGGGCTGCGCACCGCGCAGGGCGATCACCGCGTAACTCGCTGCGGCGATGGCGACCGTCCCGGCGGCCAGGCCGTCCAGACCGTCGGTGAGATTGACCGCGTTGGCGAAGCCGACGACGTAGAGCAGGGCGAAGACGAGGTAGCCCCAGCCGGGATCCCACCGGCCACCGCCCGGCAGCGTGAGGGCGGTGCCCAACTCCGGGCGGCGCGCCACGTACACGGCGACCAGCGCGGCGAGGAGGACCTGCATCGCCAGTCGTTCGCGCGCGCGCAGCCCCAGGTTCCTGCGCCGGCGGATCTTCAAGAGATCGTCGATTCCGCCGATCAGCCCATAGCCGATCATGACCAGGAGCGCCACGACCAGGCCCGGCGGGAGCCGGCGCAGGGTCATCAGCGTCGCCACCGCGGCGGCAACGATGATCACGATGCCACCCATCGTCGGCGTGCCGGCTTTGACCCGGTGCCGCGCGGGCGCGTCATCCCGGATGGTCTGCTGCGCCCGCAGCGCCCGCAACCGTGGGATCGCCCACCGTCCGAAGAGCAACGTGAGCGCGGCGGCCAGGGTGGCGGCCAGCACCGTGGAGGCCGTCATGAGGCCCGGGAGGCGACCAGCGTGGAGACGATCCGCTCCATCTCCAGCGCGCGCGAACCTTTGACGAGCACGACGTCGCCGGGACGGACCACGCCGCGGACCTCCTCCGCCGCGGCCTCGACCGACGGCAGGCGGATGATCGCCTCGGGCGGCATCCCGCCGGTCACGGCGCCTTCCGCGATCTGGGCGCCCCCGTCCGCCACCGCGACGAGCACGCCCACCCGGCGGCGGGCCAGCATGACGCCCACATCGCGGTGCAGCCGCGGTGACTCGTGACCGAGCTCCCGCATCTCTCCCAGGATCGCCACGGTCCGCCGCCCGCGCGCGACCAGGTCGAGCACCTCGAACGCGGCCTCCATCGAGGCCGGACTGGCGTTGTACGCATCGTTGATGATGAGGAGATCCCCCGCCTCCACCGGTTGCAGCCGCATCTTCGGCGGAGTGTACCCGGCGAGACCGCCGGCGATCTGACGAACCGTCAGCCCCATGGCCAGCCCCACCCCGGCCGCAGCCAGCGCATTGCGGACGTTGTGCCGCCCCCAGGCCTGCAGGCGCACCTCCTCGGTCTCTCCCCCCGCGGCCAGGAGAAACCGGACCCCTCCCTGCTCGTGCGCGATCTCACGCGCCTGAATCTCCGCCGACGGGCTCAGACCGTAGAAGAGGACGCGCACGCCCGGGGCCGGCCGCATCCGCGAGACAAGCGGATCGTCGCGATTGAGGACGGCGGTCCCCCCACGCGGGAGCCCCGTCACCAGTTCCTCCTTGGCCCGCGCGATGTTCTCGCGCGATCCGAGCAGTTCGAGATGCGTGTCGCCGACGTTGGTCACCACACCGATCCGCGGCTGCGCCATCGTGACCAAGTCGGCGATCTGTCCCAGCCCGCGCATCGCCATCTCGATCACGGCCGCCTGGTGGCCGGATTCCAGGCCGAGCAGGGTCAGGGGCACGCCGATCTCCGCATTCCAGTCGTCCCGCGTGCGCACCACCGCAAACGCGGGCGCGAGCACCGCCGCGCTCATCGCCGCCGTCGTGGTCTTCCCCACGCTGCCGGTGACCCCGATCACCGTCACCTGCAGCGTGCGCCGGTAGTGGTGAGCAAGCGCGGCCAGGGCCGCCAGCACGTCGGTGACGAGCACGACCGGGCCGGGGGCGGCGGCCACAGCGGAAGCGGCCAGCGCGGCGGCCGCGCCACGGCGAAAGGCCTCCGGGATGAAGTCGGCTCCGTTCGCGCGCGGCCCGCGCAGCGCGACGAAGAGATCCCCGGGCCGGAGGACGCGGGTGTCGGTGCTGACCCCCGTGATGACGGGGGGCCCTGTCCCGCCGGCCGGCGCGGCCAGCCGACCCGCCGTGGCCTGGACGATCTCCTCGAGGGTGAGTCGCACGGGACTAACTCACCCGTCGGCGCGCGCGCAGGATGTCGCGCGCCACGAGCCGGTCGTCGAAGGGATGCTTGACGCCCTGGATCTCCTGATAGGACTCGTGCCCCTTGCCGGCGATGATGACGAAATCCCCGGGCCTGGCCAGCGCGATCGCGCGGGCGATGGCCCGGGCCCGGTCCGGTTGCACCTCGATCTTCTGCCGGTCCGCAATGCCGTCCAGGATCTCCTCGATGATCGCCATCGGATCCTCGGTCCGGGGATTGTCCGAGGTGACGATGGCGAGGTCGGCCAGCTTCGCCGCGATCGCGCCCATCTTCGGCCGCTTCGTGCGGTCCCGGTCTCCCCCGGCGCCGAAGACGACGATGGTCCGGCCGCGTACGAAGTCCCGGGCCGCGCGCAGCACGTTCTCCAGACCGTCCGGCGTGTGCGCGTAGTCCACGACCAGGCCGAAGCCCTGCCCTTCATCGACCGGCTCGAAGCGCCCCGGCACCCCGGGAAAGGTCCCGAGCACGCGCGCGATGAGATCGAGGTCCACCCCCAGGGCGCTGGCCAGGGCCAGCGCAGCCAGCGAGTTGTAGACGTTGAAGCGCCCGTGCAGTCTGCTCGTGAGGCGGCGGCGCCCCTGGGGTGTGTGCAGCGTGTAGGCCATGCCCTCCAGGCGCAGGTCCACCTCCGCGGCGCGGAACTCCGCGGGACGCTCGATGCCGTAGTGCAGCACGCGGGCGCGGCTGGCCGCGGCCATGGTCTCCGCGCTCGGATCGTCCGCGTTGACGACGGACAGGCCGTCCGGCTCCACCATCTCGAACAGGCGTCGCTTGGCCGCCCGATAGTCGTCCCACGTCTTGTGGAAGTCCAGGTGGTCCTGCGTCAGGTTCGTGAAGACCGCGGCGGCGAAACGCGTCCCGGCGACGCGGTGCAGGGCCAGGGCGTGGGAGGCGACCTCCAGGACCACGGCATCGCATCCGGCATCGGCCATTGCGCGGAGGAGCCGCTGCAGCTCAGGCGCCTCCGGGGTCGTGCGGTCCAACCCCACGGTGTGGTCGCCCATCCGGGCCCCCGTCGTGCCGATGATCCCGCACGATCGGCCCGAGGCGGCCAGCATCGCCTGGATCAGGTAGGCCGTCGTGCCCTTCCCGTTGGTGCCGGTCACGCCGATGACGCTGAGGCGCCGTGACGGGTGCCCGTAGAACGCGCAGCTGAGCCGGGCCAGGGCGAGCCTGGAGTCGGGCGCCTGCACCACGGTGACGGCGTCGGGAGCTGTCACGGGGTGCTGGACCACGACGGCGGCGGCGCCGCGGGAGATGGCCTCCGGAATGAAGGTATGTCCGTCGTGCGTGAACCCGCGGACGGCGACGAAGAGCGCGCCCGGCACAATCGCGTCGTGCCGCGCCGCGAGCTGGGAGATCTCGAGGTCGGTCCGCCCGCGCACGCTCGCCTCCGGCAGGTCCTGCAGCAGGCGATCCAGGCGCATCACTGTCATTATACCGGCGGGGCGCGCACGGCAGACGACTACGGGGCGCGCGGTTGACCCAGCGGCGTGCGCGGAGGAATCCGCAGGTACCACAGCGTCTGCGCCGCGACCTCGCGAAACAGCGGTGCGGCGATCTCGCTGCCGTAGTACGCGCCGAGGGGCTCATCCAGGATGACGAGGATGGCCAGTTGCGGCGCATCGGCCGGCACGATGCCCACGAACGACGCGACGTAGCGGTCGGGATCGTAGCCTCCCTGCGGCGCCGGCTTCTGCGCGGTCCCGGTCTTACCGGCGATGCGGTACCCGTCGATCCGGGCCAGCGTCCCGCTGCCCTCCTCCACGGCCCGGACCATCATCCGCAGCACAGCTGCGGCGCTCTCAGGGCGGACGACGCGGCGACCGGATGGCCCGCCGACCACGGCGGTCATCCGGCCTGCCCGGTCTCGCACGGCGCGCACCACGTGCGGTCGCGGAAGCATCCCGCGATTCCCGATGGCCGAGACGGCGGCCAGCAGCTGCAGGGGCGTCACCGAGATGCCCTGACCGAAGGCGATCGTCTGCAGCCGGGGCGGGACCCACTCCGCAGGTGTTCCGACAAGACCGGCGATCTCGCCGGGCAGGTCAACGCGGGTCGGCGCGCCGAAGCCGAAGCCCCTGACGTAGCGATGGAAGACGGCTCGACCGAGCCGCGTCGCGATTTGCGCGGAGCCGACGTTGCTCGAGTGCTTGATCACATCGCCCATCGTCTGCGCGCCGTACTTCTTGCCGGTGGCATTCCGGATGACGCGGCCGGCGACCTGGAGAGCGCCGGGGTCGAAAAAGGTCTCCTGCGGATCCACCAGCCCCGAGTCCAGGGCCGCCGCGGCCAGGATCACCTTGAATGTCGAGCCCGGCTCGTAGACCCCGCTGATCGCCCGGTTCGTCCACAGTTCGGGCGCGACGCGCACGGCGGCGGCGGGATCGAACACCGGTCGCAGGGCCAGGGCCAGGATCTCTCCGGTGCGGATATCCATCGCGGCCACCACACCGGCGCGCGCCTGCGTCCGGGTCACCGCCGCATCGAGCTCTCGCTCGGCGATGTGCTGGATGACCTGATCGATCGTCAGCAGGAGGTCGGAACCGTCGACGGGATCCTCCACGATCCGCTGGGTCTCCACCAGGACCCGGCCCATCCCGTCGTGCGCGGCCACCGCCTCGCCGGCGCGGCCGCGCAGGAGGGTGTCGTACCTGAGCTCGACCCCGGCGAGACCCTGGTTGTCGATCCCGACGAAACCCAGCACGTGGGCCGCGAGGACTCCGTTGGGATAGGCCCGGAGATCTTCGACGCGGAAGCCGATCTGATCACCCAGGTGCAGGGCCTCCACCGCGGCCACGACCTCGGGCCGGACCTTGCGCGCCAGCCAGGCGAAGTAGCGGCCGCGTTTCAGACGCTGCAGGAGATCGTCTTCGGGCACGCCGAGGACGGGGCTCAGGCGGGCGGCGAAGGCGCGGTGGTCCGGGATCGCCGCGGGCACCGCGTAGATGCTGGTGGCTTCGACGTTGATGGCGAGCGGCCGCCCGCGGCGGTCGAGCAGGCGGCCCCGGTGCGGTTCGAGCGGGATGGTGGCGAGTTGCTGCCGGGCGGCGATGCCCGCCAGATACGCCCCGCGCACGAGTTGCAGATGGACCAGCCGCACCAGGAGGGAAGCCAGCGCCGCCATCATCAGGACGGCGAGAATGGCCGTACGACGGCGGATCAGGACGCGGTGGTCGGCTTCGAGAGAACCGGCTCCCAGCGGAGAGGCGGCGTGCGGCCGAAGGATCCTGCCCCGGCCTGCGCGGCGCGGGCGGCGTCCTGCTCGGCGCGGGCTCGCCGTTCGCGGCGCGACTCCTCGGCTTCGACGATCCGCCTGAGCGCCTCCTGAGCGGTCATGACGCGCCTCCTTCATCCACGGCGATCAGTGCGTCTCACTGGCCGCGGCCTCGCGTCCCAGCAGCAGTGCCCCCAGGCGTTGCCAGATGGTCGGCGGGAGCACGACGGGGCTGACCATCGCGGGCCCGGGCAGGGTCAGGGCGCTCAACTGCCCCGGGGCCGGGTGCCCCAGGCCAAGTTCCCCCCGGGCGATCCGCTCGATCCGGTCCGGGGACTTCAGGCTCGTCACGGCAGCGACCAGCCGCGCGTTCTCCGCCTGCAGGCGCTCGACGTCTTGTCGCAGCGCGAGGATGGCGTACCCGGTGCGGGCGGCGACGGCGCTCTGGCCGACGTAGGCGATGGCCGGTACCACCACCAGAAGAGCCACCACGAGCGCGCGCCTCAGGGGGGAATGGCGCCGGCGCCGCACGGTGCCGCTCCGGCGCTCGGGCGCGCCCCGGTCCGGCCACAGGACCGGAAAGGTTCGTGTTCGTGCCACAACCGCCAGCATGCGTTACTCCCAGGTCACACTGCGCATCAGCGTGTCACGTGTCTCATGCGGGGCGGGGCAACCGGAGGTCGGTTGCCGGAGGTGCTCAGATGCTGCTGCGGAGGGGATCTTCGGGGTGTGAGTGGAAGTACGAAGACCGACCCCGATCCGCCCCGCCCCACACGGCGTCATGACGTTGTGCCGATTCGTTCCGCGGCGCGGAGTTTGGCGCTGCGCGCACGCGGGTTGCGCTGAATCTCCTCGGGGGACGGCGCAATCGGCTTCGCCGTCAACACGCGCAGCCGCGGCATTCCCCCACACGTCTCGGCGGAGGCCCCGGGTGGGCGGGTGCACCCACGGGAGAGGCGCAGGAAGGTGTGTTTGATGGTCCGATCCTCCAGGGAGTGGAAGGTGATCGCGCAGAGTCGGCCCGCCTCCCGGAGTACCTCCGCCGCATCTGGTAGAGCCTTATCAAGGTTCACGAGTTCGTCGTTAGTGGCGATCCGTAGCGCCTGAAAGGTCCGTGTCGCGGGGTGTCTCCCCCGGGGCCACTGCCGCCGCGGGATGGCGCGCGCGACGACATCGGCCAACTCTTCAGTTGTCGCCAGCGGCCGGCTGCGCACGATGGCCCGCGCGATGCGCCGCGACCGTCGTTCCTCGCCGTACCGCCAGAGCAGATCCGCGAGATCTCGCTCGCGGAGGCCGTTCACCAGATCCGCCGCGGTGAGCGCCTGCCGCCGATCCATCCGCATGTCCAGCGGCCCGGCACCCTGGAACGAGAACCCCCGCGAGCGATCGTCCAGCTGTATCGATGAGAGGCCCAGGTCGAAGAGCACGCCGTCGACCTGCCGGAGGCCCTGCGCGGCCAGGACCTCCTTGATCGCCGCGAAACTCTCGCGCACGAGTACGACCGCCTCACCGAACCTGGCCAGCCGCCGGGCGGCGACCTCGATGGCGGCGTCGTCGCGGTCGATCCCGATCAGCCGCCCGCCGGGGCCGATCCGCTCCAGGATCGCCTCGGCGTGTCCTCCGCCCCCCAGCGTGGCATCCACGTAGATGCCGCCGGCGCGCGGGGCCAGCCAGTACAGCGTCTCCTCCAGCAGGACCGGAACGTGCGACATCCCAGGTCCTGTCCAGCCGATCCCACCGATCTCAGATGCTCAGATCCTGCAGGTCGCTCGCCAGATGCGGAGCCTCGGCCTGCACCTTGGCGATATAGCGCTTCCAGTTTTCCAGGCCCCAGATCTCCAGCCGGCTCCCCACGCCCACGACGACCGCCTCGCGCTCGATCTTGGCGTACTCGCGCAGGTGCTGGGGAATCGAGATCCGCCCCTGCTTGTCCAACTCCACGTCCTCCGCGCTGCTCAGCATGAACCGGACGAAGTCGCGCCGGTTCACCGCCAGCGCGCGAAGCTTTCTTTCGTTCCTAGCCCACTCGGCGGGCGCATACACCGCCACGCACTCGTCGAGGCCCCGCGTCACCACGACGGTCGTCCCCAGGGCGCGCCGGAAGGTCGGTGGCAGGACAACCCGCCCCTTGTCGTCCAGGGAATAGTGATGCTCTCCTCTGAACAAGCTCCCCACCGTTCCCCACTTTGCGCCACTTTCTATTCCACCCCTACCCCCGGACTCCTCCTCTCAGACCCGAAATTCCAAAGAATCCGGCGAAAATCACCGATGCGCTAGATGCAGGCCCGCGAGCGCGTGGAGCCCCCAGATATTGCGGAGCGGGGCGCGCTAGGATCCGAACCAGCTGGTCAGGCGGGAGCGCTCGAAGGCGATTTTCTGCTGGAAGGCCTCTTCGGAGGGGGGAGCGATGACAATCTCGGGCGAGGGGGCGGCGAGAAAGCGGCCCTGCACGAGCGTGGCCAGTCCGCCGCCGGTCTCGATGAAGCAGTGCCCGACCCCGTCGAACGTCGAGGGGGTCGGGATCTTGCGCAGCTCGGCCACGATCTGAGACGCCGCGACGCGGGCTTGTCCTTCCGCGAACACCCCCGCTTTGGGCAGCGGCAGTCCGTTGGCCAGCGGGATCTCGTTGACGTCGCCGACGGCAAAGACGCCGTCCGCGGAGGCGCGCAGCGTGGCCGGGTCCGCAGCCACCCAGTCGCCGCGCATCTGCAGGCCGCTCTCTTTGACCACGGCGGGCGGACGGTGCGGCGGCACGGCGATCAACAGATCCCCCTCCACGCGCGCGCCGTCGTCGAAGATCGCCGCCGATCCCTCGAGCCGGGCCACCTTGCGATTCGGTGTGAAGGTGATGCCCTTGGCCGCGAGCAAGCCTTCGACCTGAGCGCAGTTCTGCGGCCCTACAACCGGAAGCGACATGGGCTGCGGCGTGTAGACCTGAATCTGCACGCCGCCGCGCATCGCGCGGCGGCGGAACACATCATCCAGCATCATCGCCGCCTCGTACGGTGCGGGCGGGCACTTGTAGGGCACGCCCAGGATGGCGATGACGATGCGCCCCCCGCGAAACTCGGCGATGGCCCGGCTCAAGCGCTCCGCGTCGGCAACGTCGTACAGGTTGTAGGCCGCCGGGGAGAAGCCGGGGACGAGATCCGGTCGCGGTTCGGCGCCGAGCGCGACGATGAGGTAGTCGAAGGACAGTCGGCCGGCCTCCGTGCGGACGATGCGAGCGCCGATGTCGATGGCCCGCACTGTATCCTGCCGTATCTCAGCCCCTTCCGCACGGAGGGCGGCCAGGGATCGCTCGCCATCGCGGCGCGACCCCTTGCCCGTGACCATCCACAGCTTGCGCAGCCCCATCATGAACCGCGGGGCCCGTTCGATCAGCGTGATGGCGTGGTCGCGCCCCAACCCGCGGCTGAGCTCGAGGGCCGCCGTGATCCCGCCGAATCCGCCTCCCAGAACGACGATCTTCACAGAGGGATCTCCTGACCCACCCCGCGCGCCGTGGCCTGCGCGTACACATAGGCGGCGGTGGCGACGTCCTCGACCGCCATGCCGAGCGACTTGAAGAGCGTGATCTCCTGCGACGACGTCCGCCCCGGGACGGTCCCGGCGAACACTTCGCCGATCTCGCCCAGGATATGCGCTTCGTCAATCGCCCCCTCCGCTAACGCGAGCAGGACGTCTCCGGATTCCGCGAGCGCGCCGGCGCGCGAGTCCACGAACAGCCGGGCCTTCGCCACCGCGACGCCGTCGAGTTCGCGCCAGTCCGGCCGCGGCGCGCCCACGGCGTTGATGTGCGCTCCCGGGTCGAGCCAGCGGCCTTCCAGGACCGGCACGGAGGAGGAGGTCGCGGTGACAATCAGATCGGCGCCGCGCACCGCTTCCTCCGCGCTCGCGCAGACCCGGACGGGGAGACCGCGCTCACCCGCCTGGCGCGCGAAGGCCTCCCTATGCCGTGGCGTGCGCGACCACACCCTGACCTCCCGCAGCCGTCTCACCAGCGGCAGCGCCTCCAGATGGCTGCGCGCCTGCACCCCTGATCCCAGCAGCGCCAGGATGCCCGCGTCCGGCCGGCTCAGCGCTCGCGTCGCGGCGGCAGAGGTCGCGGCCGTACGCATCTCGGTGATGAGCCGGCCGTCCATGATCGAGAGCAGCGCGCCCGTGGCCGCATCCCAGAGCAGGATGACCGCCATGTGTGTCGGGAGGTTGCGCCCGGCGTTGCCGGTGTAGAAGGTGACCGCCTTGGCGCCCAGCGCTTCCGGTCCCGCGGCGGCCCGGATGTGCGCCGGCATGAGGCCGAGGTAGCCTCCGTAGGGCTCGATACTGAGGGCCTGACGGACCGGCTGCAGGACGCCGCCTCGAGAGAAGGCCGCCAGCGCCTGCGCCATGATCTCGATTGCCGCCTCCATCGGCAGGAGCGCGGTCACATCCGACTCGCGCAGCAGCAGCGGCACAGCCCAATCTTGCGGTGACGCCCGCGCACTGTCAAGGCCGTCCCAGCGACGCAGGGGGGCGGGTCTGATATCACTGCGCGCCTCGGCGCCCGGAGAGCCAGGAAGTCGGCACGCCCTGCCGGATCGCCCGACTGCGCCGGCCCGATGGGCTCCACGGCTACGCCGATGCCGCCGACCCCAACCGACTCCTCGGGCCGGAGATCGCCGAGCCGGAGTACCGCACGGAGAAGGGGTTGGACTTCGGCTCGACCGAGGGGGCGGTGAGACTGGCCTTCGGCGGAAGCCCTATCGCGGTGGACGTCACGATGCGGGGAATCGGGGCGATGAGGTTGCTCATCTACGACGAGCTCGGGATCGCCTTCGCCATTACTCGTTCCGGCGCCCACGGCATCGGGGGACCTCCGCACGCTCCCGTGGGCCGTGTGGACTGGATGACGGTCTTCGCGCCGGGCATGGCCGGGCAGGGGTTTCACCTCCCGTCGCATGAGGCCGCGGTGGGGCGAAGGGGGAGGGTCGGCCCATCTCGAAAAACGGGCGGGCGACGCCCTCTCCCGTTCTACGGACCATCGGCGAGCAGGAATGATCGAGGGGAGGAGCCGGGCATGGAGACGCTGGTCGATCTCTTCGAGCATGTGGTGAGGAGCAACCCGTCGGAGCGGGAACTCCTCCGGGCTCGTGCCGGCCGCGACTGGCGGGGGTACACGACGCGCAGTTTCGAGGACGCCGTGCGTCAGACCGCTGGCCGGCTGCTCGCCGCTGGCGTCAGCGCCGGAGACCGCGTGGCGTTGTTCTCGGAGAACCGGCCGGAGTGGCATATCGTGGACTTCGCCTGCCATCTCTGCGGCGCCGCGCTCGTTCCGCTCTATCCCTCCCTTCCGGCCTCCAGCGTCGCCTACATCGTCCGGGACGCGGGCGCGAGGTTGCTCCTCGTCTCCGGCCGCGAGCGCGCACCCGTCGCCGGGGAGGCCTCCAGGGACCTGCCCGGCGTGCGGCTACTGGGGCTGGATCCGGGCCTGGGCCTGGAACCGCTGAACGACCTTCCCGTCTCCGCATCTCCACCGAGGCACCGCCCTGCGCCCGATGATCTGGCCAGCCTGATCTACACCTCGGGCACCACCGGCGAGCCCAAAGGGGTGATGCTGTCCCACCGCAACTTCACGGTGCAGATCACCTCGATCCTGCCGCTCTATCCGATCAGCAACCGCGACGAGGTGATGTCCTTCCTCCCGCTACCCCACGTCTTCCAGCGCATCCTGGACTACATTTTCCTGGCCGCGGGATGTCGCATCACGTATGTCGAGGCAGTGGAGAAAGTCGTGACCATGCTCCCGCTGGTGCGGCCGACGATCATGGCCTCGGTGCCGCGGGTCTACGAGCGCGCCTACGTCCAGATCATCGGCCGGGTGCAGAAAGAGGAGCGCCTGCGACGTCTGTTCACCTGGGCGATGCGCGTCGGGCAGACGGTGAGATCAACGCAGCGGGAGCGCCGCCGTCCGCCGATCGGCGCCGCCCTGCAGTACGCCGTGGCGAAGCGACTGGTCTTCCGGAAGATCCTGGAACGATTCGGTGGACGCCTGCGGTTTACGATCTCCGGGGGCGCGCCCCTGGCCAAGGAAATCGGGGAGTTCTTCGACGTCGTCGGGCTGCCGCTGCTGAACGGCTACGGCCTGACGGAGAGCGCGCCGGTCATCGCTGTCAACCGCCTGGAGTCCAACCGCATCGGGTCGGTCGGTCCAGCCGCGCCGGGCGTGGAGATCCGGATCGCCGAGGACGGCGAGATCCTGGCCCGGGGACCGAATATCATGCTCGGGTACTGGAACAAGCCCGAGGCGACGGCGCAGACCGTGGATGGCGAAGGCTGGTTGCACACGGGGGACATCGGCCACCTCGATGCCGACGGTGTCCTCTACATCACCGACCGCAAGAAGGACATCATCGTCACCTCCGGCGGCAAGAACGTCGCCCCGCAGCCGATCGAGGCCAGGCTCGCGGCCAGCGCCTACATCGCCCAGGCTCTGGCCATCGGCGACAACTACCCCTATATCACCGCCCTGCTCACCCCGAACTTCGAAGCGCTCCAGGCGTACTTCGCGGAGCACAAGATCAACGGCAAGAGCCGGGAGGAGATCGCCGCCCACCCTGTCACCGAGTCGCTCGTGGCCGCGGCGATCAAGGAGGTCAACGGCACCCTGGCCTCCTACGAACGCATCCGGCGCTTCACCGTGCTGCCCCACGAGTTCACCTTGGAACGCGGGGAACTGACCCCGTCACTCAAAGTCCGCCGCAAGATCGTCACCGAACGCTACCGCCAGCAGATCGAGGAGATGTACCTGAAGACGCATCGCACCGCAGGCTACGGCCTGGATGACTGAGGGACGACCCGTTCCCGCCCGGTCAGGCAGCGATGGCGGCGCCCGCGGCGTGACCGCCGGGATGAACACCCTCCGGGAGCGCCTGATCGCCGGTGCGATCTGGCTGTTTGCCCTCGTCGCGGTGGCGATGTTCCGTCTGGTGGACGCCACGCTGGACCTGCGCGTCTTCGGTTACGACCACCTGGGGGGGCTGCTGCGCGCCGGGCGGCCGGTGCTGATCGTGGTCTGGCACGGCAGGGGCCTGCTGCCGGTATTCTTTCTGCAGGGGCTGCCTCTCGTGGTGTACTCGAGCCAGGCCCGCCAGGGGCGCATTCCGGCCCTTTCCCGCTATGTCCGGCAGCTGACGCTGGCCTCGCTGCAGCATCTGGGCTATCACGTTCTGGACGCCGCGAGGTTCAGCAGCGAGTCGCGCGGCGTGATCCGCCTCCTGCAGTACCTGGAACGCGGACAGGGCGGCATGATCGCGGCGGACGGTCCCGGGGGGCCGGTGTTCCGCGCCAAACCAGGCGCGGCCTACGTGGCGAAGAAGACCGGCGTGGCCCTCGTCCCGGTCGGCGCCGCAATCCGCGACGCCATCGCCCTGGACTCCTGGGACCGCTTCGAGATCCCCCAGGTGTTCACCAAGGCCGCGCTCGCGATCGGCGAACCGCTGGAAGTACCCCAGGATGTGGACGAGGCCGGACTGGAGCGCCTCTCGCGGCGCCTGGAGACCCTGCTCAACGACCTGACGGCGCAGGCGGAACTCGAGGCGTTCGCCCGGCCGATCGAACCCCGCACCGCCTAGCAGCGCCGCGCTAGAAGTGGCGCAGGATCCACAGCGCCGTCGCCGCGGCCGCGACGAGCACCCCCAGGAGCAACAGGGGAAAGACCAGGAACCAGGCCGCGGACGTCGCCCGCCAGGCAATGCCGACGAGCAGCGCCAGCAGCGCCATCCCCATCACCCCGAGGATCCCGGAGACGCGGCCGGTGAGGACCGGCGTGGGCCGGCGCATCACCGGCTCTCCTTCAGGGAGGCCAGCTCGTGGCGGAGGCGGGCGATCGTCTCCTCATACGACTGGAGGATGCGCGTCTGCCGCTGGAAGCGCATCGCCAGATACCCCGCGTACAGGGCGATGCCCCAGAAGGCGAAGATCTTGACCGCTTCCACGGTGAGGTCGCCGGCGGGCGGGCGCAGGCGCAGGATGATCGCGTAGGCCACGTTGTACAGAATGGCCACGTACAGCGCCATCCCCATCCCGTAGCGGATGCTGTTGCTGACCAGGACGATGAAGTAGGCGAAGTAGAATACGCTCCCGCTGCTCCCGGTCAGGTACACGAGGGCCGAGATCAGGGCGAGATCGGTGGCGGTGGTCAGATACTTCAACCATCGCGGGGCGCCGCGGCGCAGGACGGCCGTGTAGGCGAGGTTGAGCACGGCCAGCGTCGCGGTGAGGGCCAGCACGGTGGCCCAGGAGACGTCGAGCTGTCTTCGCGTCCTCAGATAGGCCACTGCGGCGAACAACACGGCGGCCACGATCCACCGCACGACGACCTTGCTGCGCTCAATCTGTTGCTCCACCGCGGCCTCCCTTCATGCGGACAGATGGATGCGCAGGAATGCCTTGACCTCGCGGAACAGCAACTCGCGGTCGCGGTCCAGCGTGGCCACATGCCCTGAACGCGGCAACCAGAGGACCTGGGGCTCGGCCTGAGCGGCGAGGGAGGCGATCTCCCGCGCGCTCTCACGCGGGATGACCCAATCGCGGCGGCCCTGGGCGATGAGCAGCGGCGCCCGCACGCGGGGCAGTGCCGCGCGCATCGCGTCCAGCAGGTGTTCCACCTCCGCCGTGGCCCGCAAGGGGATGCGGCGCGTGGGCGATCGATAGGGTCGCATCTCGCGGACCCGCGGACCGAGCTTCACGACGACCGGGGCGTATGGGAGCAGCCGTGAGGCCAGGCGCGACGCACCGGCCAGCAACCGTTTCAGACGGACGGGGGTGGAGATGGCGACGACCGCGGCCGGCTGCAACGTCGAGGCCAGGGCCAAAGCGACGGCCCCGCCCATGGACAGCCCGGCGACGGCGACGCCCTCGCAACGGTCCGTCAGCGCCCGGTAGGCGTCTTCCGCGGAGGTGATCCAGTCGTGCCAGTGCACCCGGGCCAGGGCGGCCGGCGAGGCATGGCCGGCCAGCTCGGCCACGGCCACGGTCCATCCCTCCTCGGCCAGGGTTTCGGCCATCGGCACCATCTCCAGCGGCGATCCGGAGAAACCGTGCAGCAGCAGGCAGCCCTGCCGGCCCCGCTCGATCATCTGCGAGATGGCGCCAGACATCGCGTCTGTCACTACCGATTACCGCTCACGAGGATGAATCCTCCCGGAACTCATCATGGCGCTCGGCGCCCCCGGCTGTGCCTCAGTCCGGCACTATCGCGGCAAGGCGTACCTGGGCTGGTACTACAGCGGCCTGTTCGTGTTCCGGGACGGATCTCCGCGGAGGGCGTTTGCCATCCGCGTCCTGCCCAACGCCCTGGTCACGGTCGTCTGCCAGTGAGGGCCGAGCGTTCCATCGGAGACCAGAGGGAGGTGGCAGGGATGGTGAAACGGGCGGTGAGCTCACCGTGATGGCGCCGTCTTCGATTTCCTCTGGCACGAAGTCTTCGGGGTCGAGCAGGCGGGGAACGGTTGTCCAGCCCGGCGCACCTTGTCCTGTTCGTCGGCGGCATGCTGGTGATCACCAGCCCGCTCCGTGCAGCCTGGACCAGACGCAGAGGCGCAGACCCTGCAGGCGCTGCGCTGCTGCCGGGAATCCTCTCCCTGGCCCTGGCCACGACGGCCGGTGCTTTCTTCCTCCTGCATGTCTGGACGTTTCTTGGGGCCGATTTCCTCGGCGCCGAGCAGCTCCAGCGCCTGGTGACGCCGCTGGCAGATCTGCCGGAGGCCCGGCGCGCGGTGGAAGTCAGCGCCCAGGCCCGAGTCGACCTAAGCCTGCTCCTCACCGGCTGGCTTTCGCGGCGGATCGAGGAAGGCCACCGTATCCGCGACCACCTCGGCGGATGTCTTCCAGCCGCCGGAGCCATCCTCGATCTGCCGCACCTGGAGCCGGCCCGTGACGCCGACCAGCCGGCCTTTCGTCAGGTGCTCGCCGACCACGGTGGCCAGCTGGCGCCAGGCCACGATGCTGATGAAATCGGCGTCGCGGTCACCGTCCCGGCCGGCGAACGACCGCGGCACGGCCAGGACGAACCAGGACCGCGGGACGCCTTCACCGGTCACGCGCAGGTCAGGATCGCGGGCCAGTCGGCCCACCAGCGCGACCTGGTTGATCCCCCGACCGCCTCCACCGCGCGGCTGCTCCTCGCGGGGGCTCTCCGCCGGCGCGGACTCTTCCCGCGGCGGCTGGTCATTCGTGCTGTCCTCCACGGACTCGATGCGGACCTGTCGCGGCATCACCGTCCCCTTTCCCCTCCGCATCTGACCGTAGAGGAAGGGCCCCGCGGGAACAATGCCACAACTGGGTCAGCCTACGGCTCCTCGGTGTATGCCCGGCGAAGGGGAACGGGCTCGGCCACGCGCCGGGCGCGCAGGTTGAGCATTTCCACGAACACGGAGAATCCCATCGCGAAGTAGATGTAGCCCTTGGGAATGTGCAGGCCCAGTCCGTCAGCGACGAGGGCAAACCCGATCAAGAAGAGGAAGCTCAGGGCCAGCATCTTCACGGTGGGGTGCCGCTGGACGAAGTCGCTGATCCCGGCGGAGGCCCACATCATCACGCCCACGGCCAGGACCACGGCCGCGATCATCACCGCCAGCTCACTGGCCATCCCGACCGCGGTGATCACCGAGTCCAGGGAGAAGACGATGTCCAGCAGCATGATCTGCACGATGACGCCGAGAAACGAGGGCGGGACCCTGGCACTGGCGCGGCCTTCCTCGCCTTCCAGGCGCTCGTGGATCTCTGTCGTGCTCTTGGCCAGCAAGAACAGACCGCCGGCGATGAGGATCAGATCGCGGCCGGAGATGCCGTGCCCGAACACCGTGACCAGGGGCCGGGTCAGGCGGATCAGCCAGGCCAGCGACGCGAGCAGCGCGATGCGCATCAGCATCGCTGCGCCCAGCCCCACGCGGCGGGCCCGCGACTGCCGGGCACGCGGGAGCCTGCCGGCCAGGATGGAGATGAAGACGATATTGTCCACGCCCAGGACGATCTCGAGGGCGGTGAGGGTCAGCAGCGCGATCCAACTCTCAGGCTGGAGCACCCACGACATGGTCTGCTAGCCGAACAGGCGCGGCTTCCCGAGGAGGTCTTCCCTGAGGTCGTCGAGGCACCGGATGACCCGGGCGAACGAGTTCTCCAACCCGTAGACGATGAGCTCTCGCATGGCGTCCTCCTACCGTCCGGCCTGCTCGACCAGGGCGAGCCGGTCGAAGTAGATGACCTGCAGGCGGACCGATGGCGATATCGGACATCTCGAACTTGACGTCTGGAAACGCGCCCGGGAACAAGGGATAGAACTGCCTGGCTTCGTCGTGGCCGCTCCAGCGCTGCCCCGTCGGAATGACTTCGTAGACACAGTCGGGCGCGAGCGTGTCGATCAGACCCTGCGGATCCCGCGCGTCCTCCGTTTTGGAGTGCCTGGCGAAGACGCCGTCGGCGAACGTCTCCAGCCGGTTCGGGCCGAACGTTGCCCGCATCGCGGCGCGCGAACCCGCTCAACTCCCGCCATGGCTCACAGGATTCTCTCCGGCATCCGGAATTTACTCTCTCGCGAAGGGTCAGCTCTGGCGGATCGCGAAGGGCGCATCGATGGGTCTGCGTTTCGTCCTGATCATCGTGCTTGTGGCCTCGACCGCCATCGCGGTGGCAGCTCCGACCGCGGGGGTCATACCTGAACCCGCTCCGCCGCATTGTGGCGGAGCGAGGCGGTCGTGTCTATGCTAGATATCCTGCTCCTTTGCAGTTCCTGGTCGACATCAAATCGGACGCTGAAGCCACCTATCGCGCTCTGCACGAAGAGCTGCGTAGCTACGAGGCGTTCCTGACAGTGACCCAGGGAGGCGAAACGCGTCCGGGAGCCGTGCAGGTGGTCATCTCCGGGAATCGACCGCGGGACGTCATGCAGCAGCAAACGACGCGCTACGCCGGAATAGATGGGCGGCTCACGGATCTCGGACGGGAGGTGCCGGCGGGTTTGATGCCCCTGGTCAGCGACAACTGGCTGCTCCACTTCCGGTGGTTGGGCGGCGGGGCGATCCCTGACGACGAGCGCGCCAGGCTTGGCGGCATCGTCGCCACAGCACACGGCCGCGGTTGGCGGGTCCGCTTCTGGGCGACGCCCGACAGCCCGGGGCCGGAGCGCGAGACGATCTGGCTCAAGCTCCTGCGCGCCGGCGTCGACTACGTCAACACCGACGACCTCGCGGGGCTACGGCAGTTCCTGCTGCGACACGACCCGGCGCCATCGGCTCCGTCCCGGTGAGAGGCGCCGCTGACCCGCGGGAAAAAGAACCGCGGCGGAAGAGCACGAACCTCTTCCGCCGCGAACATCTCCCGGCACCGACCTACTCTCCCGTGCCGTTACCAGCACAGTACCATCGGCCCTGGAGGGCTTAACTTCCGTGTTCGGAATGGGAACGGGTGTGGCCCCTCCGGCATTGGCACCGGGAACTCAGTTCCTGGGTGCGCCGCCCCCGCGAGCCGGGCGGCTCAGTTCTTGATGTCGAAGGTCAAGGAGGCTGGGCATGAGCCCCGAGGGCGTTGCCCGTCGACCTTGACCCTTGGTCCTTCGACATCTCCATCTTCAATTGAGCAGGCTCCACACAGCTACCCCTAAGGGGGCATCAAGCCCTCGCCCGATTAGTACCGGTCAGCTCAACGCCTTGCGGCGCTTACACCTCCGGCCTATCAACCAGGTCGTCAACCTGGGGGCTTACCCGGTTACCCGGTGGGTGGTCTCATCTTGGGGTGGGCTTCGCGCTTAGATGCTTTCAGCGCTTATCCCGTCCGGACATAGGTACCCGGCGCGTGCCCTTGGCAGGACAACCGGTACGCCAGAGGTCCGTTCACTCCGGTCCTCTCGTACTAGGAGCAAATCCCCTCAAACCACCTGCGCCCGCAGCGGATAGGGACCGACAGTCTTGTTACTCCTTCCGGTGAGGAAGGGGGCAGGTCATTTCTGCCTGCCTCTCCCAGTCGCCTGGGAGCTCGGACTATATCTTCACCCCACTTCGGTGAGGGTCCGGCGTACAGTCTCTGAGGGTTCCAGATCGGCGAGGACATGGTCCAACGACATCCTGCGCCGCACACCTGCTTGATTCATCTGAAAGGCCACCTTCAAGATCTCCGTCAATCCTCTCGGACTGAGGTGGTGACCTCCCATCATCATCTCGACGACGTTGGCGAACCGCTCGAAATCCGCGCGCTTCGTTGTCTTCAACTGAAACTTGCGGAAGAACGGCACCACCTTCATCGCGAGATCGGTGCGGTCTCTGACCACTAGCACGAAGGTCCGGTCTCGGGAGTTTCGGTGATTCGGCTTGATATATCCACAGCCCAGAATGTTCCTTACCAGCTCTAACACATGCTGATTGCCGTCGTCCTGGGACACATGGAACTCTGGAATCACCTGCCACTTCCAGCGGGTGCACGGATTTCTCTGCACCGCCACGTGGAAGCTTCCTTCTCCGTCGACGAACCCCGCCACATAGTGGCAGAGCCCATCTGGTCTTCCCTGCTGATTGCCTGCACCCATCGCGTTGTCACCCACTCTGGCCATATGGCCCTCCAATGGGTAGCGTGGGATCCGCCAGGCTTCCCAGCATATAGCCGGATTTACAGACAGCAACGGTCCGGTTTACTGTCTCACGACGTTCTGAACCCAGCTCACGTACCGCTTTAATGGGCGAACAGCCCAACCCTTGGGACCTACTGCAGCCCCAGGATGCGATGAGCCGACATCGAGGTGCCAAACCTCCCCGTCTATGTGGACTATTGGGGGAGATCAGCCTGTTATCCCCGGAGTAGCTTTTATCCGTTAAGCCACGGCGCTTCCACTTGCCGCCGTAGGATCACTAGGCCCGCGTTTCCGCCCTGCTCGGCTTGTAAGCCTCGCAGTCAAGCTCCCTTATGCCCTTACACTCGCCGCACGGTTTCCAACCGTGCTGAGGGAACCTTTGGGCGCCTCCGTTACCTTTTGGGAGGCGACCGCCCCAGTCAAACTGCCCACCTGCCACTGTCTCGCCAACCGGTGAGGTCAGCGGTTAGGACTTAATCTTGCCAAGGGTGGTATTCCAAGGTTGGCTCCACCGAGACCAGAGCCCCGGTTTCGAAGCCTCCCACCTATCCTCTGCAAGGTAAGACCAAGTTCAATGACAGGCTACAGTAAAGCTTCACGGGGTCTTTCCGTCCAGCTGCGGGTAACCCGTGTCTTCACGGGTCGCACAACTTCGCCGAGTCTCTCCTCGAGACAGCGCTCAGCTCGTTACGCCTTTCGTGCAGGTCGGAACTTACCCGACAAGGAACTTCGCTACCTTAGGACTGTTATAGTTACAGCCGCCGTTCACCGGGGCTTCAGTTCGAGGCTTCGCCCGGGTTGCCCCGGGCTAACCCCTCCCTTTAACCTTCCGGCACTGGGCAGGCGTCAGCCCCTATACATCGCCTTGCGGCTTCGCAGAGACCTGTGTTTTTGTTAAACAGTCGGCTGAGCCTATTTGCTGCGACCTCATCGGGCTTCCGCTGTGCGCGGTCACCCTACCGAGGCACCCCTTCTTGCGAACGTACGGGGTGATTTTGCCGAGTTCCTTGAGGAGAGTTCTCTCGCGCGCCTGAGCACGTTTCGTGCCCGGCCACCTGTGTCGGTTTGCGGTACGGGCGCCGCACATCCTGGCCACGGGGCTTTTCTTGTCAGCGTGGGCTGGGCCACTTCGCCATTGCTTGCGCTCGGGCTCGTGTTCGCGTCTCGGCGTTGACGGGGATCCGGATTTGCCAGGACCCCCCGCCTACCCGCTTAACCCGGGACGACCGGTACCCGGTAGGCCTACCCTTCTGCGTCCCCCCCTGGCTCGTGACGGATGTGCAGCGGGGCCGGAATGTCGACCGGCTGTCCATCGGCTACGCCTGTCGGCCTCGCCTTAGGTCCCGCCTAACCTTACGAGGACGAGCCTTCCGTAAGAATCCTTGGCCTTACGGCGGATGGGATTCTCACCCATCTTTTCGCTACTCATGCCGGCATTCGCACTTCCGCGTCGTCCAGCAGTCCTTACGGTCTGCCTTCACCTACAGCGGAACGCTCCCCTACCACCGCCCGCGGGACGGTCCCCGCGAACGATCCGCAGCTTCGGTTGATGGCTTGAGCCCCGTTGGATTTTCGGCGCAGTACCACTCGACCAGTGAGCTGTTACGCACTCTTTGAAGGATGGCTGCTTCTAAGCCAACCTCCTGGCTGTCTGAGCGATACCACTTCCTTTCCCACTTAGCCATCAATTCGGGACCTTAGCTGGCGGTGAGGGTTGTTTCCCTCTCGACTATGAGGCTTATCCCCCACAGTCTCACTCCCGAGAAGCACGACACAGCATTCGGAGTTTGGTTGGGTTCGGTACGGGTCCTCCCGCCCTAGCCCATCCAGTGCTCTACCACCGCGTCGCTCAGTCTCGAGGCGGCACCTAAATGCCTTTCGGGGAGAACCAGCGATCTCCGGGTTCGATTGGCATTTCACCCCTACCCACAGCTCATCTCATGGTTTTTCAACACCAACGAGTTCGGGCCTCCACGGAGGATTAACTCCGCTTCACCCTGGCCATGGGTAGCTCACCCGGTTTCGGGTCTGCCGCGTGCGACTGGTCGCCCTGTTCAGACTCGGTTTCCCTACGCCTCCGGCCTTCGCGGCCTTAAGCTCGCCACACGCGACAACTCACCGGCTCATTCTTCAATAGGCACGCCGTCGGGCGTTCCAATCCCTTGCGGGATCGGCATAGCCCTCCGACTGATTGTGGACACACGGTTTCAGGTTCTATTTCACTCCCCTTCCGGGGTTCTTTTCACCTTTCCCTCACGGTACTCGTGCGCTATCGGTCGCCAAGGATGTTTAGCCTTAGGAGGTGGTCCTCCCGGGTTCCCACGGGATTCCAAGTGCCCCGTGGTACTCAGGAACGCGGCCGAGGAAGTCCACGCGCTTTCGCCTACGGGGCTTTCACCCTGTGTCGCCTGCCGTTCCAGGGCAGTTCGGCTAACGCGTGGATTGGTCACTTCCCGGCCGGGTCGCAGCCCGGCCCGGCCCCGCCCTGCAACCCCGCGCCGACAACGCCTGCGAGCTATCACGCCGGCGCGGTTTGGGCTGGATCCCCGTTCGCTCGCCACTACTAGGGGAATCTCGCTTGATTTCTCTTCCTCCTGGTACTGAGATGTTTCAGTTCCCAGGCTGGCCTCCGCACCGCCTATGGATTCAGCGGTGGGTCCCGCGGTATGACCCGCGGTGGGTTTCCCCATTGGGAGACGGCCGGATCGAAGGTTGCTAGGCACCTCCCCGGCCCTTTCGCCGCCGACAGCGTCCTTCATCGGTCCTTGGCACCAGGGCATCCACCGTGCGCCCTGTGTAGCTTGAGTTACCCGCCTTAGGAGTAGCTGTTTAGAGCCTGCTACTCAATCACCGTGACATCTGCACACCCAGGTGTCACAGCCCCGCATGGGTTTGCGGGTACGACCCCGGTCGGCGCCCACTCGGCGTCCCCCCGGGATCCTCGCGGTATGAGGTTGTCAATGTTCAGGACCTGGCAGACACAAAACGAGGGGATGGGTTCCCATCCCCTTCGGGCCACCCATCACGTTGCTGCGTATGCGATTAGCCGCTCGGGCTAACGATCCGCAATCCCTCCTGCGTCTTCCAAGGCCAAACCTTATTATCGCACGGAACGAGGGGCTGTCAAGCACCGCCACGCCGGCAGTGGCGCCCACGGCGAGGCGTCAGCGGCCCCGCTGTGGATAACCGGGCCGGGCGGGCTCAATCCAGCCGGCGGATATCCCGGATGGTCAACCCCAGTGTGGCCGAGGCGACGATCATGGCGCCCCCCAGGAGGAAGAGCGCCCGCACCCCCGCCCCCTGCGAGACCCACCCGGCGATGGCGTTAGGAGAACGGGTAGAGGCCGAAGACTCCGAACAGAAGCAAAGCCATGACGCGCCCCATGTCGGCCCGGCGGGTCCTGGCCTGGACGAGGGGGATGAAGGTAACCCCCATCCAGGCGTTCACGCCTCCGACTACCAGCAGCAGGGCCGCAGCGGGGACAAGGGCCCGGGTCAGGGCGACGGCCGCCAGGAGGATCCCCGCAACGCCGGCCGCTCCGATGCCCGTGAGGCCTCGGCGTGGGGTCCGGAAGGCGCCGGCCACCATGCCACCCAGGAGCGCACCCAGCCCGCTGGCAGTGAAGAGGAGGCCCAGCTCCCTAGGTCCGCCGCCGAGCGGCCCTTTGGCCAGCACGGGCACGCCGACGAACGTTGCGCCGGCATACCTGAAGAAAAACAGCGAGGCCATCGTGATGATTTGAACTGGTCACCGACAAGCGAAATCGTCTGCCCCAACCAGAGGCAGCGAAAGTTGCGGGTCCCGAGGGGGCTGAGGAGCGCCTTCGACCGCCGGTCGTTCACGTGCGCTTACGCAGGGTGAAGCGCAACCCCGACCACGTCGCATCGATCGCGCTGATCTTGAAATCGACGAGCCCATGAGCCAGGACACGTGGGCGCCCGAAGGCAGAGAAGCCAGGCGACCCTCGAAGCCGTTGGGGGCATCAACGAGGGCGACGACGCTTCCCTCTTTGATCCCGAGACCTTGGGCAGCGGCACGCCGGCGAACGGGGCGAAGACCCCCGGGACGACTGGGTCCGACACCAGATGGGCGATCGCTCGTCTGACCGCCGGGGCCGCACCGGAGATGGTGGCGTAGGTCGCGTCGGGAAGCAGGCGGCGGATCGAGCCGGCGCACGGCCGGCGGAGGAAGCGGCCGGGCGTCAACGATGAAACCGGCTCGCCGCAAGGCGGCCGCAAGATCCCCGCCCCGGGGCGCTCCTGGGGTGATGAGCCTGATTCGGCGTGCGGCCACCCGCGCGCTCCGCCTGTGCTACGGCGTGCGCCTGGCGACCATGTCGTCGGGCAGGTGCACGGCCACGACTTCCCCCCGCACCGTCACTTCTCCCGCGGCGGACACCGCGGCCTCGACGATCACCTTGCGCCCCTTCATCTGCTTGATGCGCCCGCGCACTTCGAGCGGCACCCCCAGCGGCGTGGGGCTCAGGTAATCGACGTGAAGCGACGCCGTCACATAGCGCGGCGCGGGACCGTCGCCGACCTCCCGACCCTCCGCCCGATAGGCCGCGGCCGCCGCCGAACCGGTACCGTGGCAGTCGATCAGTGAAGCCAGGACGCCGCCGTTCACGTAGCCCGGGATGGCAATGTGATAGGGTCGCGGCGTGAAGCGGGTGACCGTCTCGTCACCGTCCCAGTAGGTCTTGAGCTGGTAGCCGTCCTGGTTCAACCGGCCGCAGCCATAGCACCAGGCCAGGTCGTCGGGATAGAAGTCCTGCACGGCCCGCTCGGTCATTTCGTCCTCCACGCATTGCCTTCCGGAGTGCCTCTCCTCCTGTTTGCCACCGCACCCGCCGACCCTGCCGAAGGCAGGCCCACGCAGAAGCGAAGTGCGCCGCAGGGAGCCTTCCGGGCGCCCTTTTCGGGAACGATGCAGATACGATCCCTTCGGTGAAGGCGAGGGTGGTGGGGCTCGATGCCCGATCTCACCTGGGATGAGTGGAAAACGCTCATCTCCATAGCCGTTGCCGTCATCCCCGCGGTCGTGAAGTTCCGGGTGGAGCTCACCCGGGCGATCGACGTCGTCGCGGAGGGTGTCGGCCTCTTCGTGCTCGTGCTGGGAGTCGTCCTGTACACGAACACATTTCCGCAATGGGAACGCCTGCAGACAAACCTCGGGGCCCTGTCCCAGGAATCGCCCCTGCTGGCGGCGCAGCAGGTCCAGACGCTCTACACGCTGTACGCGGGGTCGGTGGCCCTGATGATCCTGGGCGGGATGCTGGCGTTCTCGGGGCTCTTGGGCCGACTGCGCGGCACCGCGAAGCGCCGATAGATCTCCCTAGCCGACCTTCTTCAGCCGGTCCAGGTACTGCTGGCGGAACTTCGCCACCTTGGGCGCGATCACCATGCGGCAGTACGCCTGGTTGGGGTTGTTCGCGTAGTACTCCTGGTGGTAGTCCTCGGCCGGGTAGAATGCCTCGAAGGGCACGACCTCAGTGACGATGGGGTCGTCCCAGATCCCGGCCTCGTTGAGTTCAGCGATCACCTCCTCGGCCAGGCGCTCCTGCTGCTCGCTGTGGGTGAAGATCGCCGAGCGGTACTGCGTCCCGACGTCCGCACCCTGGCGGTTCAGCGTGGTCGGATCATGGATCGCGAAAAACACCTTCAACAGGTCCCGGTAGGAGAGCACGTCCGGATCAAACGTCACCTGCACGACCTCGGCGTGCTCGGTCTCGCCGGTGCAGACGCGCTTGTAGCTGGGGTTGGGCACATGGCCGCCGGAGTAGCCCGAGACCACGTCTACGACCCCCTCCAGCTGATCGAAGACCGCCTCCAGGCACCAGAAGCACCCACCGCCCAGCGTGGCGACTTCCCTGCGCATCGCACCCTCCGTCATCCGACGTCCATGCTCCATCCTGGTCGGTTGTGTCAACGTTCGATAAGGCCGGGGCGTCAATCGGAGAGCCCAAGACGGTTCCGCCGCAGCCAGAGGATCTGGCCGGTGTGACGCCGGCCGTGCCAGGCGTAGTAGCTGAGCGCCTCGGCCAGGCTGATCTCGCGATCGTATTCGGGGTGGAAGTAGCAGATGGTGCGCCGACGATCTCGGCGATGAACTGACGAACGCCAGACCGTCGGAGCTTGTTCCCGTCCTGGAACCTCCGTGACCCATCCACACTCAGTTCACGATTGCCGGGCATCCTGGGCGGGTGCCGCCGAAGAGGAGGAAGCATTGCCCACGGTGCTGACGCCGGCCGAATCTCCAGTCTCATCATGTGCCGCTGCGTTCCCGCACGGCCCACCGCGCGGAAGCCCGCGGCCCGGAATCTCGAACCTCCGCCCCGCCGGTTGCGTATAGGCTGGAGAAACACCGACGTACCAGGCGGAGGTTGATCATCATGCGTGCAGGTACGTTAGCCCTTGCGGTCCTTCTCCTCCTGCTGGCCGCCCCCCGTCCGGCGGCGGCGCAGTCCGACTTCAGCATCACGGGGGTGATCGTCAGCATCCAGGGCGATCAGGATACCTTCCTCATCCGGGAGTCCGGCGGAGCGAGGGCGACCTGGATCGTCCGCATGACCAGGAACACGGAGGGCTGGCGCGATGACCATATCCGCGCCCGGCTGCGGGTCGGTGTCATCGTCGTCGTCCACGGGTGGTTCGCCGGTGGCAACCAGATCATGGCCCGGGCGATCCGCCTCGGCGGCGACAGGGACGACGGGTGGGATGGGGACCGCGCCGGGCGGGAGATCGAGATCGAAGGCGTGATCGTGGACGTCGACCGCCGTGGGCGGGGAGTCCTGGAAGTCCAGACGCGGTCCTTCAGCCGCTGGCCCATGATCTGGACGGTCCGCCTCACCGCCCGGACGCGCGTGGAGCTGCCCCGCGGCCGTGACTTCGAGATCGGGGACCAGCGGGACATCTTTTGCATCTTCCGTGAGGGCGATTACGTCGAAGTCGAGGGACGCCTGCTGGGCGATCGCTGGGATCGGCGGATTCTGGCAGAGGAGATCACCCTCCGATCCCGGCGCCGCTTCGGCGGACCCGGCGGCCCCGCTCCAGTTGACGGCACCTGGCGGACGGTCATTCTGCACCCTGAGCAGGGTGCCGTGGTCGACGCCCGGGAGTTCACCGTCATCGGGCACACGGCGCCGGGCGCGCTGGTGCGCGTGGACGTCGTGGCGCGGTACGGTATCTTCCAGCAGCCGGTGGCAAGCGGCACGGTGGACGCCGGCCGCGACGGCCGCTTCGCCTTCACGGTCCGGACCGATCGCCGGTTCTCCGGCGGCGTCTACACCATCACGGTGAGCTCGACCTTCCGCGGCGTCACCGCGGCACCGGTGTCGGTGACGGTCCGTCAGGACTGAGGATCACGACGGGAATGCGGCGGCTCGTGCGTACCTGATAGGCCGCATATCCCCGATACGCCTGCACCAGCCGGGCCCAGAGCCGTTCGCGCTCTGGGCCCGTGGCTTCGCGGGCTTGGACCGTCATCCGGCGCCCTCCGATGAGCACCTCGGCCTGAGGGTGGACCTGCAGATTGCGGAACCACTCCGGGTGGCGTGGCGCACCGCCGTTGGACGCGATCACCACCAGGCGCTCCGCCTCGCGCAGGTATGTGAGGGCGGTCTCGTGGCGCCGGCCGGTCCGCCGCCCGACCGTCGTGAGCAGCAGCACGGGCATCCCGACAAGCCTGCCCCCCAGCCGGCCGCCGCTGCGGCGATAGATCCACCGGTGGAGCCGCCACACCAGGACCACGAGCAGCCGCCGCAGGCGCCGCGTCATCTCTACCGGACCTCGAGAAGCAGTTCTGTGATCCGGGCCAGGTGATAGTCGTCGTGCTCGGCCACGAAGAAGGCGTGATCGACGAGGTTCATCGGCACGCGCAGCCGGGGATGAAGCGCCGTCCGGCGCAGGGCCGGGGTACCCGCCGTCTCCAGCCGACGCACAAGCGCGCCGCGGGCCTGACGGAACCCACGCAGCAGCGCGCTGAGCGCGGCGGCGTTGTGGTTGGCCTCGTGGGTGCGCCGGTTGGTCAGGTCGGCCGGGGTCATCTCCTCCCGCCCGGCCAGGAGATCCTCCACCCGCTGCAGCCACAGCGGTTCGAGATCCAGGAGGTGGCCCGCATTCTCCTGGATCGACCAGGTCTCGCCCGAGCGCCGCGTGAGGACCGCTGCAGGCAACCCTGCCAGCCGCTCTTCCAGTCGCGCGGGCGTGCCGCGCAGGCGCTCGAGTGCCACAGGGAGGATGGCGGGCGCCAGGCCTGTAGGGAACGTTCGCTCGAACCAGGGTTGCTTTCGAATCATGGCGACCCTCCGAAGTGAACTCTCCTGATGAACCGTGATGGGGAAGCGCTGGCGTCGGACGGCGCGGACAGTGCCAGGTCGCGGAGCTCACCGATAGGAGAAGATGACCTGTCACCGGTCATCGGAGATGACCTTCCGAAGCGCCTGTAGCACTTCACGCCGTGGTACGCGGTCGAAGACGACGCCGCACGACGGGCCTCGTCTTCTTCCGGCGGGCCACCTCCTTGAACCCGGCCTTGTCGTACAGGGACTTCGCCCCGAACCACATTGACAGAGGATGGCTTCGAACACGCTTGTCCACGGGATAGGCTTCCAGGAGCCTCGCCCCCTGTAACCGCGCGTAGTCCATCGCACCCCGGAGCAGCGCCTTCGAGACCCCTTTCCCGCGCTCGCGGGCGTCGATGAAGAAGCAGACGATCGACCACACCGGTCGGTCATCGACCGGCTTCATGATCGGGGAGTTCGTGAGACGAGGATAGTCCTCACGCGGCCCGACCGAGATCCACCCCACGGGCCGTCCGTCCCGGTAGGCAATCAGGCCCGGCACGGCCCCGGAGGCCACGAGGGACTGCATCATCTTCCTGTTCGCCTCGGGGGTGTAGCCGCGGCTGCCGCTCTTCCTGTAGTACGTGCACCAGCAGGACCGCAGGATTGAGGCTCCCGGTCGACCGGCCAGTTCGACGAAATCAACCCACCGCTCCCTCGTAAGCGGACGGATATCCAGCCGCTGGTGAGAGATCTTACTGGCACGACTCATCGGCTACCTGGTTGTGCGCCGTACGATCAGATACTGAAGCCCGCCGACCGCCGCTAATACCGCCCGGTACTTGTCCATCCTCAACAATGGCGGCAGACTCATGTTTCCCCACCCGACCCTTCGATCTCATCTCAACGATTCGCGCCGCCTCCCCTCGAGGATCGCTCGCTTGCGTGGATGCCATGAACTGACTCGGTCGATGAACCGTCGCCACGATGCCGCGCGGACATAGAACCGCCAGTACTCAGAGTCTACCATCGCGCTAGGGTTGTGCATGCGGCCGCTCATGATTCCAAGCACACTCAAGATCTGGCGTACTCGGTAGAGATCCTCCTTGTTCTTCTGAACGAACTGGATGTAGAAGCGAGCCTGCGGGTCTTTGGGAACCCCGCCTTCGGCATCGAAGTGGCCGCGCGCGAAGGCGCATCGCTCGCCGTTGGAGGGTAGCGAGGTTGGGTGGGGACAATAGGTAGTCTCGAGAGTCCACACCGATCTTGAGCCCTCCCGGTAGATCCATGATCGCTTGCCGATCTTGACCAGGAGGGCGCTGAGCACATCGAGCCACCGCCGATCCGCCTGAGTGATCCGCAGCGTACGATGCAGGCGATTAGTGGTTCCGTCATGGGCCGCGCCCAGGATATAGGCTTGCGCCTCCTCAGCTGCGGTCTGGTGCACCTCCGCGAGGATCGCCTCGAGGTCCGTACCTGGCGACACCGTCAGCATGGTCCTCTGAAATGAAGAGGGCTGCTCCAAAGAGCAGCCCTCCCGCTGAAAACTGCATGTGGTTGAAGGGGCCGTCGGAACCCTGATCACCACCGCGGATGACCAGTGCACCGGTTCTCCTTAGAAAGGAGGTGATCCAGCCGCACGTTCCCGTACGGCTACCTTGTTCGTGTGGGTCCCCGTGTCGCCACGGGGCACGGACTATATCTTCATCCTGGGAGCGCTGGCTCCCAGGAGCCGGCGTGTAGTCTCTGAGGGGTCAACCGGGTTGTGCCGGCGACTTCCCTGCTGATCGTCCGCCTCACCCGACGCATTGTCACCCGATGAAATCGGGTAGCGCGGGATCCGTCGCGGAGGTTCCAGCATATAGCCGGGTTTTGCACCACGGTTACCCGTGGAGGTCGCAACGTAACTCGTTACGACTTCACCCCAGTCACCGACCCCACCTTCGACAACTCCCTCCCTTGCGGGTTAGGCCGTTGGCTTCGGGTGGAACCGGCTCCCATGGTGTGACGGGCGGTGTGTACAAGGCCCGGGAACGTATTCACCGCAGTGGTGCTGACCTGCGGTTACTAGCGATTCCGGCTTCACGCGGGCGAATTGCAGCCCGCGATCCGAACTGGGACCGGATTTCAGGGATTAGCTCCCCCTTGCGAGGTGGCAACCCGTTGTTCCGGCCATTGTAGCATGTGTGTGGCCCAGGGCATAAGGGGCATGAGGACTTGACGTCATCCCCGCCTTCCTCCGGCTCGTCGCCGGCAGTCTCCTTAGAGTGCCCGGCATCACCCGCTGGCAACTAAGGACAGGGGTTGCGCTCGTTGCGGGACTTAACCCAACACCTCACGG